>OJHJ01000639.1_pt1 | contig 9265 bp, 7 predicted proteins | sample 1595201 | NCBI WGS metagenome assembly OJHJ01 (sample SAMN05416832, study PRJEB24817) | seawater metagenome | isolation source: Sea water | place: Canada:Atlantic | collected 2013-07 | reverse complement strand
TAAATTTTATGTAACGCCTGTAATGATTCTGTTGTTATGTCTTCTACAGCATTAGATTTTGTATTTTCTTCAACCAATTGAATCAACGTTGAGCCTTCCCATACCAGTTTTTTATTGGCATAAAGCGTTTCATTTAAGCGGTTTATTTCAGCCTTTAAATCATTATTAATGTATAAATTCAGGCTATTAATTTGGCGCGTGCCGTATTGAGATTCAGCCCAATTTAACAAAGCTTTCATAGCATCCTGAGCGTTATTCTCTACGCATGCCTTACGAAGTTCTTTTAAAGATACCTTCTTTGATTTAGGCAACGTATAGCTGCCTTCTGCTGACTTTTTATTACGACGTTGGGCAATCATCCAAATTATCGTTATTAACCAACCCAACGCTAACACTATTGCAGCCCACATCCAAAAACCCGTGTACTTTTCCTGCACTAGAGCAGTAGCTTCAACCACGACAGGCTCTGCTGCTTGTAGTTTCGCGCCTGCTTCCACGCTATTCATTGATGCCACAGCAGTCACTGTAACAGCTGGAATCGTCGCCATTTCCATTTGATGTGTTTCGGTGTTGAACCAAGGAATACTAATAGCCGGGATTTCATACTCCCCCGCTTTAGACGGAATAATCGCAACTTTTTGTTCCCTTAATGCAATAACACCTTCAACCTTTTTCTGGTCGCGTAACATCGGTTGATCGGGGTACATTTTTATATCTTCCGATGTGTGTTCAGTCACTAAGTCGGGTAATTGGCTTGAGCTTACGCCCTCTGCAAGCACAGTTAATGTTCGCGTTAATGGTTCCCCAACGGGTACTGTCAACTCTTCATTCGACCACGTTTGTTGCACATGAATATTTTTGGCTGCTAACCAATGTGCAGCGGTAAACGTATCGGGAATAGGAAGAACATTAACGTCAACACCTTTTGAGCTAATAAGTTTTGTTTTCATTCGATGCTGATTAAAAACACTTCCAAATTGAAAAGGTCTTTCATTTGTTACGATTCGCGCCGTTAATTCTAACGGCGGAATATTTATAGCACCACTTTGCTGTGGAAAAATAGCATAAACACGTTCAAATACAGAATAGTTAACGCCATTTATTTGCGTGCTATATTGCTTGTCTTCACCCAACTTTTCCACAATGGCGTTTTCTAACGTTGGCTCCGTTAATGATGCTTGTTCAAGTTGCACACGTTGGTACAGACGCACGGTATACAAAATTTGTGATTGGACGTAAGCCTCTTCTGTATTTGCTTCTACTTCCAAAAACAACTCATCGGTTGAGGACGCTGTACTTGCAGCGGCGTTATCGACGACGGTAATTTTTAATGGCGCAGTTACGTCATCCCCAAAACTTACTGATGGAATAACCAGTTCACCGGCTTCTTTTGCCAGTACATCTAGCGCCCAAGTGATTTGGCTTGATGATTGCCCATTAACCCATGACGATTTGGTGTTTTTCCTTTGATTAAGTACCTTTAATTTTTCGTTTAACGGTGAAAAATCGGGGTCGTTATCTGGTGATTCTGACGCATTGAACAGTAATTTAAATGATTCGTTTTGCACAACTGGGTTTCTATCAACCGATACGACTATATCAGCTGCGTTTGCCGTCGTAACAAGCATCATTAACATGCATAAAACACTTATGTATTGTTTGAAAAAACTATTGAGTTGTTTGAACATACGTACCTTACCTAACGAGTTTTGCGCCGTTGGCCATATTGATATTTAAATTTTCGTTTTAACAATCCGGCTGGATCATCTTCTATCCTGTTCAACCATTGTTCTGCTGCTTGTTTCTTTTCATCGGACAGGGATTGCGGTTTTGCTTGCTCAGCCTTTTTTTCTTCGTCCGTCATTTCATCTTGCGATTGTTTTTCTGACGGTTGTTGCTCTTTTGGTTCCGCGTCTTGCTCCTTTGCTTCCGGATCAGGCTGTCCTTCACTTTCTGAATCGTCGCCGGCCTCTTCGTTCTCAGGCGGTTTTTCACCATCTGATTTATCATTATCTTGCGAATTTTCTTTGCTGTCTTCTTTTTGTTCGTCGTTCTGTTGGTCTTTACCTTCTTGCTTATCGTTATTTTGCTTTTGCTGTTCTTGCTGAGCGTCTTTCACTAATTTCAAATTGTGCTTTGCATCGTTATTATTGGGGTTCTTTTTCAACGCGCTTTCATAGGCTTCTATCGCCTTTTCATAATCGCCTAATTTTGCGTATGCATTTCCTTTGTTATACAGGCCGTCTGTAGTTTGGCTCTGCTGTAATTGTTCAACCGCTTGTTGATAATCCCCTGCTTTGTATTGCGCAGCCGCCTTCCATTCGGGCGCTTCGAAACTCTCAGCCGCTTGTTCAAACTGCTCTTTAGCGAATGCTTGTTGCGCTTGCTGGTTTTTGGTTGTCCACAAATCGTCCCATTCAAACGCATAAGAAGTATTGGGCATTGGTAATATCACCAGTAAACACAGCACAAGAAAACCTTTACGAAAGCTCAATGCGGCCAAGGGCAGCGCCAACAGTAGTAGCCAAGCACCCAAATCATTCCATTGCTCTATCACCCCACTTTCTTGTTCTATGTTGGAGTTTGTTGTTCTGTCAAAAAAGTTGATGAATGATTTAATATCTCGATCATCTGCTGTCATGGTGTGATAACGCCCTTTTCTTTGTTGTGCAATGGCCGATAATTGCGGTGCCTTTAATCGAGCTAAAACAATATTGCCTTGTTTATCCTTCAAAAAACCACCCCGTTCCATTTTAACCGGCCCCCCGTCAGCTGTTCCAACACCTAGCACCGACAATCTATAGCTCGCCATCGTATCTTTATCGAGCACATCGTCATTTTCAATAGCATCAGTTATCAACAACACATCACCTTCTTGTTGTCCGGTTTGCGCCAATAAGTTCACAGATTGTTGAAGTGCAGCAACTGTATTTTTTCCCGCTGCCGGCATAATACTGCTTTCTAAGGCGCTTAATTGGTTCTCAATGGTTGCAATGTCATTGGTTAAAGGCGTAACCGTAAACGCATCGGCTGAATACACCACCAACGCCGTTAACCCATCTTTTCTTTGACGAAGAATATCTGCAATTTTAAATTTAGCGCGCGCAAGCCGGCTCGGCTTTATATCCGTAGCGTTCATCGTTGGCGATAAATCTAACGCGATAACTAAGGCTGCATCACTAGTAAATGTGGGCGTTTCTAATCGTTCCCAAGTTGGCCCCGCCATGGCAACAATACCTAGTATTGCGGCACTCATTAACACCGCTAACATGCCATACGATTTTGTCGTTGCGCCTTCCTCTAATATATAGGGCATTAACGCGTCATCACAAACCGCTGCCCAATTTCCACGATTAAACCGCTGCCTTAAAAATAATATAAAAACACCCGTTGACGGTAACAAGGCGAATAACCACAAAGGCCGAATAAAATGAAAATCTGTCCAGTTCATGAACGCCTCACCCTAAACCAAGCCAAAAGCAGCATCAAAAACAATGCGCTCGCTAAGGGCCATGGGTATAGTTCTTTCATTGGCCGGTAGTATTGTTTGTCTTTCTCAACGGGTTCTAATAAATCCAGTAACTTATAAATACCATCTAGCTCTTCTTGATTACGTGCTCGAAAATAACGACCTCCTGTTAACTCTGCTATCGTTCTTAGGGTTTTTTCATCCAAATCACGTGATGGGTTAACGCGACGATTACCAAAAAAACTGCGCACAATTTTTTCGTCCGCACCCACGCCTATCGTATAAATTTTAAGATTAATATCCGCCGCTAATTGGGCTGCTTGCAAAGGGGAAATCTCGCCCGCCGTATTGGCGCCATCGGTCAATAAAATCAATACACGACTGTTCTTCTTTTCATCTTTTAAATGCTTAACCGCCAAGCCAATTGCATCGCCAATGGACGTTGCCGGTTCATCATCTGTAATGCCAATAAAGGCCTCATCTAATAATGTCGACACGGTTTTGCGGTCAAACGTTAACGGCGTTTGTAAATACGCCGTTGTGCCAAACAAAATAAGCCCTATTCGGTCGCCTAATCGACGATTAATAAACGCCGTTGCAACGCGTTTAGTGGCAGTTAATCTATCGACAGGCTGGTCATTAATAAAGAAGTCATCTTCATCCATACTGCCAGACACATCAATCGCCAACATCAAATCACGCCCGCTAACAGCTTGTTCAATTGGTTCACCCAACCATTGTGGCCTGCACGTAGCCAACACCAACAATACCCAGGCGATACTTGCCAGCCATATTGGCCAGTTTTTATTAGCCGCCATAGAAACATGGCTAACCTGCCCTAGCTCTTCTATAAACGGCATTTTTAATGCGGCATCTCTCGTTACCGCTTTCGGCGGCATTAACCAACGCACCAACAACGGTAATGGCAAGGCCAGTAATAACAGGGGCCATTCTATGTGAATCATGACGGTTGCCTCGCTAACCATGCTTCGCATAACGTTATTAACGCGTCAATGTCGACGGTCTCTGTTACCAAACGCTGGTAAGGCGCATCGACCAACAAACGCCCGATACCTGTTTTGAAAGGCGCATCGTCCATAGCATTATCCAAGTAATCCAACCACGCATCGCCCACTAAACCCGCCACGTTTTCGCGTGAATCTATACTAATCGCCACGCGCCTTAAGCACGCAGAAAGCGCTTTAATCGTTTGTAACACATCGTCTTTGGCGTGTTGTTTTATGTCCTGCAATACTATCGTTGCGTCTTTTCTTGCGGTACGTCGCGTCAGCCGTTTATAGAAGAGATAACCACCATAAATAGCTGCAATAACCATAACAATAAGCAACCACCAACCTATCGCCAATGGCCACCATGTTATTGCATCGGGTAGATGTATATCTTTTAAAGGAAGCTCGTTAACCATTAGCTCAGTACCGTAAAGGGGTCATCTGTGGTCGAACACTGTTTTAGCGATAGCCGCCACGTCGCGCATAATTTTTTTAAACGCGCCTCGCGTTCAATAAAATGCTGCAAATACCCAGCGACTTGTTGTTCATCTTGCATGTCCACAACCGTACTTTTCTCACCATGGCTGAAACGGTAGCGCCCTTTAGCAGGCAACGTCCGTTCTATCGGGTCAAATACTTGTAACAGCACTAACTCACAATGACGTGCCAATTTTGCCAGCTGTCGCTCAACGTTATCGTTTAAGCCACGGAAATCACTGACGATGTAAACCAAACTTCCTGGGCGAGCGTGTTGTGATAACCGCTGCAATACATCGTCTAAACTGATTTCTTTTGCTTCGACCAACGCTGGTTGAACCAAGGCGTTTAAAAAATGTAAAACAGACGCTCTGCCAGCCGCAGGTTTTAATTCCTGACAACCGTGTTGCGCAAACACTTGACCGCCGACCTTATCGCCATTGGCTTGTGCTGCCCACGCAATAAGCGCGGCGATGTTCGCAGCCTGAACCGATTTAAACACGCCTTGCGTGGCAAATTGCATTGCCGCACGCATATCTACAGATATAAAAACAGGGCGTTCACGTTCTTCATGAAATACTTTGCTGTGTGCTTTGTTGGTTCTGGCTGTTACTCGCCAATCAATCGTACGAACATCATCGCCAGCTTGGTATTGGCGCACTTCGTCAAATTCCATACCACGGCCTTTAAAACGAGACGCATAACCACCGCTTTGATTGGCTTTTATTCGCCCTCGCTGAATTTTCATCAGCGGTGCTTTGCTTGCCAAATCTATCAATGGTTTTAACTGAACAGAAACCCGCTCGTTAGGTACAGCCGTATCGTTCATTTAGGGCACAGAAATTCTTGCAATCAGTTCATCAATAACACGGTCTTCCGTGATGCCTTCGGCTTCAGCCTCGTACGATAAAATAATTCGGTGGCGAAACACATCATGCGCCATGTCTTGAATATCATCCGGCGTAACAAAGTCCCTGCCCTGCAACCATGCTTTTGCACGTGCACAACGGTCCAAGGCAATGCTCGCCCTTGGACTAGCCCCATATTGCAGCCAGCCAGCTAAGGTCTCGTCATAGGCTTCTGGGTTGCGCGTGGCTAACACCAGTTGCAATAAGTAATCTTCCAGCTCATCACTCATGTAAACATCTAATACTTCTTTACGCGCGGCGAATAAACGCTCTTGCTGCATCAATGCGCTTGTTGGTTTTGCAGTTGAATCACCACCCGCTTCTTTGCGCGCTAAGTGTAAAATTTCTTTTTCATGTACCGCATTCGGGTAATCAATTTTAACGTGTAACAAAAACCGATCTAACTGAGCTTCTGGCAACGGATAAGTACCTTCCTGTTCTAGCGGGTTTTGAGTCGCCATCACCATAAATAATTTTGGCAAACTATAGCTGGTACTACCCACGGTAATTTGACGCTCAGCCATCGCTTCTAGCAATGCCGCTTGTACTTTTGCAGGCGCACGGTTAATTTCATCGGCCAACACAAGGTTATGAAACAATGGGCCTTTTTGAAAGGTAAATGTGCCGTGTTCAGGCCGGTAAATATCAGTACCCGTTAAATCTGACGGTAACAAATCCGGTGTAAACTGCACGCGGTGAAAATCCGCTTCCACCCCATTACTCAATACATTAATGGCACGAGTCTTAGCCAGACCTGGCGCACCTTCTACCAAAATATGCCCATCAGCCAGTAAAGCAATCAACATGCGTTCTACCAACGTATCTTGACCAATAATATGTTGACCAACGTAAGTTTTAAGTTGTTGTAGCGCCGTTTGTGTATCGCTCAAACGTGATTCTTCCATCGTTCTTTATCCTTTACGCGTAATTTTTAAATAAAATAATAAGGGTAGACCGTCGTTTATTAAACTTTATTGCACATTGGCCAAAGCTGCCCCGTTAAACAACGTAATATACCGGTATATTTATTGGGGCGCATGCCTTTAAACACAACCCACCTTCTCAAAAAAACTTAACTAAATGAACCCAACTGAAACAGACATCGTAATTATTGGCGCAGGCGCTGCTGGTTTAATGTGCGCCATAGAAGCCGGCAAACGCGGTCGTAAAGTAGTGTTACTTGATCACGCCAACAAAGCCGGTAAAAAAATACTCATGTCGGGCGGTGGGCGATGTAACTTCACCAATATGGATGTGAATGCAGATAACTTTATCTCCCATAACCCACACTTTTGTAAATCAGCGCTTAGTCGCTATACCCAATGGGATTTTATTGCGCTGGTTACAGACTACAACATTCCCTATGAAGAACGTAATCACGGCCAATTATTTTGTGATGACAGCTCAAAAGACATTCTTAATATGCTGTTATCCGAATGCGCACATGCAGGGGTCGACATTCGCCTTAACAGCACGGTTGAAAACGCCCATAAACTTGATGATACCTACATCATCAAAACCTCAAAAGGCGACTACACCTCAGAATCCCTCGTTATCGCCACCGGCGGTTTATCCATTCCAAAAATGGGCGCAACGGGGTTTGGTTACAACATGGCTAAACGCTTTGGGCACATCGTTCACCCAACCACAGCCGGCCTTGTGCCATTTACCTTGCAAGATAACGACAAGGACTGGTTAGCAGAGCTCTCAGGCATAGCCATTGATTGTGTCGTCAGTAATAAGCGTAATAATTTTAGAGAAAACATACTACTCACACACCGTGGTTTAAGTGGCCCTGCCATATTACAAATATCGTCGTATTGGAAAGCAGGCGAATCCGTCAGCATTAACCTACTCCCTGATGTAGACACAGAAGCTTTACTAAAAACCAAACAACAAGAACAGCCCAAAACACACTTAAAAACGATACTCGCCGAACTACTACCTAAACGGTTTATCACCGCGTTATTAGATGAAAACGTCATCAATCAACCGCTTCATTACATTTCACATGACCGCTTTAAAACCATCGCCAAACAACTACACGAATGGCAAATAAGACCCAACAGCACAGAAGGTTACAGAACAGCAGAAGTAACGCTTGGCGGTGTTAACTGTGATGAACTGTCATCACAAACCATGGAATCCAACTACTCAACAGGGCTTTATTTTATTGGGGAAGTTGTGGATGTGACTGGATGGTTGGGTGGCTATAACTTCCAGTGGGCTTGGGCATCAGGCTGGTGTGCGGGGCAAGTTGTATAAGGTGTTTTTATAGGTAGTGGCTGATTTTTACTGATTATCAACTATTTGATAGTGATTCGCTGCCGCGAGGCGCGTTCATTTTTTGCGTTGCCAAAAAACGAACCAAAAAAGGCAACCCTAAAACCTCACCCAAGGTTCCCTCAAGCGGGATGATTTTATAGCCACTGTGGAACTCGCGTACAACATGCTCAAACAACCACAGCGGAACGCCCTATAAAAACAACTAGCTTTCGGTAAGGTTAAAAGGGAATAAAATCAAAAGCACAAAACCCAATTCCCATTCATCGCGTTAAAGAACTAAAATTAATCGAGTCTGACCCTTTTGCTTTAAATTGATAACAACTAAACAATATTAGCTATGTTAATCTTTAACTTGGAATAAACAGAATAATTCCCTGTTAGCTCTTTATTATCGTATTAACAGGAATTTTATTCCCACTATATAAGAAAATTAAAGGGAATTATGATTCCTGTTAATAACAAGTTAGGATTCAAAAAAGGAAGCAATGTGACACAAAGAGAGCCGAATATTCCTATGCCAAACCCGGGTAGACGTGATCAAGAGCCAGTCAACAGGCCACCAAAAAGGCCGTAAGAATAAAAACTATCGGGGTTGCGGTGGTGAGAAACCGCAACCTATTTAGCCAAAACCCAACGCTATCGTTTCGTAATCGATTGGCATCTATACACCTTTGTTTATTTTTAAGCTCCGCCGTTCTGATTTGATGTAACTCAAACCCATCAATCAACAAGTGCTTAGGCTCGTTACCTGTTGGAAAAATAGGGCGAACTCTCAAGCATTTCCAAACAACAATGCTAGTTATTAAAAACAGGTAACAGCTTGTTGCTAACGTTCCAGCCTGCAACCAAAACCCTGTTTTTTCCTCATTCATACTGATAAAAAGCGCCAGTGCTCCGCCTGCGCCACTTAAAGTTATAGTCAAAAGTATATTACTTTCGCGCATCAACGTTTCAGCACAGTCAATGTGGAAGTTAGCGGTAACTCTTGTTTCATCCTCAACATAATTAATAATATCGTCCATATCTAACCCTCTTCGTTGTGTTTACGTTATCCTAACAAATATTTCAAAATGGACGCGCAAAGAGCCGCGCGCCCTTTAAATTAAACGTTATGC
>OJHJ01000638.1_pt1 | contig 9268 bp, 6 predicted proteins | sample 1595201 | NCBI WGS metagenome assembly OJHJ01 (sample SAMN05416832, study PRJEB24817) | seawater metagenome | isolation source: Sea water | place: Canada:Atlantic | collected 2013-07 | reverse complement strand
TACGAGATAGCGTAGCGTCTCGTGGGCTCGGAGATGTGTATAAGAGACAGGCGTCGGTATGAGCTCAATGTGTCAAAAGCACGCGCTGATTTACAAGGTATCGAAAACGAGCTCGAACGCGTCAACAAGGTATACTCACAAAAACTCATTAGTCACGATACCTACGATAAACTCAACGCCCAGTATGAATCGGTTAAAGCCTCGTTAAGCATTGCTGAATTGGATTTAAAAGAAACCACTATCGAGGCCCCTATCAGTGGCTTTATTGCATCTCGCAACGCCAAAGTAGGTAATTTAACCGAGTCTTTCCAACGTGAAAGAATGTTTCATATTGTGCAGCAAAAAGATCTTCAGGGCGTAGTATTCCTACCAGAGAACGAATTAACAAATGTGTCTGTAGGCCAGGTCGCAACCCTAAACGTTGCCGCGTTAAACAATCAAGAAATAACCGCACATGTTGAGCGAATCAGCCCCGTTATCGACGCCACTACCGGTACCTTTAAAGTAACCCTGCGAGTGCCCAATGGACAAAACACGTTAAAAGCCGGCATGTTCACTGATGTGTCTCTTGAATATGCCACTCATGCCAACACCACACTAGTGCCCCGCCGTGCTCTGGTTACCATTGATAATACCCACAGCGTTTTTGTAGTCGACGGTGGCGTGGTTAAGAAAGTCAATGTATCTACCGGATTTGAAAATAACAATGTTATTGAAGTCACTCATGGATTAACTGGTAACGAACAAGTCGTTACTGCGGGACATCAAAACTTAAAAGACAATGCGCCTGTTGAAGTTGTAAACAGCTAAGCGAAGATAAATAAGGAAAATAGTATTATGCGTATTGTCGATATTGCTGTTAAGCGTCCCGTCGCCGTTTCTATGTTTACTTTCGCGGTGTTGTTATTTGGTATGGTGTCTCTTGGTAGGCTGTCGGTGAATTTATTGCCTGATTTGTCTTACCCCACTTTAACTATACGCACCGATTACGATGGCGCCGCCCCTGCAGAAATAGAACAACTGGTATCTAAACCCATCGAAGAATCCATCGGCGTTGTTAAAGGCGTGCGTAAAGTTACCTCTACCTCACGTGCAGGACAATCAGACGTGGTCTTATCCTTTGCTTGGGGTACGGACATGGACTTTGCCAGCTTAGAAGTGAGAGAAAAACTAGACGTACTTCGACTTCCTCTGGATATTGAGAAGCCTCGACTGCTGCGTTTTAACCCCAGCTTAGACCCTGTTATTAAGTTAGGCCTTACCACTGATACCGAAAACCTTTCCGAAAGCGGTATGAAACGCTTGCGTTTATACGCCGAACAACAAGTAAAACGAGGCTTAGAGTCTGTTGAAGGTGTTGCGGCCGTGCGACTAGGCGGAGGGCTAGAAAATGAAATTCACATTCTTATTGACCAGCGTAAAGCCAGTCAGCTATCCATTCCCATCACAGACATTGTTGAGCGTATAAAAGCGGAAAATGTTAACGCCGCAGGCGGAAGAATAGACAATGCCGCCCAAGCCTTTTTAGTTCGAACACTAAACCAGTTTGAAACACTAGACGACATCGAAAACTTATTTATAGGCCGCTCTGGTAATCGAAACATCCAATTAAAAGATGTTGCCGTTGTACAAAGTGCTTATAAAGACAGAAGTGTCATCACGCGCTTTAATGGCACTGAAGGTGTTGAAATAGCTATCTATAAAGAAGGTGACGCTAATGCGGTGGATGTGGCTACCAATGTGTCACGTCGCCTGAAAGAAGTACAAGAAGCCCTCCCCTCAAATTATGCACTCGATCAAACTTATGATCAGGCCGTGTTTATAAAACAGGCCATCGACAACGTTAAATCAGCGGCCATTGTGGGCGGTATTCTAGCCATGTTGGTGCTGTATTTGTTTTTAAAAGACTTCTGGGCAACGGTTATCATTTCCGTGTCTATTCCTGTGTCTGTTATTGCCACGTTTAATTTAATGTATGCCAACAACATAAGCTTAAATATGATGAGCCTTGGCGGTATCGCTCTTGCTGTTGGGCTATTGGTAGATAACAGCATTGTTGTGCTTGAAAATATTGATCGTCACCGCAATCACAAGCGTGGCTTAACAACGACTCAACATGGCGAAAACGAAGACGCGACGCAATTTGATGCGGCCGCCAAGGGCACCAAAGAAGTATCAGGCGCTATAATCGCCTCTACATTAACCACCATGGCCGTATTCGTTCCGCTTATCTTTGTTGAAGGCATTGCCGGTCAGTTATTTCGAGACCAAGCGCTAACGGTTTCTTTTGCCCTTGCTGCATCTCTCGTGGTGGCGCTCACCATAATTCCCGCAATGGCGAGAAGAAAATCAACACAACAATTAACTCATCAAGATACGTTTGATAACCCGTCAGCCTCTGTAAAAACAGCCCCTACGAGTCTGTTAGGTAAAATAGCGTTTTACGCCACCTGGCCTGTTAGAGCACTGTTTAAATTTGTTTTTGTTTTTTTACCTGCCGCTCTTGTTACCTTGATAATTGGTGCATGGCACATCATCAGCAAATGTTTGTCGGTAGTGTTCACACCACTTATTTGGCTGTTTTCCAAAGGGTTTGATGGCCTATCAAAAGCGTATGAAGTGTTACTGAAAACAAGCCTTCGCGCTCGAACGGCAGTGCTAGGAATTGCAATGGCGCTTTCAGCAGGAGGAGTTTTACTGTTACCCCAGTTGGGTATGGAGCTCATTCCCACCATGTCACAAGGAGAGTTCTCAGTAGAAATCACCTTGCCAGCAGGTTCTCCTTTGCAGAAAACCGATGCCGAACTCAACGCACTAGCGGCTGTTGTATTTAATAAGAAGAACAGCGGGGGCAGTGGTCCAGAAGACGAGCATAAGGGCGAGCATGAGCGCGAACAGCAGAGCGGATCGCATACAAAAGTACAGCGTACTTATGCGATGTCTGGAACGGGCAGCCTTGTAAGTGCTGCGCCTAATCAAGGTGGCGACCACTGGGGCCGGTTAAATGTAGTCATGCAACCCAATGCGACTCAAGATGACATGCTGCAGGTTCAAAACACCTTGCGTGATTATCTAAACAACAAACCAAATATCGAATCAGTGTTTTCTGAGCCTGAACTCTTTAGCTTTTCATCGCCAATTCAAGTGGAAATAACGGGTTACGATTTAAATCAGTTGCAAGAATATGGTGACGCTATTGCAATTAAGCTGGCAAGCTTTGCTAACTTTACCGATGTAACCACCAGCATTCGAGATGGCAATCCAGAGCTTAAAATAGAGTTCGATCACGCTAAGCTTGCTCGGCTAAACTTAGATGCAGCCTCTGTATCGCAACTGATCGCCGCTAAAGTGGGCGGGCGCATTGCCACCCAATACAGTGTTGAAGATAGAAAGGTTGATGTACTGGTTCGCACTATTGAAAGTCAGCGCAACGATATAGCGGGCGTAAGGGCAATTGTTATTAACCCTCGTTCAACTCAGCCTATTCCCCTAAGCGCAGTAGCCGATGTTTATATGAGCGTGGGCCCAAGTGAAATTACCCGCGTTGGCCAGCAGCGTGTCGCTATCGTTACGGCAAATTTAGCGAAAGGAAAGCTAGACGAAGCTGTTGATGTTGCGAATACTGTACTTAACGAAACTCAGCTTCCTCTCTCACTTAGCGCCACCATTGCAGGTCAAAGTGAAGATATGCAAAACAGCTTCCGCTCGCTGCAATTTGCTCTCGCCCTGGCAGTCTTTATGGTGTACCTGGTTATGGCGTCGCAGTTTGAATCCTTGCTTCATCCGCTTCTTATTTTGTTCGCAGTGCCGCTTGCAGGCGCAGGCTCAGTGTATGGCTTGTGGCTCACCAACACACCGCTTAGTGTGGTGGTGTTTATCGGGCTAATTATGCTGTGCGGTATTGTTGTGAACAACGCCATTGTGCTTGTTGATAGAATAAATCAGCTGCGCAGAGACGGAATGGAAAAGCACGCTGCCATTGTTGACGCTGCCCAAACACGTTTAAGACCCATTGTAATGACTACATTGACAACTGTTCTCGGTTTGCTCCCCATGGCGTTTGGTTTTGGTGAGGGTGCGGAAATAAGAACTCCTATGGCGGTAACGGTTATTTTTGGATTACTGTTTGCCAGCTTACTTACCCTCATCTTACTGCCGGTGCTGTATAGCTTATTCGACAATAAAAAAATACCTGTGGATACGAGTGCAGTGATGACAAGTGACGAGCCGGTAGTAAAAGGAGGCACGCTATGAAGCCTTCACAAGAAAAGTCGCCAACTGTAGTAGCGGGTATAGGTGCGGCGTTAGCAAGATTTGCCCTTAACAAACCCGTCACCATAGGCATGTTATTTTTCTCCATGCTGCTGTTTGGATTAGTGTCTTCTAGACTGCTTCCGTTAGAGAAGTTTCCCGGTATTGATATACCCCAAATGGCTATCGAAATCCCCTACCCTGACGCTACTCCAATTGAGGTGGAAACCATGATAACGCGGCCTGTGGAAGCGGCCATTGCCACCATGTCAGGGATTAAGCGCCTGCAAGCCCGTTCTTATGATAATAGAGCAGAAATCGTTGTTGAGTTTGATTGGGAAGAAAACCTTAAAGCTAAAAGTATCGAGGCAAGGGAGAAGGTAGACGCGATAAGAAATGAGCTGCCTTCAGATATTGAACGCATAATGGTGTATAAATTTAACACCAATGACATGCCTATTTTTCAGCTGCGCGTGTCTAGCGATCGAGACCTTTCTAACGCTTACGATTTGCTTGAGCGCAACTTAAAGCACCCGCTTGAACGAGTACCCGGCGTGTCGAAAGTTGAGCTTTATGGCACCATGAAACGTCAAATCACCATTCGGTTGGACGCTAAAAAACTTTCTACCTATCGCATAGACAGTAATGAGCTTGAACGAAAATTACAGGGGGCTAACTTTTCCCTTACTGCGGGCTACATGTATAACGATGGCCAAAAGGTGCTTGTTAACCCAACAGGTGAATTTGACGATATTAACGACTTTAAACAAATGTGGATCAAACCCAATATTCGTTTGTCGGATGTGGCTAAGGTCAGCTATGAATTGCCTTTGCGAAACGAAGGACGTCATTTAGACAGAAGCTTTGCTGTTGGCTTCAATGTATTTCGTGAATCTGGCAGTAACTTGGTGAACGTATCAGATGCCGTAATGGCCGTGATCAATGAAGCAAAAAACGACCCTGAGTTTTCCGGTATCAACCTTTTTGTGATGGACGATACCGCTAAAAGCGTTACGTCTTCCCTAAGCGATTTGTTAAGTGCAGGCTTGCTAGGTGCACTGCTGTCAGTCATCGTTTTATATCTATTTTTGCGCCAACTGGTTACCACACTTATTGTTGTGCTGTCGGTGCCATTTTCTATATGTATCGCTTTGGGCGTGATGTATTTACTGGGTTATACCCTAAATATACTGTCACTGATGGGACTGATGCTGGCCGTTGGTATGCTGGTAGATAATGCGGTGGTTGTTACTGAAAGTATTTTTCAAGAGCGCCAGAAAAACAATGATATTGCTTATGCTACACAAAGTGGTGTCAACAAGGTAAGCTTGGCCGTCATTGCGGGTACGGCCACCACGGCCATTGTATTTTTACCCAATATCATTGGCGTTAAAATTGACGTAACCATCTTTCTAGAGCACGTGGCAGTTGCCATTTGTATTTCGCTATTTGCCTCTCTTTTTATTGCGAAAACCCTCATTCCCTTACTGACCACTAAAGTGAAAATTCCGGTGGTCAAGCAGTCAGCGCCCCCGGCTTACATCTCTCGTTACGGGAAAATACTTCAGTGGGTACTTAACAATCAGGGTAAGACATCACTTATTGCTGTTGGTATTCTGGCATCCACTATTATTCCCATGCAGGCGGTGACGTCAGATGATGATGGTAATAACAACCAAGAACGCATTTGGCTGAATTACCACATTACCGAAAACTACACCCTGTCGGAGGTAGAAAATACGGTTGAAAAAATGGAAGCGTATTTGTATGAAAATCAAGAACGCTTTCATATTAAACAGGTATATACCTATTTTACTCCAGGGTATGCAACGAGCGGCCTTACGCTTAACGACGACCTACCTGTGCCGGTTAGCCAGATTAAAGAGGATATCCGTGAGTCTATGCCCTCTTTCGTAAGAGCACGCCCCACATTTCAGTGGGAAAGTGGCAGTGGTGGCGGTATTCGAGTGACATTGCTTGGCGAGTCTTCAGAGCAATTAATGAAAATTTCAGACCAGCTGGTGCCGGTTCTTGCCAAAGTGGAAGGACTTAAAGATGTGAAGGCTGATACAGGCTCAACCCGTGATGAAGTTCAGATTCGAATTGACAGAGAAAAAGCCAATCGATTCGGTATTGCGGTTAACGATGTGGCCAAACTAGTTGCTACCGCCCTTCGCGGCAGTAATCTAAGGACGTTTCGCTACAGCGACGCTGGAGAGGTTAACGTACAGCTCAAATATGGTAGCGATATTCAGTCGTCACTCAGTGCACTCAAAAATATTAATATCGGCTTTGCGCAAAGCCAATCAATTACCCTTAATATGATTGCTGATTTTGAAATAAAGCCTCAGCTGTCGCAAATAAACCGTAGCTATCGCCAAACCGCGCTGGCTATTGGTGCCAACCTTGAGGGTGAAACCACCACCGCACAGGCGAGACAGCAAATAGAAGCGGCTCTCGAAAATATCACCCTGCCCACGGGCTACACCTGGACACTGGACGGCAGTTTCTCCCGCCAAGATGAAGCTAATGCGGTTATGCAGATGAACATGCTGTTGGCGCTTTGCATGATATACGTGGTGATGGCAGCGTTGTTTGAATCGTTGATCTTACCTACATCCGTCATCACATCCTTATTGTTTTCCTTCACCGGCGTATTTTGGGCGTTTATGGTAACCGGAACGTCAATGTCGGTAATGGGTATGATTGGAATGCTTATACTTATGGGTATTGTGGTGAACAATGGCATTGTGCTGGTAGATAGAATTAATCAGCTTATTATTGACGGTCTTTCTTTATACGACGCCGTTATTGAAGGGTGCGTTACCCGAATAAGACCTATACTCATGACAGTGGCAACCACTGTGCTGGGGCTAATTCCGCTTGCCATAGGCACAACACGGATAGGCGGCGATGGTCCACCCTATTCCCCAATGGCCATCGCCATTATTGGAGGTTTGCTATTTTCTACACTAACCAGCTTGTTCCTTGTGCCGTTAGCATATGTATTACTTCTCAAGTTGAGATTCCACACTCAGCGACTCTTTATCAACGGACGTAACAGAGTGTCGCGTTGGGTAAGGGTTTGAGCCAAGCATCATTAACCAGTTATGACTTCCTGACTGGGTGTGTGATGTTCTTTTAAAGAACAGCACCACCCGCCTTTTCATATTAAACATAGCCAACGCTTACCTTAACTACGTGAAGTGAGGTATTCGTGAACCGTATCAGCGCCACGTTCAGCCGAAAATTGAATGAGGTTACTTCCATTACATGTTAACCCTGTGTCTGAGGTGACTAATCGTAATACTTGACGCTGGCTATCACCAATACGACCTACGTTACGTGACAGGTTCGAACGAAAGGTTTTAAGGTCGTCGTTGATAATGGCTTTGCAAAATCCTGCAAATTCCGTTTCGCCAACAAAACGGACTTCTTTTTGTGAGCTAGCGGCGCTTGCATTGAATGCAATTGATAGTGTTGCTGTAGCAATAATGGTCTTGAGCAATTTCATGGTGTTTTCCTCGATGCATAAAAAAGGGTGTTAGCACTCAGGTAATCGCTGAGTGCCCATTAGTTATGCACCAAGACTGAAAATTTTTCTGTTGTAATGTTGTGTAAGGCAGGTAAATTTGCAGTAAATTGAGTTGTTAATACATATTTAAAAATTTAAGTATCTGAAAAATATAAATTTCATTACAGTCTTTATTCCTAGATGATATTACAAATCTAAAATCGTGAACAAAAAACTCTAATACTAAAGTCTAAAAAAAGTATTTCCTCACCTCCAACTCTGAAATTTTAACAAAAAAAATGGCATTTCAGATTATTTTTCACGCTGAAACACCACTTTATTTTGTAATAAAACTACATTTCACTCGTATTTTCTTTCGACTTTCGTTTCTATCGCATCGATATATGCATGCCAAGACCCATATCCAATAAGCGGCATTAGAATGATAAAACCGACAAACCCAGTGACAAATCCTATGGCAACGGCCGAGAAAATTATTGCCGCCCAAATCAACATGGGTACTTTATTTAACCACACTGCATTAACACTCGTTAGCACGGCGGTAGCAAGATCGACTTTCCGTTCCATGAGTATTGGCTGAGTGAATGCAGTAATAAACAGCATGATCATTGTAAATGCAGCCCCCACTAAGGTGCCCAACACTAGAAATGGTAGCAAGCTCTCAAGATTATTATCTATATAAGGAGGATAAAGTGCATGGATTAGCGACGCTACACGTAGCCAAAAAATCATCATAACCATGATGAGTAGCGCAAACCCCCACTCATTAAATGCATTTCTTCGCATTGCTCGCAATGAATGTCTTAACGTAGGTTTGTGGCCTTTTTCCATTTCCCAACTTACATCGTAAAGACCTGCCGCTAAAAACGGGCCTATCAACATAAAGCAAACAATGGCAGGTAAAATAACCAAGTGCCAGCCGGTCATTTCAACCAAATACATGATGAACCATGGAATAACGGCGAATAGTACACCATAAAATACTGTTAATCCTGGCGCTCGCATGGCGTCTCGTAACGCCAACGACAACCATTTTATCGGGTCGCCAACATCTAATTCTTTACAGGGAATGACACGCGCAATGCCACTTTGAGTAATCGCATTTTCTGGAGTTTCTTTAAAATGGTGCGACATATTAAAATCACCTCTGATGGTAAACTTGCTTTTTCTTGGTGTTTTTATAAACACCTTATTCTTACGATAGGCTTATATGAATAAGTTCACAAGTTATTAACATAAATTTTATAACTTTATAGCCAAAAGAATAGTCATAAGGATAGCCATCATCATTATTGTTCGCAATTTGTGCAATGAGAGATAAAAAGTGTCGCCATTCACTGAATTCTTCTAAATTGCCGTCGCATCTCACTGTGGATTGCGATAATCTCAAGGCATGTAAATCAACCAGATAGACCATGAAAACTGTATCTCGCTCACATAAATCTGTCTCTTATACACATCTGACGCTGCCGACGAGCGATC
>OJHJ01000634.1_pt1 | contig 9312 bp, 6 predicted proteins | sample 1595201 | NCBI WGS metagenome assembly OJHJ01 (sample SAMN05416832, study PRJEB24817) | seawater metagenome | isolation source: Sea water | place: Canada:Atlantic | collected 2013-07 | reverse complement strand
GATCGCTCGTCGGCAGCGTCAGATGTGTATAAGAGACAGAAATTAACATAAGGGAAGAATTACTACATGATGGTGGCCCTTATCGGAAAAAAGGAAGGGCATTAAGAGGAGCACACCAAAACTGGATCAAAGCTCAATGGGTGAATGGTGCTACATATGATGATGGTACTGCTAGTTGCGCTAAATCAAGGGCCCTATATTTCACATCAAAATTACGTCAGGGTGAGCCTGTTCAATTTAACGAAATTGTAAATCCGGGGGGCGGTGAAAAAACAGAGGATAAACGCGTTATGGCTAGTATATTCAGCACGTTTAACCTATCTGGTCAAATGAATGCATTCAAACGAGCAATGGATATGGACGACATGGAAGAGATTAGCCAGTTGCTGAATGTAGAATTAGATAATACAGTAATACTGTTGTATGTACGCGGTGACTATTCAGAAGTCCTAAGCCAAGAAAAACAAAGCGTTAGTCTAGAAAGAACGATAATTAAAAATAACTCGGTATTTTAAAGCGCGTACATTTAAAGCCCCACTTGTTTACTGAACATGATAAAGGCCGTGTTCTAACACACGGCCATTCACAGCTTTTCCGTTAGGTTTTCCTTAATAGCAATTCAGGTGTCAAGCATTCTTGAATTGAAAGGCCACCATGATTGTAGTGGTCACCTCTTACAAAGGCTGATATACCTGGGGCTAGCGCTACAGATACTGTAGGGTTCCAATACCACGGCATAACTATGCCATCGTGTTGAACATTATCCTTTAAAATAGCGCATCGACGCTGGCGATTTTTGCCTAGAGATTTGTGTAAATTACCTTTAGGAAGCCCATCAGGGACCCAGAGCCAACCGTGGTCCGTCACTATTTTTAAGTTCATCCACCCTGCATCAAATAGGCTTACAACTCTTGCAACCACATCATCTAGTATTTGATCGATAAACAAGGGCATCTTTCTCTGCTGTTCATGACCCATATGATCTAAATCACCGGTCTGAACCCATGCAAACCCTTTGGGGTCACCTGTTTCCAAACCATCAAGGTACTGCCACCCTTTTTCATTGAGTAATTGTTTTAAATGATGGCTACTAAATGAAGACTTAGTCAAACTAACTGAAGGAATAAAATCATCGTTCTCTTCAATACCTGTGAGCAAATTAGCTATCGGCGTTACAGCAGCTTTTGCTGTTGCAGTTAGCGAAGGAATGGCTGCCCATTTAGAGATTAACTCTGTTGTAAGGCCCCTATCCCTTAATTTATCTTCTAATATTTTTGCTGTATCAAATCTTAATCCATCAACAAAAAATACGACCTGGCCACCAACAATGTAGTTTGCAGTACTCTCTTTAACTTTGATCTTATTACCAGGGTAGCCATGTTGCTCTACTAATTGCTGAAAGCGCAGCGTCGTTTGCTCAAGCCAAGGTGTATAAACTGAACCTAAAAGCCTAGCTACAACTTCTTGCTGATGAATATCCTTAGCTAAAGACATTGCCTTGATAACACATCTATCAGCCTGCCAAAAACGTTCTTGATAATGATTTGCCATCATTTCAGGTGTAGCGCCCGAATATACAATTTCAGTGTGCTCAATTGCCCCAATAACGTATTCAAGAATTTGTAACCAACCGCTATGCCCAAGGTTATACCAAATCCAATTTTTCCTATCCTTCTGCTTTTCCCATAGCGCCATTAACTCTTGGCTGATTGTGTCTCTTGGCTTCTCCCCTACATTGAAAAAGTACGACTCGATAGCCGCCTCGTCTTTCATGTTTTCAGAAAGGTAATTTTCAGGATTTACAATCGCTAAATCATCCGCTTCAATAGTTTTAAGCTTTTCGACTAACAATGGTAAGTTTGTAGCAGTATCTTCAAACCGTTGCCAAACTGCTTCCCACTGTCCTTGTGCGGCACATAACAGTTTTAGAACTGCTGGAATACCCTTTTCGTCTGGAGTAAAAGAAAATTGTGATTGGCATGACTGTAGAAAAATATCCCATTTAGAATCCTTCCATTGAGCGCGTTTCTCACTTGGATCATTTAACCAGCCTAGAATATCTTTGGTTGGGTCATCCAGCACCAAAGAAATAAAATCTTCAGATTCTAATTTCTTTCCTCTCAGGTTAGAGTCTGGTGTTTCAAGTAGGTCGGGTAATACATTCAATATTGCTTGTTGAGTATTCTTGTCTTTAGCAAGGTCAAGTTCAATACCGACTTTTGGGTTTGTCAGAAACGAAGAAACAGTCCAGTCCCTACCAGCTGTATTATAAGCCCACCAACATCCTCTATATTGAAGTTCTGCTAAAGGCTTCAGAAACTCAGGACAAGATTCTATAGCCCTGAGCTCTTTCCTACCTACTCCAGGTAGATAGATAATAGGAGTTCTATCTTCAGGCAAATTACAGTCATCTAGTTTTCCTGCAATAGCACATTTTACCCATATTGCCGGGCCAATCCTTTCTTCAGGTTTATAGTCCCCGAGTTCGATTAACTCAGGCAGATGCTGTTTGATAAACGGCATGGCTGTCTGCCATTGTTTATCAATATCAGTCCACAATATAGCCGCTGGAGCAACTTGTACTGACCTATTATAGTTTGCAGAATTTCTGAGTTGCTCAATTAAGTAATTTATCAACAACATACTAGGCTTTAGCTCTTTCTATATTTTCAATACGGCTGAGCCAATCGTTGAATAATTCACACTCATTCCGCATGTTTTCCAAACCCACTTCTAAAGCGGCTAGTGCCCCCATTAAAGGTTTTTCATACCCTCTAATCAATTTCAGTATTCGTTTGCTTGGTGACGTTTGCGGACTGTTGTTGATATGTTCAGGGGATTCAAAACTATCTGCTATTTGTTGAAATTTCGGAATTAAATCTTCTCTATCCATACCAGCTGCCATTTTTTCAGGATCACTAAACAATAACCCTTCAAATTCATACATTTGAATAAATGGAATGAAGCGACGCATTGCGTCTTGGCCAATTCCATCAGTTAGCTTTTGAATTAAAGCTTCATTCACTATGTCAGATTTTCTTTGAATTGAGTCATTTGCATTGGTGTCAGCTTTTCCAGGAAATGATTCTGGTAGCCCATAGAAATCAAAAAAGGTTGTGCAATAGCAAGCTCTATCACTTAGCAGCCTATTTTTTACTTCTGGCAATAGTCTTTCAATCTTAAAGTTGCCACCTTTATGGCCAGGCCTTCCAATTAGTGCAGGCAACAACTGAATACCTAATGGGTAAAAATTAGGACATAAGATTTCATTTACAAATGCTTCCTCACTTTGCCCTTCACATATAACATGAACTCTAATCATTTAGATGGTCTCCCACCTAAAATGTTTTTCTCCCAAAGCTCTCCTACAGAGTAATCTTCAAGCCAGTTTTCAAATTCAGACTCATCTAACCGCTTAAAAACGGAAGCTCCTTTAACCCGCTCTACAACAATCAAGTCATCAATTTCAAATTCGTTGAGCAGAGGAACAGACTGTGTAGAAATAATGACCTGCATACGTTGTGAGGCCGAGCGCAACAAAGCACCTAACAAGGTTATTGCATAAGGATGTAATCCCAGTTCTGGTTCATCAATGATAATAGTAGATGGTGCTGAGGGCTGCATTAAGGCTGTTACTAAGCAAATAAAGCGGATAGAGCCATCTGATAATTGGCTAGGCCATAACGCGTAGTCACTATCTAACTGTGTCCACAACAACCTAATTTGTTCTTCCTCACTATCTAATTTGGTAGGCTTTAATACAAAGTCATTGAAAAATGGAACAGCAAGTCGAACAGTTTTTCTTATCTGGCTGTAGACATCAGGAGCGGTGCCCTTTAGGTGATACAAATAAGCAGCTAAGTTAGCTGCATCTGTTCTTAAGTATTCGTTGTCATGAACAGAACAAGTGCGCTTAACGCCTGCTGTATCACTTGTATCGTGAAAGTGATAAACCCGCCAACTAGAAATAGAGCTATAACAATAATCAGCCTCAGTTCCCTTCTTGCTACTTTCGAACTTTTCTTTTAATTTAGCTTCGCTATGCCCAGAGCCTAATGAGATCCACTTTTCACCGAAGAAAGGGCCGTCAAAGAACAAAGACTCTTGAGCGAACGTAAAGCCACCATCTATAGTTGGCTCTAAAACAAATTTATAGCCATTAATACCAAACTTAACGAATGAAGAGAATTTCGAAGTCTCTTTAACTCCAAAACTTAACACTCTTTCGGCTTTACCTTGTTTTTGACTCCAAACTTGTAAACGAGTATCTAGCATCTCTCCAAGTAACTTGAAATATGAAACAAAGTTACTTTTACCAACACCATTTGCACCAATTAAAACATTAAGACTATTCAGCTCAAGGTTCTTCATTGCGCGTATTGATTTAAAGCCATCAATACTTAACTCATTAATAGGGTTTACGGTACCCATGCTAATCAGCCTCTTTTAGTTTCATTCGAGCCTCTCGCTTTACAGACAAAGATAAATGATGCTCGTTAATACGATCGCCTTGTTTGCCGCCGTATTCTAGCCCAAGGTTATACCATGGGGCTGATTCGACGTCTGTCCCTCGGTCTTTTTTCCAATGAATATTAGGCTTCGCACGTAATACACCTGCCCCCTTCTTACCAACATCTTTGGCGAGCATAAATGGACGGATGTTTAAGCGTACACCATCATTTAAATCTGGGTTCCAGCCAATAGGTTGCTCTTCAAGAGGTTTCCAGCGAACAAAAATGTCTAACCCTTCTTCACCTTCTAGTATCGCTATCAGTTGAACTTTTAAGTTTTCCGCTGCAGTTAATCGAATATCAGCGCCGTCAGTACCCTCTGCAAGCTGACGCTTTTGATTACTTATCCAATCATCTAAATAAGTATAAATAAGTCGCTCTAAGCCTTTGTAATCAAGCTTGTGATAATTTAATAGTGCCGAAAAGCCATCTTTTAAACCATCCCAAATGTGCCAAATAAATGGTCGATGCTGAAAAAGCTTACAGTGTTGCTCAAAGAATTTATCTCGAAGCCAACTTTCTAGGTCTTTAGCCTTAACCGCTTTAAGTAAGTTAGTTTCGACCGAGCTATCCCAAGCATCGCCATAAGCTTTTATCAACATGGCTTCTAACCGTTTGGCTGCAGACTTCTCACCACGGACTGCAGGTATACAAACAATACCGTCATCATCAACTAAATCTGCAAAGTCAGCATTCCTCTTTATTACTTCGCGCATTTCAGGCGCAAGTTCCATTTCAGTATTAAACTCAGCAGGCCACTGGTAACTAAGTAAGCGTGCAACAGTTACTTGAAGTACGTTGTCATCTTGGCGAAGATTCCCTACAGAAGTTGTTTTTAACTCTTCATCCCAAACGACGGAAGCGCATGGATGTCCATGGAAAATCCACTGTGCAGGATCCCCTGTATATGGTTTTGGCAGCCCCTTTGGAAACCGCTTCCGACCTTTCTCGCTCCAAAAGTTAATGTCAAAATGAACCTGGGAGAGCACAGAATTGGAAACTGCTAAGTTAGGATTAACTTTTCTAACGTCTTGACGAAAATTATCAGACTCAATATAAGTAAATAGAGGAACAAGATTACTTTCTTCTTTTGGAGATATTACGGCTATGTTTTGATCAAATATATAACCACCATAGATAGTTGAATACAGCTCCCCCATTCTGTTAACCGCAATCCCCTTCTTATTCCATGCTCCTTCTCCCCTTCTCCAACTGCCACCTAAACGACCGTTTAAGGATTCAACAAAATTTGTATAATCTTTATCTCCCCATGGAAATACCGTATAACAGCCGCTATGCATATTAGTTGAACTAGAAGCAGCTTGCTGTAGTTTCCATTTTGTATTGAAGAGCGAAACTTCTGCAAAAAACCTTTGAAATCGAGGAGAGTCACCACAGTTTATTCCTGCTAAAGAGTCTGCGAACTCACTCATGTAATCACCTTCACCTAGTTCATGAAGAACAATAATATTTTCAGGTGTTTTCAAGAAGCTTATTTGTTGGAAAGTGCTGTTGGGGTCAACTCTTAAGGCTTGACATTTCTCTTGCGGACTTTTTCTTTCAGAAACAGATATTGTATTAAAATGAGTATTATCAAGTTTTTTTCTATTAAAAAAGCTAAAAAGACCAACGTTTACTACTTCGCCAGATATAGATTCAAATGCATTCGATCCTAGAGGGGAAAATAATCCAAACTCATGTTCGTTAATTAATTTAATGCGCAAAGATTTATAAGATGGTTGATGAAGCCATGATTGGGGGGCAACAATCGATATAAGGCCATTACTACGTAATTGTTTTATGAATCTCTCAACGAAAGTAAATGCTAATTCCGATTTTGAATTATAATAATTCTTATCACAAAAATTCTGTAATAATGGCGCCTGTTTACCTCTACCTAAGTAAGGAGGGTTAGTAACTATAAAGTCATATGAGTTACTAACTACGCTTGCGGCCTTGCACAGACCTTTTGCTATCACTTTTGCGTCAATGTTGGTATCCAACATATTTATTAGTTTATGTTGCAGCAACTCCCAAGGTGGCAATTCACCAACTTTCAAGGCTTTACTTGGTTCTATTAAGCTTCCTAAAGTTGGTGCATCTTTAAATATGCGTTGCATATCAATTATGGCATTAGTAAGATCTTCATTACCTTTCGCTAAATCTTTCCACTCTTTTTGTGCTTCAGCAATCGATATACCCGAGCAGGCTAATTGAAGCTCGGGTAATGTACGATAACCGCCAGCATTTGGGTATCGCCATGCTTCCAGAGCTAGCGCAAAAGCAGCCAGTTCAACACAACGCTGGTCAAGCTCTAAACCATGAATGTTATCTCTCAATACTGCATCTATGGCTTGTTTTTCCGTTAACCCTTCTAATTCCATTCGCATAGGGACTAACATTAGGAATATAGCCACTAGAAAGTGGCCTGAGCCGCAACATGGATCAAGTGTTTTTAACTCTGATAAATGCTCTGGCCATTTTTCAAAGCCACCAGCAGCAGGCTTCCACCTAATGGCATTGCCTGATTCATCTTTATCTTGAATAAAGCGCAAATATTCGAGTGGTACACCGGGAATAGAAGCAAGATCACGCAATTCCTGTTCATTATTAGCTCGGATGAGGTCATCTCGAGAAAGGCGTTTATTGGCCCACCATGCTCCCAGAGCGTTATCTAATAGAAAGCTCACCATATAAGGTTCGGTAAATAGCTGGGTGACTGGGCTTAGCTCTTGCGCGCCAATTTTTACACCTGATTTGTTTACTTCTTCTTTCTTTTTGGATTGCCAGAATTGATAACACCAACCCAAGCTGTCTTGGGCTTGATAGGTTTGTGGGTCAAGTTTTGAAATTAAACTCTCTAATTCATCAACACGGTTCATTGAAAGCTTAACTTCAAACACGGGCGAGTCAGCGCGGAAGATTTGTGGCAACATTTTTTGTGCCAAGCGGCCAGCTAGCTCCCAACCGTCTTTGCAATCGTCTTCCTCTTCGGCAAGCTCAAAACATTCGTCTAACGTAACCGGCGTTTGAGGGTCGTACATTAGCAAATTACTTTGCTCTAAAAAACGAGCGAATAACATGCGGTGCCAATGTTCATATGCCATTTCATTAGCTAATCGCGTTATTTCTTGTTTACCATCTGATAAGCGATCACCAAGCTGGCGAGCGTGTGCACGTAGTTTATTTCGCAGAACTTTTTCGTTGTCTTTTAAATAGCTTGGTGCTTGGCTCTCCGCAACACCCAAACGCTGCAAGCTTTCCTTCACTGCGGCTTCTACAATGTCGCGGGCCTTGATTACTGTTTCTTCCAGCTTCTTTCTTAGCGCTTTGTCCAGTGGCTGTCTCATATTTCGTCTCTAATTTTTAATTATCTCTGTCGCTAACCATCAAAATTTTATGTAACAGTTGCTGTAAATGCCGCATTTTAAGACGGCATTACAGGTCCATTTTCCATCTGAGTACGTAGTTCAGACTCCACATATTTCAACCAGTCTTGTAAGTCCTGTTCTGTTTTTATAATTGGCTTATTTAAACGACAGTATTGCGTTTTAGGTTGAAGCTCTGAAATTGCATCTTTTAGTACTTGGCTGAATATGCCAGGTAATGCGGCCGTTTTATCATTCCATTGGTTAAAACTTATCTCGTCTAATGAGTTCAGTACCTCGTCTAATTCACTTACATTGATACTAGGGATATCTGCAAGGTTTCGATTAGCGAGAAACGCATCACGTTTGGCTTCATCAAGCAGCTGCCAGTTTTCGTCATCTAACAGCTCAGACATACATGTTTGGTATTCTTCTTCGTAATTTGCTCTGTGAGCGGTAATACCATCTCTCAACGCATTGGTCGCTTTCTTGATTAATGGTTCAACTGGACATGGATCGTCCAACAAACTGCGATTGGCAAGAATGGCTTCTTGCTCTTTTTCTAGGTCATTAAATACCGCTAGGCCTTTACAGTAATCCATTGCGCTTAGCAGTTTTTGCCATAGCTTATTTCTTTGTTGGGCTTTATCGGCGAGTCGCTTCCAATTTTCAAAATCAGCTAGTAGCTCATCCCTATGCTCAAAAGCTTTTTGTAGCTGGTCGTTGCCCGCATACATTTCTAAGTCAGATAACAATTTTGTACTAGGCGCTATCGGCAGTGGCGCGCTACCACCCGCTAGGTTAGCTATTTGTTTAGCGTTAATAATGGCTAATGGAAGCTTTGTTACCTCCTCACCTGAGTTACACGCATCTTCCAATAAAGTAGAAACAACACCACGTACTTTAATGAGCTGTACTTTTGATAAAGTGACCTTTTCTGGTCTGAACTTAGTCTGAGTTACTGAGCTTCTATCTAAGCTTTTGGCATCTATAGCGCGTTCCTGAGTGTCAGACGCTTTTAATACACCAGCAGCAAGCATTGCGTATAACGCTCCGTCTATAACATCATTACTCCAACCGTATGGTTCACCTTTGAAGTTATCACGTATATCCTTCCCTAGCTTCATTGCACCAATGTAGCGGTGAATTTCAGCACACACTGGGTGCTTGTCTGCTTCACCATTGTATTCTACTTTTTCAAGTGCATTGGGGTCAGCAATACGGCTTGCTGCGTCATAAACTTTTGCCCAACCTCTGTTGTCTGCCATTTTAAACTTATGGAACAAGCGTTGGCAGGCTATCTCACCACCATTTTGAATTTGTTCGGCAAGTGTGTCACCTTCAACTTCTTGCCCACCCGCTAAGCGAACTTGAATGCCAGAGAAACTGTCTCTTATACACATCTCCGAGCCCACGAGACGCTACGCTATCTC
>OJHJ01000633.1_pt1 | contig 9331 bp, 9 predicted proteins | sample 1595201 | NCBI WGS metagenome assembly OJHJ01 (sample SAMN05416832, study PRJEB24817) | seawater metagenome | isolation source: Sea water | place: Canada:Atlantic | collected 2013-07 | reverse complement strand
ACGAGATAGCGTAGCGTCTCGTGGGCTCGGAGATGTGTATAAGAGACAGCTGGGAAGGGGGTGCCTCTCCAGTGGCCGAGCAGCTGCCGCATTCTCTCCAGTACAGCGTCAACAAAGGCCGCTTCAACGGGCGTATTGACCTGCTGGAAGTAGGCCAGCATGGCGCCTCTGTCCCCCCGGCCCTGACAGAGGGACTGCAGGGGGCCCACCAAGGCCTCGATGCGCATCAAGGCGGGCTCGGAGGGGGGATTCTCGCGGTCGTTGATCTCCGCCAAAGGGCGCCCAGCGGCCAGCAAGCCATAGAAGGCTTGGGTCTCCTGCAGCTCGGACTCCACGGCGAAGTGAACCAAGTCGTGGACCAGAAAGCTGCGGGTGTTGAGCAGAGCAGACGCGCGGCTGCCGTCGGCCCGCTCGATCTCAAAGCGGTGCTCGCTCTCGTTGACCCGGGTGAGCAGGACCTGCATCAGCCCGACTCAGCTGAACTCAGCCAGGATCCCGCGCATGCCTTCGGCCAGCTCCGGACGCTTGAGGGCGAAGTGGATGCTGGCGCGCATCAGACCCAGGGTGTTCCCTGTATCGAAGCGTGCGCCTTCGAACTCCAGCCCCCAAGCCTGTCCACGGCCAGCCAAGACCGCCAGGGCGTCCGTGAGTTGAATCTCGCCGCCGCGGCCGCGGGGGGTGGTCTCCAGGATCTGGAGGATCTCGCCGGGCAGCACGTAGCGTCCGACGATGGAGTAGGTGCTGGGGGCCTCGGCCGGGTCGGGCTTCTCGATCATGCCGGAGACGTGCATCAGGCCGGGGGAGACCATCTGTCCATCACAGATGCCGTAGCGGTCGGTCTGGTCCCGGGGCACGTCCATCAGGGCCACGCAGCAGCCGCCGCGCTCAGCTTGCACCGCCATGAGCTGGCCGATGGCTGGGGTCTTGGCGTCGATGATGTCGTCGCCGAGCAGCACCGCAAAGTCCTCGTTTGGGGAGACAATGCCAGCGGCTTGGTACACGGCGTGGCCCAGGCCCAGGCGCTCTTGTTGGCGCACCGAGATCACCTTGGCCAGCTTCCCTACGCGCTGCACTTCCTTGAGATAGTCGGCCTTGCCGCTGGCCTCGAGCTGGGACTCCAGGAAATAGTCCCGGTGAAAGTAGTCCTCGATCGCGCCTTTTCCGGCGCCGGTCACGAAGATCAACTCCGTGAGTCCAGCCTCTACCGCCTCGGCCACGATGTACTCAAGACCGGGCTTGTCCACGACGGGCAGCATCTCCTTTGGCACGCTCTTGGTGATGGGGAGGAAGCGGGTTCCCAGACCAGCAACTGGGAGTACGGCTTTGGTGATCATGTGACCTCACAAGTTACGAAAAGTGTAGCCTGCGAGGTCAACATGCGCCGCTCAAGGCTCTAGAGCGAGCAGCTCCAGCACCAAGGATTCCCCGATGACATGGCACGCATCGCTGTCCACAAAGACCGTCTCAGTGGCGTCTTCGAAGCCCTCGGCCTGGGCGCGGATCAGTAGATCTCCGGCCACTTCATAGCCACAGGAGTAGCTGCCATCGCCCCACTCCTCACAAGCCTGCTCGCCCTCTCCAGCGTCGTAGAAGACCTCAGCCACGACATCGGCGCCGTCTATGTCCACGACCTCCACTGTGACGGAGACCCTGGCCTCGGCTGTGCAGTCAATGGTGTCAGGCAAGGTCTCAACGCAGGCGCAGAGTCCGAGAAGCAGTACCGGTACAAGACGCTTCATGACCTACTCCTCCACTTCTGCGACGAGCTCGACCACCAGGTCGGCAGTGATGACGTGGCACTCGTCTTCTTCCACGAAGACCGAGACGGTCTGCTCAGCAAAACCGAGCGCACCGACGATGATGTCCAGCTCGCCGGCTTGCTCGGTGCCGCAGGCGTAGTTGGCCCCGCCTCCCCAGCAGTCCTGGGGACCGCTTCCGTCATCGAACTGGACCACGGCGTCGTCGATGATGTTCCCGGCTTCGTCTACAACCTCGACCATGACGGAGGGGGAGGCCTCCTCGGTACAGGTGGCGCCCGGCACGCAGGCGGCCAGGGGTAGGGCGAGAATGAACAATGGGATGAGCGGCTTCTTCATGGCTTAGTCCTCAACTTCTAGGTCGAGCTCGATGTCCAGCTCTTGGGTGATGACGTGGCACACGTCGCTCTCGATGGTCACGCTCTGCACGTGGTCCTTGTAGCCCTCGGCGGAGACCAGGATCTCAAGCTCGCCTCCGATCTCGTAGGCACAGGCGTAGTCGCCAGCGATGTCTCCGATCTGGAAGCAGTCTTGAGGGCCATCGCCAGCGTCGAACTGAACCTGCCCATCCAAGGGCTCGCCCTCGGCGTCGCTGACGTGGACCAGGACCGAAGTGCGGGCCTCCAAGGTGCAGGCCTCCTCACAGGCGGTGAGTGACAGAAAGGAAACGCCGGCGAGCAGCACTGCAATGGTCTTGTTCATGGGAGGCTCCTGGGGTCTGCTCTCACTGGATGCACCCGGCGTGCCAAAGGCGAATGATCCCGACCAGGACGGTGTACTCGTCTGGGATTCGGTGCTTCGGATTTCTCGGATCGAGACATTGCTGTCTTGCCTCTCCGAAAAAAATGACCCGCGGTCAGAACTTTCTGTGAAAGGGATTCAGATTGGCCGCCGTTACCGCCGCGACACGAAATCACGGGGTCCGTGGCGGCTCAAACAGAGTCCCTCCCGTTGTCCAAGAAAGTAATCCGCGGTTCACACAAAAAGGAATTTGAACCAAATGTCTCGCACCATCTCCCTGCTCGCCCTCTCCTCCCTCGCTGCCCTGGTTGCCTGCGCTCCTGACGCCGAAGGAATCAAGGCCCCTGCCTCTCCTGACGCGGCCTCCAAGGACATCCCCGCCGAGGACTCCGGCGACGCCATCATCGCCCTGTACCTGGCCAACTCCCTGGACCAAGACACCTTGGACTTTGACGTGACCCTGGACTCCCGGGCTGCCGCCAACATCGTGACCACCCGCGCTGGCGCCGACGGCGTCGAGGGCACCTCCGACGACGTGGTCTTTGAGACCATCGAGCAGTTGGATGCCGTCTCCTACGTGGGCGCCTCGGCCATGGACGACTTGGTCGCCTACGGATCGGACATCGGTCTCACCGGCGAGGTCACCTTGGGTGTCCTGGTCGGCTCCGTTGAAGAGGAGGCCGTGCTCTACCTGGCCAACAACCTGAGCCAAGACGCTCTGGACAACGACGTGCGCCTGGACTCCCGCGCAGCGAGCAACATCGTGGCCGCAGGGACCATCAGCAGCCTGAGTCAGTTCGATGGCCTGGGATACGTGGGCAACTCGGCCATGAGCAAGATGCTCTCCTTCGCCGACGGCATGTTGGCTGGCGACGGCATCGTGCTGCGGGACGGCACCGCCTACGACACCCTGCAAGATGCAGTGGATGCCGGTGGCAGCCTCTACATCGACCTGTACAAGGGCACCTACCAGGCCGGTGAGACCACCATCGCCGACACCCTGATCATCACCGGCTACGCCGATGGCGGTACGGTCCTGGACGGCGGCGGTTCCAGCCGGGTGCTCAACATCAGCGCCGGCTCCCCTTGCTTCTATGACATGGAGATCATCAACGGCGCGCCCACGAGCAGCGGCTACACCGAGGATGGCGGCGCGGTCGCCATCAGCGGAAACGGCAGCGTGCTCTTCGACAACGTCGATTTCACGGACAACGTCGGCTACTTCGGCGGCGCCATCTACTCCACGGGCAGCACCGGCAGCCTGACCATCTCCAACTCCAGCCTCTCGGGCAACGAGGCCACGGGCTTGGGCGGCGCCATCTACAGCTACGGTGATGTGACCCTGAGCGGTGTGAACCTTCAGGGCAACACCGCAGGCGGCGGCGCTGCAGTGCGGCTCTTTGACGGCTACGGCGTCACCCCGCACCTGAGCATCTCGGACTCCACCGTCTACGACAACGCCAACTCCTACTGGGGCAGCATCGCCCTGAGCAACGCCACCATGACCACCAGCAACGTGGACTTTGATGGCAACACCCCAGTAGACGTGTACTTGAGCAACGGAAGCACCTACAGCGTCTCGGCCGACATGAGCTGCGATACGAGCAGCTGCATCTGAGTCACTTCTACGGCGACCCCCCTCCCGCCCCTCCGTCCAAACTGGGCGGGGGGTCGCTCTACTCTGGGGCTTGTCTCTCTCGTGGAGTCTCGGCGTGCCCCTCTCCCGCCACGGCGATAACCCCCGCCCATGCTGCTTCTCCTGCTCTCCATCGCTGCCGCCGAAGAGTTCGACACCACCGCAAGGGCCGGAATGGGCGGTGCGGGAACAGCGGCCCCTGGCGAGCTGAGCTCCGTGCGTCGTGCGCCGGGCGCCATGGTGCTCGGCGTGGGCAAGAGCACCCAGGTGGACGCGGCCTTTGGCCAAGGCACGCGCTTGGGCACGGGCATGGTGGACACCCAGACCAACGCCTTTGGCGCCGGCTTCTCCTACAGCCGCGAGTGGGCGGACCGCATCCCACCCCTGGATGAGCAGCCCGGCTGGTTGGTGAGCGGCGAGAAGACCAACGAGATTCGCCACAACGCCTACCGGGTGGGGCTAGGCTACGGCTTTCTTCAGACCCCTGTGAGCACCCCCAGCGGGGTTCAACAGATCCGTCGCATCGGCATCGGCGCCGGCGTGGTCTATGAGCACAACACCTCGGATCTGAGTGGCAGCACCGACTCGGTCGAGGTCGACGCCTCTGTGGCCTTCCGCCCTGGTCCGCCGGGCAGCCTGGCCCAAGACCTGATCGTGGCGGCCACCGTGCACGATCTGGTGCCCAACCAGCTGCGCCCCATCAACGGCGAGGCCGGCGTTTGGTGGCGGCCCATTCCCCAATTCCAAGTCGCTGGTGATGTGGTGTGGGACCCACGGCTCTCCGGCTCCGTGGGTGGACGCGCCGGTATCGAGGTGCTCATGGCCCAAAGCATCAGCCTGAGCTTGGGTGCCTCACGACTGGAGCAGGACATGCTCGCAGGGGGCATCGGCGTCCAGGCAGAGGGCATCGCACTCCGCTACGCCGCCCAGTGGACCCCTGCCTCGGAGAGCTTTGTGCACACCGTGGGCTTGGTTGGGCCTCTCTGAGCACCCCCTTCAGGGGAGCCTCTGATACATTGCCCCAATGGCACGCCTGCACCAGTCCGAAGATAAGCGCTCCGTGAGCTTGGCCAGCCGCACCTTGGTTGGACGAGGATCCGCTTGTACCCTTCGTATTCGCGATGGACGGGTCAGCGGAGAGCACGCTGCGATCAGCTGGCGTGGGGACGGGAGCTGGGAGCTGCGGGACCTGGTCTCCCGCAACGGCACCTATGTGGACGGCGAGAAGCTGGCCTCGGGCGGGCTGATATCCCTAAAGATGGGGATGAAGATACAGTTTGGAGGAGTCGGCCAAGAGGCTTGGGTGGTAGAGGATCTCTCACCTCCCCAGCTCGAAGCCCGACGTGTACATGACGGGGTGGTGCGCGCGGATCCCATCTTGCTGGCCCTGCCCGACGACGATGATCCCCAGGTGGTCATCCTCAAGGGGAGCTCGGGCTGGATCCAGGAGAAGGGGGACGTCACGGAGACGGTTCATGACCAGGACCTGATCGACGTGGGCGGCGAGACCTGGCAGCTGGCCCTGCCTGTGGACATCGGTCGCACGGTCGAGGCCACGGTCACCCAAGCCCAGTCCAAGCGCTTCTCCCTGGACTTCCGCGTGAGCCTGGACGAGGAATACGTCGAGGTCAGGGTGCAGACCGACTCCGGAGAGCACGCCCTCAAGTCCCGCTCGCACCACTATCTGCTCTTGGTTTTGGCGCGTCTTCGCCTGGAAGAAGCGGAGCTCTCCGAGGGCGAGCGCGGTTGGGTCTATGCCTCTGAGTTGGCCCGTCAGCTCCGAATGGACCGGCGCACGGTCAACGTACACATCCATCGGGCGCGCAAGGAAATGGCGGCCTTGGGGCTGCCGGGACTCATCGTCGAGCGCCGTCCGAGCACCAACCAGATGCGCATCGGGACCGCGCACCTGAAAGTGGACGCGATCTAAGGGACAAGGCCCAGGACCTAGTTGGTCAGGGTCTCGACCGTCTGGCCGCTCATCGCCAGGCCCAAGGGCGTGGCCACGGTCGCCAGAGGGGTGTCGTCCAGCTCAGGTAGGGCCAGCTCCATGGCCCCGCGCAGGGCCTTGGCGCTCTCGTAGCGGTCTGTGGGCAAGTAGCAGGTGGCGTGGTGCAGGATCTTGGCGATGGGCTCGGGGAAGGCCCGTGCGACCTGCTGTTGGCTCTCCTTGGCGAAGAGCTCCCCTGGGGTGCTGGCCGTGAGGGCGGCGTAGAGGGTGGCGCCGACGCCGTAGACATCGGCGCTCACGTTGGCGCGGCGGGCGTCCATGCGCTGCTCCGGGGCCATGTAGCCGCGGGTTCCCATGGCCAGTCCAGTGCGGGTCAAGCCCTGCTCTTGGTCCAGCAGACGTGCGATCCCAAAGTCCGTGAGCAGTGGGGTGCCGTCGTCGCGGAAGAGGATGTTGTGCGGCTTGACGTCCCGATGCACGACGCGCTGGCCGTGGGCCACCTCAAGGGCCTTGAGCACGGAGATCATGGTCTGAACAGCGAAGCGAGGAGAGAGGGGACCCTCCCGCTCCATTCGCTGGGCCAGGGTGCCGCCGGTGGCGACCTCCATCACCATGAAGACGTGCTCTGGGGCGACCACGACGTCGTGCACGGTGACGATGTGGCGATGCCGTAGGGCGGCCATGGTGCGCGCCTCCACTTCAAAGCGTGTGCGTGCCTGCTCCTGCTCGGCGAAACGCGGCACCAGCAGCTTGAGGGCCCGGTCTACACCCAGGCGCTCGTCCCGTACCAGGAGCACGCTGGCCATGCCGCCGCGGCCCAGGGTGCGCTGGGTTCGGTAGCGACCTGCAAGCAGGCTGGGGGTCTGGGGCTCCTCGGGCATGACGCTCTGTCGGGCCAAGCGGCGGGCCAGCTCCTGGCTGATCTGAGCGACCACCTGGGGACGGCGCAGCATCAGCTCGCGGAAGTCGGCCGCGCTCAAGGCCAGCAGGGTGGCGTCGTGGCTCACCCGGATGGTTGCGGTTCGCGTGCCGCCGGCCAGCAGGCCCACCTCGCCCAGAAAGTCGCCGGCCTCCAGGGAGTTGATCTTGCGTGGCGGTCGGTCAGGAGAGAAGACCTCGAGCTCGCCGCGTACCACCACAAAGAAGGTGGTCGCAGGGTCGCCTGCGCGGCACACCGTGCGTCCTTTCTCCCAGCGCTGAATGCGGAAGCGCTGCGCCAACTCCCGCAGGTCGGCGTCAGCGAAGGTGTCGAAGAGACCGATCTGACTCAGCCCCGTCAAGACCTCGCTGATGTCGGACAATCAGGCCACCTTGCCTTGGGCCAGGTGGATCTCCTCGATCTCGGCCTTGCCTGCAGCGCGCAGCAGCTTCTTGCAGAGCTGCATGGCGTTCTCGATGGAGTGGTCCATGTTGTTGTACCAGAACAGGCCGGTTCGTCCCGCCAGGTGCAGGTTCTCGAAGGTGTCGAGACCGCGTCGGGCCTTCTCCAGCTCCGCCGGGTAGTTCTTGTGGTAAATCGGGTAGGAGTCTGGGGTGCGCTCGACGTGCACATCGTGCACCTGGCGGCGGTTCTTGAGCATGCCCACCTTGATCAGGTCGTCGACCACCCAGTCGGTCAGGCGCTCGGCGTGCTGCCAGCGCTCATCGCCCTGCATGCAGGTGACCTCGCAGCAGATACCCACCGCGTCCTTGCCGCCCGGCACGGTGCCCGGTGAGAAGTACTTGGGAATACTGATACGCGAGAAGATCAGGTCTGAGGCCCCGTAGTAGCACCACTGGTACTTGCGATCTAGGTCCGCTTCGGCGCAGACGTTGAAGGTCAGCATGCCCAGGTAAGGCAGGTTCGGGGTGTGTACCTTGAGCTGCTTGGTGGCCACGGTGATGGGGGCCGTCCAGATGACCACGGCGGGATCGATCTGCTCATCGCCGGCAAAGACGCGCTCGACGCGGCCTTCCTTGCCTTCCATGCGGGCGGCGGTGTTGGTGATGATGCGCCCGCCCAGGTTCTCGACGATGGCCGAGACCTTCTCCCAGGCCTGCTGCATGCCCTTGTCGGGGTAGAGAAAGTCGATCTCTGTGGCGTTGAACTGGGTCAGCGTGGTCTTGGCCAGCTGGGTCAAGTTCTGCATCTGCAGCTTGTCGTCAATGATCGCGCGGTTCAGGCCGACCTTGGCCCAGTCGGGGTGGGTGTCCCGGGGGTGCAGCCCCAGGAACTTCTGGGTGTAGCCGCCGAAGAAGTGCTTGAAGAGCGTGGGGCCGTACTGGCGCATCACGTACTGCTCGAAGGTGTCCACTTCGTAGGTGCGGAAGTTGTTGATCCCCAGGTCCACAAAAGCCTTGGCCGCCAAGCCCTTGGGGAGCTGGAGCAGGTTCTTGGGGTGCAGGGGCCAGCGGTAGTACTTGCCCTGGAAGTACACCTCAGAGCGGCGCGGGAACAGGGTGCCCTCGCCCTTGATCACCCGATCCAAGTAGGCCTTGATGTTCGGGTTCTCGGTGTAGAAGCGGTGGGGCCCGATGTCGAAAGACCAGTCGCCGTCTTCGTATCGGTGAGAGCGCGCCAGTCCACCGGTAAGGGGCTCACGCTCGATCACCGTGACATCGCAGCCAGCCTCCAAGAGAAGCTGTGCGCTGACGAGGCCAGCGACACCGCCTCCAACAATGACGACTGGGCCGTCAAATACCGTGTTCACGATGTCTCCTACTGGTCAAGACAAGGCTACCCGCAAAGGAAGCGCCATGCCAGAACCAGTGAGTATCCCGCACTCCAGGAGTTGCAGCTACAGTCCTGCGTTGCTGGCGACGGTGATCCCCACCAAGGCACCTACCAACAAGCCACCTGCCCCGCCGATCATGGCTGCTTGGGCTCTTCGTTTGCCGGCTTCTTCCAAGTAGCCCTGGGCGTAGCCGACCGCGTAGGGCGCGGGATCCTCGGTGGGCACAGCCACCATTTTGGGCTCCTCCAGCAGGGGCCAAGCCAGCCCATAGTAGGCAGGGGGGGCGGCCAGCGCCGCGCCACCCAGGACACACCCCAGAGCGGGGACGGGACTCATGCAGCCCGCGGCCGTCACGCCGCCGACCAAGCAGGCGCTGATCAAGATGGGTCCGCCGGTGCGCTCGGTGGCGGCCTGCAGCTGTCCAGCGGTGTAGCCGTCCCGGTAGAGCATCTCCGAGTTGACCTTTGGGGCCCTGTGCTTGGGCTGTCTCTTATACACATCTCCGAGCCCACGAGACGCTACGCTATCTCGT
>OJHJ01000632.1_pt1 | contig 9362 bp, 8 predicted proteins | sample 1595201 | NCBI WGS metagenome assembly OJHJ01 (sample SAMN05416832, study PRJEB24817) | seawater metagenome | isolation source: Sea water | place: Canada:Atlantic | collected 2013-07 | reverse complement strand
GTGGGCTCGGAGATGTGTATAAGAGACAGGCCGACAAGCATGCCGAAATGATGGCAGTGGGCAAACCCGGTACGGCGGCTGACGTCACCCGCACCATCGCTGTCACCATGCGCGAGACCGAAGACGGGGATATGATCTTTGAACCCGACAACTTTGCGTTCGAGCAGGGGGAAACCATCCGCTTTGAGGTCACCAACAAGGGCGAGCTTGAGCATGAGTTCGTGATCGATAACGCTGAAGGCAACGCCAAGCACAAGGAAATGATGGCGAAGATGGATATGGAACATGACGACCCCAATTCGGTCCGTCTTGAGGGCGGCCAATCGGGCGAGGTGATCTGGACCTTTGCCAATGCCGGCACGTTTGAATTCGCCTGCCTGATCCCCGGTCACTATGAATCCGGCATGTACGGCCCCATCGAAGTCAGCGCCAAAGCCGAGGCAGAAGCAAAAGCGGCAGAGGTCGTCTATACCAAGGGCACCGTCAAGAAAGTTGACACCAAAGGCGGGAAGGTCACCATCGATCACGGACCTTTGGTCAACCTTGATATGCCCGCGATGACCATGGTGTTTCGCGCCGATGAAACCATGATCGGCAAGCTCTCTGCAGGTCAGAGCATCGAATTCGTCGCAGAGCCCGTCAAAGGCAAGCTGACCGTCGTCGAGTTGAAGTAACCCACACGCGGGCTCCGGTCATGCATCGGTGCCCGCCCCATAAGAGGCGAAGACATGAAAACATCGCGTGTATTGCTGTGGGTTGTCCCCTTTGCGCTGCTGACGGCAGCGGCGGGCGGGTGGTATTTCTCGCATCATGATCAACCCGAGACCAGCCCGACCGAGCTTGCGGAGGGTGCCTTGGCACCCGTGAAGGTGCCGGCAAGTTTCACCGATCAGGAGCAGCTGGGAAAGCGCGCCTATGATGCGGTTTGCGCGGCCTGCCACGGGGCCAATGGTCAGGGGCAGGACGGCGTCGCACCGCCTTTGGTGCATGTGATCTACGAGCCCAGCCACCACGGCGACCGGGCGTTCCTGCTGGCCGCGCAAAACGGGGTGCGGGGGCATCACTGGCCGTTCGGAAACATGCCCCCCGTCGAAGGGATCACGCAGGCCGATGTGATGGACATTGTGGCCTATATCCGCCGCCTTCAGCGCGAGAACGGGATCGACTAAGCCAAAGGGCAAGGCCCCGAGGTACGTCACACCCCGGGGGCCCGTGCCGTTTCAGAACATCCGCGAGATCGAGAATTTCACGTTCCGACCCGGTGCCGTGCGGGTCGACAGATGCGGCGTATAGGTTTTGTCAAAAGCGTTCTCTAGCCCGACGCGGAACTGCGTATCCTTGAGGATACCGTTTTGCGGGACATAGGTGGCGCGCAGATTATGGACCCCAAATCCTGCCGAGGTCTCGCCGTCGTCTGTTACAGATGTGTTGCCCACGACCTCCCAGCTCAGATCAAGCTCTTTGCCGAATTTCTTGCCCACGGTGACCCGCAGACTGTCCGCAGGCAGCAACCGCCAGTCGCCGGAAGAGCCGCCCGGTTCATACTCCGTCCCGCGCACCACATTGGCATTCACGTCAAAGTAAAGACCCGTGTCCAACGCGTAAGAGGCTTCAAGCTCCAGCCCCGAGGTTTCGACCCGGTCCAGCGCCGGTGCAGGCGGGCGTACCCCCGAAACCGAATAGCTGCTGACATCGGTCAAGGTGGTCTCGTAGTAGACACCCTTGATCGCGAATTGGTCCCCGTTGCGGAACAGATCATGACGGTCAAACGAGGCACCGATCTCGTATGTCTCTGCCTTCTCGGAAGAGGTGATCGCGGCATCGGTGCCCAGATGGTCGATCATGGGCAGCCCTTCGGTATAGGCGGCACTGGTGAACAGGGCCAAACCATTCCCGAAGGCATAGCGCACCGACAGCCCGCCCATCAGCGCGTTGTTTTCATAGGTGCCATCATTCGGGGCCGCTGATCCGGTGATCTTCGACGTCTCGTAGCGCAGCGCCGGTGTCACGGTCCATGCATCAGTGATGCGCATGTCATCCACCGCATAGACAGCGACGCGACGGTCCTTGCCGCCGGGGGCGTTGCTGGCATCAAGGCGTTCTTTGTGGATCAGTTCAAGCCCGGTCCGCAGATCATGGGAGACAACGCCCGAGGTGAACAGGCTTTGGTTTTTGAACGCCAGTTTCGTTGTTTGATACCGATGATCCGCATTCGCCAAGGCAAGAACACCGGCCCCTTGCGGGGTGCCTTCAAGGGGTGAGCTGCCCGAGACATAGCTTTGGTCGATCTGTTGGTCGGCGTAGGACAGCACGACATCAAGGTTCACCAGATCATTGTCAGCCGGGTTGAAGTTGTACTTGAGCACCGCGGTCGTGGACTCCGTATCGCGGTCAACGGTGCCAAAGGAATCCGCCGTGGTGGTAAAACTGTCAAAGGGCACGTCGCGGTCGCTTGCGGTGGTGTGCGACAGGCTGAAGGTCAGCGATTGATCGCGGTTCTGGCCAAAGCTGTATTTCGCCTTGATCAGTCCCGACGGCAGGGTGAAGGCGCTGTTACCGATAGTCGCCCCGTCCCCATCCACCTGATCGTTCTGGTCGCGCCACGTGTAGTTCAGCAGAAACTCCATATCTTCGGTCGGTTGCCACGCCAGCACGCTGGAAGACGTGATGCCGTCGCCGTTCGTGCTGAACTCCAGCGTTTGACCCGGCACATAGCCAAGCTCACCGCCCGTCAGATCCGACGCGTCTTTCGTCTCAAGCCGGACGACACCGCCCACGATGCCGGACCCGTATTCAAAGCTGCCGACGGACCCGCGGATCACATCGACCGACTTGTAAAGGAACGGGTCGGTGAACAGCTGGGTGCCGATCCGGTAAAGCCGCTCTGCCCCGGTGGTGGCCCCGTCGATCTGCACGGCGACTTTGGAATCCGCACCGTAGATATCGTTCGCGCCGAAGCCGCGGATGTTGATGCCGGACCCTTGCGGGGTGGACCCGTTCACAAGGCTCACGCCGGGAACTGAATCGATCAGCTCTGCCACGGTGCCCGCCTGACGGTCGTCGATCTCCTCTTGGTCGACTGTGGTGATGGATACTGCCGTATCGGTCTGCACCTCGCGTTTGCTCTCGCCCAGAACGAGCGTGCCTAGAAAGCCCTCCTGCGCGGCGAGGGGGAGCGGGGTGAGGGAAAGAAGTATCAGGCTTGTCGTGCCCATTAATAGGGCACGGGTTCCAGCGGCTTTGGTCATCGAAGACATCCTTGCAAGCAATAGGTTTGACGGAATGCTTGCGAGGGGCTGGCGGTGAAAAAAGGGGCGTAGACGGGTTGCGCTCTTGCGGGTTCTAAAAAGACCGACTAAAAGTGTCAACATTAAAGGACAGGTTCTGATCTGCGCCTTTGCCAGCGGATGCCCGACGCGCGTCGCCAGCCCCCTCTCTTTCAATCTATATGGCGAAGGTGCTGCATGACCCATTCCGTTCCCCCGACCCCCGAGGATATTCGCGCCTTTCGCGCCGACCACGCAAAGCTGCGCGAACGTGATGTGGCCGACAAGCTCAAGATCAGCGAGGCGCAGTTGCTAGCGGCCTATACCGGCGATGGCGTGCGGCGTATCAATGCGCACCCCGACGAGATCATGCGCGCCGCCCAGACCCTGGGCGAGGTTATGGCGCTGACCCGCAACCCGTCCTGCGTGCACGAAAAGGTCGGCACCTATGATAACTATCACCCCGGTCCCCATGCATCGATGATCCTCACCGATGACATCGACCTGCGCCTCTTTCCCAGCCGGTGGCATCATGCCTTTGCCGTAGAGAAGGAGACGGACGCCGGTACGCGCCGCAGCCTGCAGGTGTTCGATGCGGCGGGCGATGCGGTACATAAGATATTTCTGCGCGACGGGTCCGATGTGGCGGCCTTTGATCGCGCCAAAGCGGGGCTGACGCTGGAGGATCAATCCCCCACCCTTGACGTGGTACCGCGCGACCCTGACGAGGTGCCGAAATCCGATCTGTCGAAGCTGGACATCCTGCGAAAGGAATGGGCGCGGCTGACCGACACGCATCAGTTCTTGCGCCTGACCTCCAAGCTCAAGATGAACCGGTTAGGGGCCTACCGCATCGCGGGCGAGCCCTTTGCACGCGCTTTGCAGCCTTCTGCTGTCGATGCCATGCTGCATCAGGTGGTCGCGCAAGAGCTTGAGATCATGGTCTTTACCGGCAATCGCGGGTGTATCCAGATCCATTCGGGCCCGATCACCACGCTGAAATCCATGGGCCCGTGGCAAAACGTGCTGGACCCACGCTTTAACCTGCACCTGCGGCTTGATCACATCGCCGAGGTCTGGGCCGTCGACAAGCCCACGCAACGCGGCCCCGCTGTTTCGGTCGAAGCCTTCAACAAGGACGGGGGGCTTATCCTTCAGGTCTTTGGCGTCGGCAAGGAAGGGCGCGATTGTCGTCCCGCATGGGGCAAGCTTGTCGCGGGGCTGGAGAGCCTGAATGTCGAGGTGCCCGCATGATCCGCGCTTTCACGACCGCTATCAGCGTCGCGGCGCTTGGCCTGATCACAGCACTGCCCGCCACGGCACAGGAACCCACAGGGGGCGTCGTCTCCATCGGCGGCGCGGTGACAGAGATCGTCTTTGCCCTCGGCGCGCAGGACCAGCTGGTTGCGCGGGATACGACCTCTAGCTATCCGCCTGAAGTCGCTGCCTTGCCGGACGTGGGCTATATGCGCGCGCTCTCGCCCGAAGGGGTGCTGGCCACAGGCCCCAAGCTGATCATCGCCGAGGAAGGTGCCGGACCGCCCGAAACAATCGAGGTGCTAGCGCAGGCGGATATCCCCTTTGTCACCGTCCCTGATGACTATACCGCCGAAGGGGTCAGCGCCAAGATACGCGCCGTCGGGCAGGCGCTTGGGAAAGAGCCGCAGGCCGAAGCGCTGGCTGCTGAAGTGCAGCAAAAGCTGGCAGAAGTGTCCCGCGCGACGCAAGACCGGCCCGCGGCAGAGCGCAAACGCGTGATGTTCATCCTTAGCACACAAGGCGGGCGGATCATGGCGTCGGGCACGGATACGGCAGCGGCTTCGATGATAGAGCTGGCTGGCGCGGTGAATGCGGTCACGGGGTTTGCGGGCTACAAACCCATCACGGACGAAGCCGTGCTGGCCGCAGCGCCCGATGTGCTGGTGATGATGGCGCGTGAAGGCGATCACAACAGCACCGAGGCAGAGCTTTTCGCGATGCCTGCCATTTCCGTCACCCCTGCGGCGAACAGCCGATCGCTGGTGCGGATGGACGGGCTTTATCTGCTGGGGTTCGGGCCGCGCACGGCAGATGCGGTCACCGATCTGCACGCCGCGCTTTACGCCGACTGATCCGATGACCGCGCTTGCAGATTTCGCCCCGCCCCGCGACCGCCGTCGTGCCGCGCGCAAGGCGCATGTGTGGCTGGCGGCTGTTCTGGCAGTCGCCGCCATCGGCAGCCTTGCGATCGGGGCGTCGGGCACATCGCTGTGGCATGCCCTGGCCAAGATCGTGACCGGTGCGCCGCTGACGCAGCTTGAACGGGTAGTGCTTTGGGATATCCGTTTGCCGCGGCTGATCATGGGCATCTGTGTCGGGGCCGCGCTGGCTGTGTCAGGCGCGGTGATGCAGGGGCTGTTTCGCAACCCGCTCGCGGATCCGGGCCTGCTTGGGGTAAGTGCCGGTGCCGGATTGGGCGCGATCGTGGCAATCGTTCTGGGCGGGCTGTTGCCGGTGGCTGTGCTCACCGTGGCGGGCTTTTGGCTGATCCCGCTGGCTGCCTTTCTGGGCGGATGGGCGGCAACCTTGCTGCTATATCGCGTGTCGACTCGGCGCGGGCGCACCTCTGTCGCGACGATGCTGCTGGCGGGCATTGCCTTGGGCGCGCTGACAGGGGCCTTGGGCGGGCTGCTGATCTATTTCGCCGATGACACGCAGTTGCGCGATCTGACGTTCTGGGGGCTCGGCTCGCTTGCCGGTGCCACATGGACCAAGGTCGCCATTGCGGGGCCGCTGATCCTTCTGGCGACGGGTGTGGCCATGCGCTTGGGCGGCGGGCTGAATGCGCTCGCTTTCGGGGAGGCAACCGCCGCGCATATGGGGGTGCCGGTGCAGCGGGTAAAGCATACCGCCATCCTCACGGTCGCCGCCGCCACCGGTGCCGCGGTCGCCATGTCCGGCGGGATCGGTTTCGTCGGGATCGTCGTGCCCCATCTGTTGCGTCTTGCCACGGGGCCGGATCACGAACCCCTGCTGGTGAACGCTGCACTGATGGGGGCCACGCTGTTGCTGACCGCCGACATCATCAGCCGCGTCATCATCGCGCCGGCGGAACTGCCCATCGGGTTGATCACCGCCATTCTGGGCGCACCGGTGTTTTTCTGGATCCTGCTGCGGCGCCGTGGGCTGGTGGACCTGTGATGCTGCACGCCTGCGATATTGTTGCCCGTATCGGCAAGAAGGAGATTCTGCACGGGGTCGATTTCACCGCCAATGCCGGCGCGCTTACGGCGATTGTCGGGCCCAACGGCTCGGGCAAATCGACACTGCTTAGGGCGATCACGGCCGAGGTCGATTTCACCGGCCGCGTTCTGCTGAATGGCGAAAACGTCGCTGATCTGCACCCGCGGGAACTTGCCGCCATGCGCGCGGTGCTGCCGCAGTCAGCAACCCTTGCGTTCCCTTTTACCGTGGCCGAGGTCGTGCGCATGGGGCTACGCCGCGGCATATCGGGACACCGCGACGATATCCCCGCCCGCGCCCTGCATGCCGTGGGGCTAGAGGGCTACGCAGACAAGCTTTATCAAGAGCTTTCGGGCGGAGAGCAGCAACGCACGCAGCTGGCGCGCGTGCTCTGTCAGGTTTGGCATCCGGTGCGGAACGGCTTGCCCCGTTGGTTGCTGCTGGACGAACCTGTTGCCAGTCTGGATATCGGCCATCAGCTTATGGTGATGCGGCTTCTCAAGGAATTCGCCAATCGCGGCGGCGGCGTGGTCGCGGTCATGCATGATCTGAACCTGTCGGCCATGTTCGCCGATCACATGGCGATGATCAAAGACGGCCAGATCCTGAAACACGGCGCGCCCGCCGACGTGATGCAAAACGCCATACTGTCCCAAGCCTATGGTTGCACCCTGACCGTCAATACGCCCGCCGCAGCCGGTCAAAGCTATATCCTGCCACACGTCGCGCAGGAGCGTATGGGGTAGGGCCGGGCACCACGCCAGCGCGCTGACATATATATCGGTTGACGTATAAGCTTCGACAGAATGACGTAAATGTGACGCTACACCTAGACACCAGCGTCTGACGATCTATGTCAACCGACACAACACACCAATCACCCAGGACAAACCATGCCGACACAGCCCACCGATAAGATGGCGACAGAGCTTTTGCATGTGCAAGAGGAGCTGGCGGCAAAGAATGTTGACGCGGATGCGCCGAAGAAACAAGCGCATCGGGCGTCGCATCGGTTGAACTTCCTCGAAGCGATGATGGAGACGGTGCCCGTCGGGGTCGTCATGGCCGATGCCGAAGGCAAGATTATCTACGGCAACAGCCACGTCGAAAAGATGGTGCGCCATCCTGTGTTGCATTCGGATGACGTGGACGCCTATGGCGAATGGGTATCGTACCACGCTGATGGGTCCCGTGTACAAAGCCACGAGTACCCTCTGGCGCGGGTGATCCAGAACCGCGAGGACCATGTCGAGATCGACGTGGATTATCAGCGCGGCGACGGCACCCGTTTTTGGATGCGGATCATTGGCGAGCCGGTGCTCGACGGCGAGGGGGAGCGGATCGGTGCAACCGTCGCCCTGATCGATATCGACGAAGAGCGCCGCTTGCGCGAGGCGCAGAACATCCTGATCGCCGAGTTGAACCACCGTGTGAAGAACGCATTTAGCGTGGTGAAATCCATCGTCAGCCAGTCCTTGCGCAAGATGAGCATTCAACGCGGTATCCGCGAAACGATTGACCAACGGCTTAACGCCTATGCGACGGCCCACTCCAAACTGGTGGGCACCACATGGGACCGTGCTGCTATTGGTGCCGTGGCTGCCGATGTGCTCGACCCTATAGGCGGCGGTCGGATCACGTTGAAAGGGCCGGAGGTAGAGGTGCCATCGCGCCAGGCGCTGTCCTTGTCGATGGCATTTTATGAACTGGCGACAAACGCGATGAAATACGGCGCCCTGTCGGTTCCTGACGGTGTTGTGAATTTATCTTGGGAACAAGGAAGTGCCGCCGAGGGTTCCCCCCTTGAACTCCACTGGGTGGAACAAGGCGGCCCTGCCGCCGAGAAACCCAGCGAGACAGGTTTTGGTAGCTTCATCACAGGGCGTGCCCTCGAGGCGGAAACGGGCGGGAAAATCGATACGGTTTTCGGGCCAGATGGATATGAATGGCATTTGAAGATGCCGCAACAGACGGAAGAGCAGGCAGTAGAATGACAAATCAACCTCAGAATATTTTCATCGTCGAAGATGAGGTCGTGGTCGCATTCGAGATGTCCGACCTGCTGGAAGACATCGGCTTTAACGTGGTCGGCCCCAGTATCCATCTGGAAGACGCCAAGGAAAAAGCGCGCGACGGGGATATTGATATCGCCTTTCTTGACGTGAACCTTGGGCGCAACAAGACATCGAAACCCGTGGCGGATATCCTGCGCGAACGGGGTATCCCTTTCGTGTTCATCACCGCATATGACGCCGACCAGATCAGCTTTCTCGGGCCGGACGACCGTGTTGTGAAAAAGCCCGTGAGCAGCCAGAAGCTGATCGAGACGCTGCGCCGCGTCTACCCAAGCCTAGAGACCGAGTAAGGCCTCCCAAAAAGGACCCGCAGGCAGAAACCCGCGCGCCGCGACACTGCGGCGCAGGGCAGGGCTGCTTTGCCCCCGTGACATCGGCCATATGTGAACATATAGTGAACATATGGCTAAGCAATCTGTAGAGCAAAAACTGGCAATCCTGAGCGACGCGGCGAAATATGACGCGTCTTGCGCCTCTTCGGGGTCGACGAAACGCGACTCGCGCGATGGCAAGGGCGTGGGGTCGAACGAGGGGTCGGGCATCTGTCATGCCTATGCGCCGGACGGGCGCTGTATCTCGCTTCTGAAAATCCTGATGACGAATTTCTGCATCTATGATTGCAGCTATTGCATCAACCGTGCCTCGTCTAACGTGACGCGGGCGCGGTTTAGTGTCGATGAAGTGGTGAAGCTGACCATCGAATTCTATCGCCGCAATTATATCGAAGGGCTGTTCCTGTCCTCGGGCGTGATCAAGTCACCGGATGCGACGATGTCGGACATGGTGCAGATCGCGCGCA
>OJHJ01000630.1_pt1 | contig 9371 bp, 7 predicted proteins | sample 1595201 | NCBI WGS metagenome assembly OJHJ01 (sample SAMN05416832, study PRJEB24817) | seawater metagenome | isolation source: Sea water | place: Canada:Atlantic | collected 2013-07 | reverse complement strand
GATCTACACTAGATCGCTCGTCGGCAGCGTCAGATGTGTATAAGAGACAGGTATCCAACACCAATTGGCTCTTACTACTTGTTATCGACAGGTCAGAAAGAAGCATGAGTTCATTGTCAATAGACAACACCTTTCTAAAGAAATGTATAAACCGTAAGTTAATATCAAGCAGGGTGTCATCCGCAGACTCTATAACAGCCTTAATCTCATCAAAATATTCGTGAAAGAAAGTGCTTTTTCCGTAACTACTCTGAATGCTTTGTAAATGCTTTTTTTTCCACCTTTTGTCGGTAATTACCTTGTCTTTTATGGGCTCGTCCAGTTTCGAATTTACCGGAAGCGTGAGCCAAAGCGGCCCATTACTACTGTTAATTTGGTTGCGATTTTGCAATCCATTTTTTTGAAACTGAACACAATCCATTAGTACAAAGGTATCTGCCAATGCCATTTTTCTAAAAAAAGGGGGCCAAGGCAGATATTGGCTTTGATGCATTGCTATTTTTCGAGGCTTCTTCATAAGCGCACTCTATTATTATATAAAACGTTACTCTACTGATGGGACTGAGCTTGGGAGATTAACAAGCCGGTCTGCAAACCATTCTGTGTTTCGCATTTCATGAGCTATACAGTTGCTATACAGTGAGAGTTGATGCATCGGTTTCCAGACAGGCCTCATCATCACACCGCTGCTGTTGGCGTATTTGAGCAGGTCGTCTCTGCACTCTTTGTTCTCACATACTATTGCGTTTAACCAATAGTTAGCACGCGTATTTTGAGGTTCTTGGACAAACTTAAATGCTGTACCTTTGAAGAAGTCAGCATAGTAAGCCGCTAGTTGGCGTTTTTTTTCAATGAAAAGCGCTAGCTGTTCTAACTGTGCCAAGCCTAATGCCGCATTCAAGTTAGGCATTCGTGCATTGTAGGCGTATTCATCGTGAATAAATTCAAACGCATGGGGAAGTTTAGCGGTCGTTGTAATATGCTTAAGCTTTGTTCCGTCCTCTTTTGTTTTGCAAAGTACAGCGCCTCCACCACCGGTAGTAATAATCTTATTACCGTTAAAGCTAAGTACTCCAAAGCGGCCAAACGTGCCTGTATGCTGACCCTTGTAAGTTGATCCTAAACTTTCAGCGGCATCTTCAACCAGCGATAGGTTCCAGTTTTGGCAAATTTCTATAAGACGAGATAACTCTACAGGGTGACCGAACGTATGCATTGGAACGACAGCACGCACGCGTTTACCTGTCGGTTTGTGAAGGCACACGTTATTGGATAGTTCGCAATATTCATCAAGAAAACCAGCAAGGGAAAGCGGGCACATACCCAGCGTCGTATCCGAAATATCTACGAACACAGGCTCTGCTCCTAACCAATGAATCGCATTACATGTTGCTACGAAGGTCATTGATTGCGTTATGACGAGTTCGTCTCGGGTAACCCCTGCCATATGCAAGGCAGACTGTAGTCCATTGGTGCCATTTACTACTGCTACCGTTGCTGCTGCATCACAATATAATGACAACGCACTTTCAAATTCATCTACATAGGCGCCAACGCTAGAAACAAAAGTAGAATCAATTGTGTTGTTCACATAATTTTTTTCATTTCCCGCAAACGTTGGTTGATGCAGCGGAATGAAATCTGACGTGCCGTATAGCTCACGGATGAAAGTAGTTAACGAATTGTGCATGAGCATCCACTATTTGTTGTAAATTCCAGCCTTGTAGCGCGACAAGTTCTCTGGTCTAGTAAACCAGTCAATCGTCTCTTGAAGCCCTTTCTCTAAACTAGTGCTGGGCGTATATTTTGTTAATGCCTTAAGCTTTTTGTTATCTCCCCACAGGCGAAATACCTCAGAGCTTTGAGGGCGTAGCCTTTCCTCATCTATTTCAAAAACCACGTCACTTTGCATTAATGAGCGTATGAGGTTCAACGTATCACCAACTGAAATTTCATAATTTGATGCTATGTTTACCGTTTCACCTACTGCCCCTTTCGCTTGACTTAATTGCCAAAATCCTTCACACGTGTCCAGCACATAATTAAAGTCTCTGGTAGGTGAAACGTCACCTAGTTTAATTTTATCGGCACCAGTGGCGATCTGGCTGATAATAGTGGGAATGACCGCGCGAGCGGACTGTCTCGGCCCATAGGTATTAAACGGCCGCGCTACAACGACAGGAAGTGAGAATGCATTAAAGAAGCTCATTGCTACAGCATCAGCACCAATTTTTGATGCACTGTAAGGAGATTGAGCTTGTAAAGGATGCGCTTCGTCAATTGGCACATACTGCGCTGTCCCATATACTTCACTGGTAGATGTTTGAATGAAGCGACTGACTTTGTGTCTCAGCGCTGCCTGGCACATATTCAATGTACCTGTAATGTTCGTGTCGACATAACTACTTGGTGCTGCATAGGAATAAGGAATGGCAATCAGCGCAGCTAAATGGAAAACAATATCGATACCTTCACATAAAGAGTCGCAAAATTGCGGGTCTCGCACATCGCCATACACAACCTCTAGTGTTTCTGGGTGAGAGAACTCTTCAAGCCAACCTTGTGAACCAAATGAATTGTAATGGCACAAGGCTCTCACTGAGCAGCCTTTTTTTAGCAAATGCTCTGTAAGGTGCGACCCGATAAACCCATCAGCCCCCGTGACCAAAACGCTCATTTTTTTCGCTTTCATTTATATCTCTTCTTTAACGCGACAACGTCTTTAAACGCCTTTTCGGTTTTAATTAAAACGGTGAGTAACGATGTCATTAATCTTGGGCGGAAGCTAAGTCTGTCACCAAATGTTAATACTCTCTGATCATTTTTCAGCAAAGTCTCTGTAAGAACGACAAAGTCCTGAGTCTCGTAAACAAAACGTTTTTGAAAAGCTTCAACAACCTTTTCAAGTCCATCTGGACAATAGCCTTTCAAGACGAGTAACTTAGGAATGACGATCGCTTTTCCAATAGAAGACAACGTAACGTTTAACGCGTGGTTTATTTGATCAAATTTAGGTGGAAGTAAGCAAACGTCTTTATCTACGCAAAATGTATCAAGCGAAAATACAACCGTATCGTCATATTCCGCAGACCTTAAAACCCCTTCAATATTTGATGAAACCTTACAATTTACGCGTTCAAGTACGTGCTCTTCATCATCAAAATTTACAATAATAGGGTCACGTTTTTGACTGTCAACGTCACATACGCTATTTAGCAATTGCCATTCTTTAAGCCAAACTTCATTTACTTTTGGCACCACGCGAATGTTAAAACCTGAAGTCTCTGCATATTTTTGAATATACACTTTCCGCCTAAGTGCATAGAAACTTCCAGAACCATCTGTTCCTAACTCATCCAAGTCCATAATGCGCTGCATGTCTTGAACGTAACGTTTCCAAAGAAATTTTAGCTGGTTCGCTGTGTCACAGAGCAATGCCTCGTCTTGAATATCGAGCAACTTGCTCATAACGCTATTGATATAATTAAGCGTGCCATTAAGTAAGAAAAAAAGTTGAGACTTTTTTCTAAATAATGATGAAACAATAAACTCTCTTTGTAACTCAATAAAGGCTTCTAGAGATGAATGACTATCTAAATCGTTTTCATCGCAAAGAGTTATTAGGGAATCGAACTCTTCAAGCAATGCAGGTTTACTAAATCGTTGCGTCAATCCGTCAGTAAGCCTTGCTTTGTCAAGTGGCTTAAAAGCCTGGTCACACACACTTGCGACCAGGGCGTCTTTTTGCGATGGAGAGGACATTATAAGAAGGTTCTCTGGTTTAAGTGGAGATGCACCCGCTATTCGAGCACCATCGTTCAGATTGTAAAAGTCGGCTTTCGATTTCGCTATTCTTTGCTCAATAACTGACTTTGAAACCTTAAACTCAAATTTAGTACTAACCCAAGGCCTTAAATTTCCTGGGACAACCACCGATGTGTTGTTTGTATCGCTATAAGCGTATAGCTCTTGTCCATTTTCTAAATAGTATCCAGAGCTTTTCGAGTGATGATATTTTTCGCTGACGAAGCCGAGATCTATCCCCAACAGGTATACCTGCTGTAAACCAAGTGATGTGACTAGATCAATCACGAAGTTGGAAACCGTCGGGTAAGCATGCTCCAATAACTTAAAGTCATGCTTGCCGTAGGCTTCCATCAAGGCTACGGTCGAGGCTTCGCCTTGTTTAAACGCTAACAGCGTACTTTTATAAAGATTTCGTGTGTCAGGGTGAATACCGTTACAGCTCAATAAAACAATTTCTTTTAAGTACGCTTTATCTCCGATTCTAACGGCCCAATCGTGGGTTGCCCTATTCATCTCGATCTCAGCGTGAAAATCAGGAATTATATTATTCTTGTAAAGGGACTGTAATGCGGTACCGCAGGAGATGACGACAGCCTTTTCTCTTTCTTGCTTAAGATAAGGAAGCAGGTTATCAAGTGAAGGTCCGTTACCTACTACGAATATTGGAACATTGCGGGTGGCATCATTAACCAAAGATGGAAAAGTTTTTCTTAAAAAAGGGACATCTGATGTAATGCTATCAATAGTATGAGACAAGCCGTACTTTGCATTATCAAAATAGTCTCCCATTGCAATAATAACTTGCAGTTGCTCCCTAAGCTGAGATATCGCTCTTGCCAGCCCTTCATTGTAATAGCCTTGATAAAAGTATGTATTTGCTAATACATAAGGACCAATGGATTGAAATTGAATGAGGAGGTCGTCGGTTAAATTAGAACCATCATCCCCAATATTGAGATAAATTCGACGCTCGCTTTGATCGAATTCTTCAAGAATTGCAGACCAGTTTACACAAAATAAAGAAGCATAAAAAAAGTCGCGGTTTGGTTCGCAAATGAAGAGTTTTTCTACCTTGTGTCGCTCGGTCAGGCTATTCAATGTGTACCCATTACCTAACCCCATTACAATCAAGGCGCGGAGTTTCTCTGGAAGTTCCCCTTTTACATCCTCAACGCTTTCTAGGATTGATTGACAATCTGCAACCATCCTGTAGTGCAAATAATTGCGTAATTTTGTCCCTTTGTAGCCAAGTAGTAATCCATCTTTGTGCGGATGATGTCGAAATTGCTCAAAACTTCTTTCACACTCATCTTTTGGATTTTGACTATAAAACAGAGCTTCTATACCCAACCTACAAATATTTACCTGACCGTTTGAATCCGCTACTGGCGACCATCCTTGTGGGACATAATCTTTATACTCATCAAAAAGCGAAGGAAAGAACTTTTCTAGCGCCTCTAAGTTTCGCTCTTTAGTTTCAAAGCACAGCTTAGAGGATAGCCACTCGTTTTCGCTATTTAGTAGCGTCCATGGTGGAATGTAGTTTACTACATCGTATGTCAGGCTATTGGATATGTTTTGCTTCTCAAACTTATGCCAATCTCCTTTTTGCCAAATCTCCTGAATATGGTCGAAAGTAGGCGAATTAAAATGCTTATAAAGACAAATACTGTCTAAAGGTAAATTTTCTCGCAACTCCTGTATATCTTTGTAAAGGGTTCTACCGTTTTGACCAATTTGTAGGAACAGGCTGATTCCATTTTGTTGCGCGAAATTTAGTAAGTCTCTCCAATCAATTGCTGAAGCAGAACATGTTAGGTGATCGGGATAAGGCTCATATACAATAATGTACTTGTACTTTTTTGAGTAAACTAACGACTCAATATGAAGACCGAGTCCCAACCCTAGTACGACAATAGCGTTGTGAATATGGTCTTCAGAAAAGGATATGGCGCTTGAATCTTGATCGCTTAGCCGTAAATGCTCAGCGATCTCGTTAGCAGGAAACTCTCCATAAACGACCTGCCCCGAAAAGTAATCGATAATATTAACGTTACCGTGTTTATTACAGAATACGGTAGAAGTTTTGAATTCACGTCTTGTCAATATTGGTAACAAGCTCGGAATATAACGCCTGAAAGCTTCAATAGCGTTTTTCTGTCTAGCTTGAATGTGCTTAGAAAACTTTTCCTCTACCTCAAGCTGCTTTTCTTCATCCTCATGAATATGTAGCTGAATTTCATTAAGCATAATTATTTATTATATTTCTTCACAGCTGACCGACCTCGGGAGAATTTAACAGCTTCGTCTTTGGCATTGAGTAGCAAACCCTGCGCCAGCTTTTCTAAATTATTATTTATCTCAAGTTCTTCTTTGGCAAATGAGCGTCTTACATCCGGGTCAAGTCGAGCTAATGCCCGAACGACTACTTTGTGGCGAACATCGCAGAGGTATCTAAAACGATCTGTTGAAAAATCTTCACCAGGAGTAGATAGACAAGCAGCTAATTCAGAATTAACTGCTTGCAGAAAAAGTGGGGTGTTAGCGTGATTTAATATTGATTTGTTCAAATCGCTTGTCGGTTTTGGCGCTGTGTTTCGTAAGCTTCCTGCTTGGCATCTTCAGGAATCAAAACCCATGCATCACGTATTGGTGTTAACAGGCTAGACACTTCGTCCAACATATTCAAGTCGTTATTAATATGAGCATCGCCAAGACGCTCTACCATGTAGTTGTAAAGTGCGAACATATTTTCAGCAACTTCACCGCCCACCTTTAAGTCTAACGTATCTCTTAGGTGCATTATTATTGCACTTGCCTTTGAAATATAGTCAGCTTTCACAATGAGATCTTTGCGCTCCATCGCGCCTTTTGCATATGCAATACGGTCAAGAGCCCCCTGAAGTAACATCAGCGTGAGCTTGTGAGGATCGGCACTTGAAACATCTTGCTTTAAGTTGCCTTTACGATAAGCGTTAATACCCTTAAGTGACATACTATCTCCGATTACATCTTTAAACTTATAACGAGGCTAATAATGCAGAGCCAGTTTGGTTTAGTCGCGCTACAGTTTGGTCAAGGTTTAAATACTTGTCTCTAAGCGTCTGCTCGAAACTCAACATACGTAGCTCCAGCGTTTCTCTCTGGTCGAGAATTTCGTCTCGATTGTCCTTTGCCGCTCGTTCTCTTAAACTAATCAGACCGCTGAACGAAGTGTATTCTTTGGCAAATTCGAACATACGCGTGGCGATACCTTCGTCTTTATCAGTGAACAGTTTCGCAATTTCATCGAAGTTATCTTCGAGTGCATCCTCTAATCTGTCTTCACCAGACCCTAAACCAAAATCGGTTGTACCTACTTCCAGCTTACCGTCACTATCAACTTCTATGCCAACCTGAAATAGATTACCAAGAGCTGAATTACTCACACTCCCGCTAACTATAGAAGCAAGGCCAGACTGAATTCCGCGAAGCAGTGAGTCACCAGCAAGCGCTCCGTCATCTTCAAGTTCTGATTCGCCATAGCTAGTTAACGTCCCTATTTCATCAATCAGCGCATTGTAGTTATCAACAAAGTCGCGGATTTTTTTATCCAAACCTTCTTTGTCAAAACCAATGTCCAACTTAGTCGGCAAAAAATCGCCAACGGAGTCTTTTGGAGAAACCTCATTGACATCAAAGGATACGTTTTGAATTGTATTTTCGAACTCGTTAGAAGTACTTTGAACTTCAATGCCATCTATATAAGCTATAGCATTTTTAGCACTTTCAATATTCGCCGCACTAATATTGGCGGTACCGCCCGTTGTAGATAGGCGGTCAAGTTCAGCAACTCCAGTATCGTTAGTAATGACAAGATCGTTGCCCTCACCCGTTTCAGATGAAGAGAATACAAGCCGGGGGCCTGCACCAGTGCCTGTATCGATAATATTCGCGGTTACGCCAAAGTTATCGTCAGCACCATTGATCTTTTCACGAAGGGCGGTTAAGGACATACCGGCTGTAACGTCTACTGTGAAGCTATCCGCTCCACCCACATCAAATGAAAGTGAACCTGTGCCCGACGTTAGAACTGGATCGCTACTCGATGTGAATGCACCTGCATCGGTGGTGATACGACTACCCGCGGCAAGTTGCTCTACCGATATCTCGTAACTACCTCTGAGTGCTGAGTTGGATGCTTCTGCTGAAAGGACATCGTCATCCTCGGAAGGATTGGTGATAGTTGGCTCTCGGCCATTGATACCGTTATCGCTTCGAAGGTCATCTACCGTGTCTTTAAAATCGGAAAGTTTCGACTTGATTTGACCAAGGCCAGAAATTTCAGCCTCAATTTGCTCTTCCGACGCATTCAAACGGTCTTCTTTCGGTTTACGTTCTGCGGTTATAAGCTGCTGTACAAGATCATCAAGGGCTAACCCCGATCCTACACCTAGAGACTGAATTGTCATTGTATTACCTCATTAAACCTGGTTGTTGATAAACACTCCCACACTGTTCCCAACATCCTGTTGGAGCTCTTGGATACGCTCGGCAAGTTCTAGCACCTCTTCGGAAGGAATTTGCCGTATTACGTCTCCAGATTGAGAATCTTTAACCGTTACTATTGACCGATTGGTTTCTTCGTCGATAGAAAACGCTAAATCCCGATTCTGAACTTTTAGGAATGACTCGACTTTTGATATTGCATCATCAAGCTGTTTATCATTCTCCGTGCTTCTTACGTTATCGGCCTGTAATCCAGATGCTTGAGACAATTCTTTATTCGTCTCGATAGAAAAGGAATCACGAGTTTGCAATGATGCTAAAGAATCATTATTTCGCTGATTAAACTCTTTATTTTCACTGCCGGAAGACTCTTTCTTTACATCAGTATCCGTCCGAATAGGTGTTACATTTGGTGATGCAAAAGCTTGACCACCCAGGGTATTTTGAATTTCCACGTAATACCTCCTGACCTAAACCAGAAAAACGGGCGTTACATCATATGTAAGCACCCGCCCTACTAACTATAGCTACTTTTTAACTGCTTACCCAAGTAGCGATAGTGCAGTTTGAGGACGCTGATTAGACTGACTGAGTATCGATACGGATGCCTGCTGTATAATCTGGTTTCTCGTTAATTCAGGCGTTTCAGCCGGAAAGTCGGTATCACGAATCTGTGAACGAGCAGCGGACAAGTTTTCACTGATATTGCTCAAGTTTCGAATTGTGGATTGAAACCGGTTTTGAAGCGCACCCAAGTCAGCACGCACAGCACCAATTCCTGATATTGCTGTGTCTATTTTACCCAACAATGCCGAAGCGCCGTCAGCTGTAGCTACGCTATCAGAGTCGATACTTAATCCTGCTGCACTAAAACCATCTACGCCCAGATTTGTCGCAGACAGATTCACTGATATTGTTTGGTCAGCATTCGAACCAACAAGAAACTTCGCAGAAAAACCACCGTTCAGCAGGTTCACCTTACCGAACTGAGTGGTATCGGCTATGCGAGTTATCTCTGTTCTCAAAGCTGAAACTTCTTTTTGAAGTGCCTCACGATCAGAGCCTGAGTTTATACC
>OJHJ01000629.1_pt1 | contig 9383 bp, 6 predicted proteins | sample 1595201 | NCBI WGS metagenome assembly OJHJ01 (sample SAMN05416832, study PRJEB24817) | seawater metagenome | isolation source: Sea water | place: Canada:Atlantic | collected 2013-07 | reverse complement strand
TACGAGATAGCGTAGCGTCTCGTGGGCTCGGAGATGTGTATAAGAGACAGCGGAGAGCTCTGCGCCGCACTGCAGGCAGAAGGGCGCGTTCGCGACGGCTGGGCTGCCACACTCGGCACATGCGCTCACGAAGCGGCCACCCAGGCCAAGGCGATCAGGGTCACGAGCATAAGGATTCCAGCGATGACCCACTCTTGACGGTCCATGCCCGGCGGCTCTGGCGTGGGCGTCGGCGGCTCTGGGGTTTGGGTCTCTTCCGGTGGGGCATCGGGCAGCCACACCAAGGCCGTGGCGTTGTCGTCGCCCTCGTGCAGCGCCACGGCGTCGCCCATTGCGGCGACCGCTTGGTGCGCGGTCTCCAACTGCATGGCGTCTCGCAGCTCGGCGAGGGTCGCAGCGCCGCTGACGCCGTCTGAGCAGAGCATCAGTCGCTCGCCCTCTTGCAGCTCGAAGGGCGCCTCCGCTTGGGTCTCCAAGGAGGCGCTCACCCCGACTGCACGAGAGAGGATGTGGCCGTAGGGGTGCCCCTCGGCTTGGTCTGCTGGAATAAGGCCCATGTCCACGAGCTCTTGAACCCGTGTGTGGTCCACGCTCTTCCAGCGCAGCTCGCCACCGCTGAGCAATCCGGCGCGGCTGTCGCCTACCCAGACCAGGTAGACCACGCGATCCCGCACGAAGACGCACACCATCGTTGTGCCCATTCCGGCGTGGCTCAGGTCGGCCTTGGCCTCCTTCAGGATGCGCCGGTTGGCGTCCAGGATGGCATCGCTCAGAGCACCCGCCGGGTCCTCGCAGTCGATGCGATCGGCGTGCTCGTGTAGGGCCTCACAGGCCAGAGCGCTGGCGCGTGCTCCGCCGCGAACACCGCCCATTCCATCGCAGACAGCCAAGAGCCAGCCGGTGCCTGCAGGGGCCAGCACCCAGGCATCTTGGTTCTCCTGCCGCTTGCGCTGCTCGTGCAGCACGGCCCAGGCACAGTGTGGGGAGCGCTCGTCCATGGACAACAGCCTAACCGCCAAGCTCCCCTGAGGTATCGTCACGGCCCTTGCTTCTTCGGAGCGTCGATCATGCTGCTGTTTCTCTCCCTGGCCTGCAACCCCGGCGGAATGCCCGCCGAGACCGCACAAAGCTTCGTCCAGGAGCAGGCCCTGGCCGTCAATCCCGGGGGACGGGTTGGCCTGGAGCTCATCGGCAAAGCCCAGTGGGTCAAGGGTCCTCAGTTTGACCGCGAGTGTCTGATGTCCAAGGACATCGCCTTTACGGACACCGGAAACACGATCTCCCCGACCTACAAGCAGCAGCAGTTCCTGACCGCCGCGACCAACAAGGGTTGGTGCGTGTACTTGGGCGACGATGTGCAGGTGGAAGTCGGCGCGCCGGCCGTCAACGGAGGCGGCTGGGTGGTCCCGGTCATCTACAAGCTGAACAACCCCACCCCATGGGCAGAGTGCCTGCGCACCGAGTTCCGCAACCGCACCGTCTCGGTCTACGCCGGCGAGAACGGGGAGCCCCAGCTCGAGGGTGATCTGGCCTTCTTGACCGGCGACTGCCCCACACCCATGCCCGGCGGAGAGACCCGCAAGGCCGCCCAGCGACCCAAGGCCAAGGCGCCCAAGACCCCCTCCAAGGCCGATGCCTTGGCGGTGCTCGAAGCCTTCGATCAAGCCCTCTACGATCAAGACTGGCTGGGCGCATTGGACCAAGTGTCCTGCTACAACCTGCTGGAAGAGGGCATCTACGGAAGCTGCGCGCCTTCGGACATGCTGCAGGTCGGCCCGCATCCCCGCGGACAGGAGCGCACCGGCGACGGCCCTCCTTGGACCGAGTACAGCATCAAGGCCCTCTCCGACGTCAAGGGCGTTCGCGGCGGCGACCAAGGCATGGTGCACGTGGTCTTGGAGCACAAGCGCACCCGCAAGCTGCGTTCGGTCTCCCTGGAGTGGACCGGACAAGAGTGGAAGGTGGTGGGCATCATCCACAAGAAGGGCCACGACCTGAGCACCGTGCGCTTCCTCAACGACCTGCATGACCCCGCCAAGGCCAAGATCTTGGAGCGCCGCATCGCGGGCGAGAAGATCGATGAGAAGGGCGAGTGGTTGCCTGGCCACGACCCCGCTGAGCAAGTCCCCGAGTAGAGGACCGGATCCTTCAGGGCGCGACCAGGCTCAACCCCGCCCGGTCCGCCACCCACCAGCCTTGGTCCCCAGCGCTCGCGCAGGAGATGGCCAGGCCTGCGGTGTTCACTTGGCGCACCAAGCTCAGCTCGGTGCCGTCTCGCTCGAAGATGGCCACGCCGTACTCAGCCAGGGTGATCATCACCTGCTGGCCTCGAACGCAGAGGCGTTGCTCTCTGCCCATGACGGGATCTCCCTGGGGCAGGGGCAGGGTGGTCCAGGCGCCAGGCGTGCTGCTGTAGCTCAGGCCCATGGCCCGCTCGCTGACCACGACGAGTGGGCCGAGCAGCACCATGTCTTGGCCCATGCCGCGGCCGGGAAAGTGGGTGAGCTGGCCGGAGTCAATGCGCACCACGCTGCCGTCGTAGCGGGAGAATCCGGCGACTTGGGTGCCCTCTGGGCCCTGCTGAGCGTGCACCGCCGAGGCGTCACCGTGCAGGGTAGGGAAGCAGCCAGGTGGGCCGCACAGGCCGCGCTCCACCTCCCCCCACCACAGACCCTCGGGAGCGCTCACGGCATCGCGGACCGTGCCCGAGGCCAGCTTGGTGTTGCCCTGGGGGCCGACCTGCAGCAAGCCTGCGCCCAGGGAGGCGATGGGCTGGTCCACGTGCGAGGTCAGGCTGTAGGGCAGGTTGGGCAGCTCGCCGAGGGTGCTGTGGTCGGCGAGGGCGTGCACCACCCCGCCCCGGGTGTAGGCCTGCTCACTGACACGCTCGATGGGCGCCACAGGGAAGCTCAGGCGCTCACGCTCCTCCCCGCTGTGGGGATCCAAGCCCTGCACCACCCCGTCGCTCCAGCTCACCCACACCAAGCCCTCGGAGTCGGAGATCCCCAGCGCCATGGCCCCGTCTCGGGGATGGAAGCCCCCGTGCCACACGCCGGCTGCCCTGGCGGTGAACCAGAGCTCGCCCTGGGCCCGAAGGCCTGAGCTCAAGCGCGCGCCCAGGTTCTCCACGGTGCCCTGATCATCGGTGATCAGGCCGGAGAGACCCCCGGCGAAGGGGCCTGCGGCGATGCTGGCGGTGCTCTGAGGAAAGTGTCGGTCTGTGGGGCCGGTGGCATCGCCTTGCACCACACCGGCCACGCCCGCCGCCACGGCCCAGCGCCAGCGCCCCTGCTCCTCCCAAGCCGCCAGCTCTCGGGGGTTGCCCTCAATGGCCCACCGCTCCCGCTCGCTGCCATCGGCGTTCAGGTAGATCAGCGCCCCGCCGGCCAGCAGCACCAGGCCGCCCTCTCCAAAGGCGGCCACGTCGGCCACGTAGCCCAGCGGCAGCTGCTCTTGGATGCGAAGCGGCGCGCGCTGCACGATGGCCAAGCCCGACTCGGCGTCGGCCACCCACAGCCGCGCTTGAACCACCGCCCCCTTCAGGGCCCAGCCGGGGGTCGCGAGCTGATCGCTGCCGCTGCTCACCCCGATCCCGTTGATCAGAAGGGGCGCCCCTTCCAGGTGGTGCAGCTCTCCTGGCACCCCCGAGGCCACCACGACCTGGGCCAGCTCCTGGGACACGGGCACCACCTCGGGCAGAGGGGTGTGGGACCAATCCGGCGCAGGCTGGACGCAGGCGAGCAGCAGCTCAAGCATCGCTGTTCCTGGCCAAGGCCTGGTCCGGCGGCAAGGTCATCTCCTCGACGCTCTGCTCCGCGGGTCGGGCAAAGCGGGCCAGGACCTCTAGGACCTGGGCGCAGTCTTGGGGGCGCAGCTCGGGTGTGCGGGCCATGCAGTGGTCGATGATCGCGCACAGACCGGGGTCCAGCTCAGGACAGAGGGTGTGCAGGGGCGGGGGCGGGCGGTGAAGGAGGCTGAAGATCAGCTCCAAGCTCTCTTGTCCCTGGTGAGGGGCTTGGCCTGAGAGCAACTCGTAGCCCAGCACCCCGACGGCGTAGAGGTCCGCTTGGGGGCTGGCTTGACCGCCCTGGGCCAGCTCCGGTGCCAGATAGGTCAGGGTGCCCATCAGGCTGCTCGTGCGGGTCAGGCGTTCGCTGTTGGGGCCCAAGGCCAAGCCCAGATCAGCGATCTTGAGCTCTCCCTGGGCGTCCAGCAGCAGGTTCTCGGGTTTGATGTCGCGATGGCAGATCTCTCGCTGGTGCAGGGCCTGCAAGCCCATCAGGATCTGCTCCAGGAGCTGGACCGCGCGCAGGGGCGGGGTGGGCCCATGCATCTGACTGCGCAGGCTGCTGCTCATCAGCTCCATGCTCAAGTAGTGGGAGCTGTGGGGCTGCCCTTCGCGCCAGACCGTGCACGCCCCGTGCTCGGTGGCCGAGACCAGGTGCGGGTGCTGGATCTCCATGCTCAGAGTGGCCTCGCGGATGAAGCGCTGACGGGCGGTGGGCAGGGCTTCGATCTCCGGGAGCAGGACCTTGAGGGCCACGCGCCGACCGTGCTTCTTGTCCCAGGCCCGGTAGACCATGCCCATGCCGCCCGCTCCGATGGCGCCCTCCAGGCGGAAGTGCGCGATGTGTTGCAGGCGGCGGGTCCGGGCCAAGCTGGCCTCGAGCAGGGACAGGGTGCCCAAGGTGGCGGCGGGCGCCAACCCCCACACCCACCGGGCCCAGATCCCCTGATCCAAGAGCGCCAACTCCACCAAACCCAAAAGCAGACCGCCGGACCAGAGCAGGCGACCGGAGAGGCGGAGGCGTTTGCGACGACCCTGCCAGCCCGTGAGGAGCAGCACCCCGAGCAGCAGCGCCCAGCGTACCCCGGTCTCGGGCCACGGCAGCCAGACCACGTGGCGGAGCAGGCGGTGGCGCCAGGTCTCCGGGACGGGGGAGGCGGCGCCCGGACCAAGGCCTCGGTTCAAGTACAGGCGATTGGGGCCTTGGCCGATGAGCAGCAGGTCGGCGTCCCCGTCTTGGTCCACGTCTGCGATTTGGGTGCTCGTGGGGTGGGGATGGGCCAAGAGTCCGGCGGCCAGGGTGTTGTCTTGGAAGGACCAGTCCCCTTGGTTCAAGAGCAACATGGGCTGGCCTGCAGGCCCCTGCCCGAAGATGTCCAGGTCCCCGTCCAGATCCACATCACTCAGCGCCAGAGTCTCTGGGTTTAAGGAGGTCTTTGGATTCCCAGGAAGCAAGAGTCCCCGGTCCGCCCAGTGCGCTCCTCGATTCTCCTGCAGCCGAAATCCTTCGTCCGCCGAGGTCAGCAAGTCCAGGTCGCCGTCTCCATCCAAGTCACCGGCCCAGGACGCCATCCAACCTTGGTAGGGGTCCAGGGGGGCCTGGGCCTTGGGGACCTGGGTCCAGAGGCCGGCCTCCTCTTGCCACATGGAGCTGCCCACCCAGGCGCCGGTCACCAGCAGCTGAGGGCGCCCGCTGCCCATCAGATCGTCGTAGAGCGCCCGGGTCGTCCAAGTGCTGCCGCCGCCCAGGCGATTGGGATCCAGCTCCACCAGCTGCAGGGCGCCGTAGCCGCGGTTGTGCAGCAAGACGTTGGGTCGGGGCCAGCCGCCAGGGCCTTGCAGAAAGCTCAGGTACAGGTCCTTGTGGCCGTCCAGGTCCAGGTCCAGACAGGTGATCTGAGGCGCTGTTCCGGCCACGAGCGCCAGCTCCGGCATCAGAGCGCGGGTCTGCCACGAGTCCACCTGGCCCTTGGGGCTCACCCGCCAGATCTCCACCGAGGCGCGCTCCTGGCTCAGGCGCCCGAAGACCACCTCCTCTTTGCCGTCGCCGTCCACGTCACAGGCCACCATCGCGCCAGGCCAGTGCACATCGGCCCAGGCCGCTTGGGGCCGCTCCAGCCAGCGCTCTCCTTGGTTCTCGTACAGGCGCGGCCGGCCCAGGCTGTCCACCAGCAACAGGTCCGGGGCAGGGGAGCCCATCAGATCTGCGAGCAGTGCACCGCTGCCGGGGTCTTGCTGGGCCACGCCCCACTGTGCTGCGCGCTCCACAAACGCCAGGGACTGCTCCGGGTCGTGGTGAAGCAGCGCTTGAGGGGTCAGGGCCCAGTCTTGGCCCATCCAGAGGGGGGCCACTTGCGCCGGGCTGGACTCCACGCCTTGGGGGCCCAGGATCTCCCCCGCCTCCGAGGCCAGCCAGGGCCCGCCGCAGACCGCAGCCGGGAAGTCCACGGGAACCCAGGCCTTGTCCAGCCAGTCCCAGGCGCCGCCGGCCCCAACGACGCGTGGCGTCTGGCTGGGACCCGTACAGATCTCCAGCAGTCCGGTGTGGGTCAGGGGCTCCGGCAAGGCGCGCACGATCACCTCCTCGCCGCTGACTTGGATCAGCTCTGTCCGGGTGGCCATGAACAGCCCTTGTGCGTCTGCGTGCAGGGCCCGATTGTGTCCGGCCAGAGTGTCGGGCAAGGCGCTGTGGGCGAAGGGTGTCCAGCTTCCCTCCCGGTAGATCCACGCCGCGCCGCGCAAGCCGCCGCTGACGCCGAGCCCGCCATAGAAGCGGGGAACCCGTGGGTAGCCTTCGGTCACGGACTGACAGGCCCACTCGGAATCCCCGGGGCTGGCCGAGCAGATCTGGCTGTCGCTGACGATCCAGGCCTGGGGACCGTGCAAGCCCAAGCCCAAGTCCGGGTTCGTTCCCTCCGGCAAAGGAGGCAGGGAACCCAGGTCGGTGGTGGCGCCATCTCGGTGCTCGAAGAGCTGCTCTCCGCTGAGCACCCAGAGGGTCTCGCCTTGTTGGTCGGCGGCCCGCAAGGGGGCTTGGTCCCAGGGACCCGGCGTGACCACCCAGCCTGCGTAGGCCACTTGCCAGAGGGTCCAGAACATGGCCCAAGTTAGCATGGCGGCGTGAGCTCTCAGACCACCATCAGCCTTGGCGGGCGCCGCGGCCAGGCCCTGCCCGAAGGCCTCTGGACCCTGCGCTTGCTCTTCTCGGTGGACCAGGGCTGTGCCGGACCTCGGCAGGCCTTGGCTGGCACCCGCAGCATGGGCCGAAGTGGTGCGGACTTTAGCGTGCCCGCCGACCTGGCCCTGAGCCGGAAGCACGCCGAGTTCAGTCTTCGAGAAGCCCGGATCTATCTTAAGGATTGCAGCCGCAACGGCACCTGGGTCAACGGCCAGCGCTTCACTCAGGGCCCCCTGAGTGATGGGGATCTGATCCGCGCGGGCAACAGCCTCTTCTTGCTGCGCTGGCAGTCTCTGAAGGGGGAGCAGTGGCCCCTGCAGGAGCTCCTGGGCGAGGCGCCCGCCATGGCCCAGTGTAGGCGGGCCATTCAGCTCGCCGCCCCCGAGGCCCTCACGGTCTTGCTTCAAGGCCCCTCAGGATCCGGCAAAGGCGCCGCCGCCCAGGCCTTGCACCGCTTGAGCGGGCGCCCGGGACCCTTCGTGGAGCTGAACTGCGCCAGCCTGCCGCCGGGACTGGAGGAGAGCACCCTCTTTGGCCACACCCAGGGCGCCTTCACCGGGGCCACGAGCGAGCAGCTGGGACGCTTCGGCGCGGCCGACGGGGGCACCCTGTTCTTGGACGAGGTCGCCGAGCTGCCGCTGCACCAACAGGCCAAGCTGCTCAAGGTCTTGGACGATGGCCGCTACACCCCAGTGGGTGCCAGCCAGGCCAGGCAGGCCCGGGTGCGCGTGTTGGCGGCGAGCAACAAGGGGCTGCAAGAGGAGGTCAACGCCGGTCGATTCCGCGCGGATCTCTACGCGCGCCTCAACGAGTTCAGCATTGCATTGCCGGCCCTGTGCGCCCGCCGGGAGGACATCCTGCCGCTGATGGGCCTCTCTCAGCCCATGAGCCCGGAGCTGGCCCAGGCGCTGCTCCTGCACCCCTGGCCCCTCAATGTGCGGGAGGCCCGCAGCCTCGCCAATGAGCTGCGGCTGCGGGCCCAAGGTGGGCTCCTGGATCTGGAACTCATCGCGCACCGCCTGCCGGCCCCTGAGCTTGTGGCAGAAGGCGTGGCGCCCGTACTGGGGGAGGGCCCGCCGGACGTGGAGACCCTGCGCGGGCTACTGGCGGCCCATAAAGGGGTCGTGGCTCAAGTCGCCCGGGCCACAGGCCGTTCCACCAAGCAGGTTTACCGCTGGCTGAAGACCTACGGCTTGGAGTTGGAAGACTTCCGGGGCTGAGTGCCGCTGAGACAGGGACAGGCCATGTCCCGGGACCGTCCCACTGGCCTCGAACGTAGATTCAGGTACTTGGCTGCTGGCACGCCGCTTGCTTTAATATGGGGGAAACCCCGTACCTGGAGCCAACATGACCCTTCTTCTTCTCCTCGCCGCCCTGGACGAAGCCCCCGCGACTGACGCCCCCACGGTTGAAGAGGCCGCTGTTGAAGAGGCCGCTGTCGAAGAGGCCGCTGTCGAAGAGGTCGCCGTTGAGGAAGTGGTCGCCGCACCGGCAGCTTGGACCCCCACCCGGGTCAAGAACGCGGAGTTGGAGTCCAGCATGCCCATCTTCGGTGCGCTGACCACGGTGGTCTTTGACCTGCAGGAGCGGGGAAACCAAATCACGGACATGTCCGTGGGCGTGCTGCATCACGACACGCCGGCCAGCAACAAGCACTTCTTCGGCGAGGGCAGCGAGGTCTCCTTCACGGTCCTGGGCGACCCGGAGCGCATCTCCGATTTTGAGGTCGTGTTGATGGACCCCAACGGCAAGCAGGTCGCCACCGGTGAGCTCCTGAGCAGCATCGACTTTGGCAGCAACGATGACGGAGAGGCCATGCCGGTTCCCGTCGTGCATCGCCTGACCTACGAGGCCGCCACCAACGGCTACCACGAGGTTCAGGTGCGCATGAAGCAGGGCAGCGATGACTGGGGCGTGGGCTACTACTCCTCGGTTCTGAGCTACGCGAGCGCCTCTCCCATTGGCATCAGCGAGACCTTGTTGACGATGCTCTTCGCCGTGACCTTGGCTGAGACCGAGGGCCTCAAGGTGCAGGCCGCCAACTGGACCACGGTCTCCGAGGACAGCCGCGTGGAGATCGCCATTCCCGTCGACACCAGCTTTGATGAGTGCCTGGCCTTTGGCATGGCCAGCGAGAGCCGCGTGAAGACCCTGGACATCGACGTGGCTGAGCCCGGTGGGCAGACCATCGCCCGGGACACCAAGGGCAAGAAGGACGCTGTGGGTGGGGTGGACTTCGCGCCCAACATCGCAGGGGACTGGCGCTTTGGACTGACGGCGACCAAGATGCAGCGTGGGGTCAGTGACAGCCATGCGGCGGTGTTGATGGGTTGTATGTGAGGGAGGCTGGTCTGTAGACGGGGTTGAGCCTGTCTCTTATACACATCTGACGCTGCCGACGAGCGATCTAGTGTAGAT
>OJHJ01000628.1_pt1 | contig 9430 bp, 8 predicted proteins | sample 1595201 | NCBI WGS metagenome assembly OJHJ01 (sample SAMN05416832, study PRJEB24817) | seawater metagenome | isolation source: Sea water | place: Canada:Atlantic | collected 2013-07 | reverse complement strand
GATCTACACTAGATCGCTCGTCGGCAGCGTCAGATGTGTATAAGAGACAGTGCGTTCGCTGCTTGAGCGCAAAATTCATTCACGATATAGCCCCATTCGCCAAAGCGAGCGCGTCGACTAACATATCGATATCTTGTTCGGTATGGGTGGCGGTAAGAGTAATACGCAGTCTATCTTCATTTTTCGGCACCGTAGGTTGGCGAATAGCGCTAACCCACATTCCTCGCTCTTTTAACGCATCACTAAGCGCTACAGCTCGCTCAGGGCAGCCCACAATAACAGGCTGAATTGCGCTTCTAGAACCGACCAAAGAAAGGGCGCCGGCGGTCGCTGCGTTATGGGCAAAGCAGCCTTCTCCAAACTCTTGGGCAAACCGCGCTCTGAAATATTCAATATTTACCGCTAGCTTCTCACGGCGAGAGGTGTCAGAGCCAATATGGGTTAGCGAATACAAGGTGGCAACTGCTTGCGCAGGTGGCATGGCCGTTGAGTAAACGTAATGTTTTGAGAAATTTACTAAATAATCAATCAGTGTTTGACTACCCGCAATAAATGCTCCACCTGTTCCAATGGCTTTGCCAAAGGTTCCCATTACAATAGGCGCTTGGCTTTGACTTAACTGTAGTTCCTCAACAGTACCAAACCCGTTGTCTCCATAAACACCCATGCCATGGGCGTCATCGAGCATAAACCAAGCTCGGTGTTGCTCAGCTAATGCAGCTATCTCTTTTACAGGCGCTTGGTCGCCATCCATACTAAACACACCCTCGCTGGCGATCAGCGCATCAGTGTGTAACGACCCACGGGCAGACAGCAAAGATGCTAAGTGCTCAACGTTATTGTGTCGAAACCGGCGAAGCGAGACATTCTTTTTAAGTGACATAGCCCCTTCAAGAAAGGAAGCATGCATGAGTTTATCGGCAAAAATAGCCGACGATTGCGCTGCCGACGCGCTTGGGGAACCTTGACCAAAAAGCGCCGTACACACGGCTTGGTTCGCGGCAAAGCCTGAGCTAAATAACAATGCCGCCTCACGATTTAGCCCGTCGGCAAGGGTGGCCTCTAGCGCGAGGTGAGCCTGTGTATGACCCGTAACAAGCGGTGATGCACCGCTACCGCCACCAAATTGGGCAAGCCCTTCTACCCAGCTTTGCAGCACCCCTTCATGCTGGCGCATACCAAGGTAATCGTTGCTGGAAAAGTTGAGATAGTGGTCACCATTAATACAAATAACGTTGTCTTTTTCGTACTGCTGACACACGCGTTGACGCAGCAAGCCCGTTTGCGCTCGCTGAGTGAGTGCATCTTCTAACCAAGAAAAAGACATTAGGCCTCTGCTGTATTCGATTCGTTTTTCAAAGAGGCTTTAGCAGCTTTTGGCTTACTAGCATCGTAAAAAAGTGCGTCAGCATCGCCCTCAGCTTGCTGTGCAATTTCTTCTTCTAGTACTTGTTGATGGGCTTCGTCAGAAAAGTCGCGGGTTCTTTCCGTGTTAATGCCCAGCTTTTTAAACAGCATAACGTCTTCGTGAGTATCCGGGTTAGACGTAGTCAACAGCTTACAACCATAAAATATAGAGTTAGCCCCTGCCATAAAGCACATGGCTTGCATCTGTTCGTTCATAGACTCTCGACCTGCAGACAAGCGAACGTGAGACTTAGGCATCATAATTCGCGCCACAGCGATAGTGCGAATAAACTCGAAGTAGTCTAAATCTTCAACGCTGTCTAACGGTGTCCCTTTTACTTTAACTAACATATTAATAGGAACACTTTGTGGCTGCTCAGGCAGGTTTGCTAGCTGCACAAGCATACTTGCTCTGTCTGCTGCTGTTTCTCCCATACCAACAATACCGCCAGAACATACGTTCATGCCTGCTTCTCTGACATTTTCTAGGGTATTTAGGCGGTCTTCATATGTGCGTGTAGTAATAATATCGCCGTAATACTCTGGCGAGGTATCAAGGTTGTGATTGTAATAATCTAACCCTGCTTGCTTGAGTGCAACGGCTTGGTCTCGGGTAAGCATGCCAAGGGTCATGCAGGTTTCGAGGCCCAGCTTTTTCACCTCTTCAATCATGCTTACAATGTACGGCATATCGCGGTCGCGAGGGTTACGCCATGCGGCACCCATGCAAAAGCGTGTAGAGCCAACTTGCTTTGCTTCTTTAGCGCGCTCAATCACTTTTTCGATTTCTAAAAGACGTTCTTTTTCAAGCCCAGTGTCGTAGCGCGCGCTTTGCGGACAATATTTACAATCCTCCGGGCAGGCACCGGTTTTAATCGACAATAGCGTGCTCACTTGAACTTCATTGGGATTAAAATGCTGCCTATGCACGACCTGTGCTTGAAAGAGTAAATCGTTAAATGGCATTTCAAACAAAGCGGTTACTTCGTCTTTCGACCAATCGTTACGAATTGTTGTCGTTTGCGCATTTTGCGCTGAAGCCAGTGTCATGGACTGTCCTTTACTTGTTCTTTACTAAATGAGAATGCTGGCTTAGTCTATGCGTCATTACAAAGTTGTCAACTCTGACCATTCCAAAATATTTACTAACGGTTAAATTTTGAACAATATTGAATTTGATAAACAGCATATTTGGCACCCGTATACATCTGCCGTTAATCCACTACCATGCTACGAAGTCACTGGGGCTAATGGCGCTGAACTGACGCTCTCTACTGGTGAGGTCCTTGTCGACGGTATGTCTAGCTGGTGGGCGGCAATACATGGCTACAATCATCCTATGTTAAATAAAGCCGCTCACGATCAGGTAGATGCTTTTTCCCATGTCATGTTTGGTGGCATTACCCACCAGCCAGCAGTGGATGTATGTAGAACCCTGCTACAAATGGTTCCTGCAGGGCTAGAACGAGTTTTTCTTGCTGATTCAGGTTCTGTGTCTGTTGAGGTGGCAATTAAAATGGCCATTCAGTATTGGGCATGCCAAGGGCGACCCGAGAAATCGCGAATTGTTGCACCTCGCAATGGCTACCACGGTGATACATTTGCAGCAATGAGTGTGTGCGATCCGGTTAACGGCATGCATAGCTTGTTTGAAAGCGTGTTGAGCAAGCAATTTTTCGCTCCCGCCCCTCAGACTCGTTACGGTCAAACCTTCAGCGAAGACGACATCCTTGTTTTAGAAGAATTGTTTGAAAAAAATCACCACCAAATGGCGGCGCTGATATTAGAGCCTATTGTTCAGGGAGCAGGCGGTATGCGCATGTACCATCCTGAATATTTAAAACGCTGTCGTCAGTTGTGCGATACCTATGATGTGCTGCTTATTTGTGATGAGATTGCAACTGGTTTTGGACGCACAGGGAAGCTGTTCGCCTGTGAGCACGCGGGTATAACGCCAGACATTATGTGCTTAGGCAAAGCCTTAACCGGTGGCTATTTAACCATGGCTGCAACGATATGCACTGAAGATGTGGCATTGGGAGTTTGCCAAGGTTCGCCGGGTGTGTTCATGCACGGACCCACCTACATGGGCAATCCGCTTGCCTGTGCTGTGGCTAATGCAAGCCTATCTATTATAAATGAAAACCATTGGCAGCAGCAGATACCGGCTATTGAGAAACAATTACAGAGCGAATTAGCAAAATGTGCAGACTTACCAAGTGTAGCGGATGTACGCGTACTGGGCGCTATTGGCGTAGTTGAAGCTGTGCAGCCCGTTAACGTGGCAGAAATACAGCGTCATTTTGTGAAACACGGTGTATGGATAAGACCCTTCGGTAAATTGGTATACATTATGCCTCCATACATAATAAGTTCAGAGCAGCTAAGTAGATTGACTCACGCTATCTATGACTTCTTTAAATAGCGACATCTTTTAAGGCAAAGTGTTACTAAGGTGAAGTGCTATTAATGCGAAGACTACATAGATTTGGTGTCATCAGGGTGTGGGGGTTCATACACCACGCACTTCGATGATGGCATGCGCCAAGTATTACGCATTGCGAGAAAGTAGCACAGCTGCTGCGGTAATGGGAGTCTTTAGCGTTAATGCATGCTTTGTTGAGTACATATTTGCTGGTATGGATGCCAAGCAAATCGCTGTCACATTTGTATTAAATTTGAGGTTAACTAATGATCACGCGCGTTTTAGATAAAGTTGTTTTTGCTGTTTTATTTGTTATTACGCTACAAGTGCCCATTCTTGCCGATCATTACAGGCAGTACCTTAATGGCTATTACGATGCTATACGAGATGAAGTCACCCTGTCTTCTGAGTTAGCAAAGCAGCATGGCTTTTCATCTGTTGAAGCCATGTTAGACAGCCTCCAACAGAATGACGAAGCCTTAGTAAGAGATAACGCCTCGCAAAAAGCACAGCGCTTTTCAATGATTGACTCTTTAGAGCAAGGAATGCGTACCCTTAGTATGGTCACTACTTTGAAAAATTGACCTACATGGCCAACCCAGAACAGTTTTCAACGTTAAAAAAAGTAGTCGATAACTTTCGCCCTTCCATTCCCCTCACGCCGGCTTCGGTCATTTTTAGTTTAGTAACCGCTATCTTGCTCAACCTGCTTATTTGGACCCCTCATTTTTGCTATTGCCAAGCCAAAAAGTTAAAGAGCTCTTCAAAACCCTTCTCTTACAAGTAGTCTACTTGTGTTTATCATTCATTGACGATGTTGCTTTGCCTCTAACGCGCATTTACACGTTGTAACTGCAAATTGGCATTGATGATGCAACATCTTAGATAGTAATAACGTATTTGTTAATACAGATTATTAGATGAAGGTTAACGAATGAGTACGTATATCAGCACCAACCGTGCTCCTGGTACATATGCTTTTGAAGAACTTATTCTTCATTAAAAAGCGCAATACCTCATTCGTGTTTGATAGCTTAAGGAGAAACAATTATGCCAACTGACGCACAAGTATTGATCGGAAAAGTGTTGCAAATTAAAGACAAGTTGTACGCTAAACGCCACTCTATTCCCACCGATTTGCAGAAAGAGTGGAACGCACTTGACAGAAAAACCGCATGTTTTGAAAGCGACGCTTTATTTCACACAGCGGTGAAAGGTAAGCAAATGAACAAGAAGATAAACTATTCAGGTTCAGTGGAAGAACTGTCTCAGCTTGTTTCACGTCTTAAAACGTTAAACAAAAAGGTCAATATTACTCACGTTCATCACTAATCAATGTTTACAGCTGGCAAATTTTGGTGCATACATGCACACACTGTGGTCCTTACTGTTTTTAAACATTGAGCCCCGATTAAGCGCAAGGCCACAGGAATGCTTAATTTAAAGCGCTTAGATTGAAGAACCCTTGTACTTTAGAAACGTTCTGGCTTGGTCATATTGCAATGCAGGTTCAGTTTCTACACAATGCTAGCGTGTCAGAAGAGAATGTTGTAGTGAACCAGTTTTGAAACCTTTAATGTGCCGCCTTAAAAGCCGATTGTCATGGTCTTTACTGTTTCTGTCGCTAGTCAGTTTATTAGCAAGTGCATTACCCGCATTTGCAAACAATACCGTGAGCATTACGGTATTTGAAAATCATAAGCGGTATGTAGAAGCGTCTGAATCCTACGGTATTTCCTGGAAGCTTTTTGAGCTAGCAACGCAACATGCGAAATATCAGCTTGAGCTTCAGCCATCTTCGTGGCGAGCGTCTATGAAGCGAATCAAAGACGGCAAAGTGGACATGGTTTTTGGTGCATTAAAGACTGCTGAGCGAGAAAAATGGGCTTCTTTTTCGCTACCCCTTATCGCTGAAGGTTCGGCGATATTCACCCAGCCTAGTAATCCTGTTACCCATTTTGACGACATTGATTTAGAAAACAGTGCCATAGGTGTGTCTGCAAATTCCCTTCAAGAAACACTGGCTAAAGAGTTAGGTTTTAAAAATATCTATTCTACGGTTCATCGCCCGCAGCTTTATGACATGTTGAAAGGAAACAGATTAGATTACTTATTCTTTGGCACTAGCATAATTAATTACCACTGTGTCAATTACAACAAGGCCGCAACGCCCAAGTGCATGAAACAAGTCAGTGAAGAGTTCCACCCCAGCGGTGTTCATACCTTAGCGTTAAGCAACAATAGCGCGGCAGTAGATAAGCTCAACCACATTAATCAAGCACTTGTCTCCCTTCGCCATTCAAAAGAATTAAAAGCCGTGTTCGAGCAGTACGCCAATTCAGATAGCTTGTATGAGGTCTGGCTTAAAAGCGTCGACGCTTGGCTTGCGGAAAAAAACTAACGGTACTTTTCAATTTATATTAGGGTTCGATTTGTATTTACGTTCGACTTGTATTCAAACATCAGCGCTTGCGCATTGCGTTAGCAGTGCCGAATAAAGATATTACAGCGAATAGTGTAAATACTTCTTAATGTAATTCTGTGCACGGTGGCACAGATATTATATTTCACGCGTTCTTATCCGAACCACTTTGCTTTTAAACTCTAGAAAATAGCGGTAAATGCTTTCCAAGCCTTATCTTGCCTACCCTTAAAAAAGAATTGAGAGTACAAAAAAATACATCTCGCCAACCTCATATATTTCCCCAACACTTTGTCTCTATGGCGCATAGCTTGCAGATGTCTCTGTCACTATCACAGCCACTACAAAGCAAATTAGATAAGTATATGGACATCACGTTTCTGGCTAAAGTTATTGCTCGCATTGGATATTCAGCAAAATGCATTGTGTACTGTGTTCTCGGCATTCTTACACTGCTTGTTGCGTTCACCGCCACAAGAGCTGAAGAAGTGACGAAAAAATCAGTCTTTCAAGAGATCTTGTATACCCCGTTTGGCTCGGTCTCTCTCACCGCTGTTACTGTAGGTTTTGCCTGCTATGTAGCGTGGCGTCTAGCTCAAGGTGTTACTAATCCTGGCAACCTTGGTATGACAAAGCCAAAAGATGTCCTCATGCGCCTATTCTATTTCTTTTCTGCCATCGCCTACGGCTCAGCAACTTATGTATCAATAAAAGTGCTAATGTCACTACAAGACGATTCTAAACAGCAACAGCAGCAAGTTGGAGAGAGTATTCTTCAAACAACATGGGGAGCGATACTTGTTGGCGCAATCAGTTTGGCAGTTATCCTTTTTTCTCTCATTCAGTTTAAACATGTAGTAAAAACGGATTTTATGGATAAATTTATAAGCTCTATGCCTGCCTTACAAAGTAAAATAGTAGTGTGGTGCGGCCGCTTAGGCTTTGCCTGTCGGGGCGTGGTGTATCTGATGGTTGGTGTCTTCTTTATGAATGCATCTATCGCGCAAAAATCCGAAAAAGCAGGTGGTCTTCCTGAAGCCGTATCCACATTATTGGTTCAACCCTTTGGACCATGGATGTTAAGTGCCCTGGGCGTTGGTTTAATGGGGTTCGGTTTTTTTTGTGGTTTCGAGGGCCGATATCGAAAAACAGATAGCTAATAATTGAGACTTAACGACTGAAGGATCAACCCATTCTTCACATTATAAGGACAGCACAATGAAGGAAAATCCACTTTTAAATAGGCATGACGAATACAAGGTAAAAACAAGAGATGTTCGAGTTGTAAGGCTTCTTATTGTTTTAGTCGCGCTTGCTACACTCTACACCTTGTATTTCGCTCAGTCGCTGATCATTCCAGTGGTTTTTTCAATGTTGGTTGCACTGCTGTTGAGCCCTCTTGTAACCAGACTCAAACGGCTGTTCATACCGCGGGCCGTTTCCTCTATAGTTCTTCTAGCGATGTTGGTTACGCCATTAACTTTTTTGGCATTCGAACTTTCGGAGCCGGCTGAGCGATGGATAAAATCCCTACCGCTATTGGCCGAGCAGATCGCTGAAGAACTCTCGATGATAAGTTCCGTGATGCACGGCGATACAACCTTGCAGGAAAGCCAAGCGAGTAATACCGCATACCCGTGGTTTGAAAAAGAGCCAACGCAAAAAACCGACGATTCGGCTGTAGAAGAGCAATTTAAACAAGGTAGCAGGCAAATGATCTTTGAAATGTTGCTGGCTGCTCCGCTTTTTCTCGCACAGGTAATAGGCGCCGTGGTACTAACCCTCTTTCTTCTTATTTTTGGACCACCACTGTCGAAAGTTGTCATCAATGATTTTCCAATAATCAAAAATAGAGAGCGAGCTAAACTGTTGATTAGAAGTATTCAACAGGCTCTGTCTCACTATATTTTAACCATCAGTATTATTAATTGTGCACTAGGTGTTCTAACAGCAGTCGGCCTTTCGTACTTTAATATTCGCGATGCTATTTTGTGGGGCGCCATCGTCGGTCTATTAAACTTTGTCCCTTATATGGGCTCTATAATTAGTGTTGGTATACTGTTGCTTGTTGGTACGCTGCAGTTTGGAATAACAAGTACAGCGCTGCTTCCTGTTGGGATATTCCTTACTTTGAATACCATTGAATCTCAAATAGTAACCCCAACGGTTTTAGGCAAAAGTATGCAGATTAACCCGCTGGTTATCATAGTGTGGCTTTTTGTCAGTGGCTGGATCTGGGGCATGTTGGGTGTACTGTTGGCGGTGCCGATATTTGTATGTATCAAACTGACACTCCAACAAATGGAAGTCTTTCCTCACTGGTTAAAATTCATTGAAGCTCACGACTAACAAAAATAGGTGAATAGAAACCCTCCTACAGAAAAACGCAACATTACTGCTCCTCCTCTGAGGAGCTTGTTGTGACTGATTCATAGGAAACGATATCGTCGACTTGCATTTTCGTTGCGTCAAAAAATGCATTCTTCAATACTGAAACCACCGCTTGGAAAGTAGAAATATCAGTACTATCCAGCGTACCTTCAATAGGTATTCGCGCAGCGACTAATTGAGACTCATCATTTTCAAGTATTGCACTTAGCAAATCGGCACCGCCCTCAAAAATAATGGTAAATAATCCGTCATCGTCTTTTTCTGCATCTTCCCGCCAAGAAAAAATACTTAAATCGTAAACACCGGCTTTAGCATAACCGTTAACTTCATTACTTTTTGCCGCTAACTCCATAGCGCCATCAATGCCACCGGCCTCAATATCAAATGGCGTGTATACATTAAATACCGTTTGTATCTGCTTGACCGAAAAGCGTTGTACTTCCATATTAAAATCAAAGTTAGCCTGTTCGCTAAAAGGGTCTAACTTTCCAACTAAAGTGAGGGTTGCCTCTCCCATCAAATCCCCTTTCACGTCAACGCTGGTCACTAACGTTTTCGTCAAATTCTGTGCGTTGGTAATGTTTTTTATATCTGCATTGATGTTTGCAATATAGGTAGGTATTTCACCCTTCTTTGTTTGATTAACTAGCGATATTTTACCTTCGATAATTTTTAACGTATCGATAGAAAACACCACTAAATTATTGGCAAGTCCAATCCACGTTCGTTCATCTTTAACCTGTCTCTTATACACATCTCCGAGCCCACGAGACGCTACGCTATCT
>OJHJ01000623.1_pt1 | contig 9543 bp, 10 predicted proteins | sample 1595201 | NCBI WGS metagenome assembly OJHJ01 (sample SAMN05416832, study PRJEB24817) | seawater metagenome | isolation source: Sea water | place: Canada:Atlantic | collected 2013-07 | reverse complement strand
TTCGGACTCACCAATTACACGGGAAGCTTTCCCGACAACACGGAACGTTATGTTTCAAGAGAAGATCAATGAGTGTACGCACCATTTCCGAAGAGTATTTTGAGAAATTATGTGCCAATAAACATATTGGTTGTGAGCGCATACCGGAGACAACTACGAAAAGTGCTGACTACAAGGTCTCACTCGGCTCAACATCAGTAATTACTGAAATTAAACAGTTAGATCTAAATGATGAAGATAAAAAGCTAAGTAAGGTTTGGGGAACACCAAGTTCACCTAATGCAGTTGCACCATCCAATAGAGTTCAAGGGTTACTCGCTGATGGTTATAGCCAAATAAAAAAATCATCTAATGGTATGTTGCCTACAATGATTGTTGTGTATAACAATGCTGGAGAATGGAATTGGATAGATACATTTACTATTGTAAAAGCAATGTTTGGGTCATATGGCGTAGTAATTGGATTGCGTCCCGAACAAAAAATTGTTGAAATTGGTCGTGGGTTTCTTGGGCAACGAAAGGTTACTAAGGATTCATTTCGATCATTAAGTGTTGTTGGTGTATTAAAAGCTTCTGGGTCAAACCATTTGGAGCTTATTTGTTACCATAATCCATTTGCAAAAACCAAGGTCAACCCTAATTTACTAAACAAACTTGCCGGGTCGCAATATATCCACCTCAACCCACACGAAAGAGGGTTTATACCTTGGGAGCCAAACAAAATTGAAACATAACAATTTAAATCAACCTGACATTTTGTTTGCTAGCGCTCTCAAAATGACAGGTTATTTACGGCGTTATATTAAAAAGAACTTGATATATGAACAATGAATTAGATTCAGTCTGTCCAATATTTGTTTGCCTTAAAGTAAGTGAAAAAATAGAGCAAATAGGCTCAGGTGTTTTATTACAAATCAAAAACCAAGTCTTTATTTTAACAGCAGCACATGTAACTGATTGGAAGGAAAAAGGAGAATTATGTATTCCCACAAAAAATGGAATAGAGGGAATTGAAGGTCACATTGCAGGAATAGTGCTCCCAAAGGGAGTCTCTAGAACAAAAGATAAAATTGATATGTCATATTTTTGTCTATCTAAATCTCTAGTAGGGAAACTTCACAAAAGTTTTAAACCACTAACACTGGAAGATTGTTGGTTAACAGATAATACTCAACCTAAAGATATTTATTCATTTTCTGGTTTTCCTTTGAGTAAAGCAAAAACCCTGAATGATAAGTATACTTCTGAAATGATGACATATTCTGGTGTATCTACAAGCTTTACTAAATACGAAAAACTTGGTTATAGCGATGATACGAACATAGTTATTGACTTCAGAAGAAAGAAATCAGCTAACATTGATGGTGTTAAAAATATGCCACCGCACCCAAAAGGAATTAGCGGTGGAGCTATATTTCGGTGGCCAAAAGACCCTGATATAGAGCCAAAATATTTTAAAAGAACATTGGTTGGTATAGGTCATACATATTTACAAAAGCACAATACTTTAATCGGCACTAAGTTGTCTTTATATATTCCACTCATAGGAAATAATCATCCTGAACTATTTGAAGAAGAAAAAATTAAAAACAATGATATTCCTTTATTCATTTGCTTGGTTGGGTATAAAAAAGAAGAGTGGTCTTTATTAATGAGTGAGTTTGAAGATTCAAAACAAATGCAAGGTACTTGGGCGCAATGGCGCAATTCTGTAGAAATAGGATTAGAACAGTTCAACAAAAAGAATCAACAAGCTGTTTTAATAGAATTATCAGCTCAAGAAATTGATAATTATTGTAAATCTAATAAATTACCAAACATTGGTCAGACACGTGGCGAGCTTGCAAGCAGGAAATTAGTTGAGTTGATGAAAGAAGTTGATATTTAAAAATATAATACTGTTTTGTGGGATGCAATCCCATAAAACATACTGTTAGCTGAGGGAAATGATGTCACTACAAAACCGAGTTGATCCATGGGGTATGCTAAAGGCTGTAAGCTCAAGAGGGGCGTGGCTCGGGAACAGGGGCATCCTTCACAATGAAGACAAAGAAATAATTGCTCCTTGGAAGCACAAATCTTGGGTAACTTGCCAGCTCCAGTTCAATAATAGAAAGCGCGAAATATTTAGTCCGGGAAAATATTCAGAGCTGTTTTTCCTCGATGAAGCCACTGCCTTATCCGCTGGCCATCGTCCTTGTGCAGAGTGTCGCAGGCAGAGGTATAACGAATTTAAAAACTTGTGGCTTAAAAGCATAACTGGTCTTGAGTCTATATCCGTCGCAGAAATCGATAAGCAGTTACATGCAGAGCGAGCAGTTCGCGGAGGAATAAAGATCAAACATTCTTGTGCTTTCGAAAAACTTCCAGAAGGCGCATTTATTGAAATAGGTGACGAGGCTTTCCTGTTTTGGAATGGTAAGCTTAAAAAATGGTCATTTGACGGCTATGTTGGCAGCGTTCCTCTACCAGCACAAAATAAGGTGGTCACATTACTTACACCACCTTCAATTGTCGAGTTACTAAAACACGGTTTGGTGCCGCAGGTCCATGAATCAGCAATCAGCTAACAAGCACAGCCAGCAGGACAAACATTCCGCTGCGCTCCATGTTTGCCTCTGCTGTGAGCGTTATGTCTAAAAAGGATTCTGTGATTTTCTATTGCTGGGCTGCATATACTTCACTTTTGGCGGTGTTGGTGTTCTTCTCGCTACCAAGTTTGCTTAGTGGTGGCGCCGTTGAAATAATTGATGTTGTTGTAGGTGTATTTGGTCTAATTGGCCTGTACGGATTTGTAGTTAAAAAATGCTATTTCTCACAGGCATTCCGGAGGCTAGTGTTCGTGGTTACGGTTTGTCTTTTTGTCTATAGTGCTGCGGACTTTGAGCTGGTCAGAAGAACAGAAGCATTGCCTTTGTCTTCCTACGGTGACTTTGTGTTTTTCTTCCCGCAGTTATATGCGTTGTATCAATATGCGGGCTTTTCAGGAAAAAGGACATAACAAGATGCTTCTGCGGAAATACAACTCGCTGGCGCTCGCGGATCTCCGCAGAGCATGGCGTTAATGGTCTCAACGAATGAGCGATGAAGACGACGAAAAAAAGAACGGTCTTTCTGAAGAGGCGAGGAACATTTTGTCTAAGTTGACTGCTCGAGAGGCTATAGTATTGCGAGAAAGATTTGGCGTCTCATTGGACACTGATTTCACGCTCGAAGAAATCGGTAAACAGTTTGATGTGACGAGAGAACGCATAAGAAAAATTGAAGAAAAAGCGCTGAGAAAGTTACGCCACAAAGATATGAAAGCTCAGCCTAGTTGTTCTTTTTGCGGAAGACCAAAAGATGAGGTCGAAAAGCTTATTACCTCAGAATTAGGCAATGCTTATATTTGCAAAGAATGTATAAAAGCCAGCTTGGAGTTGCTAGATGAGTAAAACCTTTAACAAAGGCATCATGTACGCACGCTTCGCGTGCCGGACTCGCCATTCGGCTCGCCTCATATGCCGACGTTAGGCCTTACAAAACAAAAAATGCAATAGAGTGAGTTCAAAATGAATATTGGTTTAGCCCTTGGGAGTGGCTCTTCTCGTGGATGGTCACATATAGGTGTTATTAACGAACTGGCTGATCAGGGGATTGTGCCTGATATTATTTGTGGTACTTCCATAGGTTCATTAGTTGGCGCATCTTATGTATCAAATAACCTTGAGAAATTAGAAGAATGGGTGTGCTCACTGACCAAGTTCGAGACAGCCAGATTTTTTGAAATTAACACATCACTGAATGGTTTCGTTAATATAGAAAGGCTGCACCATTTTTTAAGTAAATACGTGGCGAGTGAAAATTCAGCTATAAATGGGCTTGCTAAACAATACGCCACTGTTGCAACAGATTTAGAAACTGGTAGAGAAGTATGGCTAACGAAAGGCACCGTTTTAGAAGCGGTTTGGTCATCAATCTCTTTGCCTGGCCTCTTTCCAGCAATTAGAAATGATAACAAATGGCTTGTAGATGGTGGATTAGTCAATCCAGTTCCAATTTCAGTCTGTCGAGCATTAGGTGCTGATATTGTTATAGCAGTAAATTTAAATGGTGATATTGTTGGGAAACATTTTCAAAAGCCAAATAATATAATCAAACAAAATACAGGTGTTGTAGGTAAAATCACCGATTTGGTTACAGAATATGCAGCTTCGGCATTTTCAACAACAAAAGCTGAAGATCAACCACCGAGCTTGTTTGAAGCGATCGCTAGTTCAGTCAATATTACTCAGGATAGAATCACAAGGAGTCGCATGGCTGGTGACCCCCCAGATATTTTGCTTTCTCCAAAGCTATCTCATATTGGATTGTTGGAGTTTTATCGAGCAAGTGAAGCCATCAATGAGGGGAAAGAATGCGTCCAAAGAATGCTGCCAGAAATACGCCACGTATTAAGCATGGCCTAACAATAGCATGCACGCGGACTGTCAAAAGCGGCGCGGCTTTCGCTACGCTACAACCACACCGATTTTGACAACCGTTGATGCTAGGCGTTATGCCTTTCAATAATTCAATGAATCGAGAAATATATGGATAGAGAATTTTCACTTTTGTTGCCTAAATCAGATGGGGGAAATGATGCAATAAGTAGGGTCAATAAGTAGGGTCAGACTCGATTTATTTTATCAGATTAATGATTATTGCTGCCGTAGAATTAAAGGGGACGCTATATAAAAATCTCGACTTTGGTAGACAGTTTATACTGAATATCACCTCACTTTAGGAGTAGAGATCATGAATCAGCAAGCCCAACGGGATATATCGAGAAAGCTAAAAGTTTTAAATCACGCCGAAGAGATAACGAACAATCGGGGACAGACCCCAATTAAACCCCAATTAAACCAAAAAACTGCTCACTAAAATATATCTTTCTACTATGGCTGTGGGAACCTGTTTTTTAGGCGAGTTCCACAGTAGCTATTTTAATGAGTTGTTTTAAAGGTAAAATCAATGGGGTGAGACTCGATTGATTTCTAAAAGGGGCTAATAAGCAATCGGAGAAAGACCCCAATTAACAATTAAACAGGGTGCTATCCTTTGATTTCAAGAGGTGGCTATTGATTCCGCAAGGGTGGCAATTCTTTTGTGTAGCTAAAATCAGCTATGGCATAATCCCCCCTAGGTAGTTTAGTTAGACGACAACTGCAAATATTTTTGACCCAACGAATTGTCCATGTAAGGAAAATAGTAATGACTAGCTTGTTTGATTCAATAAAAATCGGTGCACTTAATTTGCCTAACCGACTTGTTATGGCGCCTCTTACCCGTTGCCGCTCTGGCAGTAGCCGTATCCCAAATGATTTAATGGTGGAATACTACGCGCAGCGAAGTACGGCAGGCTTAATTATAAGCGAAGCCACTGCGGTAACCCCTATGGGTGTTGGTTATGCAGATACGCCGGGTATTTGGTCTGATAAGCAAGTTGAAGGCTGGAAGAAGGTTACTGATACTGTGCACAAAGCAGGTGGCAGAATAGTGATGCAGCTATGGCATGTGGGTCGAGTGTCTGATCCGGTTTTTCTTGATGGTAAACAGCCTATTGCCCCCAGTGCTATTCCACTTAAGGGCCATGTGAGTTTAGTGCGCCCTGAAAAGCCGTATGTAACGCCACGTGCATTGGAACTTGGTGAAATTAAGGAAGTGATTGAACAATTCCGCAAAGGCGCTAAAAATGCTAAAAAAGCAGGTTTTGATGGTGTGGAAATTCACGGTGCGAATGGCTATTTGCTTGACCAGTTCCTGCAAGATAGTACCAATCAAAGAGAGGATATTTATGGTGGGAGCATAGAAAACCGTGCCAGATTTATGCTGGAGGTGACAGATGCTGTTATTTCTGTGTGGGGTGCGGACAGGGTGGGTATGCACTTAGCACCAAAAGGGGATGCTCACGATATGGGTGATTCTGATTTGCTGGGTACATTTACATACGTTGCAACAGAGCTGGGCAAACGCAAAATCGCCTTTATTTGTGCGCGTGAAGCAGGTAATGAGGGATGGTTTGGGCCTAAATTAAAAGCCGCTTTTGGTGGTGTTTATATTGCTAACCAAAGTTTTACACTGGAACGTGCGGATGCGGTATTAAAAGCAAAAGAGGCCGATGCGGTTGCTTTTGGGCAGCTTTATATTGCGAACCCAGATTTGCTAAACAGGTTTAAGATCAATGCGCCATTAAACGAACCAGACCCTACTACTTTTTATGCATTTACCAGTAAAGGCTACACGGATTACCCGCTTTTTGAAAAATAATAATAAGTGCTCTAAAATAAGCATATGGAATTAGTTGATGCTATAAAAAAGTATAAAGTGGTTTATTCGATTGTTGCGATTCTCGCAATTGTTATTTTGGAAAGGCTGTACTCCGACCGCTTGGTTGTAAATACTAAAATGGTTAGGGTTGCTGAAAAACTTGTAAGGGTAAAAGCAACACCTTCGTTCGATTTTAGTTTCGAATTCAAAGAAAGTAGGGTCAGACTCGACTTAATTCATTAGATTTAGAATTAAAGGGGACGCTACCCTTTGATTTAGGTGGCTGAAACCTGAAGCTATTGCTGCGTTCAATGATGTGAAGATTTTGTGTAATACGATGGGCTTTTAGGGCGTTACCCTATACCAATCAGAGACTAATCTTGAGATAATTGCTTTTTACAATAGATAAAATATAGGTTATTGGATGAATAGTCGGGCGCTATTGTTTTTAGCAATAATATTTACACCCGTATCTTTTGCAGAAACAACGCAAAAAGATGTCCGTTTAGACGATATTAATGTCGTGGCAAGCACACCTTTACATGGTGTTGGTTTGGATAAAGGAAAATTGCCCTACTCAGTGCAAGCAGCAAATGCAGATGATATTAAGCAAACTCAAAGCCTAGATGTGAGTGAGTTTATGTCTAAACACTTGGGCAGTGTGCATATTAATCAAGCGCAAAATAATCCACTGCAACCTGATGTTCAATACAGGGGATTTACTGCCTCGCCATTGCTGGGGAATTCACAAGGGCTTTCTGTCTATATGAATGGGGTGCGCGTTAATGAACCATTTGGTGATGCGGTGAATTGGGATGTGATTCCGCAGTCGTCCATAGCGGGCATTAATTTAATGGCGGGTTCTAATCCATTGTTTGGTTTGAATACCTTAGGTGGGGCTTTGTCCATAAAAACAAAAAATGGGTTTACGCATCCAGGGCATTCTATTCAAGCATCGGGAGGTTCTTTTAACCGCAGGGCAACAGAATTTGAAACGGGTGGAAATAATAAGCAGTTTAGTTATTTTGTTACCGGAAACTGGTTTAAGGAAGATGGCTGGCGAGATGAGTCTGAATCTGATGCAAAGCAGCTGTTTAGTAGTTTCGGTTGGCGGTCAGGCGATACTGATATTGAGCTTTCGCTGTCGGCGGCAGATACGGATTTGAACGGTAACGGCTCAGCACCTCTGGAGCTGCTTCAGCGTGACAGAAAAGACGTGTTTACTTACCCAGACAATACGCAAAATGAACTTCGTATGGCATCGTTATCACTTAGTCACTGGCTTAATGAGCGCACCTTGTTGTCGAGCAACATTTACTTCCGCCGAAATGATCGAGAAACCTTCAATGGTGATGGTTCGGATTATGGTGTTATTGATGGGTTCGATGGTGGATTAAACGGTTTAGATGAAGATGGTGACATTGTTATATCGGCAGCAAATTGCGGTGGCGCATGTGTCGTGGGGGATTTGGTTGAGGAAGGTGAACAAGTAGAGGATCAAAATGGCAATGCTATAAACCTTGGGTTAGATGATGATGAACTCGCGGTTAATAACACCAGCACTACAGAGCAAGATGGGCTTGGGCTCAGCATGCAACTAACCTTTTTGGGTGATCTTGCCGGCAAAGAGAATCAATTGGTGACAGGGTTTAGTTACGATCAAGCGGATGTGGATTATCAATTCCAAACAGAAGTGGCGGAGTTCACCGCTGATCGAGGGACGCTAGGCACTGGTTCAATAGATTCTGATAGCATTGTAGATGCTAATGTAAAAACAAGTACGGCCAGCCTGTTCTTTATGGATAATTTTTCAGTTAATGAAAAATTAACGCTGACTGTTGGTGGTCGATACAATTATTCGCGTGTAAAAATAACCGGTACAACGGGTGATGAGAACGTGGTGCCTGCGGGTGAAAGTGGCACACACACGTTTATTCGCTTTAATCCGTCTGCGGGCCTTACTTATGATCATGCAGAGGGACTGTTGAGTTATTTAAGCTACAGTGAATCTTCAAGAGTACCCACGCCTGCAGAATTGACGTGTCACGATCAAACAAACCCTTGTGCATTACCAAACTCATTTTTAAGTGATCCGCCACTAGATATGGTGGTGGCTAAAACATGGGAAGCAGGGTTTCGTGGTGTGCAGCAAGATATAAACTGGCATGTTGGTTTATTCCGGACAGTAAATCATGACGACATATACTTTTTACCGACGGAAGATGGGCCAGGACTAAGCCCGGGTTTTTTCTCTAATATTGGTAAAACGTTACGACAAGGCATGGAGCTGTCGTTAGATGCAGACTATCAACAATGGGGCTGGTTTTTAAATTACAGTTTAGTTTCAGCAGAATTTAGAAACGGATTTACCGTCAACGCAGAAAATAATCCTGCCGCTATTGCGGCAGGTGTTGATAATCTTGTAGTGAGTGCGGGTGACAAACTGCCAAGTGTTCCTCGTCATTTGCTTAAATGGGGCGCTGACTGGCGTTTAAATGAAGCCTTATCGCTGGGTTTTGGAGCGGTGTACAACTCAAGTCAGTATTTTAGGGGTGATGAAGCCAATGCGAGTAGCCAAGTAGGTGGTTATACGGTCTTTAACCTTTATGGCCGTTATCATATTAATAAAGACATAGAGCTATTTGCCCGAATAGATAATGTGTTTGATAGGGAGTATGAAACGTTTGGGCTTTATGGTGAGCCAGATGAAGCGCCAGGGTTTTCAGGGTTTAGCGATACACGATTTTATGGAGCAGGTGCACCAAGAGGCGGTTGGATAGGTGTTAAGTTTAAGATGTAAATTCAATGGCTAATCTTTTCGCCTTGAGACTAATGAACTCTTGATTGTTCTTTAATATTCGTTTTAAATACAATCACAAATTTACACTACAAGGATGGTAACGTGGATATTGTTTCAATGACATTAGGGGTTTATTTAAACTTTTCAAACGGCAAGCAAATTGACGCCAAGGCTGATTATATTCAAGTAGCAAAAGCGGAGGTTGTTGAAACTGATGCGGAGAAGTTTGAACGCTTGGCTGATGAATGTAACTTGCAAACGTCCATCGCAATGATGGCGCGTAGAGATGACCCCATGCTTGAGTATGAAAAAGCTTGTGGCGAATACAAAAAATTTCGTGACGAATACAGGGCTAAGAATAAAGATAAGGCGTAGTGGTGTTAGCTAGTTTTTATAAGGTTTTTTAACTGTCTCTTATACACATCTGACGCTGCCGACGAGCGATCTAGTGTAGA
>OJHJ01000617.1_pt1 | contig 9602 bp, 6 predicted proteins | sample 1595201 | NCBI WGS metagenome assembly OJHJ01 (sample SAMN05416832, study PRJEB24817) | seawater metagenome | isolation source: Sea water | place: Canada:Atlantic | collected 2013-07 | reverse complement strand
ACGAGATAGCGTAGCGTCTCGTGGGCTCGGAGATGTGTATAAGAGACAGTTCGAGTACTGACTCCAGTTTTGCTGTGGAATGATTTCATTTCTTCCCTGGGAACCGTGAGCGTGAGCATCGATAAGACCTGGAATAATGGTTTTTCCACTGGTATCAATTTGCATCGCGTCGGCAGGGATCTCGATATCGCTGCGCTTGCCAACAGCTTCAATGCGGTTATCTTTAATAAGCACAACGCCATCTTCGATGATTTCCTGCGTATTATCAGCGTCGCGCATGGTGACCACTTTCCCGCCTACCAGTGCCTTATACCCTGATGGTTTGTCAGCGTCGGTAGAGAACGATAGGTCCATTCCCTGTGCCACTGGCTCTGGTAATGTGTCTGAAGCTCCGTCAACGAAGGCGAAGGCTTCATCAAGAGAGCGCTTAAACAATGTCGGGCCGTTAAACCAGCTCAGTGTTTTATTGTCAGGCGACCACGTTAGGTACTCTCCAGCACGGCTTGAAAGCTGTGTCACTGGAAGTGAGGTCATGTCTGGACCAATGGTAATTTTCTTACCATTATCGACGAACGGCGCTACATACGTTTTGAACTGATAGACAAAGGCAATCCACTTTTTATCGTGAGAAAGTTTGTACTCACTTACCTTGGTGCTGCCATATAGGTGAGTTCGCTTGTCGTTGCCTTTAAGGTTTACACTAGATAGCTGCGTTTCGTAATAGGCTTCACCGCCCGCAGACTCAGTAAAGTAAACCCGTTCGTCACCGCCTGCAAAATGGGCATTATACCCACCGTCAGTCACCTTATTGACGGTATCTTCTTCAAGGTCAGCCACGTAAATACCTGGCTCTACAGAATATTTAGGGTTAAGCAAATAGCCACCCGTAAATTTGCGAAACAGCACTTTCTCTCCATCTTCAGAGAATGATGGCTCAATGTAATGGCCCGGTTGTTCGGTAATGACTTTGCCTTTACCGCCTCTCGCTGACACTATGCGAACGGTACCTAAATCTTGGTCGTCCCACGTGGTATACACCACTTTTTTACCGTCGTTAGAAAAACGTGGGTAAAACTCGTCGTGGTCGCTTTGTTTGGTTAAACGCTTAATGTTGCCCGACTTCACGTCGCGAACGTACAGCTTACCTAGTGCTTGAAATAAAACGGTTTTGCCATTGGGTGACATTTGAGACCAGCGGATCATATTGACATCAAACTTGTCTGGAGCCACGTCTACGTCGAAACGAAGGGCGTCGGCGTATTGCACTTTGGCGTCTACACTAATTTCAATCGTTGATGTGCTTTTGTCAGCAATATCGATGGTGTGGAATTTTCCGCCTGTCCAATACACGATTTTAGAGCTATCGGGCATCCAGTCGAAATACGCAAAGTAGCCTTCGGAGCCAAAGCCTTCTTGCATATCTCTTTCAAGTTCTAGTGTGAGGGGCGTTTCAATTCCCGTTTTAACGTCTTTTATGAACAGAGCAGTTCTGTCTTTTACGCGGCGAACAAACGCAATGTACTTGCCATCTGGTGACGGAGTAGGGACAACTGCACCGCCAGTACCGCTGATGTATCGGCTTTCTTCACCGGTTTCACGATCAAAGCGGGTAATGGCAAAGATACCTTCTAGCGGGTCGCGATTGTATTCAAAGCGGCTGCCAGGGACGGTATTTTCTGTGAAGTAGATGTATTTGCCGTCATGAGAAAAAACAGGGTCAGCAATGTTTTGCTGGTCGCGCTTTCCGCTGTTTCGCGCTTTAATTTGCAGGCCGTCACCGCCTGACTTGTGATACATCCAAATCTCGCCCGCAGGAATACTGCGACTCGACATAATCCCCTTTGTTACCACAAGGTATTCGCCATCAGGGCTCCACTTAGGGGAGTGAATGAGGTTGTTCTTCTCACTCGTCACTTGATGAAGGTTTTCGCCATCGATATCCATCACCCATACATTGCTTAGGCCATCGCGGTCTGAAATAAAAGCGACCTGCTTACCGTCTGGCGATATGGAAGGATGAATATTCCATGCGAAGTCTTGAGTAAGTGGCGACGCATCACCGCCATCAATATCGACTTTATATAGGTCGCCAAGCATATCGAAAATCATAAACTTGCCGTTAGGTGCCACATCTAGGCTCGACCACGTGGTTTCAGTGGTGCTTATTGCCGCCTCGTTCAGTGCATAAGGCGGGTTATTAACATCCCAGTTCTCCACATCGTAGCCGTTTTCTTCTTTATTCTGAGACATTGCTTCCTGTGCAAAGGTAGGAGCAATGCCTGATGCCAACATCGCTGATGCGATGAGACTCAGTGATAATTTTTTCATTGTATTTATTTCCAACTTTTTAATGTCGTTAGTTTTTATAGAGTGCGTGTTGTTGTTTCTTTTTCGTAAGCCCGTAAACAAGAACAGCATTAGTTGTTAATATCATACGTTACAACATAAACGTTATATAAACATAACGCGATTAGTCGCTTTCATTAAGTGATGAATGCCAGTTAACATTATATTTACGTTGTTTGTAAGAAGAAACAGAGTGGAGAAAGAGTAAGGCTGAGTTATTTAGCTCACAAAAAAGGCCGCTTAATCTCAAATGCGGCCTACGGTTAATATTTTACAGCAATTGCGACCTATTGAAGGTCACAGTTGCTGGTTATGTCACGAATTCAAGTCTAGGGCTCAAGCCCAAAGCCCAATCCCAGAGGTTAAGTCATAGTAACGAATTCTTCACCGCTAGTAGGGTGTATAGCGACACAGGCATCAAAATCGGCTTTAGTTGCGCCCATTTTTATTGCCACTGCGAAACCTTGTAAAATTTCATCCATGCCGTGTCCAATGCCGTGCAACCCAACGACTTTTTCATCTTTACCTGCGCAGATAAGCTTCATCTTTGTCATTTGGCGATGACGGGTTACGGCGGTGTACATAGATGCAAAGCTTGACGTGTACGCTTTAACATTGTCTTCGCCGTGGGCTTCAATGGCTTCAGGCTCTGTCATTCCAATAGTGCCGATAGGCGGGTGGCTAAACACCACCGTTGGAATAAGTGAATAGTCCATATGCGCATCTTTTTGGCCGTTGAACAGACGCTCACTGAGCAGCCTGCCGGCTTTTATTGCAACAGGAGTCAGCTCTGCTTCACCGGTAATATCACCAACGGCGTATACATTTTTGGCCGTTGTGTTTTGGTATTTATCCACTTTCACCGTGCCGTCATCACTAAGTTCAACGTCGGTATTTTCCAATCCAATTTTATCGGTAGATGGCTCGCGGCCAATGGCCCAAATTAAGCAGTCTGCTTTTAATTGCTCGCCGTTGGTTAACGATATTGTTAATTCACCATCGTCAGCTTTTTCCACTTTTTCGACACTGGCGAAGGTATGCAATTTACAGCCTTCGGTATTGATCATATCAACCAAGGTTTCGTGGATGATAGGGTCGAAGTTTCTAAGTGGTGCATGTTTTCTCACTACCAAATGAGATTCTGTACCTAAAGCATGAAGTACACCTGCTAATTCAACACCAATGTAGCCAGCACCTACAACGACTGCGCGCTTAGGCTGCTCTTTTAGGGCAAAAAAGCCATCTGAGTCGATACCGTACTGCGCCCCTTCGATATCTGGAATAGAAGGGCGGCCACCCACAGCTATAGTAATGTGATCTGCCGTAATGCGTTCACCATTCACTTCAATTGTATTGTTGTCGATAAACTTAGCGAAGCCGTGAATTAACGTGACGTCATTAGCCGTTAACACGCGATCGTATGATGCGTGAATGCGTTCAATGTACGCTTGGCGACTTGCAATTAGGCCATCCCAGCTAAAGTGATTTACTGAAACATCAAATCCATATTCCGGCGCATAGCGATGCACGGCTTCTGCAATTTGCGCCCCATACCACATCGCTTTTTTAGGTACACAGCCCACGTTTACACAGGTGCCACCAATATCCTTTGCTTCGATAATTGCCGCTTTTTTACCGTGCTTCGCTGCGCGATTAGCAGATGCAATGCCACCGCTACCGCCGCCAATAGAAATATAATCAAAATGTTTCATACAAAAGCCTTTTAAATTGTTGGAGCCAATTCTTATTTTTCCATTCTCACATGAATTCTACTGTAACTACATACGAAATAGCATCGCCAGCAACAATAATGCGATTAATCGCAAGCAATACATAAGACTATGCGTATTAAACACAACACGAACCACACGCCTTTGCTGCTAAAAATGTCCGTACTCTTTGTTGTGTCACTTGATGTAGAAGCACTATACCTAAGGTAACACGCCGCTATTACGAACCTTTTAAGTCTCGCTGAGTAGGTAACTATCTATGAGGACTGGTATAATAGGTGCGCTAGTCGCTAATCTCTAATTATTAGCGACTAGCGCACCTTTTTAAAGAGAAACTACTGACTTGTAGTCTCAGAATTGCTTTCTGGTTCTATTTGAATGCTAAATGCTTTACCGCGCTCTTCTTCAAATTGCTGCAGTTTTTGAATGGTTGCACGGTTAAATACGTGGCCTTCAGGCAAGATGAGTATATGACTGTCGTTATACAAGTTTTTCGCCAGCTGCATCCCTTCTTTTAACTGGGCCGCCTTCATTGTGGTATCGAGTAGGGTAGAGGTGCCAATGTCCTCGGCGCTTAATAGTAAATCAAGAAACTCACCGTCATAGCGGGTGTTTCTGTGCTTTTTCATTTCTACTTTGGCGTCTCTAGGCTGCATTTCTACACCGCTCATTCGGCCAGTTACCAAACGCCAGTAGTCCCTTGCAATCGCCAATATTCTTGCGCCCACAGGAATTTCCTTGGCTACCTTATTGTAAAGACCTGAGCCATTGTAGTGCTCAAACTGAAACTCGATGATATCAGATATGGGCTGAAGCTCTTCTGCTGGAGCGAGAATAAGCGCAGCTTGTTTGGTTTGCGATAAGTAGTTCTGTTGCTGTTGATATTTTAGCTTGGCAAACGGCTCTGCGAAATCTTCTACCAATAAACCCAATTGGCCAATTTCACAAATAAGCCCTGCATACTTTACCTGTTTGATATCACATTTCTCTAGCTGTGCAATACGGGCAATTTTTGCAGCAAGTTCGCTCACTTCAATAGCAAACTTACCGTTGATGTGGGGGTTGATACTGATTACGTTAAAGAGCACTTGCTCCATGGCCTGGTTGTGCTTCTCAATCTTATTAAGCGCAAACTTTATCTGACGGGTTCTTTTTTGAACCACACTTTCAAGAGAGGTATTCACATCTTTGAGCTTTTTGTTCTGAAGACGGGTCAGCTTTTGCAGCCGCGTATTTTCCTCTTTAAGCTTAACTCGTTCTAGCCCTTCATTGATGACTGAAATGAGCTCTTGGTTTTCCCATGGCTTTTGCAAATAGCGATGAATTTTACCTTGGTTTACGGCTTTGATTGTAGACTCGATATCGGCATAGCCGGTGAGAACCACTCTAAAGGTGTCAGGATAGTTTTTAGCAACTTGCTCTAACAGTTCAGCCCCAGACATTTGCGGCATTTTCATATCCGAAATTACCACATGGACTGTCTGCTTCTCCATCAGCTCTAAGGCTTTTGAGCCGCCGTCAGCGAGCAGCAAATTAATATCCATTGTAAACAGAGCACGTTTTATCGCGCGCAATATATTGGGCTCGTCATCGACAAATAAGACAGTGTATGTCACCGGCTTTTCTGGGGTAGGTGCTGTCATAAAAAACGTAATCCTGTTAAAACGCTGTCTCTCACTATGTAAGCATTGCACTGCCTACGTCGAGTCTTTCTTAAAGTACTGACAATTACTCAATACCTTAACCAAATATTACTACCTTGACTGTTAGTCAATAGGTAACCTTAGATAGCTAGGTTTCCGGTTCGTCGCTTTCATCTTTCACAATGGGTAATGCCAATGTAAACATGCTGCCTTCATTCTCTTCGCTTGTAACGCTTAAGCGACCGCCATGTTCCTGTGCTATTCCAAACGAAATAGACAACCCTAATCCGGTACCTTGCCCTTCTGGCTTAGTTGTGAAAAATGGATTAAACAGCTTATCTAAATTGTCTTGGGGAATACCGCACCCAGTATCTTCCACTCTTAACTCTACAAAGTCGTCAACGACGACTGTGGAGATAGTGACTCTTCCATGTACACCTGTGCTTTCTACCGCTTGGCCTGCATTGATGAGCAAATTCGTCACTACTTGTGAAATTTTGCCAATATTCATCGTCACCGCAGGCACGTTGCCTAATTTGGTTTCTACAGTACATACATACTTTAGCTGGTTATTAACCATGGCCAATGTGGTGCGTACGCAATCGTTAATGTTGTGTAACTGCACGCCATCACTATCTACACGAGAGAACAGTTTTAGTCCTTTTACAATTTCTGCAACGCGATGAAGCCCCTCGGTGGAGTCATTGAGTAAATCGCTGATATCTTCATTGATAAATGCCATATCTTTATCGATGATGTTTTGCTTTATATCAGCAATGAGAGCTAATCGCTGAGCCTCATCATCGCTATTTAGTAGCGCCGTGACTTGCGCGAATAACATTTGATAGGTGGCAATATAGTCGTTTAACGTTGATATGTTGCTACTCACAAAGCCAATAGGGTTATTAATCTCATGGGCAACACCGGCTGCTAATTGACCAACGGAAGCCATTTTCTCTGCTTGCAATAACTGCACCTGCGCTTCTTTTAGGTTTTTGTTTGTCTCTTCAAGCTCCATGTTCTTTTGATTAAGCTTTGCCGTTCTGTCCTTTACCTTGTCTTCAAGCAGGGCGTTGAGTTCTTTAAGCTCATCTTCAAAACGCTGCCGCTGTCCGTGCTCTTCCCTTAACCGCTCCACTAAATGGTTAAAAGCTTCCGCTAAATCACTGAGTTCGTCTTTACCGCGAACTTCGATAAAAATATTTTGATAATGATTATTTTCAATGGCTTCGCCAAGATGTTTAGCTCCAGTGTGGAGGGATTGAAGCTGTCTCATTAAGTAAGAACCAAGTAAATAAGACAACAAACCAACAAGTATAAACTCGAGCACCGCTAGGGTGAGCGTCCAGTTTCTCACCCGCGACACCGAGTCTGTCACCGAAGCAATATTTAACCCCATTTCTACATAGCCGTAGAGTGTGTCGTTCACCAAGATGGGAGCCCGGGTGTCGTAAATGCCATCGTCGGTGTGTGAGGCCGAAGTGTCCTCGTTAAACGTGTTTTGCAAGGCCCTCGTATCGCCTTTTTCAACAAACACTCTGTTGTTTTTGTCTTTAACCCTTACGTAAGCAATATTGGGGTTGGTGAGTATTTCTGTAACATCAGCATCAAGAGAGGAAAGGTCGTAACTTAAAAATGCATTTTTAGTGGTAGAGACAAACAGTGCCGCGCTTGTGCTTGCAGATTTTTCAACGCTGCTATCAACCAGGTCGTTTAAAAATTGAAAAATAGTGACCACTAAAACAATAAGTAGTATGGCGGTTATTGATACCACGCCTGTAATGGTTTTTGTTCGCAAGGATAATCGCACAGTTAGTCCTTTAACTATGAGGCCGAGACAGCGATGATATGCCAAGTTCACGAACATCATCCCAATGAGAATCATCGGCTTCAACAAAGCCGTTCATACCCAAGTTCTTTAATATATCGACGCTACTAGCATCACTAGAAATCGAGATTAAAGCATTGATTATCGATTTTCTGTCATCCTCACTCAGCCTTGGGTGTGTAGCAATAGCGTGAGGGGTATAAAGAGGGCTTTCCCACAATACCCTTAACGATTGTTGGGCTGGAGATGACTGTAGCGTTCTATAAATTCCACCGCCAGCGATAAAAAACTGTTTTTCTACATTCAAATAAACGGAGTCGTGAGAGTTTACATAGCGAGGAACAAAGGCAATATCTTCGTTTCGTAACTTGGCGCTCGTGACTATGCTTGCTGCAAATGCTGCAAATGCTGCAAATGCTGCAAATGCTGCAGGCGCTGGAAATACTAGCTCGGCGCCGTTTAGCTCGGATAAAGACTGAATGCCGCTATCTTTATGTACAACAATAATGCCCTGCAAACGTTTATCTTTTTGTTTTGCGAGTGCTTGGTAACCCACCGACGAATTAAATACGACAAAATGAAACGGATTCATGTAGGCAATGTCATATTCCCCATTGGCAAGGTTAGCTTCGAAGGTCGGAATATCTTTGGCCGTTTGAAAATCGATGCGAAACCCAGTGTAATTTTCGATATATTCGAAAAGGGGCTGCCAAGACTTTGCCATTTTCTTTGCAGATTGTTGAGGAACAACGCCAAAGGTGAGGGTTTTCGCTTGGGTTTCATGCGGTAACATCAGTATAAAAGCGGTGCACATTGCATATAGTATTCTACACATGAAAACGCTCCTTTTGCTCTATTGTCCTACATCGACATAAACTGCTCGAGTACCATGGTGAGATCGTGGTTAGAAAATGGCTTTTGAAGTGATGCATCAGCACCTATTTCTAAAGCCCGCTCAAGGCTAATATCATCGAGTGCAGAAATAACAACGATTTTTAAATCTTTATATTTGCTTTGCTCACGTGTGAAATCGATGACGCTGTATCCATCCATACCCGGCATACTGAGGTCGAGCGTCATTACCTTGGGCTCATGCTGACTCAGCATTATGCCCGCTTGGAAACCGCCGGTAGCAATGTAGCTGTCGAATCCGGCTCTGCGTGCTACCCGTTGAATTGACTTGGCAACGGGCATTTCATCATCGACAATAAGTATTGACGGTGTTGCGTCACCCTTCAGTGAGTCGGGGATGGGCATGTCGTGACGCTCTAAAAATTCAATGAAATCTTCAACGAGCACACGATTATTCCCTCGGCCGGGAAGCTTGAAACCTTTAAGTTTACCGTTTTCTATCCATCTGATTACGGTACGCAAATTAACATCGCAGTATGATGCTATTTCGCCCGATGTAAGTGTCTTCATAGTTTCGCCTTTTTCATATCCTTGTGAATTATAGCGTCATACGCACAGAAGACAAAGTAGACAAAAGGTTTAATTGTGACATTAGTGACACTTTAGTTTGGGTCGGCTTAAAGGCCAGTAAAAGTGCGCTTTGTTACTGTTAATAGCTTTTGATCTTCGACTAAAAAATAGTTGTACTTACAGGTTAAGTCAAATCACTAACCAAGCATGGCACGATACGGCGAAGTGTGGCGGTATTGTTTAGACGAAGCTTGGCTAAGAATGAATGTTGTTTTTCGATGAAAAACCCCCACCTTATTTATAATTAAGATTATGCATACAACGATAAGAGTGAATAAATTATGACGACCCCAGCAATTGAATTAGTCGACGGTTTACCTATATTTTCTGGCATTGAGGCCGATTCGATAAAACCAGCCGTTGAGCGCGCTATTGAGGCCTGCAAAGCAGAAATTGACGATGTAGTCGCGTCTAAAGATTATTCTTATCAAAATGTAGTTCTTCGTCTAGAAGAAGTTGACGACCGACTTAGCAAAATATTTTCTCCAGTGTCACACATGAACAGTGTGGTTAGCAGTGATGAGCCTGTCTCTTATACACATCTGACGCTGCCGACGAGCGAGCTAGTGTAGA
>OJHJ01000615.1_pt1 | contig 9631 bp, 10 predicted proteins | sample 1595201 | NCBI WGS metagenome assembly OJHJ01 (sample SAMN05416832, study PRJEB24817) | seawater metagenome | isolation source: Sea water | place: Canada:Atlantic | collected 2013-07 | reverse complement strand
AGCATCAACCCGGTGTCAGAAAGTGACGGCCCGTGTCGGCCAATACGAAATCGACGATCTCGCGGACGTAGTCGCTGCCGGTTTCCTCGCCCAAACGACGGGCGCGGTCGTGGAATGTCCCCTCGCCCTGCGCCAGCATCTGGAACGCCGCGCGAAGGGCCGTGATGTCGGCGCGGGTGACACCGCGACGCTTCAGCCCGACAAGGTTAAGCCCGTCCAAGACCCCACGGGGCGCTTGCACCAGACCGTAGGGGATCACGTCATTTGTTACCATCGTCACAGCGCCGATGATGGCCCCGCGACCGATGCGCACGAATTGGTGGATACCGGCCAGCCCGCCGATCAGAACATCGTCTTCAATGATGCAGTGGCCCGCGACGGCGGCGTTGTTCACCACAATCACCCGATCGCCAAGGATCGCATCATGGGCGATGTGACAGCCCGCCATAAACAGCCCGTCATCGCCAATCCTGGTCACGCCGCCACCGCCTTCGGTGCCGCCGTTCATGGTGACATGTTCGCGGATACGGTTGCGTTTGCCGATCTCGAGGCGGCTGGATTCCCCTTTGAACTTAAGGTCTTGGGGGATTTCACCGATCACCGCGAAGGAAAAGATCACCGTACCTTCGCCGACTTCGGTGTCGCCGGTGACGATGGCGTGGGACTTCACCTCAACGTTGTCATGCAGCACGACCCGAGGGCCGATGACGCAGAACGGGCCGACCTTGGCAGAGGCCGCGATCTGCGCCCCTTCCTCGATCACGGCGCTTGGGTGGATGTTGCCCATCAGGACAGGTCCATCATCGCAGTGAATTCAACCTCGGCCGCCATTTCGCCCTCGACCGACGCGACGCCACCGAATTTCCAGACTTTGCCGCCGGGTTTGCCGCGCAGGGTGTTCAGCTCCATCCGGACGACGTCACCAGGAACGACCTTGCGGCGGAATTTGCATTTGTCGATGGCCATGAAATAGACCTTCATGTCCTTATCCGCCATTTCCAGCGTGACACCAACCATCACCGCAGCGGTCTGCGCCATCGCCTCTACGATGGTGACGCCGGGCATAATCGGCATGCCGGGGAAATGCCCCTGAAAATGCGGTTCGTTCATCGTGACATTCTTGATCCCGACAGCGCTTTGCGTGCCCTGGATATCGACCACTTTATCGACCAGCAAAAAGGGATAGCGGTGCGGAATGATCCGCTGGATCATCTGGATATCGGCACTTGGCAGGGTGTCAGTCATTGCATGTCCTGTCTGTTAAAAGCTGTATGCTGGCTACCAATTCTGGCCGCCATGGGCAAGCGGGGGGATCAGTTCTTGCCGCTGCCGACCGACGCATCAAGCCGCTCGATGGCTTCGTCGGTGATGTCGATGGCGTTGGCGCTGACAAAGACCGACCGGCGTTCAAGGATCACGGCCGCCCCGGCTTCACGCATCATCTGTTCCAACACAGGGCCCGCAGCGGCCAGAAACACTTGGCGCTCTTTCTCAACCAATTCGTTCAGCGCCCGCCCCTTTGCCGCTTGCGCCGCGCGGGTTTTCTGCACCTTTTCGTCAAAGGCATCCGCCAGCCCGCTGAAGGCATCGGGGCTGAGCTTGCTGCGCTGATCGGTGAGCTTGCGTTCCTCGGCCTTCAAATCCGCTTCGATCAGGCGGTTTTCGGCAGATATTTCAGCGCTTTGGGTTTCCACGTCATCCGCCACCCGCAGACCAAAGGCGCTTTCATTGAACACACGATCTGAATCGATGGTCAGGATCGGGCTTTGCACCACGCGCCGTTCAGACTGCTGTTGTGCAAAAACCGGCACCGCCGCGAGGGGCAGTACCGGCAGAAGGCAAATCAAGAGTGCCCGCAGTTTCATAACGGCCTCAGAAATCGGTCCGCAGGGTCACTTCGAACTTCTGTTCTTCGTCGTAGTCCTCTTTTTTCAAGGCTTTAGAGACGTTGAACTGCAAAGGACCAACAGGCGTATCCCAGAAGAGCGAGACACCGATCACGTGGCGGAACGAACCGGATTCACCAACGATAGACGAGCCCGTAGGGATCTCTACATCGTCGAGGTTCCAGACGTTGCCGACATCATAGAAGACGCCGCCGCTGATGCCGTATTCTTCGGGCAGGCCCAGCGGGAATTCCGCCTCAAGACTACCAACCACAAAGAGGTTACCCCCAAGGGAGTCGTCAGACCCGTTGCTTTGATCGCGCGGGCCGATGCCGCCGGTTTCAAAGCCGCGCATGATCGACGGGCCGATCAAGAAGCGGTCGGAAACGCGGTTGTTGCCCTCGCTCCATGCCAATGCCCCACCTTGCAAGGTGGCACGCAGGGTGACTTCCTCGTTGAAGATACGCTTTTCGCCGATGGCTTTGGCGGTGGTTTTCACGAACTTGGTGTCCCCCCCTAGACCTGCGAAATCCTGCCCGAATTGCAGCAGCACACCCGATGTCGGGTCAAGGCCGGCGCGACGGGTGTCGTAGCTGTAATTATACCCGATCGAAGAGGTCACCTGACGGCCCGCGGCAATGTCATTTGCGACGACGAAACCGGTTGTGGTATCGTCCCGCTCTGACATCTCAAGGTCGTCATAGGTATAGTTGAGGCTCAACCGCCCGTTTTCGCTGACAGGGAACGACAGGGTCGGCTGGAAGACGATACGTTCGGTGTCGAACGAGTTATAGGACGAGCTTGTTTCGGCGTAATCAAGGTTCAGCCCGAACGCCACATCACGCCCCAAGAGGCTCGGCTCGATAAAGTTGAAGCCATAGCGCTGTGCATCTTCAGCCGTGCTGACGGTCAGCTTGAGCTTCTGGCCGCGTCCCAGGAAGTTATCCTCGGCGAAGCTGACCGCGACGCCGATCCCGTCACTGGACGAGAACGACCCACCGAAGTTGAGCGAGCCTGTCGGCTGTTCCACAACATTCACGTCAACGACGACCTGCTCGGGGGAAGACCCCTCGCGGGCGTTGACTTCGGCGCTTTCAAAATAACCAAGAGCGCGGATACGCTCGGCGCTTTCACGGATCTCGCGCGGGTTGAACGGGTCACCCTCTACGCTGTCGAACTGACGGCGTACAACGCGGTCAAGCGTGGTGGTGTTACCTTCGATGTCGATCCGTTCGACAAAGACACGTGGACCACGAGAGATCCGATATTCGACGTTCAGCGTCAGGTCGCGATCATTGCGCGTGACAACCGGTTCGACCCGCAGAAAGTCTACGCCGTCACGGATGGCTTTGCGTTCCATCCGGGCGATATCCGTCTCGACCAGCGACGGCGAATAGACGGCACCGGATTTGGTCTTGATCACGCCACGATAATCTTCAGCGTTCACCCCGTTGATGGTCGAGGTCACGGTCAGTTCGCCGAACTTGAACTGTTGCCCCTCTTGCACGTTGAACTGCACAAAATAGCCGTCGCGTTCTTCGGTCAGCTGAGCGTTCGCCGCCGAAATGCGCATGTCGACATAGCCGCGCGATAGGTAGAAATCGCGCAGCATCTGCTGGTCGGCCTCGATGCGTTCGGGCACAAAAGTGTCGCGTTTGATCAAACGGCGAAACAGCCCCGCTTGCTTGGTCCCCAGAACGCGGCGCAGACGACGGTCCGAATACTCGCGGTTGCCGACAAAGCTCAGGCGTTCAATCTCGACGTTGTCGCCTTCGAAGACTTCAAACACCAGATCAACGCGGTTCTGGTCGCGGCGGATGACCTTGGGCTGGACGCGGGCGGCGATACGGCCGTCGTTGCTATAGGCCTGCGCGATGGCATTGGCGTCTTTTTCGGCTTGGGTCGGGTTAAAGACGCGGCGTTCGTCTGAATCAACGACCGAAGCCAGCGCTTCGTCGTCGATGCGCGCGTTGCCTTCAAAGCTGATGCGGTTGATCGTGGGGAATTCTACGACCGTGATCACCAATGTCCCGCCGCGCGGTTCAAGTGCGACGCTTTCAAACAGGCCGGACGCCTGAAGGTTCTGGTAAGCATCGTTCAATTCGCCCGCGCTGATCGCCCGACCACGCGCGATTCCTGCGCGGCTTAGAATGGCGCTGTCGCCGATCCGTTCGTTGCCGTCGATCTGAACTGTGTTGAACTGATAGCTTTGCGCGTCAGCATGTGGCGCTGGAACCAGCCAAGCGACTGATAACATTACGCAAAAAGAAGCGCTGCGCAAGGATTTCGCAAAAGGAGTGAAAACCGCTGTTTCGGTGGGCTTATTCCACCTGTCGTTGTGCATCATTTGCCCTACCCGCTGTCAAAAAACTCTTTCGTCCTGACTAGACAGGTTAGCGGCCTTTGTCAAAACGAAGAGACCGCCATACACCTATATAGTGTGTATGACGGCCAGTTGGATCACGATAGAGTGCGGGAGGGCACCTGGATAGGGAGAGAGAACGGCGTTATGCGCCGATCCACGCGCCGGCGGTCAGCGCGATGATCAGGAAGCCGAAGTACAAAGCGCGGTCCCAGTTCAGATCAACCAAAAGGCTCAAACCGCGATAACTTGTCTTGAACGTCTGCATACTCGTATCCTTTGTAACTTGGATCGAATATCGCAGGCGATTGCGGCGCTCGTTTGACCAATTAAGGCAGCAATAAGACTTTTGTAACTTTTTACCCCCCTTTAGGCGGCAAAATATCGCCTAAGGGCAGAATAAATCGTTACCCAAGGCAAAGACCATTAACCCCAGTACCAAGGTCAGACCAATGGTCATCAGGATGCGCAACGCGCCATCGCTGGGTGGTTTGCCGGTCACGGCTTCATAGGCGTAGAACACCAGATGCCCGCCATCCAGCGCCGGAATCGGGAAGAGGTTCAGCAGACCGACCGCCGTCGACAGCACCGCGATAAAATAGATGAAGCTTTGCGCGCCCTGCGACGCCATCGCGCCAGAGGTTTGCGCGATCCCCACCGGACCGCTCAGGTTACAGGTGCTAATATTGCCGACGATCATATGCTTGAGACCCGACAGCGACCCGCTGATGATCCGGCCTGTGTTCTCTACCCCACCCCAGAGCGCTGTCAGTACGCCAGGGTTCGTCGTGGCGGTGTCAAAGGCGGTGCCGCCCACGATGCCAATGCGCATCTGCGACTTGAAGCTGCCGTCTGGCTGCGGTTCGTCCGTCACTTTGGGGCGCAGGGTGATGTCCAGCATTTGTCCGTCGCGCCAGATATCAAGTTCAAGCGGCGTGCCTTCAGACGCTTCAACAGCGGTCTTCAACTGGCGGAAGGCGAAAATCTCTGCCCCGTCAACCGAGGTGATCACATCGCCGCTTTTCAGACCGGCCTCATAGGCCGCCGATTGCGGCATCACCTGCTTGACCAGCGATGGCATGACGTAAGGCCCATCCACGGTCACGACCTCCCCGCCACGGTTCACCTCATAGGGCAGCGGCTGGTCCAGCGGGATGCTGGCGAAGGCGTCGGCATAGGCGGTGGCATCGGACACCGGCGGCAGGGTCACCCCGCCGATAGAGACGATCTCGTCCCCTTCGACCAGTTCATTCTGTTCAAACGGCAGCGGGTGCAATTCCCCGACGGTCATCGGATCACGCGGAACGCCGACCGACAGGCCGATGGCCGCGAAGACCAGAATGGACAGGGCAAAGTTGAACACCGGCCCCGCAGCGACTGTGGCCGCACGCGCCCATAGCGGTGCACCGTGCATGGTGGCCCGCAACCGCTTGGGGTCCGCCTCGGCCGCTTCCATCGCGGCCACATCCTTGCCCGAGGCCGCATCCGCATCGCCCGCGAATTTCACGTAGCCGCCAAAGGGCAGCGCGGCGATCTGCCACTTGGTGCCGCGTTTGTCGTAGCGGCTGTAGATCACAGGGCCAAACCCGAGAGAGAAGACATCGGCATGGATGCCGGACCAGCGTCCGACGATATAATGACCGTATTCATGGATCGCGACGATCACCGACAGGGCAATCACAAAAGCCAGAAGCGTCCAGATCAGCCCGCCAAACTGCGGGATCAATGCCATAATATCCAAAACTCTACCCTGCCCTCTTTGTTATTGCGGCCCATGCGGCCTGCCTTGCCAGATGGTCCACCTGTGCGACGTTATCAAGTGTGATGGCCGCATCGATCACCCCATTGTCAGGGAAAAGCGCTTCCATCGTGTCTTCGACGATCTCGGCCATCTGGGGAAAGCGCAGCTTGCCGCCGATAAACCCGTCCAGCGCGACCTCTTTGGCGGCGTTGAACACCGCACCGGCCATGCCACCACGCGCCATCACCTCGCGCGCGAGGCGCAGGGCGGGCCAACGGATGTCATCGGGGGCGCGGAAGTCAAAGCTGCCGATCTTTGCCAGATCCAGCCGCTCTACCGGCAAATGCGTTCGGTCGGGGTGATGCAGGGCAAAGCCGATGGCGTGGCGCATGTCGGGCGGGCCGATATGCGCCATCAAGGCACCGTCATTGAAGCCCACCAGCGCATGGATCATAGATTGCGGATGCACCAACACTTCGATCTGGTCGGGGTTCACGCCAAAATATTCACGCGTTTCAATGACTTCCATCGCCTTGTTGAACATTGACGCGCTGTCAATGGTGATGCGCTGGCCCATGTCCCAGTTCGGATGGCTCGACGCCTGCTCTAGCGTGGCATCGGCGAGCTGTTCCAGCGGCCAATCGCGAAACGCCCCGCCGCTGGCGGTGATAATGATCCGTTCCACCGCCGAGATATCCTCGCCGATCAGGGCCTGAAACACGGCGGAATGTTCGCTATCGACCGGCAGCATGGTGGCCCCATGTGCCGCGGCGGTGTCCAGCATCAGCTGACCGGCGCAGACCAGCGACTCCTTATTGGCAAGGGCAAGCGTCGCGCCTTGTTTCAACGCCTCCACCCCCGGTGCCAGACCCGCGGCCCCGATGATGGCGGACATGACCCAATCGGCGGGGCGTGCGGCGGCTTCGTTGATGGCTTGTGTTCCGGCGGCAGCCTCTACCCCCGTGCCTGATAGCGCGTCGCGCAGGTCGTCCAGCAGGTGCTCATGGGCCGTGACGGCAAGCTGCGCATTCAAACGTTGCGCATCTTCGGCCAGCTGCGCGATATTGCTGGCACCGGTCAGCGCGACGACATCATAGGCGTCGGGCGCGCGCGAGATTAGATCAATGGTGTTCTGCCCGATAGAGCCCGTGGCCCCGAAAATACTGACTTTCTTCATGGGGTGAAGATCAGCTTAGCGCGGGGGTGATGGTCAGGAAACGACCAATGATCAGCAGGAACAGCGCCGCCCCCAGCATACCGTCGAACCGATCCAGCAAGCCGCCATGACCGGGGATCAGGTTAGAGCTGTCCTTGACCCCCAAGCGACGCTTCATCCCGGATTCCGCCATATCCCCCATCTGCGACGCCATCGACATGGCGACAGAGACACCGACCAGCTGCAAGCCCACACCGGTGTTGATCGAGAACAGGAAACCGACAGCCGCGGCCCCGATCCAGCCCGCCGCCGTGCCGGACCATGTTTTCTTGGGGCTGACCTTGGGCCAGAATTTCGGCCCCCCGATGGCACGTCCGGCGAAATAGCCAACGACATCGGTGATCACCACAACCAGCACCAGCCACATCAGCCAGCCAAAGCCGAAATCATCGCGAACCTGCGTCAGCCCGAAACCGGCCAGCATGATCATCACGGTGAAACACATGAAAATGGTGCGGTGCTTTTCCAGCTGGCCAAAGCCCACCAACGCAGGGGCCAGCAGCACCGGCAGGGCAAAGCCCACGGGCAGGTAGATCGCGGCGAGCGTCGCCGCGCCCACCAGCAAGCCCATCTGCATCCGCGCGCTGCGGTTTGACGGGTTCAACATCCCCACCAGTTCCCACGCCATGACGCCGCAAATGATCGCGACGAGAACGTGGAACACGGGCCCGCCCAGATAGATGCCGCCCAGACCGACCACAATCATCGCCAGCGCTGAACCGACGCGCGCCGTGAGGTCGGACCAGCGTTCCGAAGAAGGTGTCATAGTGCTTTCCTTTCGTCGTACGATCAGGAGGACACGGCACCAAAGCGCCGGTCGCGATTGCCAAAGGCCGCACAAAGATTGCCAAACTCGGCCTTGGTGAAGTCGGGCCAGAGCGTATCAATGAATTCATATTCGGCATAGGCTGATTGCCACAGCAGAAAGTTCGATATCCGCGCCTCGCCACTGGTGCGGATCACCAGATCGGGGTCCGGCAAAACATGGGTATCCAGATAGCGCGGCAGGGTTTCTTCGTCGACGTCCTCAGGGCTGAGCAGACCCGCTGCGACGTCCTGTGCCAGCCGCTGCGTCGCGCGCGCGACCTCGTCGCGACCGCCGTAGTTCAGCGCAATCGTCAGATGGGTACGGGTGTTTTCCGCCGTCTCTGCCTCTAGCACATTCATCAGCTTGACCAGTTTCGCATCCAGCCGGACACGGTCACCGATAAACCGGACGCGCACGCCCTTGGCTTTCAGCGCTTTGGTCTCTTTGGTGATATAGCGGCGGAACAGGCTCATGAGCCCCGCCACCTCGACCTGAGTACGTTTCCAGTTCTCGGTCGAGAAGGCAAAGATCGTCAGATATTCGACGCCGAAATCGGGGCATGCCTCTACGATCTCGCGCACACGTTTGGCACCGGCGTGATGCCCGAACAGACGCGGACGCCCCCGCTGGGTCGCCCAACGGCCGTTTCCGTCCATGATGATCGCAACATGGCGCGGTGCCCCTGGGACAAGCTGGAAGGTCTGGTCGGTCGCAGCAGGCATCATCTATCCTTATCGAACTGCAGGCCGATGCGCGGACCTTGGGGGTCGCGCGCATCGAATAAGGTACTTAAACCTGCATGATCTCGGCTTGTTTGCTTTCAAGCTGCTCGTCGATCTGGGCGATGAACTTGTTGGTCATGTCCTGAACCTCACCCTCCCAGACTTTCTGATCGTCTTCCGACATGCCGTCGGCCTTGGCTTTCTTGATCTGGTCCATACCGTCGCGGCGCACGTTGCGGATCGATACACGGGCGCTTTCGGCATATTGCCCCGCGACCTTGGTCAGCTGGGTGCGGCGTTCCTCGTTCAGCTCGGGGATCGGCAGCATGATGATCGTGCCGTTCAGCTGCGGGTTGATGCCCAGACCGGATTCACGGATCGCTTTCTCGACCTTGCCGACCAGCGCCTTGTCCCAGACGTTGATGGTAACCATCCGCGGCTCGGGCACGTTGACGGTGCCCACCTGGTTGATCGGCGTGCTGCTGCCATAGGCGTCGACCATCACAGGCTCCAGCATAGAGGCGGAGGCACGGCCTGTGCGCAAAGAGGCAAATTCGGTGCGCAACGATGTGATCGCGCCATTCATGCGCCGCTCAAGATCGTCTGTGTCCAGCATAAAATCGTCTGACATGATGTCCCCGGTGGTTTTGTAACTATCTAGATTTGAACCGATATAACGCGATCAAGCCCCCCTTGTATAGGGAGCCCCGCATCTATCGTAGGTTGGGGCCTAGCCCTGAACCCGTGTGTATGTGCCCTCGCCCGCGAGAATCCCCTTGAAGCCGCCCGGCTCGTCCAGAGAGAAAACGATGATCGGCAGGTTGTTGTCACGCGCCAAGGCGATGGCCTGTCTCTTATACACATCTCCGAGCCCACGAGACGCTACGCTATCTCGT
>OJHJ01000611.1_pt1 | contig 9672 bp, 6 predicted proteins | sample 1595201 | NCBI WGS metagenome assembly OJHJ01 (sample SAMN05416832, study PRJEB24817) | seawater metagenome | isolation source: Sea water | place: Canada:Atlantic | collected 2013-07 | reverse complement strand
GTCGGCAGCGTCAGATGTGTATAAGAGACAGATCTTCCAGATGATCAGCCATGGCTTCATCTCGGCTGCGTTGTTCCTCTGTGTCGGCGTGATCTATGACCGGATGCACACCCGCGAGATTGACGCCTATGGCGGTCTGGTGAACCGGATGCCTGCCTATGCGCTGGTGTTCATGTTCTTCACCATGGCCAACGTCGGTCTGCCGGGGACATCGGGCTTTGTCGGGGAATTCCTGACGCTGATGGGCACGTTCCAGGTGAACACCTGGGTCGCGGCGGTAGCCACCTCCGGGGTGATCTTCTCGGCGGCCTATGCGCTGTGGCTCTATCGCCGCGTGGTGATGGGCGATCTGATCAAGGAAAGCCTGCGCACCATCACGGACATGTCGCGCCGCGAACGCTGGATCTTTGCCCCGCTGGTGGCAATGACGTTGCTGTTGGGTGTCTACCCGGCGCTGGTGCTCGACATGATCGGGCCATCGGTTGCCGCCCTTGTTGATAGCTATGATACGGCCCTGGAGGCGGCAGGTGCCGCTGTCCAGACGGCCTCAGAATAAAGGACCGCGCGATGATTTCCGCTGATCTGAATGTCATCCTGCCCGAAATCCTGCTGGCGCTTTTCGCGATCCTGGCACTGCTTGGGGCGGTTTACACCAACAAGGACGCCGCCGCGGGGGTGATCGTCTGGGCCACGGCAATCGTGATGACGCTGCTGGCGATCTGGATCGGTATGACCAGCGGTGGCACCACGCGCATCGCCTTTAACGGTCTGTTCGTCGAAGACAGCTTTGCCCGTTTTGCCAAGGTCACCATGCTGCTCAGCGCGGCGGCGGTGCTGGCGATGTCCGAAGCCTATATGAAAAAGCGCGGGCTGCTGCGGTTTGAATATCCGGTGCTGATCGCGCTGAGCGTCGTCGGCATGATGATGATGGTCAGCGCGGGCGACCTGATGACCCTTTACATGGGCCTCGAGCTGCAATCGCTGGCGCTTTATGTCGTCGCCTCTCTGCGTCGTGACAGCGTGAAATCGACCGAAGCGGGTCTGAAGTATTTCGTTCTGGGCGCTTTGTCCTCTGGTTTGCTGCTGTACGGTGTGTCGCTGGTCTATGGCTACGCCGGCACCACGCAATTCGCGGGCGTCATGAGCCTTGCAAGCGCAGGGCAGACATCGATTGGCCTGTTGTTCGGGATCGTCTTTGTCGTCTCTGGTCTGGCGTTCAAGGTGTCGGCCGTGCCGTTCCACATGTGGACGCCTGATGTCTACGAGGGCGCACCGACGCCGGTTACAGCTTTCTTCGCCACAGCCCCCAAGGTTGCCGCGATGGCGCTGTTTGCCCGCGTGCTGCATGACGCCTTTGGCAATGCTGTCGCCGACTGGAGCCAGATCGTCGCGCTGCTGTCGGTCCTGTCCATGTTCCTTGGTGCCGTCGCCGCGATTGGTCAGACCAACATCAAACGCCTGATGGCCTATTCCTCGATCGCCCACATGGGCTATGCGCTGATCGGCCTTGCCGCCGGGACTGAACTGGGTGTCAAATCCATGCTGGTCTATCTGGCGATCTACGTGACCATGAACATCGGCACCTTTGCCTTCATCCTCGGGATGGAGAAAGACGGCCAGCCGGTCACCGATATCTCGGCGTTGAACATGTATTCCAAACGCGCGCCGGGTAAGGCGCTGGCGATGCTGGTGCTGCTGTTCTCGCTTGCTGGTGTGCCGCCGATGCTGGGCTTCTTCGCCAAGCTGGGTGTCTGGCAGGCGGGTGTGGATGCGGGGCTGGTCTGGCTGGTTGTCGCCAGTGCGGTCGCCTCGGCCATCGGTGCCTATTATTACCTGCGTATCGTTTTCCTGATGTATTTCGGTGCCGAAGGCGATGACCGCCTGGACGAGGGCAAAAGCAGCCTGCTGTCGGGGTTCGTTGTTGCCTCTGCCGTGATCATGGTCGTGGGTATCCTGAACATGTTTGGCGTCGAAACTGCTGCGATCTCTGCAGCGGCGACGCTGATCAACTGATCTGCCGGTGACATCGGTGAACAATGGCGCTTCCACCGCGGGAGCAACGGGGGCCAAGGCGCAAAACGCGTCTTGGCCCGATGGCTATGGGCGGCAGGTTTTCGATAGCGTCGATTCCACGCTGAGCGAGGCGGCACGCCAAGCGAGCGAGCTAACTGGGTCCACATGGATCCTCGCGCAGGAGCAGACCGCCGCACGCGGTCGGCGCGGTCGGTCCTGGGCCACGCCACGGGGCAATTTTGCCGCGACGCTGATGATGCGCCGGTCCGAAAGCCCCTCGACCGCGGCGCTGCGCAGCTTTGTCGCCTCGCTTGCCCTGCGCCGCGCCTTTGTCGCCACCACGCGGGACGAGGGGGCCTTCACCCTCAAGTGGCCCAACGACGTGTTGCTGAATGGCGGTAAGGTCGCGGGCATCCTGCTGGAAAGCATCGGTGATTTTCTGGCCATCGGGATCGGGGTGAACCTTGCCCATGCGCCCGGTGCCGATCAGGTCGAGGCAGGGGCCCTGCGCCCCGTTTCCGTCGTGGCAGAGACCGGCAAAGTAGTCCCGCCCGAGGTCTTTTTGGATGCGCTGGCGGCGGAATATGCGCAGCTGGAAACCCAGTTCCAGACCTATGGTTTTGCCCCCATCCGTACCGCGTGGTTGTCCCATGCCGCGCGTTTGGGCGAAGAGATCGTCGCGCGCACCATGAAGGACGAAACCCGTGGTGTGTTCGAAGACGTGGACGCGCAAGGCAACCTGATCCTGCGCACCCCTAAAGGCCGTGTGCCCATCACTGCGGCGGATGTATTTTTCTAAGCGCGAGCGGAGGGATGTGCCATGCTGTTGGCGATTGACTGCGGAAACACCAATACAGTCTTTTCGATCTGGGACGGGGCGCGGTTCCTCGGGACGTGGCGGACCTCTACCGAATGGCAGCGTACCTCTGACCAATATTACGTCTGGCTCAGCACCTTGATGAAGTTTCAGGGCGTCGAGGCAGATATCACCGATGTCATCATCAGCTCGACCGTGCCGCGGGTGGTGTTCAACCTGCGCGTTCTGGCGGACCGCTATTTTGACACGCGGCCCATTGTGGTGGGCAAAGCCGATTGCCTGCTGCCCGTGGATGTCCGCGTTGACGAAGGCACCGCCGTGGGGCCTGACCGTCTGGTCAACACGGTGGCGGGGCATGATCTTTATGGCGGTGATCTGATCATTGTCGATTTCGGCACGGCGACGACCTTTGACGTGGTCGATACGGACGGGGCCTATATCGGCGGGGTGATTGCCCCCGGTGTAAACCTGAGCCTTGAGGCATTGCATAACGCCGCGGCGGCCTTACCTCATGTAGACATCTCGAAACCACAGGCGGTGATTGGTACAAATACCGTCTCTTGCATACAATCGGGCATTTTTTGGGGTTATGTTGGCCTCGTCCGTGAGATATGTGCCCGAATAAAGGCTGAGCGCGGCCGCGAAATGCGCGTGATTGCCACAGGCGGGCTGGCCCCGCTCTTTCAACAGACAGTCGATCTGTTTGATGCATACCAAGATGATTTGACGATGCACGGCCTGACCGTGATTTATAACTATAACAAGGATACCGCTTAGTCATATGAGCAGCGAAAGATTGATCTATCTGCCCCTCGGTGGGGCAGGTGAAATTGGCATGAATGCCTATGTTTATGGATACGGGAAACCCGGTAAGGAGCGGCTGATTGTTGTCGACCTTGGCGTCGCCTTCCCCGACATGGACACAAGCCCCGGCGTGGATCTGATCATCCCCGATATCGCCTGGCTTGAAGAACGCCGCGACCAGATCGAGGCGATTTTCATCACCCACGCCCACGAAGACCATATCGGTGCCGTGGCCCATACCTATGACCGCCTGCGCGCGCCGATCTATACGCGGAAATTCACCGCCAATATCGCCAAGCGCAAGATGGACGAATACGGCCACCCCGACGATGCGGTGACCACCGTGGCCCCTTGGCCGCAGCAAACCACCGTAGGGCCGTTCAAAGTGGGCTTCCTGCCCATGTCCCACTCTATCCCTGAATCGTCGTCGCTGGTGATCGACGTGGCCGGCGATCGGCTGATCCACTCGGGCGACTTCAAGATCGACATGACACCCGGTGTTGGTGAACCCTACGACCCCGAACTTTGGGCCGACGTGTCCAAAGACGGCGTTAAGGCGCTGATCTGTGACAGTACCAACGTCTTCTCGCAGCATGCAGGCCGGTCCGAAGCGACCGTCGGGCCAGAGATTGAAAAACTGCTTGGCACCGCGCAGGGTATGGTCGTCGCGACGACCTTCGCCTCTAACGTCGCGCGTGTGAAGACGCTTGCGGATGCGGGCGAACGGGCAGGGCGGTCGGTTGTGCTGCTGGGACGTGCGATGAAACGCATGGTCGAAGCCTCGCTTGAAACCGGCGTGATGAAGGACTTCCCCCCGGTCGTGAGCCCGGAAGAAGCCCGCGGCATCCCGCGCGAGAACCTGATGCTGCTGGTAACAGGTTCGCAAGGGGAGCGCCGTGCGGCGTCGGCACAGCTAGCACGCGGCAAATACATGGGGCTGGAAATGAAGGAAGGGGACATGTTCCTGTTCTCCTCCAAAACCATTCCGGGCAACGAGCGTGGCGTGATCAAGGTGATCAACGCATTCTCCGAGATGGGCGTTGATATCGTCGACGACAGCTCGGGTCTGTATCACGTATCGGGCCACGCCAACCGTCCCGATCTGGAAACGCTGCATGACGTGGTCAAGCCGCAGATTCTGATCCCGATGCATGGTGAGCACCGCCACCTGCGCGAGCACACCAAAATCGCCAACGCCAAGGGGATGAAGGGTGTTCTGGCCGTCAACGGCATGATGATCGACCTGTCGGGCAACGAGCCCAAGGTCGTGGAATATGTCGACAGCGGGCGGACCTATCTGGACGGATCGACGCAAATCGGCGCGATGGACGGCGTTGTGCGCGACCGTATCCGCATGGCGTTGAACGGCCACGTCACCGTGACCGTCATCCTGGACGAGAATGACGAAGCTTTGGGCGATCCTTGGGTCGATGCCATGGGTCTGCCAGAGCAAGGTCGGTCCAAGACCTCGCTGGTTGACGTGCTGGAAGCCGATCTGGCCCAGTTCCTTGGCCGTGCAAACGCCAAGACCCTGCGCGACGACGACAAGCTTCACGATGGGTTGAAGCGCACTGTGCGTCAGTCCGCCAACGATGAGATCGGCAAAAAGCCCGAGGTTACCATCGTGGTCAGCCGCCTGAGCTAAATCGTTCTCACGCTAAATAGAAAACGCCGCGCAGCCCTCTGCGCGGCGTTTTGCGTTTGTGGGGCAGGGTGTGGCGCGTCGGAGCTGCTGCAAGGCAAAAGGGTAACCATAAAGAAAAAGGCGCAGAGGATGCTCTGCGCCTTTAGTCGTTTCTGTCAGTGGTGCGCGGGGTTATTCGCGACGCTCGGCAAAGCTTAGGCCGATGAACTCGGGCGTGTGATCGCCCAGACCGACGACGCGGTTGTCGTTGCGGTTGTTCTGCTGACGGTTGTTATCACCGCGCCCGCCACGGCCACCGCGACGGTTGTTGGGTTTGTCGTCCTGAGCGGCGTCTGCCTTTTGGGCAGGGGCCTTGTCTGCGGACTCCTTGGCTGGTTTGTTCGACTTTTTGTCTTGCGGCTTTGCATCAGACTTGGCGTCCGCTTTGGCATCGGGTTTGTCAGCCTTGGGGCTGTCCGCCTGCGCCGTCTCTGTTTGTTCAGCGTCAACCTTAGCCGCATCAGGCTTTTTACGGCTGCGCGTGCGGGTGCGTTTGGGCTTCTCAGATTTGGCCGCCTCATCGGATTTCGCAGCGGGGGCATCGGTTGTCTTGGCCTCTGCCGCGGTGGCCGCTTTTGCCTCCGAACCGCCCAAGGGGTTGTCGAGGCGCGGGATCTCGCGCTGTACCAGACGTTCAACGTCTTCGAGGTTCTTTTCGTCCCGCGGGACGCAGATCATGATCGCCTTGCCATCACGTCCCGCGCGACCCGTGCGGCCGATCCGGTGCACGTAATCCTCGGCATGGGAAGGCACGTCGTAGTTATACACGTGGCTGACCGACGGCACATCAAGACCGCGCGCCGCCACGTCAGAGGCAACAAGGAAGCGCAGATCGCCGTTGCGGAACCCTTCCAGTGTTTTGGTCCGCTGGCTTTGATCAAGATCCCCATGGATCGGAGCCGCGTCATAGCCGTATTTTTTCAACGACTTAGCGACCGTATCCACATCCATCTTGCGGTTGCAGAAGATGATCGCGTTGGTGCATTTGTCGCCTTCGGCGTCGATCAACGCGCGCAGCACTTTGCGTTTCTCCGTCGCTTCGCGGTCCTTGCGCGAGGCTTTGAACATCAGCACGCCTTGCTCGATATTCTCGCTCGTGGTGGCCTGACGGGCCACTTCGATACGCTCGGGCGCAGAGAGGAAGGTGTTCGTAATCCGCTCGATCTCGGGGGCCATCGTGGCCGAGAAGAACAGCGTCTGACGGGTAAAGGGCGTCATCTGGAAGATGCGTTCGATATCGGGGATGAACCCCATATCCAGCATCCGGTCGGCTTCGTCTACGACCATGATCTTGACGTCGGACAAGATCAGCTTGCCGCGCTCAAAGTGGTCGATCAGACGGCCGGGCGTGGCGATCAAAACGTCAACGCCCTTGTCGATCAGCTTGTCCTGCTCTCCGAACGACACACCGCCGATCAGCAGCGCTTTGGTCAGTTTCAGGTGCTTGGTATAGGTGTCGAAGTTCTCGGCCACCTGTGCCGCCAGTTCCCGCGTGGGGCACAGCACCAGACTGCGCGGCATCCGGGCGCGGGCGCGGCCACGGGCAAGCAGGGTGATCATGGGCAGGGTAAAGCTGGCAGTTTTGCCGGTGCCTGTTTGGGCGATTCCCAAGACGTCCTTGCCTTCAAGGGCAGGGGGGATCGCGCCGGCCTGAATTGGCGTGGGGGTTTCATACCCGGCCTCATCAATGGCTTTCAGGACTTTAGGATTAAGGTTTAGATCAGAAAATTTTGTCATGTGTGTCCGATGATAGCGGACATACACTTGGCCCGCGGCAGCATTCATGTCGGCCCGCATGGCCCAAGGGGCGGAGGCTCTCCGCGACATGTTCTGCACCCATTAACAAAGACTCCCCGTCGCGTCAAATGGATGCGCTAAAGCCCTGTGAAACGGGGGAAATGTGTTGCCAGTTGGTTGGGCAGCGCCAGATCAACCTCGCGTAGCAGCCCGTGGTCGCGTAGGCGGCTGCGCAATTCCGGTGTATCTGCGCAGACTTCGTCGAAAAACGCGCGCAACCCGTCCTCGCCGCTTTCACTCTCTATCATCGAGAAAAGGTCGTTGAGCGACAGGCCGCCTTGGTCATAGGGGCGGTTGGGGCGCAGTTCGGGGCGGTAGCTGCCCTTGGTGACGCGGTAGCGGTAGGCGGCGATCCAGTCGTCCCATGTTTTCGCATGGGCATGGGCCAGCGTGATGTCGGGCGGGGCGTCGTGACAGTCCAGCATCTCGCCCTTTTGAAAGACGTTGTGGATGCGCAGATGCATATGCGGCAGCCCCGTGCGGACAAATACCTTGCCCGCAAGATGGCTGAGAAACCCGCCCTTCAAATAAGCGCCATAGGTCGGATAAAGCTCTGCCACAATGCGCGCGCGGTCGGGGCCGGCGGGGATGAACCCCTTGAACGCCGTCGGATCGCCTGAAAGCTGCTCCATCGGGCGGATGCGGGTGGCGGGCGCAGCTTGCGGGATATCGGCCAGAATGTCAGCGATCGGGCGGTCTGCGACCAGATACTCGTCCGCGTCCATGTGGATCAGCCAGTCCACCTCGCGGCGGCGGTTGTAGGCATGGGTCGCATTTGCCGTCTGGCGTTGCTGGTGGGCGTCTGGCCGGTCGCGTTTGCGCTGCTTCCAATAGCGCGCGTCGCAGGTGATGACACGGATCTTGGGATGGGCGTCCAGATGGGCAAAGGCCTCGTCATTGGGCGCATCCAGATAGATGTAAAGACGCTGCGCGCCCGCCGCCAGATGATAGGCGGCGAACTGCAATATGTCGCGCGTCGGTGCCAGAATGGTAGAGGCGATGCCCCATGTCACATCAGTCATGGGGCCAGTTTGCGGTGCGTCGGTCGGGCTGGCAAGCCCAAGTCAGACCATCATTTCCTTGGTCGCGGTCAGGCGCACATCGGGGTAATCGCGGTCCACACGGTCGATATCCCATTGCAGCCGCGTCAGGTAAACGATGTCGCCATCGTGGTCATGGGCGATATGCTGTTTGTTGGCTTCTGTAAATTTATCAACGGCTTGTCGGTCACCGTTCACCCAGCGAGCCGAGGTGAACTGCGATTGTTCGAACCGCACCGGCAGCCCGTATTCCAGCTCGATCCGGCTGGCGAGCACTTCGAACTGTAGCTGCCCGACGACGCCCACAACAAAGCCCGAGCCGATGGCGGGTTTAAAGACCTTCGCCGCACCTTCTTCGGCGAATTGCATCAGCGCTTTTTCAAGGTGTTTCGATTTCATCGGATCGCCCGCGCGCACGCCTTGCAAAAGCTCTGGCGCGAAGGACGGGATGCCACTGACGCGGATCGCCTCGCCCTCGGTCAGGGTGTCACCGATGCGCAGTTGCCCGTGGTTGGGAATGCCGATGATGTCACCGGCCCATGCTTCCTCGGCCAGCTCGCGGTCGGCGGCAAGGAACATCACGGGGTTGGTGACAGACATGGTTTTCTTGGACCGCACATGGGTCAGCTTCATGCCACGGGTAAAATGGCCCGACGCCAGACGGACAAAGGCCACGCGGTCGCGGTGCTTGGGGTCCATGTTCGCCTGAACCTTGAAGACAAAGCCGGAAACCTTTGGTTCTTCAGGTAAAATCTGTCTTGGCTCTGCCGATTGAATCTGCGGTTCGGGGCCGTAGGTGGCGATGCCGTCCATCAGTTCCTTGACGCCAAAGCTGTTGATCGCAGAGCCGAACCAGATCGGCGTCAGCGACCCTTCGGCCATCAGCGCCGCATCCAGCGGCGGCATCAGCTCGCGCACCATTTCAAGGTCTTCGCGCAGCTTCTCTAGCAGGGCGGCGGGCACGTGTTCGGCCAGTTTGGGGTCATCCAACCCTTCGATCGCAATGCTTTCAGCGACCTTGTTCCGGTCGGCACGGTCCATCAGTTCAAGCCGGTCGCGCAGGATGTCGTAGCAGCCGATAAAGTCGCGGCCCACGCCGATGGGCCAGCTTGCAGGGGTCACATCAATGGCAAGGTTTTCCTGAATTTCGTCGATGATCTCGAAGACATCGCGGCTTTCGCGGTCCATCTTGTTACAGAATGTCAGGATCGGCAGGTCGCGCATGCGGCAGACCTCGAACAGCTTTTGCGTCTGGCTTTCCACGCCTTTGGCACCGTCAATCACCATCACGGCCGCGTCAACGGCGGTCAGCGTGCGGTAGGTATCTTCGGAAAAGTCAGAGTGGCCGGGCGTATCCACAAGGTTAAAGCGGAAATTCGTGCCCTTGTTCATGAAATCGAACGACATGGCCGAGGCCGAGACAGAGATGCCGCGGTCTTTTTCCATCGCCATAAAGTCAGAGCGCTGTCTCTTATACACATCTGACGCTGCCGACGAGCGAACTAGTGTAGATCTCG
>OJHJ01000607.1_pt1 | contig 9717 bp, 6 predicted proteins | sample 1595201 | NCBI WGS metagenome assembly OJHJ01 (sample SAMN05416832, study PRJEB24817) | seawater metagenome | isolation source: Sea water | place: Canada:Atlantic | collected 2013-07 | reverse complement strand
GCGTAGCGTCTCGTGGGCTCGGAGATGTGTATAAGAGACAGATTGTCAGCTTTGTAAAGCTGACAATTCATTGAAGAAAATGACGGTGAATTTATATAATTTTTTAGACTGTCTTGTTTGAAGAGCTTTGTTTGAGGAGCTTTGTTTGAGGAGCTAGGTTAGAAAGGACAAGCTTACTGGGCTATTAATGCTAAGCATTTATTTCATTGTCGGATAAAAAGGTAAAAAAAGCCTGCAGAGCTGCAGGCTTTTGACTATCAATCTTATTTACGGTTATTCGCTAAAGATTACTCGTAAGAGTAAGACAGGGTTACGTTGCTGTATCTAGAGTATGCACGTATACCGATGTGCCAAGTACCTGCCGCTGGCGCGTCGAAGGTACATTCTTCATTGTTACCATTGCGATAAGGACGGCAATCGAAGTCACTCGTCTCAGGTTGAGAGCCGAACTTCATATATAGGTCTGCATCGCCAGAACCACCTGCAATACTTACTGTCATTTGGCTTACGCCTTCCGGAATAGTCCACGTGTAGCGGTTCCAGTCGTTACGAGACGCAGATAAGCCGGGTACTTGACCAGACACTGGCTCAACGGTAGGGCTACCACCATTGTCAGTTCCGCCGCCGTTTCCATCACAACCGTTGGTATTTAGCTGATTGTAAGCATCAGCCAATTTCATCAAACCAAAACCGTAGAAGTTATCGCGACCCGCACTGCCTTTATCCTGCGCAGTTACATTCAATGCATTTCGGATTTGGTTATTTGTACACTGAGGGAAATAGCTCCATACCAATGCCGCACCACCTGCTACGTGAGGTGTTGCCATTGATGTACCGCTAAGGGCTGCATAGGTGTTAGTTGGGTAAGTAGACTGTACCGCACTACCAGGCGCAGCAATCTCTACTTGGTCGTTGTATTGGCTGTAGCTAGCACGGTTTTCATTTGAATCTACTGCAGCAACCGACATAACCGCATCGTAAGACGCTGGATAAGATTTGCCACTGTTTCCATCGTTACCCGCAGCAGCCACTAACAGCATGCCTGCATCGGTGAAGCTTTGCATAGCATCACGCTCTGTTGCTGATGCACTGCCGCCACCTAAACTCATATTAACAACGTTTGAACCTGCATTTTGACACTGAGTAATAGCGTCGATAAGATCTGAAGCGTACGTCCACTGACCGTTGTCATTGAATATTTTCACAATGTGAAGGTCGACGCCAGGATACACACCTACAACACCTTCGTTGTTGTCATAAGCCGCAATAGTACCAGCGACATGGGTTCCATGACCGTTTCCGTCGTTATACCAGTTACCTACTGCAGCATTATTTGCATTACCTGTTACACCGTTATTGGTATCAGGTAAGTCGGGGTGGCCCAAGTTGTACCCTGTATCGATAACACATACTTTACGCGCTGTGGTATCGGCTTGGCCAAACTGGTTAGCCTGAACCATGGTGTAACCGTATGGTGTGGTTTGTGCCATAGGCTTACGCTTCGCATCTATTTCGATGCTTTCAACGTTTGGATTTTTACGCAGTTCATTTAACGCTTTACGATCGAGCTTCGCCGCCATCATGCGATGTTTTTTCAATTCTTTTTTAACTAAGCCCCCAGCACGGGTAACATCATTTTTTGCAGCTTGGATATTGAACGCTTTTTTCTGTTTACCGAATTTTAGCGCTCCTTTTCCTCTTAACGACACATCTTCGGTTCCCATAAGAACTTCAGAGGTCATTTCATCTTTGAATTTTACAATGTAGCGATCGCCAGGCTCTTCAAGTGAGCCAAAACCGACTTTTTTGAATCGTTTATCTAGGCGCTTGTTTAAGCTTTTGTTCAATTTTGAGGAGAAAGATTTTTTCTTTTCTTCTACTTTTACCGGAGCATTTTCTTCAGCTATTGCACTTTGACCAGCGAAGGCTAAAGAAACTGCGATTGCAGCAGCAGTCATACATGTGTGTTTCTTATTTTTTAAATTCAAAATTTATTTCCTGTTTATCCGTCTTGTTGTTTCAACACTTTTACTCTCGTGCTTTAGAAACTTTTGTTATGTTTTGACATACAGGTTCAACCATTACCTTATACGAAACGCCTATCCATGACTTTCAACGCAACTGCGTTGCAACGACCTACCCGCGTGTCAGTTGGCGTAAATAAAACGTATCTACACTTCATCTACAAAATCCATATTAATAGGCAAATCAGCATGTTGAGTATACAACCTCAGTCCTGATGAGTTTTTTTCATACCTATTGGACAGTCATTAAACGGAGTAAAAAAACACAATACCCCGTCAGCCCTGCCCTATGGACGCATTCATATTAGGAATATATTTTTATAATTAACAATTATTTCACAACCGTAAATGTAACAAAATGTGAGCTGTATCTTTATGAGAATGATTGGCAATTGCTTGAAAGGCGCATGGGCACTTGGTTTGGTGAATTAGGTGGTGGAATTGTTGGGTTTATTAAATTTAGACAGGCAGTTTGATAGATACGCGAGAGTATTCAAAGAGACCAGGAATTATTGAGACAGGCATATTAGAGAACACTAGTTAATACAGGCACAGTTAAAGACGAAAATTGTGACAGGCATAGTTTAAAATGAGAAAAATTTTCCCTTAGTCTATTTGCTCAGCATAAGACGGGCTTGAATAAATTTTTGTTAATTCTTCTTGTTGAAAATTAGAAGCTGCCGAGCAAATGATTTTCGCTGTCGAAAAAGAAATGGGCAGCCACATTGACTGTCTTGGTATGATATCAGTTAACTTAGGTTAAAATCATCCAAGTAAACGTCTGGCATTTGCTTGCCCATGTACCCGATGTTGATTTTGATTATGCGCGTACTGCTCTAGATGCTGAACTTTTCCTGCTGCATGCTTAAACAGGGTTTCGAATTGCGTGGTTAGCGTTAACCATTTGTCGCTTTCTATGTTGAGCCTTTCTAAAATGTGTAATTCGTTGTTGTCTATTTTCCCTTGTTTGGCAAGGTAGATGTGCCGACTGGTTGCATCAACGGCCTGAAGATATTCAATGAGAGTAAAGGGCAAACCGGTTGATAAACCTCTTTTTGATTTACTTGAAAAGGGCATGAGTCGTTTTGGGGTCTTCCCTGCCCTAGCTGCGCGAATACGATACTGTATACTCGTGTGGTTGGAACTTTCTGGCGTTTTTGCCATATTTGCACGCACTGGGTTTAAATCTACATAAGCCATACAGGCCGCAAGAGCCGATTCATCTAATAGCGCTTGCGATTTAAATCGCCCCTCCCAGAAATGCCCTGTGCACTCATCTTCTTTGTTAGCAGCTCGGGCGATATATTCATTCAGTGCTCGCATAAACCAGCTGATATCGTATAGCCGCTTTCGCCACACTTCTGCCGTACACTCAATGGTTTTAATCTGCGCTTCACTTAGCTCTTCTCGAGTCGACGGCGTCAGATACTGTTGTGTCAACAAGGTTCCTTTATACAGTGTATGCCAACGCTGAAGTACTGCCTCGAGGGAAAGCGACTGCGCTTTTTCCTTGTCTATATGTAACACCAAGTGGGTATGATTACTCATGACCGCATAAGCACATACACCGATTGTGAAAGCTTCACTCAACACATGTATGCGGTCTTCTACCCATTGACGGCGATGTTCAAAGCTTTTTCCATTTTCTTCCCCGCACAAAAATGCACGTCGAACACAGCGTGAAATACAGTGATAATAGGGTGTATCGAAAAGACTAATTTGCGATTTTCTGGCTTTAGGCATCCAAGTTGTCACACTGTGAGTTGTATTATCAATAGTTTGAGTATTCATCGAGCTTAAAGAAAGTGTATCGAGGTACAGTTTTATTACTGTTTTATGGCTGTCTTATTAGTTGCTTCTAGTGTTTTATGCCTGTCTCACTAGTTGCTTCAATAGTGCGTAGGTACAAAAAAGGGGCAATACAATTGCCCCTCGTAAATGCACTTATTTCATGCACAGTGGTGTTAGCGATGCTAGCTTAGTCGTTGCCTTACAATTTCATATAAGCACACGCCAGTAGCAACTGATACGTTTAAGCTAGACACACTGCCAGCCATAGGTAGCTTCACTAACTCGTCGCAGTTTTCTCTCGTGAGCCTTCGCATTCCCTTTCCTTCAGCGCCCATCACCAATGCTGTAGGGCCTTTTAGATTAACATCATAAAGGGTTTTATCAGTTTCACCTGCTGTACCTACAATCCAAATCCCTTTGTCTTGCATGTGCTTTAAGCTTCTAGCCAAATTGGTTACTTGAATAAGCGGTATCACTTCCGCTGCACCACAGGCCACTTTACGTACAGTGCCATTTAAGCTAGCTGATTTGTCTTTCGGTACCACAACGGCATGTACACCAGCGCCATCAGCAGTCCGTAAACACGCGCCTAAATTATGCGGGTCGGTAATTCCGTCTAGCACCAATAAAAAAGGTTGTGACTCTTTCTCTAAAATGCGGTCAAGGTCGGCTTCATCAAGCACTCGTGCGGCTTTTGCTCTAGCAACAACGCCTTGGTGTTGCTCGCCGTTAACTTTGTCATCTAAGGTTTTGCGCTGACAAAACTGTACAGAAATGCCAAAACGGCGGGCTTGGTTCACAATGTTGACTAAACGCTCGTCGGTTCTACCTTTAAGCACCATAACTTCAACAACACGCTCAGGCTCGTTTTCTAATACCGACTGCATAGCATGTAAACCGTATAACCATTCTTGCTGCGCCATTTAACGCTTTCCTCTTCTGCTCGTTTTATCTGATTTACCCGCTTTGGCAGGGCTTTTTGCCCCACCTTTGGCTGGCGTCTTCGCTGGTCCTTTTTCTTGCCCAGTGCCACCACCTTTATTTGATGCAGGTTTAGGACCTCGCTTCCCTTTTCCAGCGGCTTTTTTAGACGGTTTCGCTTTTCCCTTCTTGCCACCAGGGCTGCGCAGCATAGACTTATCGAACAATAAATCAATCTTTCTTTCATCTAAATTAACAGCAGCAACTTGCACCAAAACGGTGTCGCCCAATCTAAACTGATTGTGGCCAGACTCGCCAACTAACGCCATTTTCACATCATCAAACTGATAATAGTCGTCATCTAATGAAGTAATGTGAACAAGCCCGTCAATATGATATTCGGTAAGGCGGATAAACAAGCCGAAATTCGTCACCGAGCTCACCACACCTTCAAAGGTATCGCCAACGTGGTCGAGCATAAATTCACACTTCAACCAATCGGCAACGTCGCGAGTCGCATCATCGGCTCTGCGCTCTGTCATAGAGCACTGTTCACCTAATTGCTCTATTTCGTCAACCGTATAACTCTTACTTCCGCTTACCGACTTTTTGCCCTGCTGCTTTGCAATAATGCTTTTCAGCGCTCGGTGAACCACCAAATCGGGGTAGCGACGAATAGGTGAGGTAAAATGCGCGTAAGCTTCTAGCGCCAATCCGAAATGGCCTACGTTGTCGCCGTCATACACCGCTTGCTTCATTGAGCGAAGCAACATGGTTTGTATTAGCTCTTCATCCACCCGACCTTTGGTTTTAAGCACCACATCGGTAAACGCAGAAGGCTCTGCATCATCAACAATGCGATGAGTAATCCCTATCTCGCTGAGGTAACTCGTAAATGCAGTAAGCCTGTCAGCGTCAGGCTTATCGTGTATGCGATATAACGCCGGTGCCTCATGCTTTTCAAGCATAAGTGCAGCGCTCACGTTCGCCATGATCATGCACTCTTCAATAAGCTTATGCGCGTCATTTCTCACAAGAGGAACAATGTTTTCTATCTTGCGCTGTGCGTTAAACACAAATTTTACTTCTTGCGTTTCAAACTCAATAGCACCGCGTTTGGCGCGAGACTTTTTAAGGCCCCGATACAAGTCGTGTAAGTTACGCAAATGAGGCACATGCGCTTCGTAGCGCTGATGCATTTCTTTGTCGCCCTGCAGAATTTTCCAAACCTTGTTATAGGTAAGGCGAGCATGAGAATTCATTACGGCTTCGTAAAATTGGAACTCTTCAAGAATGCCTTGCGCACTGATGGTCATTTCACACACCATGCACAAACGATCTACCTCAGGATTCAGCGAGCACAAGCCGTTTGATAGTACTTCAGGCAGCATTGGAATAACTTGGTCAGGGAAGTACACCGAATTTCCACGCTGTTGCGCTTCATCATCAAGTGCCGAGCCTGTTTTAACATAATGGCTCACATCGGCAATGGCTACCCATAGCTGCCAGCCGCCATCGTCTAGCGGCTCACAATATACTGCGTCGTCGAAGTCTCTGGCATCTTCACCATCAATAGTTACCAACGGCAATTGACGTAAATCTACCCGTCCAGCTTTAGCATCATCTGGCACTTGATCGGTAAGGTGTGATACTTGTTTAGTCACGCCCTTCGGCCACTGGTGTGGAATATCAAATGTGCGCAGGGCCATCTCAATTTCCATACCTGGCGCCATATGCTCTCCAAGTACTTCAACAACTTTACCTACTGGGCTCATTTTTCTGCGCGGTCGCTGAGAAAGCTCCACAACCACAACTTGCCCCATTCGAGCACCGTTGGTGCTTTCCGGTGGAATAACAATTTCGTGTTGAAGGCGGCTGTCGTCTGGCACTACCATGCCAAAGCCTTGCTCTACAAAGTAGCGCCCGACAATGGGCTCTTCTCTTGGCTCTATCACTTGGGTGATAAATGCTTCTTTGCGGCCTCTGCGGTCGGTGCCGCTCACTCTGGCTTCTACAATATCATCATGCAAGAACATGCTCATTTGTCCTGCACTTACGAATAAATCGCCACTTTTATCTTCAGGGCGCAAGAAACCAAAACCGTCGCGGTGGCCAATAAGTCGGCCTTTAAATATTTCATCACGGTTTTGAAGAATGTACTTTTTCTGACGCGTAAACTGTACCTGCCCCTCGCGCTCCATGGCACGCAGTCGTCGTTGAATACCAATGCGGGCATCTTCGTTTTCAGCATTTACTTCGGCGCAAATATCAAGAAATGACAAGGGTTTGTCATACTCTTTCAATATGCTCATCAAATGTTCTCGGCTAGCTACCGGGTTTTCGTACTTTTCTTTCTCGCGCTGATAATGCGGGTCTTCACTCATGTATTTGTAAATTACCTTTTGTTTATTTGATTTTGTTTTTCAATATCATTTCTAAAAAGCGGATATTTCAATTGGCTTTGCGCGATTGCATAGTGTGTAATTTCATTCCCGAAACTACTTAGCTGTTACGGCATAACTGCAATCGCTTCGCCATCTGGTTGTTTGATGCACAGTATAACAGTATTTATCACAAAAATATTGCGCTCAAGTGACAGCCCGATGCAGCGCAAGCGCCTAAGAAGACTCGACTCTTCATTTTTCTAGCAAAATAATGAGCGGTAACTCGCTTCGTTTGATTAGCTCATTGTTAATAGATGGCTCGTTCGTATCACAAAAGCGCTATTTATCATGCCTGTCTAGTTGGTTGCGTTGGTTAATTGTTATGACTGTCTCATTAGTAGGCTGGCTAATTGTTATGCCTGTCTCATTAGTAGCGTTGGCTAATTGTTATGACTGTCTTAATAGTATTGTATTTGTCTTAATAGTATTTTTTTATAATGAATACTCAAGCTTGGCTTTAGTAGTGCAAAATATTGATAAAAAAGTGACACCTTCATGTCATATAGCCCCTGTATAAAAATAAGCGTTAGCATGTCGAGATTTGTGTTTTGGGGGGCGTTAACGCTTTGAGGAATTTGTGCTTAGAAGCGACTGTGCTCTAGGGCATTGGCACTTTATAAGGTTGAAACCTAACGTTATTTCCGAAATATAAACGCAGCATCGATATATCACTTACTCTTTTTGGAAAACCAGGCACCATGGATAGAAGAAAATTTATTGCATTATCATCAGTTGCTGGCGTGAGCATGGCAATATCAAGTGGACTAGCAGGATGCGTTTCAAACGCTCGCCCATCAAGCAATGCTGCTTTTACACATGGCGTGGCCAGTGGCGATCCGTTACAAAGCGCTGTTATTATCTGGACGCGGGCAGTTCCAGCGGGTAATGCCCCTAAAGCCGACATTATTTGGGAGGTAGCCAGCGACAAAACGTTCAAAAGTATTGTGGCCAGCGACATAGTATCCGCCATAGCATCTCAAGACTATACCGTTAAAGTTGACGTAAAAGGCCTATCCCCTGACAGTCAATATTATTATCGCTTTCGAAGCGCTGACAGCGTGAGTGCTATCGGTGAAACCCGAACTCTACCCTCCAATGAAGTCAGTGAGGTGACTTTTGGAGTATTTTCTTGCTCTAACTATCCAGCAGGCTTTTTCACGCCTTACATGGAGGCTGCCAAGAATTCAAACATAGACTACGTGCTTCACTTGGGCGACTACATCTATGAATACGACGGCGAAGGATACGCCACAGAAAACGCAAAACAAATTGGCCGTACGTTTGAACCTGACAACGACACCGAGCTCTTTACCCTTGCCGATTATCGCCGTCGCTATGCGCTTTATCGAACAGATGAAGGGTTGCTCGCGCTGCATCAAAATAAACCCTTTATTGTAGTATGGGACGACCATGAAGTATCAAACGATACTTACAAAGATGGCGCTCAAAATCATCAGGACGATGAAGGCGACTTTTTCAACCGCCGCGCAGCAGCGATACAAGCCTACTACGAGTGGCTGCCAATAAGACCCACCTTTGGTGAGGCGCGTATGGAAATTTATCGACAATTTACATTCGGAAAACTGCTCGACCTGTACATGTTAGACACGCGGGTACTCGCTCGCGATAAGCAGCTTGAATATGCTCATTACAGAGACAAAGATACCAAGGCGTTTAACCAAACGGCGTTTACTAAAGATATAAGTAACCCGCAGCGAGGTCTGCTTGGCGACGCGCAGCGTAAATGGTTGAACGAGGCAATGAAAAACAGCAGTGCAAAATGGCAGGTGTTAGGCCAACAGCTTTTAATGGGTCGCATGCTGTTTCCGGTGTCTATATTTAATGGCGTGCCGCGGGAGCAAATTCCGGCTCACGTTAGCAATCTTGCCGAGATAAAGCGTAAACAGCAGCGCGGAGAAACGCTTAGCGAGAAAGAGTTGCAGCTAGTGGTCTCGGTCATGCCATACAATCTTGATGCGTGGGATGGCTACCCTGTTGAGCGGGAGCGTTTACTAACGCAACTAAAACAGCTTAACAAGCCAGTCATAGCCCTAGCTGGAGACACTCACAACGCGTGGCATAATACCCTCACTCTCGCTGATGGAACAAAAGTCGCCGTTGAGCTTGCGACTCCAGGAGTTTCCTCGCCAGGGATGGAAAACTATTTATCTATGGATAATAAAGCAGCCGAGGCAATGGCGAAGGATTTACCCATGCTTATTGACGACCTTCAATACTGCAACCTTCATCAGCGCGGATTTCTAACACTAAACGTTACCAATGAAGAAGCAAATGCGACATGGCATTTTGTCGATGCCATTTTGACTAAAGACGGAAAAGTAAGCCAAACCCATTCCATAATTCTTAAAGCTTAGCGGTAAGGCTTTGTAGTCTTAGGCGTAAAAATAAAAAAGGGGCAAAGTGAAAACTCTGCCCCTTTTTTGATGTTACTTTTGTGACGTGTATTTAATTGGGATCTGACCCTGAGGGATCCCCACGAATTTAATTCCATGTGCTTCCGGCCCATGCACTGTCTA
>OJHJ01000594.1_pt1 | contig 10078 bp, 8 predicted proteins | sample 1595201 | NCBI WGS metagenome assembly OJHJ01 (sample SAMN05416832, study PRJEB24817) | seawater metagenome | isolation source: Sea water | place: Canada:Atlantic | collected 2013-07 | reverse complement strand
GAGATAGCGTAGCGTCTCGTGGGCTCGGAGATGTGTATAAGAGACAGGTATACGTATTATAGGGCCGAACTGCCTAGGGATCTTATCGCCTGTTAATGGGTTAAATGCTAGTTTTAGTCATTTAATGCCTAAAAAAGGCAAAATTGCCGTTATCTCACAGTCAGGCGCTATGCTCACTTCAATTATTGATTGGGCTTGTGGACGAGGAATTGGTTTTTCCCATTTGGTTTCAGTTGGTGATATGACCGATGTTGGCTTTCCTGAGATGCTTGATTTCATGTCAGCAGATCATGATACCGATGCAATTTTGATTTATATGGAGTCCATTCATGAGGCACGTCGTTTTATTTCGGCTGCACGGGCGGCATCGCGTACCAAACCGGTTGTTGTGCTTAAAGTAGGACGGTCCGCAGCGGGGAGAAAAGCAGCAGCTTCCCATACGGGCGCGCTAGCGGGTTCAGATGATGTTTATGAGGCAGCATTTAATCGTTGTGGTGTATTGCGAGTTAATGGTATGAGTGAATTATTTTATGCTGCAGAAACATTAACATCGATTAAGCCCGTTAAAGGAGACAGGCTGGCAATTCTGACCAATGGCGGTGGTATGGGCGTGTTGGCTACTGATGCATTAATTGCAGAGGGTGGGGCACTGGCAACCCTGTCGCCAGAAACGTTGAAAAAACTGAATGAAAAGATGCCTGCTAGTTGGTCACATGGTAACCCTGTTGATATTATCGGGGATGCTGGGCCGGATCGTTATTCCAATGCGCTCCAAATTATTCAGGCTGATAAAGGCGTCGATGCTGTATTAGTGCTTAATTGTCCTACGGCCGTCGCTTCTAGCGAAGAGGCTGCAAAAGCTATTTCGGCGGTCGCCAAGAAAAATGAGCAGTGTCTACTGACAAGTTGGGCCGGGAGCGCAACAGCAGAGAAGAGCCGAAGCTTATTTGCTAAAAATAATATCCCGAGTTATGCTACACCAGAAGCAGCGGTCAATTCATTTATGCACCTAGTGCGTTACAAGCGAAATCAAGATGTTTTGATGGAGACGCCTCCTGCACTTGCTGCTGATTTAACATTCGATTCAGATAAAGCATGGGGGATTGTTGCTAAGGTTATTTCTGATGGCCGTGAGTGGCTGAATGAATTAGAAGCCAAAGCTGTCTTGGATGCGTATGGTATTCCAACAGTAAAAAGTTATTTGGCAAAATCGCCTGAAGAAGCGGCAGCCTTTGCGGAAAAAATTGGTTTTCCCGTTGTGATTAAGATCTTTTCGCCGGATATTTTACATAAATCCGACGTGCGAGGTGTTGCGCTTAATTTAAGAAGCTCGGAAGCTGTGCAGCAGGCAGCGCTAGATATTGAACAAACAGCTAGAGACATGCGGCCTGATGCGCGGATTGAAGGGTTTGCTGTGCAGAAAATGGTCAATAACAAAGGTACATATGAATTAATTTTAGGTGTTCTCAATGATCAAACATTTGGGCCTATTTTGTTATTCGGTCAAGGTGGAACAGCCGTTGAGATTCTAAATGATAAGGCATTAGCGCTGCCGCCGCTGAATTTGAAACTCGCTAAAGATATGGTTTCTAGAACCAAGGTATATCAATTGCTAAAAGGCTACCGCGATCAAGAAGCTGTCGATATGGATGCCTTGCTTTTAACGTTGGTTAAACTATCACAGATGGTGACCGATCTTGATCATCTTGCGGACCTTGATATTAACCCTCTCTTAGTGGGCAAAGATGGAGTGATTGTTGTAGATGCGCGTATCAAAGCATCAGTTAAGAAAACAGCAGGAGCAGATCAACTTGCTATTTATCCTTACCCCCAAAAATATGAAGAACTGGTTCGTCTTAAATCCGGTCAAACATTTAATATCAGGCCGGTTAGACCAGAAGATGAATCCGCTTTAATTAAGAACTTTGAAACGATGACGCAGGAAGAAATTCGTTTTCGCTTTTTTCATGTCATAAAAAAAATGGACCATATGATGGCTGCTCGTTTTACACAGATCGATTATGATCGCGAAATGGCTTTTGTAGTAACTGAGCCAGACAATAATTCAGAGTCGAAGATTTATGGAGTCGTTCGTTTAATGAGAGATGCTGCTGGAGATAATGCTGAATTTTCCTTGGTTGTTAATCATATTGTTGGAGGACAAGGGCTAGGCACGTTGCTAATGACTCGGATAATCTCTTACGCAAAAACCCAGAAAATTGAAGAGATTTATGGTGAAGTGCTTGCTGAAAATAGCGTTATGATTTCTATCTGTAAGAAAGTAGGTTTTTCTGTGCACAAGAACTTAGATGACTTTGCAGTTGTTAATGTTGTTTTGAAATTGAATGGCTAGAATTTCTTGTAAACCTATGCTCATAACTGATACGGGGGTGTGCTGTTGGTTTTCAGCGAACTTTATTTGGTTCTGGGTGGTGTGTATAATATGCTCTTGTGCGTGGTTTTGGTGCGTTGACGAAGAACTATGGAGGGCGTCTTCTTGGTAACGGTTGTTCGGGGGTATTTTAAAACATGATGGCTGGTCCCGCATTTAATCCGATGACCAAGGCGCTCAATCTTGTCGTATTACTATTGGTTCCATTTTTGTGAGGGCGCCTCTGGAGACGGTGTAAAGAATTATTTATTAATCAGTCTTCAGTAATTTATGTTTTGGCAGCAGCTATTGTAATCCCCCTAATTCACTAGAGACTTTCTAGCGTCATAATTTAACTTAACAAAAGAAAGTTAAAAATACTATCCGAAAGAATTTGAAATAGAAGGTGATGAATAGGTTACTGGGCGAGGGTATAAAAATAGAGGCATTGCTAGTTTATTTTGTATTTTGAGTTCAATAAGTTTGATTTCATAAAACGGCGTGAAACCCTGCATCAACATAGGAAATATTCCCCGTGATGTGTTTTGCTTCATCACTAACTAAGAATTTTGCTAATGCACCAACATCATCAATGGTCACGATACTGTGCTGTGGGGACTTCTTTTTGGCTTCTATTAACAGTTCTTCGAAATCCTGGATACCGCTCGCAGCTCGCGTCATAAGAGGGCCTGGCGAAATAGCATTGACACGCATACCGCTTTCGCCAAGCTCATTGGCTAAGTAGCGAACGGAGCTTTCTAATGCTGCTTTGACGGGGCCCATGATGCCGTATTTAGGAACGATTTTTTCACTGCCATAGTAGGTTATGGTTAGCATTGACCCACCAGGGTTGCCTTTTTTGAGCAAAGGTTCAGCCAAATGTGCAAGCTTGATAAAGGAGTAACATGAAATTTCCATGGCTTTTAAGAAACCGTCCTTAGCACAATCTGTTACACGTCCATGGAGATCAGCTATAGGGGCGTAAGCGATGGAATGAAGGATGAAGTCTAATGATCCCCATTGTTCTTTAATCGCATGAAAGGTATCGTCTAATTGATCATCGTTTTGTACATCTAATGGCAAAAAAACTGTAGCATCAACCTTTTCAGCTAGTGGGCGCACATAAGGTTCTGCTTTTTCATTGAGGTATGTAATTGCAAGCTCGGCACCTGCATTATGAAATGCCTTGGCACAGCCCCAAGCAATGCTCTGTTCATTTGCGATACCAATTATAAGACCTTTTTTACCTTTCAATTGTTTACTCATTCTGGTTTCCTGAAGTCCTGTTGCGCCTTTTTCAAAAAGGTCAAGTATTCACTTGGCTTGCCGTCACTTAGCCGTATGAATTAATTCTTTACTACCTAAGTCAACTTCTAATATTTAAGCCATCTAGGCTATTTAATATTGTATATCTATTTATACCCTAAACACGAATTTTGGCATGGTTTAAATAGAATCTTCTTCGGACCAGCTTGCCATACGTCAATTCAAATAGAAATGCGATAAAGATAAATGCTAGAAAAATGATAATGGCTTTTGTATTTGTTGTGTAAGTATGAAATAACAAGGTTATTAATGCGACACCACTTACTAGGCTGGCAATTAAAAGAATGGTTTTATTGCCACTAATTTGTTTAGATAATTTAAAAGCACCTACATTTACAATAAAGAAAATTAAAATAAAACTGGCACTGCCGATAATAGCTATCTCCGTCAAATCTATTGAATTAGCTAAAATCATGCTCATCAGCATTGTGGCAATAATACCTACCGTGGGTATTTTGTTTTTTTCAATGGAAAAAGAGGGGGGAAGTTTTCCCTCTTTTGCAAGGATAAAACCGAGTCTTGCATTTCCATAAATGGTGGCATTTATCGCCGAAAAAGTTGATAGTAAGGCGGCAACAGCGACAACAGTAAACCCTATATTTCCGAGTGCGGGTTTCGCCGCAATAGCAAGCGCATAATCTTTTGCCGCCATTAACTGATCTTCTGGAACGGTCCCGACGGTGATCAAAGCGATACAGATGTAGAGAAAAATAACGAATATCACCGAGCCATAAAATGCTTTAGGTAAGTTGCGGTTAGGATCCTTTATATCCTCAGCTGAATTTGCAATGAGTTCAAAACCTTCATACGCTACAAAAATGATCATGCCGGCAACAATAATGGAGCCAGTTTCTCCCCAATGTTTAGGTGAGAAGTGTTCTGGGTTAACGTACGAAGCGCTCATGACGATAATAAAAACAAGTAATACAACCTTTATCAGAACAATAAAGGTTTCAGACTTTTCCACAAAGGAAACACTCATGTAGTTAATTAATGCCGGTAATATAATTGAAAAAGAAATAAGTAAGTGTCTTAGCCAAGAGGCATTGGCGAAGTTGGTCTCTCTAAAAAAAGTATGCCCATAAGCCGCAAAGGCACTGGCATACAATGAAATTGTTACCAAATAAGCTAACCACAGCATTAGGTTTGCTGTACCTGATAAAAGAGACACACCAAAAGCTTTATCAATGAAAAAAACGGTTCCTCCTCTACTTTGGTAGCAAACAGACAGTTTGGTATACGAGTAGGCAGTTAAAAGAGCGACAATACCTGCAAAGAGAAAAGCTAACGCTGTTGCGCCGTGTGCCAGTGAAACTGCTTCTCCAAGAACCGCAAAAATTCCGCCGCCAACCATGCCACCAATGCCTATGGCGGTTGCACCTAAAAGGCTAATATCTCTTTGTGGCTTATTAATGTGTGTCATTTTTACTGCAGTTTTAATGTATGGTTTGGGAGTTATTGTTAGCTATCTGTTGTTAACTATAATTTCATATTCAAGGTGAGATGGACATGAGAGCGAATTAGAAACAAAACAAGTCTCCTCGGATTTATTTAATAGACGCCCTGCTTTTTCAATATCTTCTGCGGAAGATATGACTAATTTTATGTTGGTATTGATGTTCGTAAATAATACTTTACGGTCAATTTTGTCTAATGTCCCATTAGACTCACACTCTACAGATAGCCAGTCAAATTTTGATACTTTAGCGATAGCTCTAAACGAAAGAATGAGGCAATTAGCTAAGGATGCCATTAATAATTGTTCTGGTGACCATTGGTCTCCTGGGCCATCAAATTGGATAGGAGGCGCAACCTGAATGGACGGTAAGTTTTCTACATAGGTGATCAGTGTATCTTGGGGTTTGCCTTTTACATTGACGTTATAATGATGGGGTAGTTTTTCCATGTTTTTAATCTCTTAGTAGGGAAGGAGGCTTATTTAAGCTTTCTTTTAATAAAGGCTAATCCAGCCCCATTAAAACACGGATATGCTGTTCGGCGCTTCTCGCGAGTGCATCGAGGACATAGCCGCCTTCAAGCATTGAAACAATGCGGCCATTAGCATAGTGATGGGCAATGTTGACTATTTTTTGGGTGACCCAACGATAGTCTGCCTCATTGAGCTGGAGCTGTGCCATGTCATCTTGCCAGTGAGCATCGAAGCCGGCAGAAATAAAAATAAATTGGGGTTTGAATGCTTCTAATTCGGGTAACCATTCTTTTTGCACCGCCAGACGAAATTCAGGCCCAGCAGAGCCGGGGCTAAGCGGGCAGTTGATCAGGTGGCCTGGAATGGTAGGGCGCCCTAAATAGGGGTACAGTGGGTGCTCATACGAGGAACAGACCATCACGCGTTCATTATTCTCAAAGATATCCTCGGTACCATTACCGTGATGGACGTCAAAATCGATAATGGCAACACGCTCTAAATGATACGTTTCAATGGCATGGGCTGCGGCTACAGCAATATTATTAAAGAAGCAAAAGCCCATGGCTTGATCGCGTTCGGCATGGTGACCCGGTGGCCGCACTGCACAGAAAGCATTGTCGACGGTCTTCTTCATCACAAGATCAACTGCCATAATGCCTGCTCCTGCAGCGTTGAGGGCTGCATCAAGTGAGTACTCATTCATGAAAGTATCAGGGTCAGCATGAAAAATCGGTTGTCCTGACTGAGGCGCATTCTTGAAAAGGTGATTGATGTGCCGTTCGGTATGGACACGTAAGAGAGCTTGCTTAGCGGCAGCAGGCGGCTCAAAATGTTCAAGAAAGTCCCAAAGCTGCTTTGATTGAAGCTGTTCCTGTATTGCCAAAAGGCGTGCAGGTTCTTCTGGGTGGCCTCTAGTCATTTCGTGTTTGAGGCAGTCTGGGTGTGTGATATAGCCAGTTGTCATCGATTTTTTAAATGCTTTTAGCGTTTTTCGAGAGGTTGTTTAATCATTTTTAGAAAGCTTTTTTAAGAAATCACTAGGTTAAAACAAAAAGTAGAGCGTCTTAAGTCACCATACTATACATTTAGTTTGCGGAAATATTTACCCTCATAATCTCTTTCTATCGACGGTAGGCCATTAACTGCCCAGTTTCTTTCAATATTTTACTTCGTATAATGTATATTATGTTAAATAAGATCACGAAAACACAATCAAGAATCAACTGAGCGGTGTTCTCTTGCGAATGTAAATTATTTTGTATAGTTAATGAATTGGGTAACTATTAAGTGACAAATAACATTAACTAAAAGACATAACTAATTGTACTTAATGTAAAATAATTACATATTTCCATAATTAGGGCCACCACCACCTTCAGGTGTTACCCAAGTGATATTTTGTGCAGGGTCTTTAATGTCGCAGGTTTTGCAATGTATACAATTTTGACCATTGATTTGAAACTTATCATTTCCTGACTCGTCCTTTACCACTTCATATACACCAGCTGGGCAATAACGCTGTGCAGGTTCATCGTATAGCGGTAAGTTTTGAGTAATAGGAATATTGCTATCAGCAAGTTTTAAATGACAAGGCTGGTCTTCTTCGTGATTGGTGCTGGATAAAAATACAGATGAAAGTTTGTCAAATGTTAATTTACCGTCTGGTTTAGGGTAATTAATTACCTCGGATTCAGCAGCTGGTTTTAATGTATCGTAATCTGGTGTTGTGTTATGCCAAGTAAATGGCATTTTCCCACCAAATATATTTTGATCTAACCAAGAAAATGACCCACCTAATAAAGTGCCAAACTTGTGTAATGCTGGGCCGAAGTTTCTTGTTTTATGTAATTCATCAAATACCCAAGAAGATTTGTATTTTTCATCCATCAAGCTCAATTCTTTGTTTGCAATGTCACCAACTTTTAGCGATTCGATAATTGTTTCGGCCGCTAACATGCCTGTTTTCATCGCTGTGTGATTGCCTTTGATTTTAGCGCCATTCAAAAAGCCCGCATCACAGCCTACTAATAAGCCGCCTGGAAAGCTAAGTTTTGGTACGGATTGCATGCCGCCTTTATTAACGGCTCTAGCTCCATAAGAAACGCGCTCGCCACCGTCTAAAAATTGGCTGATTTTTGGATTGAGTTTCCAACGTTGCATTTCGTCGAATGGGCTTAAGTGTGGATTTGTATAGTTTAAAGCGACAATAAAGCCTAGCGACACTTGGTTGTTTTCCATGTGGTACAAAAAGCCACCGCCTTCTGTGTCATTATCTAACGGCCAACCAGCTGTATGCACTACCAAGCCTTCTTGGTGTTTTTTAGGGTCAATAGTCCAAATTTCTTTAATACCTAAACCGTAGTGCTGTGGGTCTGCATCTTTGTTAAGGTCAAAGCTGTTCATGAGTTGTTTGCCTAGGTGCCCACGGCAACCCTCAGCAAATATAGTTTGTTTAGCAAGCAGCTCCATGCCTGGCATGTAGCCGTCTTTTTCGCTGCCGTTTTCAGCAACACCCATGTCTCCTGTCAAGATACCTTTAACGCTACCATCGTCGTTATAAAGGATTTCCGCTGCGGCAAAGCCTGGGAAAATTTCAACACCCATACCTTCTGCTTGCTCTGCTAACCAACGGCATACATTGCCCATGCTGACAATATAATTGCCTTCGTTATGCATGGGTTTTGGTACTAAGAAGCCAGGCGCTTTAATGCCTTTATTTTCACCAGTTAGGTAATAAACATCATCGCCATTAACTTCTACATTAATAGGCGCGCCCTTCTCTTTCCAACCGGGAAATAGCTCGTTTATTGCAGTCGGTTCAAGCACAGCGCCAGATAGAATATGTGCCCCTACTTCCGAGCCTTTCTCGATAACGCAAACCATTAATTCTTGCTCGGTTTCATGAGCCAATTGCATCAATTTGCATGCAGCTGATAACCCAGCAGGGCCAGCGCCAACAATGACAACATCAAACTCCATTGATTCACGTTCCATAACCATTCCTCATTTCGCTAATAAAAAAGGCGCCAATACTATTAGCAGTACTGGCGCCTATCCTTAATCTAATAATTTTTAAAGTGCTTTTTCAAGCTCTTCAATCACTTCAAACAAATCGGCGACTAAACCATAATCAGCCACTTCAAATATAGGTGCATCCGCGTCTTTATTAATAGCTACGATAGTTCCCGCATCTTTAATGCCTGCTAAATGTTGAATCGCGCCTGAAATACCAAAGGCCATGTACAAGTCTGGCGCGATAATTTTACCTGTTTGACCTACTTGGTGATCATTTGGAATGAACCCAGCATCAACAGCAGCACGTGATGCACCAACGCCTGCACCTAGTTTGTCAGCCAGACTATAGATATGTTTAAAATTATCTTCACTACCAACGCCACGCCCACCTGACACAACTTTAGACGCGGCTTGTAAGTCTGGACGATCTCCGCCGCCACCTGATGCTAGTTCTACAAAGCGCGTATGCGTAGGAAGAGTTACATCAACGCTGCGTATTTCTACAGATGCTGATCCAGCATTCGCTGCTGCTTTGTATGATGCGGTTCTTACTGTGCCTATAACAAGCCCTTCAGGTGCTTCCACTGTAGCGATGGCGTTACCGGCATAAATAGGGCGATCAAATACATGGCTGCTTTCTACACGCATAATATCGCTGATCTGTGGACGGCCTAAATGGGCAGCAACACGTGGCATTAAATCTTTACCAAACGTTGTACTGGGCGCCAACACGTGGCTGTAATCCGTGGCTAATGCTTCAATTTGTGGCGCAAGAAACGCAGCAACTGCATTTTCGTTAGCAGGGTTTTGAACTAACAGCACGTTAGTAACGCCTGATATTTTTGCCGCTTGTTCTGCAACACCAGATCCATCGGCAGCTAGTATAATTACATCAATAGCATCTAGGCCTAAATCACTAGCGCAACTTACTGCGCGGGCTGTTGAGGCATTTAAATTTGTGCCGTCGTGTTCGGCAATAACTAATACTTTGCTCATTAGATTAACCCCTTTTCTTTAAGTGCTGTTACCAGTTCTGTAACGGACTCAACTTTAATGCCGGCTTGTCTTTTAGCTGGCGCTGCCGTCTTTAATACTTTAACGGCTGATGCATGTTCTACACCTAAGTCTTCTATTGATAGAGTTTCCAATGGCTTACGTTTTGCTTTCATAATATCTGGAAGCTTTACATACCGTGGTTCATTCAAGCGTAAATCAGCACTGATAACCGCTGGCAGGTCGACTGAAATAGTTTCAAGTCCCGCATCAACTTCACGTGTAACCGTTGCTGTATCACCTTCAATTTTTACTTCTGAGGCAAATGTAGCTTGTGGCCAATGAGATAAGGCCCCTAACATTTGAGCTGTTTGATTGTTGTCATCGTCAATGGCTCTGTCTCTTATACACATCTCCGAGCCCACGAGACGCTACGCTATCTC
>OJHJ01000590.1_pt1 | contig 10133 bp, 9 predicted proteins | sample 1595201 | NCBI WGS metagenome assembly OJHJ01 (sample SAMN05416832, study PRJEB24817) | seawater metagenome | isolation source: Sea water | place: Canada:Atlantic | collected 2013-07 | reverse complement strand
GATCTACACTAGATCGCTCGTCGGCAGCGTCAGATGTGTATAAGAGACAGCAACGTGTCTATTGGCGCAAATTGCATATTACGCGACTGCCACATTACAGATAACGCTGTTATCGAAGCCAACTCTATCATCGAACAGGCAAATGTAGGCGAAGCCTGTGTGGTAGGGCCTTATGCGCGCTTACGCCCTGGTGCGGTTATGCACAAAAACGCCAAAGTTGGCAACTTTGTGGAAATGAAAAAGACAGTATTAGGCGAAGGTGCAAAAGCAAACCATCTTACTTACCTTGGCGATGCCGAGGTTGGTGCTAATGCAAATATTGGTGCGGGCACCATTACCTGTAACTACGATGGCGTAAATAAATCGAAAACCATTATTGGTGAGAACGCATTTATCGGCTCTAACTCATCACTTGTAGCGCCAGTAAACGTAGGCGATAACGCAACCGTAGGTGCCGGCTCAGTAATCACATCGGCAGTTGACGACAGTGCCCTCGCTGTCGCCCGTGGCAAGCAGCGCAACATAGCTAACTGGCCACGCCCCACCAAAAAATAAAATAGAAGGGCTTTAGGAGTTGCTATGATCACCACGCTATTAGTTGGGTTTGGTTTTTCGGCTAACACGTTTCATCTGCCCTTTCTTCAACACCTTTCTGACTTTGCAATTGAGGGCGTTGTGTCTTCAAAGCCGGATGAGGTGAAAACTGCGCTTCCTAGCGCTGTGGTGTACTCCTCGTTAGAGGAAGCGCTAAACAGCAGGCAATTTGATTTGGTGGTAATAACTACGCCTAATCATTTACATGCGTCACAGTCTTTACTCGCACTTGAGCACAACAGCCATGTGTTAGTAGAGAAACCTTTTACCCTTAGCGTAGCCGATGCAAAGCACCTAGTTGATGTGGCGCATGCGAAAAAGAAACAATTATGCGTGTTTCACAATCGGCGTTTTGATGGCGATTTTCTCACCTTAAAGCAGCTTATTGAGCAAAGTAAGCTTGGTGATATTAAGCGCTTTGAAAGTCGCTTCGACCGTTTTCGACCTGTGCCCCGAAATCGTTGGCGAGAGAATGCCGGTCCGGGAAGCGGTATCTTTTGGGATTTAGGGCCACACCTTATCGACCAAGCACTTCAGCTTTTCGGCAAGCCTACAGCGGTATCGGCCAGCGTACTAACGCTGCGAGATGGTGGGCAGTCAGACGATACTTTTGACCTTGCCCTTCATTATACCGACAAGGTTGTAAACCTTGGCAGTTCAGCATTTCAAGGTGGTGCAACACTTCGCTTTGATTTACAGGGAACGAAAGCAAGCTTTCGAAAGTTTCACCTAGACCCGCAAGAAAATCAGTTACGGGCGAATATGAGCCTTGCAAGTGAAAGCTGGGCAGTCACGCCTGAAAGCGAACACGGCCTACTTTCAAATGAAGATATGACTGAGGTAATTGAAACCCGTCGCGGAGAATATTTGGCCTTTTTTGAACAACTAGCGTGCGCTATTAAAGGCGATACCGACTCACCTGCCGATGCAGCCAGCGTTGTTGAAGTGATCAACATTATAGAAACAGCACTTAAAGCGAGTCAAGAAGAAAGAAAGTTGCTGTTAAATTAAGCAAAGTACTTGAACCAGCTTTCATAATACCTTACGATTCTTTCAAATTGTAATTCATAACTTTCGTTTTGAAAGTTATGGGCGTTTCTCATGTTTAAAATCAGTCTTTTTCAGGTATGGCAAATACACTATGCCCCAACAAAGCTGTATACGAATGTGAAAGCTGAAACGCCGTATTTAAAGAAGTAGTTCAAGTTGAAGAGCAGTCATTCGGTTGATGAGCGTCGCAAACGCATAGTGGAATGGGTTAATGACAATGGCCATACACGTGTAGAAACGCTAGCCAGCCAATTTAACGCGTCTGAAGTTACTATAAGGAAAGACTTAACTGCATTAGCAGCACAAGGTGCGCTAATTAGGCAGTTTGGCGGCGCTGTGCCTGCTGCTTCATCACGTACTGCTAATAATAACTCTGCAGAAATGTCTTCTGTTACTTCCACCACTTCTTTGCCTTCTACCTCTTTTAAAACAGAAGCATCATCACTAGCCAGTAGTGAGCTGTCGAACGCCATCGGACAGTGCGCGGCCAATTTAGTCACGCCAGGTAGCAAGCTGGTGATTGACTGCGGCTCTACTACTTCTGCCATTTTACCTTTTCTATCCACTGTGGATGACCTAGTGGTAATGACTAACACACTATCAACAGCCAACTTTTTAACCCAGTGTGACACCGAGCCAACGGTACTGATGGCTGGTGGAACATGGGATGCCTTGTCTCAATCGTTTCAAGGCGCAATGGCTGAACAGCTAGTTAGTGCCTATAGTTTTGATATTGCGTTTATAGGCGCCGCTGGTATTGATGTTGAAAGAGGCACGACTACCTTTAATGAATTAACGGGTGTAACCCGCGCAATGGCTAACGCCGCTTCAAAAGTGGTGGTAGTGGCCAGTGCGAAAAAACTGTTGCATAAAATGCCTAACCTCGAGTTGGGCTGGAACAAAATTTCTGTGTTAATCACCGATAACACTATTAGTGATTGTGATAAAACGAATATTGAAAATAAGGGCGTGACGGTAATCGTCGCCACGCTTAATGGAGAATAAGCATGTGTGGAATTGTTGGCGCTGTTGCCGAACGTAACGTAGTTGAAATTCTGTTAGAAGGGCTAAAGCGCCTTGAGTATCGTGGGTATGACTCGGCAGGCGTTGCGCTATTGCAAAGCGATGGAAACTTAACGCGCATTCGTCGTACCGGCAAAGTTCAAGAGTTAGTCGATGCAGTAGCTAACAGTGAAGCCCTTGGCAGCACGGGTATAGCGCACACACGCTGGGCTACTCATGGTGGTGTAACAGAAGCGAACGCTCACCCTCACTTTTCTAGCGAGCGGGTTGCTGTTGTACATAACGGCATTATCGAAAACTACGTTACTCTTCGTAATCAGTTAACCGAAAAGGGCTACCGCTTTACGAGTGACACCGACACAGAAACTATCGCACATACGGTTCATGAAGAGCTAAAGTCTGGTAAGAACTTACTCAGCGCTGTACAAAGCGCGGTGAACACATTCCACGGTGCTTACGGCACTGTGATTATGGACAAAGAAGATCCTAGTCGTGTAGTAGTAGCACGCTCGGGAAGCCCTCTTGTGATTGGGCTAGGCCTTGGTGAAAACTTTATCGCCTCTGATCAAATGGCTTTATTACCCGTTACTCGCCGCTTCATTTTCTTAGAAGAAGGTGATGTTGCTGAAATTACTCGCCGCACGGTAGATATTTTTGATAAACATGGCACGCCGGTTGAGCGTGAAGTTGTAGAGTCTAATATTGAGCACGATGCGGGTGATAAGGGCGGTTACCGCCACTACATGCTTAAAGAAATTCACGAGCAGCCCACCGTAGTGCGAAACGCGCTTCAGCAGCGCATTACCGAAACGGGGTTAGCGCCTGATGTATTTGGCGAAGGCGCTGATGCTATTTTCAAGCAAGTAAAGCACGTTCAAATTATTGCCTGTGGTACGAGCTATCACGCTGGCATGACAGCGCGCTACTGGCTAGAACAATACGCCAACGTATCGTGCAACGTAGAAATTGCGTCAGAGTTTCGCTATCGCAAATCGGTAGTGCACCCAAATAGTTTACTTATTACTATTTCTCAATCGGGCGAAACTGCCGATACCCTTGCAGCGCTGCGTTTAGCGAAAGAAGCAGGTTATATGGCCAGCCTTACTATTTGTAATGTGCCTGGTTCGTCGCTAGTACGCGAGTCTGACTTAGCCTTTATGACCCGCGCAGGTGCAGAAATTGGCGTGGCATCTACTAAAGCCTTTACTACTCAGTTAACCGCATTTTTAATGTTAACCCTAGCCCTAGGGAAAGAAAACGGCATGCTAGAAAGTGATGAAAGCGGCATTGTTGCAGCCCTTCACAGCTTGCCAGCCAAGCTAGAAGAAACGCTGGCTATTACCAACGGCATTGAAGATTTAGCAGAAGAATTTGCAGATAAAAACCACAGCCTATTCTTAGGCCGCGGCGACCAGTACCCTATTGCAATGGAAGGGGCGTTAAAGCTTAAAGAAATTTCGTATATTCACGCAGAGGCTTATGCATCGGGTGAATTAAAGCACGGCCCGCTCGCCCTTATCGATGACGAAATGCCGGTTATTGTGGTTGCACCAAACAATGAGCTGTTAGAAAAGCTTAAATCGAACGTAGAAGAAGTGCGTGCTCGCGGCGGTATTATGTATGTATTTGCCGATAAAGATGCTGCATTTGAAGGTGATGAGTCGATGCGCGTAATCAATGTACCTCACTGTGACGGCCCCATAGCCCCTATCATTTACACGCTGCCTTTACAGCTGCTTTCTTATTATGTTGCGTTAATAAAAGGCACGGATGTGGATCAGCCTCGTAATTTGGCAAAATCGGTTACGGTAGAGTAACGTTAACTAGAAGCGACTGAGGAAATGTGGGAGAGTAATAAAGTTTCATACTAATTATAGGTGAGTTTACATATGGCGTTCATTAAGAAGCTAGAGCCGCAGTCATTATTAAATCTAACAGAGAGCGTTGTTCAGAATATTCTTGGTCAGTTAGACGATCATATAAAGCGCTATGATGTAATGGTTCCACGTTGTATGACCCAGACAGATAGTGAAGCTGACTTGCTTGGAATAAGGAAAAGCGGTTTTTGCGATGAGTTCGAGATTAAGTTATCGAGGGATGACTTCTTAAAAGACCGAAAAAAATAGTTAAGTACAGAGCTAGCAAAACAACAGAGGGTCAAGATAAGGATTGGTTTCTGTCAAAGCCTTCCGAAAGAGCTGAATTAGCGCCTTGGGAAAAGTTTAAGCTAGACGCCCTAGTTGATGGTGACAAACTACTTTTGGTATGTGATCAAAGAAAACATTGTTGTTTACTCAGATATTCCTGATTTCGCTGGAGTAATAGAAGTAGACCACTGTGGATTCCTCAAAGTTTCAAGGAGCCCTAAAAAGTTACACGGTAGAAAACTAAATTTTGAACAGCGGTTTAGATATTCATCACTATTGAATGAACGCTTTTGGAAGTATAGAACGGATTCGGTATGAAACATTGTTACTCAACCAATCTCTGTCTTGGGGAAATTGATGGCGTTTGGTATGAATCTTTATTTTTTCAGCATCATTTATAATCACTAAAAACCCAAAGATTCGAAAATAAATCAGTATGAAACTTTATTACAGTCCCACAAAATGCTCGAACTCCTAGAGGATGAGCACGGCTGTCGGATCACCAAACTCCCGCTCATAAAGCTGCCGGCCATCGGCAAATGCAAAAAGCATATATTGGAAACTGATAAAAACACGAGATGTATGTCTATTGCCCATGTTGCGGCAGGTGCTACCGGTTATTACCTGCTGGAAGTCGACACTTCCGACGCTAGCAAGGCGTTGTCTACCAAAGTGATCTGGGCCAGCGTGAAAGGCGACATCGAACCTCATCTGCACGAGATAGAAAAACAGTTGTTGAAAGCGTCTCTTTCCTGGCCGAAAGAGCATTTTGACAAACTGATCGGCGCGGATAACCACTTTTGGGTACCGCATCAGAAATCGAAGAAAGGTGGGTCATTGACTGAAGAGGATATAGAGAAGTGGGCTGTTAGAGTGTGTGGGCAGTTAAGCTAATCGTTTCACAATTCTATGAATAATATGGGTTACGTTACCTTTGATGTCAGTGTATCCTAATGTTTATTAGGGAGAATAAGTGAACGAATAAAAAGTACGGAAAAACCATGTCAAACGAGAAAAAAAATTGGTGTGAAAGCAGAGTATTGCGGTCAGTTGATAATTTGAAATTATGGCATGACAATCCTCGCCTTGACCCATCTAACAAGTTAGTTACTGTCAGAGATTATGTTGAAGAGTTGATTGCCGATCCAATTGATGAGCAAAACTTCTTAGCACTTATGAAGTCCATCGCAGCTCGGGGGTTTATGTCTTTTGACCCTGTAGTTGTTTGGCAAAATGAAGATAAACACTTCGTCGTTGCTGAAGGTAACCGTCGTGTCATGGCTCTTAAATTATTACGTTCTCCCGAAAAAGCTCCATTATCAATTCGTAAAACAGTTGTGCATTTATCTCGCACAATCGATCGAGATGAAATTGAAAAAATTAAGGTGTGCTTAGCCCCTTCTTACGAAGAGTCTCGTTGGTATATTTTGCAGCGCCACTCCTCTGCCGCGAGTAATCAAATAAGATGGCAACGTCTGCAGCAGCAACGTTTTATAATAAACGTTTATGATTCTGTAGGGCAGGATGTCGATGAAACTATTAGCGTAACAGGATTCAAAAGAGCGGCAATTATAGAAGCCTTACGCTATGTGAAAATTCGCGATATAGCCACTCGGCAGGAAGTTACTGCATATTTGACCGCCGCGGAACGAGAGCTAGTTTATAGCCATCGTATTAATATGACAGTTTTAGAACGCTGGTTTGGTAATAGCCAAGTGAGAGAAGCCTGGCATATTAAATTTGATGAAAATGGGGCAACAATTAATGCCGAGCCGAATAGCTTCTATACTGCTTACGCAAAGTTTTTAAAGTTGATGTTCGATAAAAACAATGAACTTGGTTTTATTGTTAATACCAGGACCATTGACTCCAAGTTCCAAGAAATTTTTGACTACATACCCAAAATAAAATCAATAGATGAGGCTGCTGATAGTACAGCATCCGCTTTGCCTGTCCAAAACAATCCTTCTGAGTCTTCTATTGACACACCACCGCGTAATAAAGATGAAGAGTCAAAACCTGATGCTAAAGTGTCGTTGAAAGGGGATCCTAAACGTAGGCAACTTACAGATAAGTATCATGCCATTAATTCTAAAAGCTATAAACTAAGGGCTTTGTTTGGCGAGTTACAGAAACTGTCGGTTTACAGATACCCTAATGTTTCAGCTGCATCGCTCCGCATTTTTTTAGAGCTAGCGGTTGATGAATATATAGCCAACTGTGATTTGAAAACAGAGATGGCCAGAAGGGAAAGAAAGGGGTATCATGAAGTCACACTCAGCCAAAAGCTAAAGATCCTACGCGGGGAATTTATAGATGACCGTGAGGCAAACAAAGTGATTGATCAATTACTGCAAAATAGTAACGACCATAGCCTCAATACTCTAAATGAGTATATTCATGGTAGTAAGGTACACAAAGTTGAAGCTCAGTTTCTTAATCGGTTTTGGGACATGCTAGCCCCGCTGTTGAGTGTATTGATTAGTTTGAAGGAAATTTGATGTTCTTCTCTCCTTTAAGATACCCTGGTGGAAAATCTAAGTTGACAGCGTATGTGCTGGAGACAATGAAATTAAACGACCTCGAAGGGGCTGCTTATGTTGAGCCTTTCGCGGGGGGATGTGCAATCGCTTGGTATCTTTTACTCAATGGTCATGCACGAAAAGTATATATAAACGACTTAGATCCTGCCATTCATGCATTCTGGTATTGCGTACTGTATAAAACAGATGAGCTTTGCGAATTAATTCAATCCACCCCTGTTTCGATGGATGAGTGGTATCACCAACGTGAGATTTATAGAGAAAAGCCTAATGATTTCCTGAGACTTGGTTTTGCTACTTTTTTCTTAAACAGAACTAATAGGTCAGGAATTATAAAAGCTGGAGTCATAGGTGGGTTGAAACAAGACGGAGAATATAAGCTTGATTGTAGATTTAACAAGGAACGCCTTGTTGAGCAAATAAGGGCTATCGCTGAAAGAAGGGATGATATAAGGCTAACGAATTTAGATGCAACTCAATTTATCGAAGAGCATATTCCCGATATTGAGGGGCCGGCATTTGTTAATATTGATCCTCCTTATTACGTCAAAGGGAAAGGGTTATATCAAAACTATTTTGAACATGATGATCACTATCGACTATTTGAAAGCATAAAACGAATTACTCAAGCATGGATAGTCACATACGATGACACGCCAGAAATTTGTGGGATCTATTCTGAGTATGCACCAGAATCGTTTGGTTTAACATACACGGCTCAAACTAAGTGCAAAGGTTCTGAAGTCATTATACATTCACCAGAATTAGATAAAACAGGGTTTAAACCTGATGTAACATTTGCAGAGGTTAGGAAGCATTATCGTAAAAAAGGCTCTCCTAAGGCATGATTATTGTTTGAAGGACTTGCTGCCATCTTCTTACAGGAAAAATTGCCGTTTCACATTGGAAGTATAAGAATAAAATATGATTATTAATAAAGTGAGCATAAGTTTATTTAGAGGTTTCAAAGACGTTGAATTCTCCCTCGGAGATTATATAACATTAATTGCGGGCCAAAACGGAACTCAAAAAAGCACTTTATTAGGTATTCTCACACAGACATTTACCATTCCCTCTGCTGGGCATCCATTCTCAAATGAAAAGCCTTTAACGGGAGGCTCTTTTCGTTCAGCATTTCAGGATAAATTCAGGCTATCGCCAACCCTTGATTTGCCAGGAGAGCATAACTGGACTCTTTATCTTAAGGATAAAAAGATACATCCTGACACTGATGAACATGGAGGGTTTGCAATTGAGAGTATAGTCAGAAAACACCAAGGCAAGGAAAGTATTCGTTTTTGGCAAAAAGGAAAGCGAGATGCTGGTAGTGGATATGTTCAATTACCTGTTATATTTTTAAGCTTAAAGCGTTTGATACCTATAGCGGAAGCGGGCAAAGTACAGGAAAAAGATATCCAGCTATCTCAGAAAGAAACAGATTGGTTTTCAGATAATTACAATAAGATCCTGTTGAGCGATGATAACCTTGAATCCGTAGATTACTTGGAAAGTAGTAATAAAAACACCATAGGAGTTACTACGGACCATTATGACTGGAATTCTAACTCTGCAGGACAAGATAATCTAGGGAGAATTCTACTCGCAATTATTTCTTTCCAAAGGTTAAAGAGTAAATATCCAGATGATTATAAAGGTGGAATTCTTGCCATCGATGAAATCGATGCAACATTGTATCCAGCATCTCAAGTCAAGCTTTTGGAAGTCTTGAGTTCTGTTTGTAAAAAGCATGATATTCAAATCATAGCTACAACCCATTCCTTACACATGCTTGAGCGGATTTCTGAACTAAAAAGTGGGAAAGGCCGAAATGAGCAATTTAATACTGTTTACCTTAAAAAGGTTGACGGTGAAGTATGTGCTGAAGAAAGCCCAAGCTTTGAGAAAATTACATATAATCTTAATGTTACAATAGGAAAAGCTGCTAAAGTACCAAAAGTTCCTGTTTACACTGAAGATAAGGAGTGTATTCACTTCTCAAAAGCGCTTCTTGGGAATAAGTTTAAGAACCTTCAATTCCCAGAAATAAGCTTGGGTTGTGGGAACCTTATTCAGTTAGGCCAAAAGAAAGTCACCAGTTTCTCTTCCCCTAATTCCATAGTGATTTTAGACGGGGATGCTAGAGATAAAATTAAAAAAGCAAGATTGAAAAATTATATATGTTTGCCAGGAGAACTCAATCCTGAAGGAATGTTGGCCAACTTTTTGTCAGATTTATCTGACAAAAGCCCTTTTTGGGAAGAAAAAGTAGAAGGTTATTCTAAGCAAGTCTGCTTTAGGGAGTATAGGTTAAAAGATATTCTAGGTTGCCGTGTTAAAGCTAAAGAATGGTATAATCAGCAATTAGATAGCGGGGCTTGGGGAAGGCAAGGCCGTAACGCATTTAAGTACCTTATAGAATCAATCCCTGAGGGAAAGCAAAGCTTTGAGGAAGGCTTCCGCAAAGTGTATGAATCGGCTATATACACCGATAGAGGTCGGAACTAGTTCACTTAATCAGTATGAAACATTATTACTGTCCCACAGGAAAACCATGTGTTGTACCACATCTTAGGTACTGTAAGCGCAGTTGCTTTTTTGCTGACCTGGTACGGGTTGGCAAAACAAATTATCAATGTAGAGAAGCTGCGCGAAAGCAATCAGTCTTCTACCCAAAGCTTGTCGACGAACCAGTTCGCTTCAAGCTTTTTTGCGTTTTATGCCGTAAGCGATCAATATAGACCGTTGTGATTCGTTTAGTGTTTGAGGCTATCTTCGT
>OJHJ01000586.1_pt1 | contig 10205 bp, 12 predicted proteins | sample 1595201 | NCBI WGS metagenome assembly OJHJ01 (sample SAMN05416832, study PRJEB24817) | seawater metagenome | isolation source: Sea water | place: Canada:Atlantic | collected 2013-07 | reverse complement strand
ATCTACACTAGATCGCTCGTCGGCAGCGTCAGATGTGTATAAGAGACAGGCATATCGCGATCAAGCGTTTCCGCGTTCTCCAACCCCTCGCGCTGCAAAATCTCGGCCAGCTCGCCAAGACGCAGGACATCCACCAGCACGGTTGACCGCGCGTCGGCCCAAAGCGGCAGCGCCAGCATCCACAGGCCAGCAGCAAGAACAAAGGCGCGCATGGTTACAGGTCCTGACTGGGTTGCATGGTGCCAAGCCGCTGTGCGACCTCTTCAAACCGGTTCGCCATGATCTCGAACTGCACGGCGTTCATCAGCGCGTAGACCTCCTGCATCTGCGGATCTTCCAGCGCCTTGGCATAGACCAGCACTTCTTCATCCGAAAACGCCTGATAGGTATAGGCCGCACCCGCCAGCGCATTCTCTTTGATAGAGGCGCGCATCTCGGGCTCTTGCGCGCGCATCGCTTCGCGCAGGTCGGGCTCTTCCATCTGTAATTCGATCACACCCGCGCCCGCCGCTGCCATCAGGAACCGGATCTGCACCTCTTGCAGCGCCTTGATCGAGCTCTCCTCGACATCGCTTGCCCCGTTCAGACGCGCCAACAGATCCACACGCGGAGAATCGATCCCGCGCAGCCCGTTCAGGATCGCATCGCCCGCCTCTGCCTTCGCGGCATCGTCTTCCTCCATATGCGACGCGTTTTCGGCGCCCACCAGGCGTTGGCCCAGATCGCTGGCATAGAAATCCGACGCATGTTCCAGCGCATCATCGCTGAGCGCCTGCGCCAGAATACCGGCGCCCATGTCCAGCATCAAATCCGTCTCGAATACCTCTCGCACCAGACGCGACCATTCAGAGCCGAAGGCATCCGCATCAATCCCCAGCATTTGCGGCGCGGAATCAGCAGACAGCCGGATGCTTTCAAGGGCGACATCAAACCCTGTGACTTCCAGAAATGCATCGACCCTTTCTCTGTCGGCGGCCCGCGCCATCGGTGCAATCAGCGATACCATGACCGCCAATCCAAAACATAAAGTTAACGGCAAACGGGACAGTCGGCGCATCAGGGCATTCCTTTCAAGTTGATCCACCCCAAGAGCTTAGGCGAAATCCATCTGTCAGCAATGAAATTCCCCGTGTCCGCGAAAACTGGCCTAGCCCCCCTTGCCACCCCGTAAAATCCATCCTAAACGGACGCACCACACCGATGCGGAGAGGTGCCGGAGTGGTCGAACGGGGCGGTCTCGAAAACCGTTGAGCCTTCACGGGTTCCCAGGGTTCGAATCCCTGTCTCTCCGCCACTATCCCCCTGACAGTTGAGGTCCACCCCTTGCGGGACAAGCCGTCGTCTTGGTCGCATGCCCCTGTGGGGCGGTGTCAAAATCCGCGATCAGGGTCGTGATGCTGCACCCGTCCGCGTCAAAAATTTCCCGGCGCGCATTGCAGGCAGGCAAGCCCCTCGGCCCGCCATGCGTCAACGACCGAACTGCGATCATCGATGACCAGCCAGGGGGCCAGCCCGTCCGCTTGCATTTGCGCCAGCGCTTGACGTTTGACCTCCGGATCGCTTGCGGCGTCCTGATCCTTGGCGCGCAGGTAAACGCCGTCGAAGGGCAGATCGTGCTTGTGCAGCCATGCGATCGTGTGTTCCGCCCAACCGTCAGGGCGGCCCGAGCAGATGACGATCGTCTCGCCGCTTTGCTTCAGGCGGCGCATCAGTTTGGCGATGGGGGCAATCAGCGGGGCGTCGGCCATCGCCATGTGGAAGGCATCCCATTGTTTCTCGACGCCATGCACCAGATGACCCAGCTTTGCCGCGTCGAACTCGGCCAGAGTGCCGTCGACGTCGAAGACCACGCAAGGTTTCAGGGGGGCGGATGTCATAGCTCTTTCTCCTCAAAAAATGTGCCCGACCGTTGAAACAGGATCGGGATGGCGTTTGGCGGGCGTGTGCCCGCGCCATGGGGTGTCCACAGCACGCGCGCGGCGCGGATGATACCGGAATGGCAGACCAGCACCGGCAGGTGGCCGGGGGGTGTGGCGGCACAGGCCGCGTGGATCGCGCCTGCGACACGATCAAGCATGGCGGGCCAGCTTTCGCCGCCTTCGGGGGTGTCTTCGCGTATGGGTTGCTGCGACAGCGGCTGCCCCTCGAACGCCCCCCAGTCGCGTTCGCGCAACGCGGAAATCACGGTAAAACCGCGCTGCGGAAAGGCAAGCTTGCAGGTGTCTCGCGCCCGTGCGGCGGGGCTGGCGAAAAGCGTGACCGGCTGCGGCCAGCGACGACGGGCCAGCGCGCGCGCCTGATCGCGGCCGCGGGCGGTCAGCGCTACATCGGTCACCCCTGCGATGATGCTTTGCGCATTGGCGGTCGTCTCCCCGTGGCGGATCAGGCAAAAGTCCGAGGGCGGAAGCGCGGCCACCCTCACAGGCGCACCGGATCATGCATGAAAACCTCGACGCCCAGATCCTCGATCAAATAGTCTTCTGGCTGTGTGCAGAAGGCTGGCGCAAAGCGTTTCGCGCCAAGCCGTTCCAGCATACGCACCTGATCACGCAGCGGCGGGTGTACGTTCCAGCGTTGGAAATATCCCCCCGGCACGCTGCAGATCCCGCGGGCATGGGCGGTCATATGGCCGGTAAAGACCACATGCGCGTCGCGCCCCAAACGGCCGCTTTCATGCCAGGCGCGCACATAGCCCCAGGCGGCACCGCCATCGGCATTGGGGGTGTCGCAGACCAGAAACCGCGCCTCGTCCAGCGGGCCGCGCGCCAGCAGCGGGGCGATCTTGGCCGCATCCACGCCAAGCGTGCCGCTGCGCAGACCCGTCGCCAGCACCGCCTGACATTCAGGGTCCAGCATGACGCTGGCGTGACCATAGCGCCGGATCAGGTGCAAGGCCATTTCGCCCGCCCTGCCCGATGGCGGCACTGGCAAAAGCACCTGCCCCTCAAGCCTGTCCAGCAAGGCGTCAAGTGCTGCAAATCTTTCGGTCTGGGGCACATCGTCAAGCTGGTAGGAACAGTCCAGGATCGCCGTTGCCGCGGGGGGCGGAAGATCCAGCGGGAACCAGTCGGATTCCTCGGACCAATCGCCCGAATAGAACAGCCCCTCGCCCAAGGCGAAATGCATCCAGACACCTCCCATGGCGTGCCCGTTGCGCCCCGTGGTCAGCTGCACGCCATCGATCACAGATACCCCCTGTTCGGGCAGCAGGTTGACCTTGGCGGCAGGGGGCAGCGCCTTGGCGGTTTGCGCGGTGGCATAGATCGGCAGCCCCGCCTCTACCGCATAGATCGCCCCGCCGATGTGGTCGATATGGTCGTGGGTGATAAAGACCGCATCCGCGCCCTTCAGCCAGCGCGGGTCAAAATGGGCGTGGGCCTCGGGGCCAAAGCCGCAGTCCAGCAGCCAGCGCCGATTGCCCGTGTTCAATTGCATGCATGCGGGGCCCTTGTCCCCGATGCCGGAAAGTACTCTTACGCTTTGCATTTATTCCTCGGAGAATGCCCATGGGGTGGTGATCGTCAGGCCAAGCTGCATGCCGACATCAAACCGTGCCCGTGTTTCAGCCAGCAGACGCGTGCCGCAGTCCGCAACGGTTTCCAGAAGGTATTTGCCGCCCAGATAGGTCACCCGCGCCACTTTGGCGCGCAGGTCGCCGGTTTCGCTGATGGTCAGGTTTTCGGGGCGCAGGCAGACATGGCTAGGCAGGTCATCCCCGCTTTGCACCGCGATCCGCGTCCCCAAGACATGGCCGTGCATGGCGCTATCGCTCTTTTCGACCCCGCGCATGGGCACCACCGTGCCGCGCCCGACGAATTCGGCGACAAAGCGGTTCCTGGGGCGTTCATACAGCGTTTGGGGCGTGTCGAACTGCTGGATGCGGCCCTTGTCCATCACGGCGATCCGGTCGGCCATGGCCATCGCCTCTGATTGATCGTGGGTGACATAGACCATCGTCGCGCCGGTGCGCTTGTGGAAATCGGTGAACACCGTTTGCATCGACGCCCGCAGCGCCACATCAAGGTTGGCCAGCGGTTCGTCCAGCAGCACCGCATCGGGGTGCGACACCAGACAGCGCGCCAAAGCGACCCGCTGACGCTGCCCGCCCGACAGTTCGGACGGCATCCGGTCGGCATAGTCCGTCAGCCCCGTCGCCTGTAACGCCTGATCGGTCTGCGCGGTGATCTCGGCCTTGGAAAAACGCCGGATCTCCAGCGGATAGGACACATTGCGCCGCACGTTCATATGGGGCCAAAGCGCGTAGGACTGGAACACGAAACCGATGTTACGGTCCTCGGGCGGGACCATGCGGTTGCCAGCCACATGCGCGACCTCGCGCGGGCCGATGGAAATCTGCCCCGTCGTCGGCATTTCGAACCCCGCAAGCAGGCGCAGCAGCGTGGTCTTGCCGCAGCCCGACGGACCCAGCAGGGCGACGAATTCGCCATCCTTGAACGTGGTGGTGATGTCATGCAGCGCGGGGGCGCCGGCGAATGATTTGCCAAGCGCGGACAGGCTTATGTCTGCCATGGGACTACTCCTTTGGGGAAACGTCGGGACATCAGCTGCACCAGCACCATCAGCGCCATAACCACCAGTACGATGGTCATCGCCAGCGCGCTGGCCATTGCGGTCTCGCCACTGTCGTCCAGATTGAAAATGACCACGCCCAACGTCTCGGTTCCCGAGGACCAGAGCAGCGCGGAAACCGTGAGCTCGTTAAACGCGGTGAGAAACACAAGGATCGCCCCTGCCGCCGCCGCCGGTGCCGAGAGCGGCACGATCACATCGCGCAGCCGCTGGAACAGCGATGCCCCCACCGATTGCGCGGCTTCGCCCATGGCAGGATCCAACTGCTTGAGGCTCGCTTGCACGGGGCGGAACATCACCGCAAAGAACCGCGCCAGATAGGCAAAGAAAATGATCCAGATCGTGCCGTACAGCGTCGCATCGGTGAACGGCAGCTTGATCAGCAGCAGGATCATCGCAATCGACAGCACCACTCCGGGCAAGGCATAGGGCAGATCCAGCAGGCTGTCGAACAGCCGCGACAGCCGCGTCGGGTTCCGCTCCATCAACCACGCCAGCGGCAGGCAGAGCAGCATGAGCACAACCGCCGCGCCGATCGCCAGACCAAAGGAGTTCGCAAAGGCCCGCGTCGTGACCGGCTGGCGCAGCAGGACCTCGGTCCACGCCTGAAGGGTTACGGTGTCAAGCCGCAGTGGCACGCCATAGGCAGGCACCAGCGACGTCGCCAGCAGGCCGAACATGGGCAGCACAAGGATCGTGCAGACCACGGCCCATAGCAACACCTCGACCGGCAGACGCGCCGCCCCGAGCGGGATCGCCAAGGGGCGCGACGTGGCCCCCACCAGATAGACCCGTTGGCGTGATTGGAAGAATCGTTGCGTCAGGATGCCCGTGACAGCCACCGCACCGATCAGCATGGCGAGGATCGATACCTCGGCCAGCACGCTGGTGCCCATGCCCGCCAGCTTTTGGTAAACCAGTGTCGGCAGGGTCGCATAGCCCGCCGGAATACCCAGCATCGCGGGAATGCCAAAGTTGCCAAGGGCGGTGACAAAGGTGATCGCCGTTCCCGCGGCCAAACTGGGCAGGGTCAGGGGCATGACCACCTGCCACCACGTGCGCAGCCCCCGCGCGCCACTGATGCGCGCCGCCTCTACCACCTCTTGCGGGATGGCGCGCAGACCTGCACGCAGGGTCAGGAAAATGATCGACATATGCTGGATGCCCAGCAACAGAATGATACCTTGCGCCGAATAAAGCGGCTGCGGTGACCCCAGTGGCGGTGCCAGCCCCAAGGTCTTGAGCAACACAGACGACGGCCCCATGATCTGGGTCCAGGACAGCGCGGTAATCTGGGGCGGGATCATCATCGGGATCATCAGGCAGAACACCAGTGCCGCCTTGGCGCGCAGATCGGTCAGCGCCACCAGAAACGCAAAGGCAGACCCCAGAACCACCGAGACCAACGTGCCAAACCCTGCGGTCACCAGCGAATGTTTCAGCGCGCTCAGCGTCGATGGCTGGCGCAGCACCTCGCCCGCGAGCGACAGGCCAACCGCGCCCTGATCCGTCACCCCTTCGACAAACAGGCGCAGCACCGGCGCAAGGGTCAGGCTGATCGCCACAATCAAAATGGTAGAGAGCAGCCACCCCTCGGACCGGCTGCCCCCGTTTTTTGTCAGAACGCCCATTACTCGGCGCCAAACAGCTCTGTGAATTTGGCCTTGTTGGCTTCGGCGTCCTTCAACGCGGTCGCGGGATCGAAATCCATCAGTTTGATGTCTTCGCGCGCAGGGAAACCGGCGGGCACGCCCATGCCGTCGCGTGCGGGGATATAGCCCATCTCAAGCACCACATCCTGACCTTCCGCGCTCAGCAGGAAATCGACGAACTTCTGTGCGCCTTCGACGTTCTTGGCGGTCGACATGATCGCCACAGGCTCGGTCACATAGGATACGCCTTCGGTGGGGAAGACGAATTCGACAGGCGACCCTTCGGCCTTGTTGCGGATCGCGAGGAAGTCGACGACCATGCCATAAGGTTTCTCGCCCGAGGCCACAGCCTTGAACGTGCCGCCGTTGCCGCCTTGGGCGCGGGCGTCGTTTTCCGCCAGTTGTTCGTAATAGCCCCAGCCAAGGCTGTCATCGCCGGTCAGGGTTGCCAGATGGATCAGCGCCGCACCGGAATACAGCGGGGATGGCATGGCCACCTGCCCTTTCAGGGCCGCATCGCTCAGGTCGTTCCACGAGGTCGGAGCCGTCTCGACGCCGGTGTTATAGACGATACCTGTCGTGATCAGCTTGGTCGAGTGATAGAAGCCGTCGGCAGAATACAGCGCGCTGTCATAATTGGCAGCCTCGGGGGATTGATAGGCGGTCAGCAGACCGTCTTGGGCCATGCCCTCCAGCGTCACGGTGTCGGCGATCAGCAGCACGTCGGGCTGCGGGTTGCCTGCCTCGATCTCGGCGCGCAGACGGGCCATCAGTTTGGTCGTGCCGTCGCGGACCCATTCGACATCGGTATCGGGGTTGGCGGCTTTGAAGGCGTCCACAGTCTGCTGCGCATCTGCATTGGGCTGCGAGGTGTAAAGTGTGATTGTATCTGCAAGGGCCGTGCTGGCCATCAGGGCAAAAGCGGTGGTGGTGAGGATGGTTTTCATGGGGCTCTCCTGAAAAGGTAGCTTTCGTACGAAAGCATTTCACGCTCGCCTTATTCCCATCTTACGCTACAGATTTATGACATTTGCGTAACAGATTTAATTATATTGCGCCGTGGACGGGGTCGCTCTAGGGTCCGGCTAACCTTGAGTTGTTTTCGAAGGAAAATAGATGGCGCGACCTACTCTGACCGACCGGCGCGACAGGATCATTGCGCTGCTGTCGCAGAACGACGCTTTGTCCCCTGCCGAACTATCGCAGCGTTTAGACGTCTCGGTGCAGACCATCCGCGCCGACCTGCGCGACCTTGACGACGCGGCGCTGGTGCAGCGCCGCAAGGGAAAGGTGCAGCTGCGCCAGCAAAGCGAGAATATCGGCTACCTGCCCCGCGAAACCATCGCGCGACAGGAAAAGCAGCGCATCGCCTTGGCGGTCAAGAACCTGATCCCCGATGGCGCACGGGTGGCGCTTGGGACGGGGACCACGGTTGAGCATTGCGCGCGGTTTCTGTCGTCGCACAAAGACCTGTTCGTCGCGACCAATAGCATCCACGCGGTGTGCGCCCTGCAGAATGCCGCGGGCGTGATGGTGGAGCTGGCGGGCGGCAATGTACGGATGCGCGATCTGGATCTGATCGGCGCTGCGGCGCTGGCGTTTTTTGCGGGTTACCGCATGGATTACGCGGTTTTCAGCTGCGGCGGGCTGTCGGGGTCGGGCGCGGTGATGGACTATAACTCGGACGAGGTGCTGGCGCGCAAGGCGATTGCGGGCTGCGCCAAGACAACGATCCTGGTGGCCGATCAGGGCAAGGCGGATTTGGACCTTGCCTGCCAGCACGGGGAGATCTGGGCCTATGACTACCTTGTCACAGGGGCCGTGCTGTCGCCCGATCTGCTGTCCCGCGCCGCCGCCCATGGGTGCACGGTGATCAAGGTCTAGTCCCTATCCCGTGACACGCCGTAGAAAGGATTGGGTGCGCGGGTCTTTGGGCGCATCAAGCAGTTCTGCCGGTGGGCCCTGTTCGACAATCCGCCCCTCGTCCATAAAGACGATCCGATCCGCAATCTCGCGCGCGAACTGGATCTCGTGGGTCACGATCAGCATGGTCTGTCGTTTCTCGGCCACGCGCCGCATGAGGTCGAGCACCTCTCCCACCCATTCGGGGTCCAGCGCCGAGGTCGGTTCGTCAAACAGCATCAGATCCGCATCCAGCGCCATCGCGCGGCCGATGCCCACCCGTTGCTGCTGGCCGCCCGACAGTGCTGCGGGGTAGCTGTCGGCTTTCTCGAACAGACCGGTTTCGCGCAGCGTCGCATCGGCACGGGCGTTGGCCTCGGCCTTGCTATAGCCCTGAACGGTGATCAGCGCCTGAGTGATATTCTCGCGCGCGGTTTTGTTGGCAAACAGCGCGTAGTTCTGGAACACGAAGGACGTGCGCCGCCGCAGCGCCAGAATATCGGCGCGTTTCGCCGTCGCTGCATCGACAGACATATCGCCGATGCGGATAATGCCCGCGTCAGGCGCATCAAGAAAGTTCAGGCAGCGCAGCAAGGTGGACTTCCCCGTACCCGACGGTCCGATGATCACCACCCGTTCGCCTTGGGCAATATCAAGCGAGATGTCTTTCAGCACGGCGGTGCTGCCAAAGGATTTGGTCAGGCCGGATATGGTGATCCCGTCACCCGTCGCCCTGCCCGTCTCTGGAATGCTTTGTGTATTGGTCATCGCGCATGTGCCTTGTTCAGATAGACCTCTAGGTGACGCTGTGCGAAGGCCAATGTCTCGACCATGACCCAATAGATCGCGGCGACGACGAGAAAGGCCTCGAAGTAGAGAAAGCTGCCCGCCGCCTCTTTCTGGGTCGCCCCCATCAGTTCGGTCACGCCAAGGGTAAAGGCCAGCGAGGTGCCTTTGATCATATCGATAAAGTAATTCACCAAAGTCGGTGCCGCGACCCGCGAGGCCTGAGGCAGAATAATCTGGCGCATCATCTGGCCTTGGGTCATGCCCACGGCCTGCGCGGCCTCCCACTGGCTGCGGTCCACACCCAGAATGGCGGCGCGGATGCTTTCCGCCATATAGGCCGAGAAATGCAGCGTCAGCCCCATGATGGTCGCGGTGACGCCGTCGATCTTGCCCAGAAAACTCAGGACTTGCGGCAGGCCGTAGTAGAACAGGAACAACTGCACCAACAACGGCGTGCCGCGAAAGAAGCTGATGAACAGCCGCACAAAAACGTCGAGGACCGGAACCCGAAACACCCGTTCAACCGCGAGCACAGAAGCCAGTACCAATGCGCAGACCATGCCCACAAACGCCATGAACAGCGTCAGCGGGACATAGCCCAGCAACACGGGCAGCAAGCCCCACATATATTCGAAATCCAGTCCCCGCATCTTGTGTTACTCGGCTGTTGTGATGTCAGAGCCGAACCATTTTTCCGAAATCTCGGTCAGGGTGCCGTCTTCTTTCAGCTTGGTAATCGCGGCATCGAACCGGTCACGCAGGGCCTGACCTTCGTCATCATTGCGGAAGGGCAGCGCATTGCGGATCTCGCTAAAGGGTTTGCCCGCAAGCGCCAGCGGCAGCGGGCTTTCCGCGATCAGCTGGGCCGAGGAAACGCGGTCCATCACAAAGGCATCCACGCGACCAAGGGCCGTGTCTTGCGCAATATTGCTTTCATAGGTGCGAATGTCGATCTCGCCCGCGTTCGGCAGCTCGTTCAGCAGTTCCTCGAAGTTGGAGCCGAGGTTGACCGCAACGGTCTTCCCGCTCAGATCCTCGACACTGCCGATGGTGTCTTCGTTGCCCTCTTTCACCACGACCTGCGCCCCGTCAAAGACATAGGGCTGCGAAAAGGCGAATTTCGCCTCGCGTTCGGGGGTGATGGTGATCTGGTTGGCGATCGTGTCGATGCGGCCAGCTTCCAGCGCGCCGATCAGGCCGGAAAACGACATGGTGACAAAATTCACCTCTGTCTCTTATACACATCTGACGCTGCCGACGAGCGATCTAGTG
>OJHJ01000585.1_pt1 | contig 10235 bp, 8 predicted proteins | sample 1595201 | NCBI WGS metagenome assembly OJHJ01 (sample SAMN05416832, study PRJEB24817) | seawater metagenome | isolation source: Sea water | place: Canada:Atlantic | collected 2013-07 | reverse complement strand
CTCGTCGGCAGCGTCAGATGTGTATAAGAGACAGGCCCCCTCCGATGCGACCCCTCCCGGCGGCAGACCCAAGTCGGGTCCTACGCCCGCTTTGGGAGCCGTCCCTCCTGCCGGCGTCCCTGGCCTTGCTCCACCCTGAAGGGGTGGTCCTTTGGGCCCCTGACTCGGCTGGCTCGCCGGCTGGCTCGCCGGCTGGCTCGCCGGCTGGCCTGGGGTCTTGGTTCCTGGGCGCTGCACGGGTCCAGGACGCTGCTGGCCCTGGGGCCGCATGGCCGGAACCTGAACCGGCAGCGGGTCGGCGCCCAGTGAGATCCAGCCACCGGGCACCGCAACCATCTCCGGCGGCGTGCTGCCACAAGAGAGCAGGAGCGTCAGTATGCGCATCGAAACCCCGCCGTAAAGCTGGCTTGTTCTGGCCGCCGGGGCTCGCGTCGCTGGCATCGGCAGTAGCTGGGCAGGTTCATGTAGCTTCCGCCGCGCAGCACCCTCCAGGTCCCACTCTCAGGCCCCGCCGGGTCGCTGACTGCTCCCTCCTCCCAGGGGCCGTACCAGTCTGCGGTCCACTCCCAGACGTTGCCCGCCATGTGCGCCAGCCCCTCTGGGCTGAGCTGGTCATCGGGGGCCAAGGACACCGGCGAAGTCTTGACCTGAGAGAGGTGTCCGAACTTGCCACCGTCGTACCAGACCGCCGCCTTCTCCCCCACCCCCCAAGGATAATCCTGGGCTTTGCCACCACAGGCCGCCCGCTCCCACTCTGCCTCGGTGGGCAAGCGGCCACCCTTGGCCACACAATAGGCCTCGGCCTCAAACCAGCTCACGCCAACAACAGGATGGTCCGGGGTCCTCCCTGCGGCCCGGTCGACAACTCCCAAGCCCTGCGGGTTCTGCTTTGCCCAGTCCCACCCCGCCGAACTCCAGTGCGCTCTCTCGCTGTAGGCCCCGGAGGCAACCCAAGCCTCAAAGTCCGCGATGGAGACTTCGGTGGCATCGATGCGGAAGGCGGCCAAGCTGACCTGCCGCGGCGGCGCGTCGGGTTGGATCTGAGCCCCCTGGGTGTAGGTCCCCGCTGGGATCTCTACTGGAGCGGGCGCCAGAGCCAGAGTCGTGAGGAGCAGCCACATAGGAGGACCCTACCAGCGTCTATTGGGGTGGTGGTGGAGGCGCGCCCCCAGGCCTGGGCTGGGAGAGTCCCGGGCCCAAGTCGGAGTCGTCCAGGGCGTCCAAGTCCTTGTCCCCTGGCAGCACCCAAATCAGCAGACCATCTTCAGCAATGGGCTCCCCCAAGGCGTCCCTCAAGATGCGCTCATAGGCATGCGTTCCGGCGAGCTCGGACCACTCCTGGTGCAGGACCACAGCGCCGTAGCGCGCCAGCAACTTTCGCTTGAGGGCGCCGCCCAGAGGCCGCGGCGTCTCCTCCATCACCCCGGACCAATGGTGTAGGAAAGGGTCTTTGGCGCTCCCCAAGCGCACATCGGGCACAAAAGGAATGGGCCGCTCGTGTAAGGTCTGCCACCAGAAGTAGCGCGAGGTCAGCATGGACGTGCCGACCTCGACCGGGAGATTGAGCACCATGCCTTGGGTGTTCTGGAGCTGGGCCAGAGACGGCGGGACAGCGCTGGTGGAGGTCGGGATCGGCCACACCGCAAGGGAGCCCCAGAAGGACTCAAAGATCAGGAGCCCGCCAACGAGCAGCGCTGGCCACCGTGCGTGGGCGAATCGGGACATGACCCAGACCACGCCCTGCCCAGCCAGAACGCAGGCCAGGATCTGCCCCGGCAGCGACAGGCGCAGGGGGTGCGTGATGGCGATCTGCGGCAGCATGCGGACCAGCCAACCAAAGGGCATCGAGAGCTTCCAGCCGCCAGCAAAGGTGACGAAGGCATCTCCCCACCAGAGATAGGTCCCCAAGCCCAGCACCAGACTGGAGGCGCAGACCGCCGCCCAGATCCGCAGACGAGGCCGCACGACCACCGCAAGCGCCACCAGCAGCACGACGGTCACGCGCAGGTAGGCGGTGTGCAGAAAGGGCTCGCCGTAGACCCCCATCAAGTCCACGGACTGGAAACGCCCAGGCAGCAGGTAGATCCGGGGATCGACGGCGTTGTGCTCCAGGAGCGCGACGTGCAATGAGAGGCTCCGAGAGATCAGGGCATCCTTGGCGTCCAAGCTGGCCTTGAAGACCATCCAAACGGGCGCGGCCAAGGCCCCAGCGATGAGTCCAGCGAGGGGAACGCCGCTCAGGGCACCGGGCAAGAGACGGCGCTCTCGCCAGAGAAGCTGAGCCTGACGCAAGAGCAGGTAGACCGTGACGGCCAAGGCGGCCGAGAGCCCTTGGTAGAAGCTCCAAGCGGTCGCAAGCCCCCCCATCAACCCCAAGAGCGCCCAGTCTTGTGGCTTGCCCCTGCGGCCCACCCGCGCGGCCGCCCAGAGGCTGCCAGCGACCCAGTGCAGCGAGGCGACCTCGGAGATGCCGTTGTGCAGCTCACAGAGCAGGAAGGGCAGCGTGGCGCAGGCCATGCCCGAGATCCAGCGGCCAGCGTCCTGTCCCTCGATCTCCTCATAGAGCAGCTGTCCAGCCACCCCGCTGAGGAATACGCGCATCATCAGCGCCAGGTTGTAGGCCACAGCGGGGCCCGCCAGCCAGGTCACCGGAGCCCAAATGACCGCACCTGGGGTGTCGATAAAGTAGAGCGCTCCCCCCCCGGGCCCTCCGGCCAATGGGGTCCAAGTCGGCCACACTCCGGCCGCCAGAGACTCCGCGACGTACCAGAAGCCCCAGGCGTGGTTCCACACATCGATGCGCGCGTCCCCAAGCAGGGTCTCGGCGGGGTGCAGGGCCACGGGCCACGTGACCAGAACCGCCACCGCTGCCCAGAGGAGCGTGGGAACGAGCCAACGGTTCATGGGCGCCGCGGGGGCTGGGGATTTGGAGGGCCCTGGGGATTTGGAGGGCCCTGGGGGCCGGGATGCCCAGCGCCTTGACGTGGCTGCATGGGCCCAGGCCCTCTGGACCTCTGACTCTTGGGCCGAGGCATCTGCCAGTTTGCTTGAACCCGCTCCGGACCAAGACCCAGAAGACTGGGGTTGGCCACGATGGACGCCGCCACGGCGCTGGCCATCACCCAGGCTCCGACCACGCTGGGATGCATGTGGTCCATGAAGAGCTCGCGCCCCCCCTCTCCGCTGGCAAGAAAGGCGCCCGGCAAGTCCACTTGCAGCAAGCCATGCTGGGAGACCCACTGGGCCTGTGCTTGGCGGTAGGGGTGCCAAGGCAGCACCTGGTCGGCGCTGGGCTGGTCCATGGGCGCGGTCCAGGCGCCGACGTCCCACTCTTGGGCCAAGGGCGCCATCAGCACCTGGGCCCCCCTGCCCTGGGCCTGCCCCAGCAGGGTGTCCAGGTTCTCCAGGTAGTCATCCAGCGGCACCCGACTCAGGTCGATGACTTGGTCGATGTCCTCCAAGCGCTGGGCTTGGTTGGCGCCGGTTGGCATGCCCGGCATCAGCACACGGTTGCTCTCCTGGTTCAGCCCGGCTTGGTAGGACACCCAAGGCTGACGCAGCGCGCAATACAAGCGGCTGCTCTCCAAGGCCGAGGGCTCCGGATTGGTCAAGGCCATCGCTGCCCGGTCCTGGAAGGCATCGATGTTGCAGTCCGAGAAGATGTTGTGGACCACCAACAGGTCTGGCTCATAGGACCACCCGACCTGGTCCATCAAGCCCAAGGTCTGCTCCGTAGAGTAGCCAGGGACCCCCATGTTGATGACCTGAATCGGTTCATCAAAGGCCCGGTTCAGCATCTCCTCCAGCTGCTCGGCGTAGGTGAAGCCATCGGGCTGCCCCCAACCGAAGACCGAGCTGTCACCCGTCACGGCGATGCGGATCCCAAGCTTGCCCTCGGGCAGGTGCTTGGAGCGCAGCCCCAACGCGTTGGTCGTGGTGTTGCCGGCCGGTGACTCAAAGAGCCGGTTCGGCTCCAGCTTCCAGAGCAAGACTTGGTCTGCCACCATCGTGTCCCAGCCCGATGCGCTGGGTGAGATGGGGGTGCACTCTGGCCCTCCCATCGCACGCGAGGCCACCTCGCCCAGCCCCAGCAGCAACAGCGCCGGAATCAGCGAAAAGGCCACCTTTCGCGCGGTCGAAGGCATCAGTGCGCAGGTCCCGAACCATGACCTGGACTCAGCGGCGGTCCCTGCCCTGGCCCTGGCGGCGGACCGGGTGGTCCCTGTCCGGGTCCCCCCTGTGCGCTGCGCACCAGCACCTGGATCTCAACGCCACGGACGGGTCCGTCTACCGCCACCGGCGACTCGGTTTGGCCCATTCCACCGCTGCCCGAGGCGGCATGGTAGCCCTCCTTCTGTGCGCCAGTGCCGTCGTCCAGGGCACCGAAGATGAGCACTTCGCCGCCTCTGGGCACTTGGATCTCAAAGTCCTGGGTGCGCTCGCCGTTTGGCGCTAGACGCAGCTCCGTGATGGGAGACATTCCAGGGGGCAACATGCCCCCACGCTGGTCCTGAGCGTCAAAGACGGAGATGTAGAGCGCACGGCCGACAAAGGGCTCGTCACGACGCAGGGTGCCGGAGACGGAGACCAACTCCAAGGCCTCCACAGGGTCTGGGGTGTGCCCGGTGTCTCCCTTGGCGCACCGAACCCCAACCGCTGAACCCAAGACCAGGTCGTGAAAGCGGTTGGAGACGCGCATGTTGGAGGAGAAGGTGTTCCACCCCCCGCCGCGCATCACGTGGTTCTCGCCGGCGCTGGGTCCGCTGGGGTCCCGTCTCGCAGACGCAGTGTAGACCCGAGGATGGTAGGCATCAGCCACCCACTCCCAGACGTTTCCGGAGAGGTTCAAGTGGCCGTAGGGCCCTGCCCCGCCTTGATCCACCGGAGTGCTGTCGCTCAAGCAGAGCTTCGGCGCACCTGCTCCCAGGGTGGCGTGGTTGGCCAGCGTGCAGCCCGGTGAGGCCTCTCCCCAAGGGTAGGGCCGTAGGTCCTGGGCATCACACCTCTGCGGATCCGAGCCCAGCTCACAGCCGCCCCGCGCGGCCTTCTCCCACTCCGCCTCTGTGGGCAGACGCATCTCTCTGGCCTGGCAAAAGGTCTGCGCCTCCTCCCAGGTCAAGCCTTCGGCTGGATGCTCTCCCCGGCCAGATTCAACCCCTCCCTCAAATCCTCGAGCGTCCGGGCCGGCCGGCGTCCAAGTTGGGCCCATTACCTCCCGCACCAAGGTCGTGCTGGCCTCGAAGGTGTCCAAGCAGAAGGACGAGACGTAGACCGCGTGCACGGGGGCCTCGTCTGCGCCGGCCTGCTGACTGGATGACCCCATCAAGAAGTTGCCCGCGGGCACCAGACTCTGGCCTGGACCACAAGCGTGCTCCCCTCCCCCCTCAACAGGGAGCGCGAGTTCAGGGCGCCAGCTGCTGGCCAGAGACTCCGCAGCAAAGGTCGGGCCCCTTTGGGGACCAGAGCTGGGAGGCGGCTGGCTTGGCCGCATGGGCTGGGTACCCGCTTGACCTGAGCCGCTGTTTTGGGGCACAGGTGCAGCGCCCGGCAAGGCGGCTGGAGGGGGATCCGAGCAAGCAAGGGAGCCCAACAAGCCCAACAGCAAGCCTGCACTCACTCCGGCGCGGGGGGAGGCTCCCCACCCTTGAGGTTCTCTGGAACGACCACCGCTTCCGTCAGGGTGTTCTCGGGAGGCGGCCCCATCGGGAGCTGGGACATCCACGTGGCTTGCTGACCCGCGGTGATGTTGAGGCTCAGATCCGACCCGTTCAGGCTCAAGGCCTGCTCAGCACCCGAGAAGCTCGAGTTGGGCAACTCCCCTTCTACGACCAGTGCGTAGAACTTGCCCGGCAGCGCGGCCGGTGCTGCGATCTCCAGGCTCTTCCGGCCCTTGAGTGGCTCAATGTGCACGACGCGTGGACGCACCATTCCAAAGTCCCCCTTGACCAGCTCGATGAACTGAAGCTCGGCCGTCTCCCCGAAGCCGTCCACCGTCACAGCGATGGTCACGGAGGCATCCCCCGCCTCGAACTGTGCCTTGGCAGGCTCCCCAGGCGCGAGACCGGGTGCAGCATTCTCCTGCTCAGGCATCTCTGGAGCGATCTTGCCCGGTGCGTTTGGAGAGAGGTGCAGCTCCCCTGGGAGGCGCTCGGGCGCGGCGTTTGCGGTCCCTTCTGCACCCGGGCTCGCAGCGGGTCCGGCCGATGGCCCAGCCTGGGCCTCGGTCTGCGGTCCAGTGGGTGGTGCGACCGGGGCCGGCTCAGGGTCCGAGCAAGCAACCAGCGCAAGCACGGCGAGGGACGGAAGGACAAGGAGAGGAAGGCGCATGGCGTGGAACTCGGTCAGTTGAGAGGCTGTTTTATCACGCGGCTTGGTTCAGGCCCCAGCAACAGATCCTCAAGCGCGGCCGCTTGGCGAGAGAAGGCCAGCCATGGAGCCAAGAAACCCAGCCGGGCGCCAGCCGGGGACCCAGCCGGGACCCCAGAGCAACAACAGGAGCCCCGAGGGACTCCTGTTGGATTGCGGGCCCCGTTTGGGGAACGCTTTAGAGCAGACCCTGAACGGTCTTGCCCATCTCAGCGGGGCTGCGAGACAGGTGGAAACCCGCCTCTTCCATGGCTGCGTACTTGGCCTCGGCCGTGCCCGAACCACCGGAGATGATGGCGCCAGCGTGACCCATGCGGCGACCCGGAGGTGCCGTAGCGCCTGCGATGAAGCCAACCACAGGCTTGTTCATGTTGTCCTTGGCCCAAGCGGCGGCCTCTTCCTCGGCGCTTCCGCCGATCTCGCCGATCATCACAACGATGTCGGTGTCGGGGTCGTCGTTGAAGAGCTTCATCGCGTCGATGTGACGGGTACCGATGATGGGGTCACCACCGATGCCGATGCAGCTGGACTGGCCCAGACCCAAAGCGGTGAGCTGGCCCACAGCCTCGTAGGTCAGGGTGCCGGAGCGGCTGACCACGCCGATGCGACCGGGGGTGTGGATGTGACCGGGCATGATGCCGATCTTGCACTGGCCGGGGGTGATGATGCCGGGGCAGTTGGGACCAATCATGCGGGCGCCGGAGGCGTCCAGGTAGGCCTTGACCGCGATCATGTCGCGAACAGGGATTCCCTCGGTGATTGGAATGACCAGCTCGATGCCAGCATCGATCGCTTCCAGGATGGCGTCGGCAGCGAAGGGAGGGGGCACGAAGATGACCGAGGCGTTGGCGCCGGTCTCCTTCACTGCTTCCTTCACGCTGTTGAAGATCGGCACCTTGGAGTTGAAGACCTGACCACCCTTTCCGGGGGTCACGCCTGCCACCAAGTTGGTGCCGTAAGCCATCATCTGGGTGCAGTGGTAGCTACCGGCAGAACCGGTGATTCCCTGGCAGAGCAGACGGGTGTCAGAGTTGACGAGAATGGACATTTCAGGCCCCCTTCGCAGCGTTGACAGCGTTCACAATCTTCTGAGCACCGTCCGCCATGGAGTCAGCGGAGATGACAGCCAAGTCGGAGTCGTTGAGGAGCTTCTTGCCTTCCTCGACGTTGGTACCGGCCAAGCGCACGACCAGTGGAACCGTCAGGCCCACTTCCTTCACCGCGGCCAAGCAGCCAGCAGCGATGACATCGCACTTCATGATGCCGCCGAAGATGTTGACGAAGATGCCTTCGACAGCCGGGTCAGCGGTGATGATCTTGAAGGCCGCGGTGACCTTCTCCTCGGTGGCTCCGCCGCCAACATCGAGGAAGTTTGCAGGCTCAGAGCCGTAGAACTTGATGATGTCCATGGTGGCCATGGCCAAGCCTGCCCCGTTCACCATGCAGCCGATGTTTCCATCGAGCTTCACGAAGCTCAGGTCGTACTTGCCAGCCTCGATCTCGGAGGGCTCCTCCTCGTCGAAGTCGCGCATCTCCAAGTTCGCCTTGTGGCGGTACATGGCGTTCTCGTCGAAGGACATCTTGCAGTCCAGAGCGACGACTTCGCCAGCGCCGGTGACAACCATGGGGTTGATCTCAGCCATCGCGCAGTCTTCGGCCATGAAGGCCGTGTAGAGCTTCAGGATGAACTTGACGGCGCTCTTGTAGGCGGCGCCGGTGAGTCCCAGGCCAAAGGCCAGCTCACGGGCCTGCCATGCACCCAAACCGGTGATGGGGTCGGCGTGTACCTTGAGGATGAGCTCAGGGTTGTGCTCAGCGACCTCCTCGATCTCGGTCCCGCCTTCGACGCTGGCCATCACGACGACCTTGCCCACGTCGCGGTCGAGCAGCACACCCAGGTAAAGCTCACGAGCGATGTCGCAGCCGGCCTCGATGTAAACGGTGTTGACCTTGGAGCCTTCGGCGCCGGTCTGCTTGGTCACCAGGGTCTTGCCCAGCATGTCGCCAGCAGCTTCTGCAGCGGCAGCGGCACCCTTGACCACGCGAACGCCACCCTTGCCGGGGACTTCTTCGGCGCCGGCCAGAACGGCCTGGATGTCAGCGTCGCTCACGTCACCCAAGAATCGGCCCTTGCCGCGTCCACCGGCGTGAACCTGGGACTTGACGACAACAACGGGACCACCGAGCTTCTCAGCTGCGGTAGCGGCTTCTTCCGCGGTGGTGACCACGTGTCCTTGAAGCACAGCCACCCCGTGGCGTGCCAGGATCTGCTTGGCCTGGTACTCGTGGATCTTCATGTGTGACCCTCTCAGTTCGATCAGATTTGCGGCGCGTCCCAACAGGAGACGCGCGCGAGCCCGCAAGAAGTAGCACGGCGATCGGCCCTAGGCCTGAGCCTCACTCAGAGAAGACAAGGGGGTAGCCAAAGGTCTCGCCATCCGGCAGGTCGTGCGCCGGGAACTCCGCGTACTTCAAGCGCTCCTCGATGCAGCCCAAGAGTCCGGATTCCAAGCCGCCATCGTCCACTATGCGCACCGCGCTCACCCGCCCATCACAGCCGGCGGTGATCTCCAGCTCGGCCCGTCCAACCGGCCATTGGCCGCTCACACAGACGCTCAGGCCGGGCAAGGCCTTGTCCATCCCAGCCTTGACCTGCTCGTGGCTCAAGCCCCGGGAGGAGGAGAAGCCGGCCTCTGTGCCCTGGGCATCGGCGTCCGTGGGCCCAGCCAAGCACTCCTTTGCAGCAGGCAGGACCAATCCCGGCGCAGTCGAGGTCACCGTACTGGCCTTGACGGCGCCCCCCTTGCTGCGCTTTTTCCGCGGCTTGCTGGACTGAGCCACCGCAACGGGCTCCTCTTGGGACGCTCGCTCTGGGACAGCCTCCCTCCCCTTCCCCACCACCAAGACCTGACCCACGTCGATCCGGTCGTCCTCCAGCCCGTTCCATTCCTGGAGCTGCTCCACGCTGACCCCGTGGGTCTTGGCCAACTTTCCCAGGGTGTCGCCGCGCACGACGGTGTGCTCGATGGGCGCTGGGGTGCAGGAGAGCCAAGCCAAGAGAAACAAGAGCATGGACACAGGTTAGCTTGATGCCATGCTTCGTCCCCGCCAGATCCGAGACGCCGTTCGCGCACTGGAAGAGGCAAACAGCTACGCCCAGTGGCTGCAGGCCGCCCACGACTACGACGCCGTCACCGGCGGAGATGCCTGGAGGGACGCCGATCCCGAGGACTCGGTGCAGGCGGTGGCCATGCGCCAGAGCGCCGCGCGCTTGGCCCAGCTCAGGACCTCGGGGGACGCGGACGGCTTGGTGGAAGCCCTGACGGAGGCGGTGTTCCGTCATCTGGGGGAGATCCGAGCGGACGAACACTACAGCGGGGCCCTGGCAGGCCCAAGGCGCCTACTGGTCGACCTTCAAGACGAGATCGAGGCCAGCCTGCTCCACTTGGCCCGCAACCCGCCAGCCCACATTCCTCGGGCTGGTGTCCTGGCGCGCTTCCGTCGCAGCCAGCGGGTCTTCGGCCGCAGCGCGCTCCTGCTCAGCGGCGGCGCCACCTGGGGTTTCCATCACCTGGGCGTGGTCAAGGCCCTCTTCGAGCAGGATCTGCTGCCCCACATCATCTCCGGCGCCAGCACGGGTGCGATGATCGCTGCGGGCGCGTGCTCTCGCACCGACGAGGAGCTCAAGCAGATGTACGCCGACACCGGGGACATGCGCCTGGACGGCTTGCTCCCCGTGGGTCTGCGGCGGGCATGGCGCTCCGGCGCATGGCTGGATCCCGAGCGTCTGCACGCGGTGCTCAAGCACAACTGCGGCAACTGCTGTCTCTTATACACATCTCCGAGCCCACGAGACGCTACGCTATCTC
>OJHJ01000583.1_pt1 | contig 10250 bp, 10 predicted proteins | sample 1595201 | NCBI WGS metagenome assembly OJHJ01 (sample SAMN05416832, study PRJEB24817) | seawater metagenome | isolation source: Sea water | place: Canada:Atlantic | collected 2013-07 | reverse complement strand
ACGAGATAGCGTAGCGTCTCGTGGGCTCGGAGATGTGTATAAGAGACAGACCTACACCCGTGAAAAACAAGAAGGCTTAACCATAGAAAGCCTTAAACAAAGTGCTGATGGCGCCTTGTGGTTTGCTCTTCAGATAACTCCCCCATCCGCTCAAGAAGCAACATCTGATACCGTTGAATTTACGGCATTTTATTTTGAGAATAAAAGCCTATTTCAGCTACATGAAACATCTAATTTCCTTATCGAGGATAACCAATGGCGTTATCACGATGGTACACTTCACGATGACTGTGGAAAAATAAAATACGGTAGGAACTTGCCATGTCTTTGTGGCAGCAATAAGAAGTTTAAACAGTGCTGTGCAACAAAGTTGCGGTAGTGAGTGTCGCCTTAGAATGGGTATGTGTAAGTGCGCAAAGTGTAGGCCTGTGATATGCATCACAGGCAAGTAAGTATAAGCAACGAGCAGTTACTGAGCCTCTATACTTTAAAGAACTTGATGCTCAACGGGTAATGCCACAACTCTCCCCCATTGGCTTTTAACGCTGCAATAATTGCAAAAATTAAATTTAGAATGCCCAGAATCATTAACCCGAAGGCACCAATAAATATCAACAGCAGAATTCCGCAGATTATTGAATAGATAACTAAGCTTATTAACCAGTTAGCCGTTACTTTACCGTGTTTATCTATGTCTTCATTTTGATCTTTGTGGGCTATCCACATAACAATAGGCAAAATAAGCCCCAGCCCAGGTATAACAATACTCGCTAATTGGCTTACATGTATGAGCGTGCAGTATGTTCGTGCCGTTAGCCCCCAATACATTTTTTCTTCCGTTGTCATTACTACTCCCTTAATTATGTTTTTAGAATGAGGTGTACATTGAATTTAGTTTTTCAACAATTCATGGTTATTGAATGTTGTTTATAGTATCGCTGTTAAATTCGATACATCGGGAAAGCGTTGGCACATTCCTACGGTGTAATTATTAGCAGCAATTGAAATATTAGTAACACTAATTTACCTTAATGGGTAGTCAACATACTGGTTATTAGACACATTTTTTAACGTCAACCCAACAAACAATGGCCTACTTTATCTTTTGGTCGCTACTAACTACTCATTATTCAGTATTCAGTCTGTCCAAACACTATTACGCCCTCGTCCTCTGTCAGCGATAGTGACGTGCGGGTTGCATAATCAGCCAACCACCTCTCAGTAAGGTGTTTGTACTGGTTTGATTGCTTAAAAGCAATTGACGCTTCAATAAGTTTTTCCACAAGTTCAGGGGTGGTGCCCTTTTTTGATACCGCTAAATACGTTGTTGCTTTTTGGTAGGTAAAAAGTTTAGTGATGCTATTGCACTTATCACCTAAATCATCACAAACAATGTCCATTCCGCCATCGGAGAAAAACAGGTAGTCTGCACGACCGCTTTCAAGGGCTAACACAGCACTCTTCCAGCTGTTTTTAGGTACGGCCCAATATCCTGCCTTTTTAATAATCTCCTGTCTAAAGTCTCCCCTGAGCACGGCAATTCGGCTACTTGCAGGTAATTCGTTCAGTGAAGAAATGTCGGTATTACTTCCACGTTTGGAAAATACAGAATAGGCGTTTTGAGTTATGGGAGTGATCTAATGAAATAGATCCTCTCGTTCTACGGTTCCCGCTAATGAAAATACGAGTACATCTTGTTTCATTGCACTTTCAATTAAAATACGCTGCCAGGGTGCGCTTAAAATATCTGTTTTGATACCAGCTTCAACGAGTATGCTCTGAACCAAATCAACGGCGTATCCCGAAAGCTCTCCTCGCTTGTTTCTCTCACTAAACGACGGCTCCTCATTGGTAATAACCCAAGGCTTTGGCTGGCTATTGTCATCTACCAAGGTTTTGCCGAGAACGATGACGCCCTCTATTTCAGATACATTGGGCGAATAGTCTTCTAATACTGGCAGCCATCGACGTTTAATTTCTGAATATTCTGGACGCTTTAAAAGTCGACTCACTTCTTTGACTAAATCGGTGGCGTACTTTCTATTTCTATCTGTCTTTGGCATCGCCACGTAGCTATACAGCACGTTATGGGAATATTGTCTGCTGACGGTGGAGCAATCCAATTCGTTTTTCTGACAAAAAATAGCCATACCAAGATCAGAGAAAAATATGGCGTCTACCCTGTCTTTTAGTACAGCATCTACCGCTTGATTCCAGGTATTGAACTGGTGCAAAACAAACTGAGGGTATTCACTCCCTAATTCAACTCGATAATCTCCCCGCATTACTGCAACAGAAATGGTTTTGTTTTGCGCCGTCAGTAGATCAAGGCCTATGGCCTTTTTGCCATACAACCCCACTACGTTTGCAGTTAACGGCGCTATCCAAAAATATTTGTCTTCCCGTTCTGCGGTTCGACCTATGCCAGTCGCTAGCATGAGTTCGCCGGTATCGAGCTCTTGAATTAATCGCGCGAAAGGCAATGGCCTAACATCAGCTTGAATACCCGCTAAATCAAGTAATGCTGTAGCAAAGTCTACCGAATAGCCTTTAACACTTCCATCGCTTTGAAACTCGCTGAATACGGGCGTATTTGCCGAAAGAACTTTCATAGTTTCAACAGCACTAACGTGCTTCATTTGAAAACAAAAAAAGGAGACAAGAATAAGAAGTATCAACTTAACTTTAAGCACATTAAATTCTCGTAAGCATGTGTATGCTAAGTGTACAACAAACACCATTAATTGTGCCATTTACAGAAATTGAATTATCAACGTATAGCAAGTGATAAAACGGGAGCATTGACTTTTACGCATATAAAACCGGTATATTATCGCTATGCACCGCAGTTAAGTGCAACTTATCGACGTAACTGATCGTTTTTGTTTGTGTGGACTATCAATAGGTTCATACATCAAGGAGGTATATTTATGGCGAAAGTACTCGTAATTGGCGCATCTGGTCAAATTGGTAAGCAAGCAACAGGAAAACTGTTAGAGCTTGGTCATCATGTTATTGCACCAGTCAGAAGCCCAGAAAAATTGTCTGATATTGATAACAGCAACCTAAGCGTTATCGAGCAAGATTTAGAAAAAGACTTTTCTTCGCACTTCGAAGGCGTGGACGTAGTGGTATTTACCGCAGGTTCAGGTGGTAATACTGGTGCAGATAAGACGATTATGATTGATCTGTGGGCTGCTCAAAAAGCTGTTGACTACACCAAGCGCGCGAAAGTTCCTAAGTTTATTATGGTGAGCTCTATCGGCGCAGGTGATCCAGACTCAATACAGGGCGAAATGAGACCCTATTTAGTTGCCAAACACGTGGCGGATGAATACTTAATAAATAGCGGTGTGAATCACATTATTTTACGTCCGGGAACATTACTCAATGAGCCTGGCACTCACCTAGTGAGAACCGACATGCCGGACAACAAAGATGAAGCAGTGATCCCAAGAGAAGACGTGGCTACTGCTATCGTGGAAAGCGTCGGACGTATAAGTGAGGATAACTTAATCACCTACTTGTTCAAAGGCGACGAGCCAATTTCTAAAGTATTTGATTAAACACCTGATGGACTATCTGCTGAGCCGCCTGTGATTCTGTATGGCGGCTCGACTTCCTATTCACCCTCTCTCATTTACTCTTTCTTAGTCCCAGCCTTAAGCCTCAACCGTGAGCCTCAACCGTGAGCCTCAACCGTGAGCCTCAATCGTGAGCCTTAACAGTAAAACGCATTACGGAATGACCGACTGACTTACCCAGTTATCATTTTCATCCTTTTCGTGCCATTCCCTATGCTGTGGATTACCACGTAAATTAAGGTAGTCCACATTTTCAATGTTAAGAGATAGTACACAAAAATGTGCGGGAACGATTGAATAATCCCCTTCGACGTTCAATGCAGACTCATCTTGCCTAGGCGTTCCGGGCCGGCCCCACAGAAACTGTTTTTTACCGGCATCAGAAAGCTTTTCCCACTGCGCTTCCACCAAATCAGGCTGTTCAATCTTAGTTACCATTGAAGCTATGCAGTTAAAACGATACTGCTCTCGTGTTTTAGCAAAGTACCACGACACGTGACATCGGTTGTTTTCACTCAGCTGTTGATACTTGTCTGTACGTGTGTCTGAAATAACTAACAACTGGTTGTCATCGGTTAGTCCGCGATGAACAACCGTTCTACAAAAAGGCACGCCCTCGCGATTGGCCGTGGCTATTTGAAAATATCGGCTTTCAGGTATGCTTCGCGTTTTATGTAAACTTTTCACTAAGCTTTGGCGCCATGATGGCATAGTCAGTCCTTACGCAGCACTCTTCTTCGCTAATGCGAAAAGAGTATAAAAATTTTCAGTAGTAATACGTGCTAATTCCTTCACCGATATTCCTTTAAGGTCAGCAATAAACTCAGCAACCTCAACAACATATCCAGGCTGGTTTTGCTTTCCTCTGTGTGGCACGGGCGCTAACCAAGGTGAATCAGTTTCAATTAACAAACGCTCTAAAGGGATTTCCTTCACCACCTCGCGTAATTCATCTGCTGAATTAAACGTAACGATCCCTGAAATAGAAATATAGAAGTCCATCTCTATTGCAGCTTGAGCCATTTCCAAAGATTCAGTAAAGCAGTGCAACACCCCTTTAGTACTCGGCTCTTTATGCTCTTTCAGTAAATTAATTGTATCTTCACGGGCGTCTCGAGTGTGAATGATAAGTGGTTTATTAGTGACGTTCGCCACTTTTATGTGGTCGATGAACGAAGTTAACTGAACATCTTTACTTTCGGGGCTATAAAAATAATCGAGGCCCGTCTCGCCCACGGCCACTACGTCACTCTGCTGTGCTTTTTCTAGCAATTCATCGTAAGTGCATGCTTCATCTTGGTGAAGAGGATGTACGCCACAGGACACGGAGACATCATCAAATCCAACAACGGCCTCTCGCATGCTGTCAAAATCGGCAACCGAAACGCAAACACATAAAAAGTGCTCAACGCCACGAGTTCGCGCAAAATTAAGGGTTTCAGCCAAGGCCTCTGGGCCCTGCTTTAATCTGTCTAAATGACAATGAGAATCTACAAACAAGTTACACCTTTACTCATATTAGTCGTTATTCGTTGGCCACTATTTATCGCTGAAATAACTTTAAAAGCCCAAATAGTACCATCGACCTATTCACCCCAGGATGTTGCAATGTTTTCACTACATCTACGCACTGTGCGTAACGGGAATAATCTGACGGCTGTTGGCTAGCCATATAATCGCCATGGGCTTTTTGCATGCACCACTGAGACGCTAGCACCGCATTATCTTGCCATTTTTTTGCCAAGCGATGTGCTTGACTGTTGGCATCGCCCGCGAGCAATGCCTGAAAATCATCATTAAACGTGCGAAAGCTAAATTCTTCTTCACCTTTTAAAGCCGCTTCAGCGCGTAACGGCGCGTTACCATACGCTGCTAATAATGCTTCACTGGCATCTTCTACGCCACATTCGCGCAGGTAGTTCAAACTTAACGCTATACTGGGTAACGGTAGCGCGTGTTTTTCACATCGGCTTAATATGGTAGGCATTAACTTTGTTATGCTACTGGTAATAAGCACAAGATAAGTATTCGCTGTTGGCTCTTCCAACGTTTTTAGCAGCGCGTTGGCCGCGGCTTCTGTCATCGTATCGGCATTGGGTATAAGCAGCACTTTGTTACCACTCATTTGAGCCGTACCACTGAGTTTAGCAATGCCTTCGCGAATTTTATCAACACCTAGCTGCTTTTCACTTTCTAAAATATACAGATCGGGATGATTACCCGCTATACGCAGCAAGCATGATGAACATGTTTCACACGCGCCCTGCTGTGTAGGTGTTTTGCATAGAAGTGCGTTGCCTAACTCTTGAGCCAATCTGTATTTACCGATACCACTTGCACCACTTAGCAATAAAGCGTGATGAAGCTTGTTCGCTAAGTATCGGGAAGTAAATGAATGAAAGACATCATTAAACCAGGGATACATGGTTTATACACCTGCCACATATTGATTAATTAAGGTATCGACGGCATTGTGAACGTTTTTTATTGGCTGCATAGCATCGACAACTTGAATAGTGTCATCATTATTAGCAAGCGCTAGGTAGCGCTCTCGAGTACGCTCGAAAAATGCGATCCCCGATTGTTCAATCCTATCAAGCTCTCCCCTTCCGCGGGCGCGCTCTAGACCAATAGCAGGCTCAACATCTAGGTAAATGGTCAAATCGGGCTTAAACCCTTTAAGTGCTATCTGACTTATTGCACTCATCGTATCGGGCGATACGCCTCTGCCACCACCTTGATATGCTTGTGATGACAAGTCGTGCCTATCCCCAACCACCCAAACGCCGCTTTCTAACGCTGGATAAATGCGATTTGTTAAAAGCTGAACTCTGGCTGCATACATCAACAAAAGCTCTGTTTCTTCAGAAACCTTCTCATCCCAGTCGTGTTTTACACAGTCTCGAATAGCTTCTGCCATGGGTGTGCCGCCGGGCTCCCGTGTTTGCTCAACGGATTTACCTGCGTTTTTTAAGGCATCAACAATGAGTCCAATGACCGAACTTTTGCCCGCGCCCTCAAGGCCTTCAACGACTATAAACTTTCCATTCATGGTTTCAAAAACATCTCTTTAATTGATTGCTATTCGACGAATAAGTACTGCTATTGTACGGCCTCTACTAAGTTATTTTTTGCTATTACCTAAACTTAGCGCCGCAATTGGTACTGTCGTACGGCTGCATTGTGTTCACTTAACGTACTTGAGAATTGATGACTTCCATCGCCTTTAGCGACGAAATAAAGTGCATCCGTCGTTCTCGGGTTTAACGCCGCGCGGATAGCCGCTTTGCCCGCCATTGCTATGGGTGTCGGCGGAAGGCCTTTTATGACATAGGTGTTATAAGGCGTTCGCGTTCGTAAATGCTTGCGCGTTATATTACCATCAAATGAAGGTCCTATACCGTAGATTACCGTTGGATCGGTTTGTAGGCGCATGTTCTTGTGTAGTCGATTTACAAAGACACCGGCTATCAGATCCCGCTCTTCTGGTACTGCCGTTTCTTTTTCAATAATGCTGGCCAAAATAAGTGCATCGTAGGGCGTTGCTAGTGGCAAATCTACTTCTCGGGCTTCCCATTCAGACGTAAGAAAATCAACAAGGGCAATATGTGCCCGCGTCAGTATTTCGCTGGCTTTAGTGCCTTTAGTGAAAAAGTAGGTATCAGCAAGATAGAGCCCTTCAGTATTATCCAATTTTTTGCTCTCACTTACCCCTAATTTAGCTAACGTATTGGTTTGCGATAAAAGAATAGACGTCATATCCGGCTCTAAGGCCACAGCCTCTGATGATGAACTTGCAACGCCCGATAACGAAGACGCACTGTCGGTGGCTGCTTGCTGGCCCAAATCAAATTCAATTTCGCCAATGCCCTTTAGTGTGTTGTGCCATTGAGCCAACGTTAACCCTTCAACCAGACTGACAGAAAAGAAGTACTCATCACCTTGTGTAAATACAGTGAAAATATCGGCCAGCGACTGCCCGGGAAGCAACATGTAAGTGCCCGATTTAATATCTGTACTAGCGGCAAAGAACTTAAGCCACATTTTGGCAACAATAGGGCTAATGTCGGTCATTTCTTTATTGCGAAGCTGCTTTATGGTTCTGTACGCGCTGCCCCCTTTTTCGATAGAAAACAGCGTATTCTGCTTTAACTCAAGAGGCATGGTAACCGTGTTAGAGATGTAATAAGCGCCTGCTGCAGCGCAGAGCGAGGCTAATACCATCAAAAAAATAATTACGTATAAAACACGTTTCACAATCATGACTCCTGTCTTTTCGATTGATAGCGAAGGGGCTCAACTTCTGTTTTGTTACTTAGCCCGTTTTTATACAGGCGTTGAAGCAACAGTGTTTGAAGAGTGTCGATGTTGTTATTATTCACCGGATATAGTGAGGTACTACCATCGGCAAAAGTAATGCTTTTTATCGGAATGACCTTCATAAGGGCATTTGTAATAACTACGCAATCTGCTCGCATAACGTTGTTAAACGTAAACTCTCCTACCTTGTGCGGTACATTTTCTTCATTCAGTGCATTAAGTAAACACTCCCTGACTACACCATTTACACCGCTTCCTGTCAGTGAGGGGGTGCACCACGTATTATCAGTATAAAAGAAAATATTACCTGCACTGCATTCAATAACGTTACCTTGTGTGTCGCACACAAGCGCATCGTCAGCATCGGCTTGGTTTATTTCTCTTTTAATCAGTACTTGCTCTAAACGGTTCATGTGCTTGATGCCGGCTAACGCAGGCTGAATAGCCAATGCTGTTTGCGCACACATTAGCGTAACGCCCGTGGCAGAAAGAGAGTCGTAATGAGTAGGGTATGGATGTTGAGAGAATCGAACTAACGGTGGGTTTGCTTCATCACGACTGTACCCTCGCCCGGCTTCTCCGCCAGATACATGCACTTTTAATACGTACTTAATTTCTGATTTTTCGAATTGTGACGGATTTGATTCACACTCTAATAGCGGTTTTTTTTCATCGTCTATCTGTGAGGCTTCTTTTCTTTTTAGTTCAGCGCTAGCTTGAAAAGCCTGTATCTTAGACCCTATAGCTTGTTCTAAGATGTGAATATCGATAGACAGACCGATTGCCGTACAATCATGGGACAAGCGAGAAAGATGGAGAGACAGTAATTCAGGATGATCATTTACTACACATATTGTAGTAAATACGCCGTCACCATAATTAAAGGCCCTGTCGCTCGACGCTATGGGCGTATCATTGGGAATTATTATCACTGTCTGCTCGGTATCTTAAGTACTGATATTAGTAGTGGGGAGTATACCAAGTTGTTGAGTGCAAACAACAAAGGGGGATGCATAAGATGCATCACCCTTTGATTTATAAAAGCTCAGTGTAAAAGTGCATTATGACAAGACACTGTAAAAGCTCAGCTGAGCCTACCTATGTCGTGCGCTTACAAACGCTTGAATATTAACGAGCCGTTAGTTCCGCCAAAACCAAATGAGTTGCATAACGCATGGTCAGCAGTAAACATTTTTGCTTTATTAGCTACAAAGTCTAAGTCGCACCCTTCGCCCGGCTCATCAAGGTTGATGGTGGGTGGCGCCATTTTATCTCTTAGCGCTAATATCGTGAAAATAGCCTCTACAGAACCCGCAGCACCTAACAAGTGGCCTGTCATCGATTTAGTAGAACTCACCAACAATTCGTAGGCGTGTTCGTTAAATACTCGCTTAACCGCTGCAACCTCGGCGACATCTCCGGCTGGCGTTGATGTACCGTGAGCATTTACGTATCCAATTTCGGTGGGGTCGATCTTCGCGTCTCGAATTGCGTTTTCCATCGACGTTGCCGCACCTTCACCGTCTGCTGGTGGAGAAGTCATGTGATAAGCGTCGCCACTCATACCAAACCCAACAAGTTCTGCATAAATAGTCGCGCCGCGTGCTTTCGCCGCTTCGTACTCTTCTAGCATTACTACACCAGCACCCTCGCCCATTACAAAGCCATCTCTGTCTTTGTCCCACGGACGACTTGCAGCTTTAGGATCGTCGTTACGAGACGACAACGCGCGAGCAGCAGCAAAACCTGCAATTCCTAGCGGCGTAATAGTTGCTTCGGCACCGCCGGCTAACATTGCATCTGCATCGTCATAGGCTATTGTTCTTGCTGCGATACCTATGTTGTGGACCCCTGTAGTACAGGCTGTTACAACATTGATATTAGGCCCTTTCAACCCTTCCATAATGGAAAGAAAGCCAGAAATCATGTTCGTTATCGTGGATGGCACAAAGAAAGGAGATACACGCTTTGGCCCACTGTTGAGCAATTTTGAATGATTTTGTTCAATTTGCTCTAAACCACCAATTCCCGAACCTATTGCTACACCTACGCGGCGAGCATTATCACCGGTAATGGGTAGACCTGAATCGGCTAGTGCTTGTTTACCCGCTGCAACACCGAACTGGATAAAGCGGTCCATTTTTTTCATTTCTTTCTTATCGATATAATCCAGGGGATCAAAATCGTTAATTTGGCCTGCGAAACGGGTTGAATAGTTACTACAATCGAAATGAGTGATTTCACCTATGCCGCTCTCGCCTGCGAGCAGTTTGCGCCATGTGTCTTCACTGTTAAGACCTGTCTCTTATACACATCTCCGAGCCCACGAGACGCTACGCTATCTCG
>OJHJ01000580.1_pt1 | contig 10379 bp, 9 predicted proteins | sample 1595201 | NCBI WGS metagenome assembly OJHJ01 (sample SAMN05416832, study PRJEB24817) | seawater metagenome | isolation source: Sea water | place: Canada:Atlantic | collected 2013-07 | reverse complement strand
GTGCTACAGCTGCTGGATGACGCACTGGCTGAACGCCACTAGGGGGCGTCGCCCACCCGTCTTGAGTCACGACAAAGAAAAAGGCGGGGAATTCCCCGCCTTAACTATGTTTGGTATCCAATTGATATCAAAATGGAATTTCATCATCCAGATCGCGCGAGGAACCGCGACCCCCGTCGTTGCCGCCGCCCGAGGGGCCACTGTCATAGCCGCCGCCGTAGCCGCCCTGATCCGACGGGCCACTGTCGTAGCCGCCACCGCCGCCACCGTAGTTGCCACCACCACCACCGGAACCACCACCGTCGCGGCCATCGAGCATGGTCAGCGTGCCGCCAAAGCCCTGCAGGACAACTTCTGTGCTGTATTTGTCTTGACCGGACTGGTCTTGCCATTTGCGGGTTTGCAACTGGCCTTCGATATATACTTTGGAACCCTTCTTCAGGTATTGCTCTGCGATGCGCACAAGCCCTTCCTGAAAGATCGCCACCGAATGCCATTCGGTCTTTTCGCGGCGCTCGCCGGTGTTGCGGTCTTTCCATGTCTCGGATGTCGCGATGCGCAGGTTGCACACTTTGCCGCCGTTCTGGAACGAACGCACTTCGGGATCGCGCCCCAGATTCCCGATTAGGATCACTTTATTCACTGAGCCGGCCATGATGCCCCCATTTGCTGCAAGTTTACGGGCCACGCGCGAATCCCGCACGCACCTTGGATTGGCCGACGTTATACCCAGCAGGGTTTGCGATAAACAGGGGGGAGGCGGGATTATCGCCGTTGCGACCCACGCAGATGTGACAGGGGGCAATAAAGGGTGGCACCAACGGGTCAGTTTGATATGGTCTGCGGGAATTGAGACTGCGTGGGGCAGGGACAATATGCGAATTTTACTAACGGCGGCGCTGTGCTGCCTTTCTGTGGGCGCAGCACCGGTTGCCGCCGATGTGTTTTCATCCAAGAACCGGACCAAGCTTTTTGCGTCCCAGACCAAGATTTTGGACACACGGGCATCAAAACAATATGCAGCCTCAGTCCGGTTGCAGCCACAACGCGTTGTCACCCCGACAAAATGGGACACACCCAAATATCGCGGCAAGTACAAGGGCGTCTATCTTGGCATGGCGCGCGAAGCCGCGATGCGCCACGGCATTCCGGCGGATCTCTTCTTGCGTCTCGTGCAGCAGGAAAGCGGCTGGAACCCTGCGGCGCGGTCGCATAAAGGCGCGCTTGGTCTGGCTCAGCTTATGCCTGAAACGGCGCGGATCCTGCGCGTGGACCCGACCGACCCCTACGAGAACCTTGATGGCGGTGCACGCTACCTCAAGCGTCAATATCAGGCGTTCGGGTCATGGAACCTCGCGCTTGCGGCCTATAACGCGGGGCCGGGGGCGGTGAAGAAATACGGTGGCATCCCGCCCTACGCCGAAACCAAGAACTATGTGAAGGTGATCGCGGGTCTGTGATGCACCGCGATAGATTGCTGTAAATAAAACATATTTCGCCGCAGCATGCTGATTTCCGCTTGCCGTTTTTCGCGGCGATGGAACCATATCGCCACGGCTGATGTTCCCTCTCCACAGCGTCAGCAGGTCGTCTTCTACGGTCTGCGCGCATCAGGAAGATAAAAGATAAGGAGCATTCGCATGTTCAACTCAGTTAAATCGATCGCCTTGGCCACAGGTGTAAGCTTGGCCGCATTGTCCTCTGCCGCATTTGCGGACGACAGCGTTGCCTTCTCCGCGATTGACGTAAGCTCGTCGATCAACGCCGCGCAGGACGCTAACGCGATGGAGTATTACCCCCAGATCACCGAGGACCTGAAAGCCGCCGTGGCCGCCCGCGTCTTGGGCAGCGATGACGCCAGCGATCCGACGATCAACATCGACATCCGCAAGATCTCGCTGGATGGGGATACGATGCTGAGCGATAGCCAGGAATTTAACGAGATCGAAGGTGTGGTGGACATCACATCGCCCAATGAATCGATCGGCGCGCGTAGCTTCCCTGTGAATGTCGCCGCCTATTCGGTCGACCAGGTCGTGCCCGAGGGCTATGTCGCTGTGTCCCCGACCGAGGGTGTTTTTTACGAAGTCATGATCAACGGTTTTGCCGATGAGGTGGCCGAACAGGTCGGCAATCTGAACACCGCAGGTAGCGGCGTCAGCAAATAAGCCACCCTGCCTCGATCAGGCAGAAGCGGCCATCGCACATGCGGTGGCCGTTTTTTGATGCGTAGCGAAGGGTTCAGCGCGCCGTAACGTCCATCTCGATCACCGGCTCCATCGCCGCAAGCTGCGCGTCATCCAGGTGACATTTCACCGTATGCCCCGCCGCCAGCGCCCGCAGCTCTGGCACCTGCGTCTCGCACAGATTTCCCGGCACCTGAGATTTCCATCGGCAGCGCGTCTGAAAGGGGCAACCGGGCGGCGGATTCATCGCCGAGGGGACATCGCCTTCCAGTACAATATGTTTTTTCTTCACCCGCGTGTCGGCGATCGGCACCGCAGACAGCAGCGCTTCGGTATAGGGGTGGTAGGGCGGAGAGAACACCTGATCCGTGGTGCCCAATTCGACCACATGCCCCAGATACATCACCATCACCCGGTCGCTAAGGTATCGCACGATGCTCAGGTCATGGCTGATGAACAATAGGCAGGTCTGCTGCGCCTGCTGGATCTCCATCAAAAGATCCGTCACCGCCGCCTGAACCGAGACATCAAGCGCCGACACGGGTTCATCCGCCACCACGATCCGCGCGTCTCCGGCAAAGGCACGGGCAATCCCCACGCGTTGTTTCTGCCCGCCCGACAGTTGGCGCGGCATGCGGCTGGCGAATTCCCGCGGCAGTTTGACCAGATCCAGCAGCTCCAGCATGCGCGCCTTACGGTCACGCGCGGAGGTGCCCACGCCAAACACTTCAAGCGCGCGGATGATCTGGCGGCCCACGGTCATTGACGGGTTCAATGTGTCGAAAGGGTTCTGGAACACCATCTGGATATCAGCGACGGTCTGTGTCCCCCGATCCTCGATCGCGGTGGTGCCGATATCACGGCCATCCAGCAGCAGATGACCGGCTGTGGCCGTCTCCAGCCCCATAAGAACCTTGGCAAAAGTGGACTTGCCGCAACCGGATTCCCCAACGATGGCAAGGGTTTCACCCGCACGCGCTTCAAAGCTCAGCTCTTCGTTTGCTTTAACCACTTTGGTACCGGTGCCGCCAAACATGGAATGCGCCGCCACCTGATAGTATTTCTTGAGCTTGTCCATTTTCAGAACGACGTCGCCAACCTCGCCCTTCGACTTGGTCGCCGCATGCGCCATCGGCGCGGCCCAGTCGATTTCATCGTGGCGGATACAGCGGGTCGCGTGACGCGTGTTTTCGGGCACGTCCAGCATCGGAATGGCACCCTGATCGCAGCGCCCCGCGACAAAGTAATCACAGCGCGGGCCAAAGTTGCAACCCTCGGGGCGTTTATGGGGCAGGGGGAAATTGCCGGGGATAGCGACCAGCGGGCGCGCGGTCTTGTCGGCACCGGGCAGCGGAATCGACCGGAACAGAGCCTGTGTATAGGGATGGCGCATGCCGTCGAACACATCCGCAATCGACCCGCGCTCGACCGCCTCGCCTGAGTACATGACACAGATGCGATCGCAGGTGTCCAGCACCAGCCCGAGGTTGTGGCTAATGAACAGCATAGAGGTGCCGTATTTGCGCCCCAGATCTTTGACCAGATCAATGATCGCCGCCTCGACCGTGACATCCAATGCTGTGGTCGGCTCGTCCAGGATCAGCAAGGACGGCTCTGACATCAGGGCCATAGCGATGACGATGCGCTGCTGTTGCCCGCCTGACAGCTGATGCGGATAGGCCTTGAGGATACGTTCGGGGTCCGGCAGCTTGACGTCGGTCACCAGTTGCAAGGCGCGGGCATGGGCCTCGCGTTTCGACATGCCACCGTGGATCATCGGCACTTCCATCAACTGCTGCCCGATCCGCATGGCGGGGTTCAAAGAGGCCATAGGCTCTTGATAGATCATCGCGATCTCGCTGCCCCTGATCTGACGCAACTCAGCGGCGCTCATCTGGGACAGATCGCGCCCCTTGAACTTGATGGACCCGCCCACGACACGCCCGTTCACCCCAAGGTCCTGCATTACGCCCAAGGCGACCGTTGATTTACCACAACCGGATTCACCAACCAGCCCCACAGCCTCGCCCGGTTTGACCGAGACCGAAAAATCCATCACCGCCGGAATTTCGCGCAGCCGTGTGAAGAAAGAGATCGACAGCCCGTCGATCTCCAGAATTGGCCCGTCATATGCCTCGCCCATGTCCAACTCCCTTACCTTCAACCGCAACCATATACTTCATTTTGCCAAGTAAACTCCGGGGGTGCGGGGGCTGGCCCCCGCGGCGGCCATCCCAAATCAATCCCGCAAACTCTCTTCGCGCAACCCATCCGCGAGCAGGTTCAACCCCAGCACAAGGCTGAGCAAGGCCAGCGCCGGCGCGATTGCCGCATGGGGGTAGAGCGCCAGCAGGCGGCGCCCTGCGTTGATCGTGGTGCCCCAATCGGGGCTTTCGGATTCCAGTCCCAGCCCAAAGAACCCCAGCGTGCCAAGCAGGATCGTTGTATAGCCGATGCGCAGGCAGAAATCGACGATCAGGGGGCCGCGGGCATTGGGCAGGATCTCCCACAACATGATGTACCACGGTCCTTCGCCGCGGGTCTGCGCGGCCGCCACATAGTCGCGTGTCTTGATGTCCAGTGCGAGCCCGCGCACGATCCGGAATACTGTGGGCGCATTGACGAAAACCACCGCGACAAAGACCACCAGCAACCCCGGCCCGATGTCGAGGAAATCCAGAAACGCAGGCAGGCCCGGGATCTCGTAGGTCTGGGTGCGCACCAAGGCTCCATCGTCCGAGATCATCGCGAGGTAAAGCCAGCCCACCAGCCCCAGTACCACGACCAGCACTGGCGTGCGGGTGCTTGGCTGCGTGCGCAGGCGTGTGTTGAGCAGCACCCCAAGGAACACCAGCGGAAAGATGAACAGCACAATTGCCATGTAATTCGGCAGTCCGGTCAGCACGATCTCGGGGGTGACCAGAAGATAAAAGATCAAGATCACCGGAAAGGCGAGGATCAGATTGGCAAGAAAGCTCAGGAATACGTCCAGTTTGCCGCCATAATAGCCCGCAGGCAGCCCCAGCGTGATCCCCACCATAAAGGCAAAGACCGTCGCCATCGGCGCGATCTGGATCACCACCCAGGCCCCCTTGATCAGTCGGCTGAACACATCGCGGGCAAGGTTATCGCCGCCCAGCAGGAACCACGGGTAGTCGCCATCCTCGGCACGGGCCAGTGGTGTGCCGGGAAGCTTGTTCTTCATGCCCGAGGTCTGGCTGAGGCTGTCATGGGTCACGATCATGTCGAACACCCCGCCGAACAGCCCCGTATAGACCCAGAACATCACCAGCCCAAAGCCGATCATGCCAACGGTGCTGTCAAACAGTTTGCCATAAAGCCCCAGCCGGCGTTTGAAGGCGATCGACAGGGCAAAGGTCACGATCAGGGCAATCCAGACGGGCAGCAGACGCTGCGCCATGCCGCCAAAGATGCCGGCCTCGGCGCCTATGAAAATGCCCCCGACGACATAGACCATCAGCAACGCCGTCGCCGCCGCGATCCCCGCGGTGGTGATCTGCCCCAAGCGGCGCGCTCCCGCAGGGGAAGTGGGCAGCAGGGGCCAGACCATCTGCATCGCGATGCCAAGCAGCACGACCAACACCGCGCCCCCCAGCAATGGGTTCACCCAGTCCAGCGCACCTGTCCATGTCAAGGGGTCCATCTGCATTGTCTCCTCAGGTGATCCGGATGCGCGGGTTCAGCACGACATAGCCGATGTCCGAGATCAGCTGCGTTGTCAGCACCACGATCACCGACACGACCGACACGGCCAGCAACAGCTCGATGTCGTTATTCGACGCGGCGCGGACCAACAGCCAGCCGAAGCCCTTGTAGTTAAAGAGGGTCTCGACGATGACGACTCCGTTCAGAAGCCACGGAATTTGCAGCATGATCACCGTGAACGGCGCGATCAATGCGTTGCGCAGGGCGTGTTTCAGGACGATGTTGCCAAAGCTCACCCCCTTCAGCCGCGCCGTGCGGATGTATTGCGCGGTCATCACCTCGGTCATCGAGGCACGGGTCATGCGCGCGATATAGCCCATCCCGTAAAGCGAGATGGTCAGCACCGGCAAAAAGAAATTCCAGAAGGTCGCGTCTTTCATCGCACTGGCGGCGGAGCCCAGAAACAGCGTTTTGCTGTCGATCCAGCCCCAGTCGGCCAGCAGGGGCGACAACCCAAACCGCGAGGAGGCGAGCAGGGCGATGAACACGACACCAGACACATATTCAGGCGTCGCGGTTGTCAGGATTGAAAAGGTCGACAGGGTCCGGTCCGTCCGCGACCCTTCGCGCATCCCCGCCAGCACGCCCACAATCAGCGCCATCGGCACCATCAGCAGGATCACGCAGCCCATCAACTTGCCCGTCAGCGCCAATCGCGTCAGGACAGTGGGGCCGACATCCTCTTGGAAAACAGTCGAAAATCCCCAATCCCCTTGCAAGATACCGCAAAAGCGGCGGCGGTCGCCCTCGGGCGTGTCCTTGGTAAAGCAGCGCCCGAAACTGGTGCCGTCATCCTCTTGCGTCACCCATCCGGGCATGACGCCCAGCCATTGGCCGAATTTGACCGGCAGCGGGTCAAGATAGCCGCGATCCCCCAGATAGCTTGCGACCGCTTCGTCCGACATGCGGAAGTTGCCTTGGGTCTTGGCGAGCTTTTCGAGGTTCGGATAGAGGTTGGTCAGCCAGAACACGATAAAGGTCAGGCATAGCGCTGTTACCACCATCACGCCCAAACGGCGCAATATGAAAATACCCATGTGATGACCCTGTTGCGCGGCGGTACGGCGACACCTCGAAGGCGCGCGGCTGCGTTTGAATTTGTCGCAGCGCGGTCCGGCTTTTGCCGATACGTTGCGCGCTGCGCGGCTCCCTTATTGTCCGCTTTCCACCATGACATGGGCGGTGCGGATGTGTTTTTCTCGAATGCCAGTCAGCCACAGGTCGCGGTGGCAGGTCAACTCGGTACTTTGGAAAAGGCGCTAACCCGAGCGTCCTTGTGGCCACTGGTCCTGACGCGTCAGGCCGCCGTTGCCCGCAGACGCGAGGGTGTGAGGCCCGTGTGTTGCTGCATGAACCGTGTGAAATAGGCGGCGGAGCCAAAGCCAAGGTGGCGCGCGATATCCTGTGCGGAATGCTCTGTCGTGCCAAGCAGGTGCCGTGCCTCATGCACCACCCGTTCGGTCAGGATATCCGCCGCAGTCTTGCCGGTGGCGGATTTTACGGCCCGTGACAGATGCGTCGGCGTGACCTCCAGGCTTTCGGCGTATTGCGCCATCGGCGCGCCGCTGCTGTAGTGTTCACAGACCATCTGGCAGAACCGCGCGCTGAGCCGTGCGGCGGCGTTGCGCCGGTTGGGGACATGTTCGTCCTGCATGATCTGGCGCCGCAGCCAGACCGACATCAGCGCCGCGTGCCCCTCTAACGCGTCATGATACAGCGGGCGCTTGGCCTGTTGTTCGCGCTGCGCGGCTTCGATCAGGCCGGTCAGTTCGGTCTGGGCCTGCACATCCCGAATACGCAGGTGGCGCGGCATTTGGGGCAGGCGCAGCTCGGTGCCGTCGGGGATCACCACCGCTTGCCCGATGCCCTGCCGCCCCATATCAAGGGCAAAGAGCGCACGGGCAGGGATAAACACCGCGTTATGCGCCCCCAAGCCGCGCCGCTGGCCGTCAAGCTGCAGCAACCCCTGACCGCGGGTGATCCAGATCAGCATATGCACAGGCCGGTCATGACAAAGCTGCACGCGCCAGTCCTGCCCTTGCGACAGTTGCGCCAGCGTCAGCAATTCGATCGTGTTCTCTGTCATTGCATGACCCTATCAGCAAAAGACAAGTGAACACTATCGTTATACAGAGATACGGAAAGATAAAGGCAGTAAAAGATAATTTCGCCGTTTTGGCGACTGCGTGCTAGCCCGGCACATATTGCAGCCAATCGGCGGTGTTCTTGCGCATCCACGTGCGCTGCCGTTTGGCATACTGCCGTGTCGCGATGATGGCATCCTGTCGCGCCACGTCAAGCGGTGTTACGCCGTCAAGGTAGCGCATCAGCTCGGGTACGCCGATGGCACGGTGCGCGGGCAGGGCGGGGTCATAATCGGGGCGCACGGCGGCAACTTCGTCCAGCGCGCCTTGGTCCAGCATCTGGTCAAAGCGACGGATGATCCTGTCGTTCAGCCAGTCCTTTGACGCGGCAACGGCGACGGCCTGACAGCGCTCCATCGGCAGGACGGGCGGCGGCGTATCATCTTGCCACGCGGCCAGCCCGCGCCCTGTGGCTTGCTGCACCTCCCACGCACGCTGGACCCGCATGGGGTTATAAAGATCGATGCGGCGCGCCGTCTCTGCATCAAGCGCGTCGATCATCGCCGCGCGGGTCATGGTGTTGCCCGCGGCGCGTACCGCATCGGGGGTCGGGGGAATGTCCACCAGCCCCTTGGTCAGCGCCGCGAAATAAAGCCCCGTGCCACCGACAATGATCGGGCGTGCGGGCTGGCGCAGCACCTCGGTCACCTCGCGCAGCCAGTGGCCGACCGAATAGGGGTCGTGTGCTGCGACATGGCCATACATCAGATGCGGTGCCAAGGCCTCTTCCTCGGCCGGGGGGCGGGCCGAAATCACGCGCCAGCAGCCGTAGACCTGACTGGCATCCGCGTTCACAATCACCCCGCCCTGAGCCTGCGCAATCGCCAGCGCCAGCGCCGATTTACCCGACGCCGTGGGCCCCGCAATCAGGACAGGTGCGGCAGGGTCGATAGAGGAAACCACGTCAGAGACGCGGGACAGCGGGGCATCTGGCATTTCTTTGCGTGAACCTCTGACGGAGCATTGAATGTTTGCGCTATTTGCGACATTTTACGGCGCAATGAAAACCCCTCCCACACCCTGAAAGGTGCGCCCATGCCCGAGAGCCAGTCAAAAGTAACATTCAACCGGGTCATGCTGAAGATTTCAGGCGAAGCATTGATGGGCGATCAGGGGTTCGGGCTGAACCCGCCAACCGTGCAACGCATCGCGAACGAGGTCAAATCGGTTCACGATCTTGGCGTCGAAATCTGCATGGTCATCGGGGGCGGCAATATCTTCCGTGGGCTGCAAGGGTCGGCTCAGGGGATGGAACGCACCACCGCTGATTATATGGGGATGCTGGCCACCGTGATGAACGCGCTGGCGATGCAATCCGCGCTAGAGGAACTGGGCATCCACACGCGGGTAATTTCCGCGATCACAATGAACGAGGTCGCCGAACCCTACATCCGCCGCCGCGCCGTGCGCCACCTTGAGAAAAAGCGCGTGTGCATCTTTGCCGCGGGCACCGGCAACCCCTATTTTACCACTGACACGGCCGCCACATTGCGGGCCAATGAAATGGCGTGTCAGGCTATCCTGAAAGGCACCAAAGTGGACGGTGTCTATGATAAAGATCCGGTGAAACACGAGGATGCCGTGCGGTTTGACCGTATTAGTTATGACGATGTGCTGGCCAAACACCTTCAAGTTATGGATGCCAGCGCCATTGCATTGGCGCGTGACAACAACCTACCCATCATCGTCTTTTCATTGGACGAACCGGGGGGATTCAAGGGAATCCTTGCCGGTGAAGGCACCTATACAACCGTGCATGGCTGACGCTAGAACCGCTCAACCGGCACAGAGGGCAGCCCGCCGCCCGCGCGCAAGCAAGTTTGCAGAGGAACCACAGACATGGCTGACGACATTGAAATTGATACAAGCGATATGGAACGCCGTATGGAAGGTGCCATCGCCTCGCTAAGGACGGAATTCGCGTCGTTGCGGACCGGGCGGGCAAGCGCCTCGATTCTGGAGCCCGTGATGGTGGATGCCTACGGGCAGATGACCCCGCTGAATCAGGTCGGGACGGTCAACGTTCCAGAACCACGCATGGTTACGATTAATGTCTGGGACAAAGGTCTGGTTAATAAGGTCGAAAAGGCTATCCGTAACAGTGGTTTGGGGATTAACCCTCAAATGAATGGTACGATCATCATGCTGCCCATTCCCGAGCTGAACGAGGAGCGTCGCCGCGAGTTGACCAAAGTGGCATCGCAATACGCCGAGCACGCCCGCGTCGCCATTCGCAACATCCGTCGCGACGGTATGGACCAGATCAAAAAGGCCAAGAATGACGGTATGTCCTGTCTCTTATACACATCTGACGCTGCCGACG
>OJHJ01000576.1_pt1 | contig 10431 bp, 10 predicted proteins | sample 1595201 | NCBI WGS metagenome assembly OJHJ01 (sample SAMN05416832, study PRJEB24817) | seawater metagenome | isolation source: Sea water | place: Canada:Atlantic | collected 2013-07 | reverse complement strand
GAGATAGCGTAGCGTCTCGTGGGCTCGGAGATGTGTATAAGAGACAGATTCAACAACGCCGTTAAGTATGGCTGAGGGAGTATGTATCGCCCCGCCTTGGTACATATTGGGAACAACGCTATCTACACTACCTACGGCTTTTATTTTCCCATCAGAAATGTAAATCATCTCGTCACTCAATAACAAAAGCTCATCAATGTCATGGGAAACCACAAAGCATGTAAGTTGCGATACCGCGCACAAGTGGCGTAAAAAAGCGTAAATGTGCCGCCTGGTTACAGCATCAATTGCGCTAAGTGATTCGTCGAGTAGCAGAATGTGAGGCCCGTTGACTAATGCCCTTGCAATAGCCACCCGCTGGGCTTCACCGCCAGACAAGGTTGCAATGGGTTTTGACAGTAGGTGCTCGCAGTGACACCCTTTTACCGCTTCATTAATAGAAATAGCATGTTCACTGGCATGACGGGTGGCAAGCTGTAAATTGCCTTCCACATTCACATGAGGGAACAATAAGGGCTGTTGGAATACAATTCCAATTTTTGGCGAAACATCGCCCCAATTAGCCTGGGTTAACGCGCCTTTTTCAAAACCTGCTATGCAGCGCAACAAGCTGCTTTTACCCGCACCGGATGGCCCAGTGATACCGATAAATGACGAGGAAGCACGCAGTTCAACCCGGCCTTCTATTCTGCTTGGAAGCAATACCTCAAACGCCACACTCATCGCTTGCGCTCCGGGTCTATATTTCTAGTACCACTTGAGGGGTCTGCGCCACCATTAAAGCGATAGAGTAGCGCTAACACAATAAAGGAAAACACAAGTAGTCCAAGGGACATTACATGAGCACGCTCATACTCTAGTGCTTCAACTTGCTCATAAAGCGCAATGGAAAGTACCTGGGTTTCACCGGGTATGTTGCCACCAATCATGAGTACCACCCCAAATTCACCTACGGTATGAGCAAAGCTAAGCCCAAATGCCACCATAATTGGTGCTTTGCAAAGAGGCAGCACAATACGATAAAAACTTTCTAGCCGTGAAAAACCAAGAGAGCTCGTTACCTCAAGATACCGTTTATCTAGCTGCACGAACCCACTGTATAAAGGCTGAAGCGCGAAAGGCAGTGAATATATTAACGAGCCAAGCACAAGCCCCTGAAAGCTAAATACCAACGTACTGCCTGTTAATGCCAACCACCACTGCCCCAGCGCACTTTGGGGTGAGAACGCGATGAGCAAATAAAAGCCAAGCACGGTGGGTGGCAGTACCAGCGGCAATGCCAACACAGACAGAACCAATGATTTTGCCTTGTGTTGCCAGTTCGCCAAAAACCATGCAAGGGGCATAACTATAATCAACAATAAGACACTAGTGACTAACGCTAGCTTAAACGTGAGTATGGCAGTATTTAACATTTCAGCATTTATGATATCGGCGTCTACATACCCCATGAATCAGCACCCATTTTGCCAATGTGATGTGTAGCGCGAACATGAGTATGATGATTACTTAATACATTCTCATATCCCCAATCACTCAGTGATGATTGCACCGAGGAAGACAGTAAATACTGCACAAAAAGACTCGCCGGTTTGATGTGGACTAACGATTCAGTATTTATTACCTCACCCACGTCATTTATCGAATCAAAAATATTTGGGCTTAAGGCAGCCGCATCGTTGTCGTTAATGGCTAACGATTGCACGATGGGAGCGTGTAGGCTTTCATCAATAAGCGACCAGTACATTGTTTGATGCGAGCCAGTTGATCTATAAGAACTACCTGTTCTATCGAAGTCAGCTGTTTTTTTGAAAATTGTACCTGATGTTGGCGCTGATACACTCTCAAGGCTCTCATTCTCACTGTGACTGCCACTATTACCCTCACCTTCGGCAAGCACTGTAGAGTATGCGACTAACGCACCTTTTACATTGCCTGTACTCACGTACTGATACGCTTGCAGCACATTCTTCCCTTTTACTAGCCTATCTTTAAAGGTATTCCACAATGACGTGTTGCGTAAAACTTGCTGTGCAGCCAGCCCATAAGGCGCTAGTTTAGGGTTGGCAATAGCAAACTTACCGCTGGTTTCTGCGATAAAACGTTCAAGCGCCGTTTTCGTCTCTGTACTGGCATTGGGTGTAATTAGGGCCAGTCGGCCTCGGGCAAAGGCTGTCACGTTATCGGGATGAATAAGGTTGTTCTTCGCTAACATGGCGGGTCTTGCTGTGTCTGCAGAGAGAAAAACGTCAAAGCTCGCGCCGTGAAAAATTTGCGCGTAAAGGGTTCCGCTTGATGACGTTGTTATGGATACGTCGATGCCAGTAGTAGCGGTGAAATCGGATGCAATTGCCGCTAAAGGCTTTGCGAAATTTGCCGCAACCGCAATGTTAAGCCTTGGTGACTTTGCATAATGATGGTGAAAAACATTTGAAAAATTTTGCGCACTTTTCGTGGTGGCCATTGCAGAGCTTGAGAGTAACAAAAGCGCTGTTACCAATGATGTGAGTAAACGCGTTACTGCCCTCAACGCTCAGACATCCACTTTAGCGCAGCAGCGTCATCCGAACCTTTTGCTTCAACCCACGTGGAATTGTCGCCTTTAAACTCTTTTTTCCACAAGGGGACCGATTGTTTGAGCATGTCCATTAAAAAGCAGGCGCCATCAAATGCTGCCTGTCTGTGCGCAGCGGCGCAGCCTACCCAAACAATTTGCTCGTTATTATAAATACGGCCTACTCGATGCACCGCACCGGCATTGGTAAGTGAAAAGCGCTCTATCGCTTTATCTATCAAAGTAGACAGTGCTTTTTCAGTCATGCCCGGATAATGCTCTAGCTCAATACCGTCAATGTTACCTGCATTGTTAAAGTCTCTCACTAAGCCGGTAAATGTGACGATAGCGCCAGTATTACCCAAGGTTTTAGCATGGGTTTGTGATTGCAACTGGGTATACAAATCGCCTTGGTCGAAGTCTTGCTCCTGTATGAAAGCAAACATCTTTAGCCCCCAGTAACAGGAGGGAAAAAAGCAACTTCATCGCCTGGGCTCAACACGGTGCTGCTGTCACACAACTGCTGGTTTTTAGCCGTTAAAATGCTGCCTTCTAATGCAAGAGCCCAGTTTCTGTCTAACTCTCTTAACTGCGCTATAACGTGGGCAATTGTCGCCTCCGTATCGCTATCGACAACAACATCGATACCCAAGGTAGGCGTTTTCGAAATTTCACGGGTTTGTGCGAATGTTTTCACCGTTATCTGCATGCTGTTCCTATGCTAAATGAATGTATGCGCGCTTTACTGACGCCTATTGTGACTTTATCGGCATGTGTCACTGTTGACTTACTTCACTGCTCAATTCATTGCTCACTTCACTGTTAGTCCAATGGCCCGTTTTTCCGCCTTTCTTTTCAAGAACGCGTACGCCTTCCATATGCATAGTCGGGTCGATGGCTTTGCACATATCGAACAAGGTGAGTAGCGCCACATTCACGCCGGTCAACGCTTCCATTTCCACACCTGTTTTACCGCTTAGCTTGCAGTAACAGGTAGCTCGTATCCGCTTTTCTTCGGGCTGAACATCAAAATTCACGTCTACTTTAGATAATGCCAGTGGATGGCAAAGGGGGATCAAATCACTGCATCGTTTCGCGCCTTGAATACCGGCAATTCTTGCCACTGCAAATACATCACCTTTCGCTATTTTGGCTTCGCTTATTTGCTGGATAACACTGTCGCTAACATAGAGAAAGCCCTCTGCAGTTGCTTCTCTTTTTGTTACGCTTTTATCACTTACATCAACCATGTTTGCCTGACCACCGGCATCGATGTGGCTGAATTTACCCGAAGATTCGCTCATGCTGTTTTCCCGCTCCAGGCTGTTTTTTCGCTCAGGGCTGCTTTTCCGCTCAGGGCTGCTTTCCCGCTCAGGGCTGCTTTCCCGCTCAGGGCTGCTTTCCCGCCCAAGGCTGTTCCCGTATTCACAGGTTCACCAAGTGTTTAACGAAGTTACATGGTTTAAAATCCACATCTAACTGGCTAGCAATAATTCGCTCCCACCCAGTTCTACATGCACCTGTAGAGCCTGGCAAACAAAAAATCACCGTGTTGTTAGCAAAGCCAGCGACAGCTCTAGATTGAATAGTAGATGTGCCAATTTCTTCATAGCTTAACTGGCGGAATAGCTCTCCAAAACCATCAACCTCTTTGTCGAACAATACGCTAATCGCCTCTGGCGTGGAGTCTCTGTGGGTGAAGCCGGTACCGCCAGTTATGAGTATGCTGTGAATGTTACTATCTGCAATCCAAGAGGACACAACGGCTCTTTGCTGGTAAATATCGTCTTTTACTAGCTCTCTAGCAGCAAGGTTGTGCCCTGCATCAGTCAATGCCTGAGTTAAATAATCTCCAGACTTGTCGTTATCAAGAGAACGGGTATCTGAAATAGTGAGTACGGCAATATTGAGCGGCTGGCTAACAGCAGACATATAAATTCCTAATTTGCTATGCGACATCGTGTCTGGCTTTGATAAAGTATAAACTTCCCTGAAACCAGCACAATTTTTTGTGAGTAGACACTTTATAAGGGTGTACCCCATGAATTCAATACTTAAGTTGACTTAACCTATGCGTAAAACACGACACAGAGACCTGACTGACGAACAAGCTATGCGCTACAACCGCCATATTGTTCTGCCAAGTGTGGATTTAGACGGGCAAGAGGCGCTGCTAAATGCAAAAGTGCTAATTGTGGGTATGGGCGGCCTAGGTAACGCCGCAGCCTTGAACCTCTGTGCAAGTGGTGTTGGCACCCTCACCCTTATTGATTTCGACAACGTAGAATTAACCAACCTTCATCGCCAAACGCTCTTTTCTGAAGTTGATGTCTCAAAAAGTAAGGTACACGCCGCGCAACAGCAGCTTGTGCAAATGAATACCGACTGTGAAATTCACACCGTTAATGAGGCGTTTGGCGTAGAACATAAAAACCTAGTGTCCTCCTGTGATGTGGTGCTTGATTGTACCGACAACGCCACAGCTAGAGACCTTATTAACAAGCTTTGCTACGCCGCAGGTACGCCCTTAGTATCAGGCGCTGCTATTCGCTTTGAAGGGCAGCTATTTGTTGCCATTCCCGGCAAGAGTCGCTGCTATGGGTGTTTACGCCAGCTATTTACAGCGCCAGACTTAAGCTGTGTAGAGTCGGGAATATTTTCACCCGTCGCGAATATTGTGGGCACCTATCAGTCTTTACTTGCTATGCAGGTACTCATGCAATTTGACACAATACCATTAAACGCCTTAATGACGTTTGACGCCCTAGAGCACGAGTGGCAACGCTGGCAGCTACCCGATACAACAGAATGTGACATTTGCGGACCCGCTTTCGCCAAGTAGAGCATAAAAATTGCATTAGCTGCTCATCGAAACACGCTTGTAAAAGGATGTTAAATGACAGCAGAATATTTTTTGGTGCTTGGCTTAATTGGGGTGGCATTTTTTGCAGTAGCAGGCGCACTGCTTGGCTACGAAAAAAATATCAGTGGCTTTGGCGTTGTGGTGGTTGCCACCGTTACCGCACTGGGTGGCGGTACACTGCGAGATATTTTGCTAAGCAAGCCCATATTTTGGATTGAAACGCCGGATTATTTATACTCAACCTACGCTGCCATTATTGCTACGGTTTTGCTTATCCGCTACCTCCCCTCCGTCAACAATTATTATTTTTTGGTGGTAGATGCTATCGGCATGGCCATCTTTAATATTATGGGTATCGAAAAAGCACTCATTAGCGGTTCGGGGCTGGTGGTTGCCATTACGATGGGTATTACTACCGGAATATTTGGCAGCCTGATCCGTGATGTTATATGTCGGGAAGTGCCATCGGTAATGCGAAACGAACCTTACGCGTCAGCCTGTTTGGCGGGCGGTCTAGTCTATGCCGCCTTATTTAGCCAAGACATAAGTTACATATGGTGTATTTTAGGTTCTCTTATTACAACCATTTCTCTTAGGTTGGGCTCGCTACATTGGGGGTGGCACATCACTATCTTCAGAAAAAAAGATCGTGAAGTTTCACAAAAAAGTGAAGTACAAAACAGCTAAACCACCTCATTAACTAGCATGTGTACAAGCTTGCTGTATCCCAAAATATTAAAAAGCCGGCACTAACATATGATAGTGCCGGCTTTGCTAGGCTTTTGAAAAACTATTTTAAAAGCGTCGGTAACCTTAGGTAAGGCTAAGACTTACTTTTATGAAATGCTCTTTCAATACGGTCGGTAAGGTAGAATTTATGAACCTTACTCGCTCTATCACCCCGTGAGTTATCGACTAAATCACTAATCCTGTTCAGCTCATAAAGCGCAGCTGCTTTGGCCAAATGATCGTAGTTGCTGGCTTTTTCTAAACCGCTTATTTTAATCAACTGCTCCACATATTCCGTTTGTAGGTTTCGGCGGTAGCTATTTACGTCACGCTTAATATCAGCCTCAAAAATTCCTTTGGTGAGCTCTCCCATCATTTGCTCAAGACTGTACTCGTTGCCATAGAGCGCAGTATCACTCATTCGCATTTGAACAGCAGGATGAAGCAAATGGGTAAGCACATTCTTTTGTGCCCCTAACAGCATTTTGTGTGGCTTAGGATCTTCGTTTTTCCCCATATTGTCGAAACCGCGACGCTGACGCTGAATGTAAGCAAATAGCGGCTCCATGGTTTCGATAGCATTAGGCGCAAACACAAACTCGTTTAGCGTTTCCATTGCTCGCTGCTGCAGCGCCTTAGGTACTGGCGTAAAGGGCTGTTCATACCCTTCTTGCCCCACAAACGTGCGGTCTACATAGACACCGCCTACATAACGAGAAACAACACTAGCCTGGCGTGCAAACTCACCAAATACGGCGTTAACACCCACCGCGAGGTCGTTGTGCGAACGATTATCAGCGAGGGTTTTGTCTTTAATTTCTGTGGCGGTTGATTTAATAAGACCAAATCGGTCTCGCGCGTATTCAACTGCATCGCCCGACATATCAAAGATATTGATTCGTGGGTCGAGATGCCGCCCTGGCGCTCGCATGTCATCAGCATCGTTACCGAACGCCAATTCTGGTTCTGCGCTGCGTGACAAAATAGCTTGCAGTCGTTTCTCTTCGGCTTCTGGGTCTGCTAGCGCAGTAGAGTAACCGTATTCAATTGCCCAATCATCATAAGGCCCGGGCTTTTCTGTGTAGAAATCGCCTTGCGAAACGCCATCAGGCGCAAAGTTAACCGCCGGATAATCCATTACCGAGCCTGCCAAAATACCTTGTGTAACCGACGCGTCATGGGCTTCATCATGACCGTGTAACTGAGACGCTTTCATGTTGTGGTTAAGCCCTAGGGTATGACCCACTTCATGCAAAATAAGGTAATGCATGGCTTGCCTAAGAAGCTTGTCTTTTTCAATATCGCCCATCCCTTTTGCCAGTGACGCATATTCACCGAAAAGCAGTCCAGCATTAAGTTCGTGACCTAATGAACAGTATTGCGCGGCATTATCACCTAACGACGAGGGCATTTGCGATGAAAGAGAGCTAGCGCCGTCGGTAAACATTTCTCCTGCAATCCAGCGCCCTTTCATAAAGCTGTATTCCAGCATAATATCAGAGGCAATAATTTGTCCTGTTAACGGGTTGGCAACGCTTGGCCCGTAACCGCCAAATGGGGGTCTTGGCGATGACGTCCAGCGCAGCACGTTGTAGCGCACATCTTCGGCTTTCCAATCTGCATCATCGGGCTGAATACGCACTTCGATGGCATTGCTAATACCGGCTTTTTCAAACGCCGAATTCCAACTTAACGTTGCATTACGTATAGTGTCTCGCCACTCTACTGGGGTTGTATTTTCAATCCACCAAACTATGGGCTCAACGGGGTCTGACAATGCCGCTGTAGGGTCTTTCTTTTCTAAATGCCAGCGGTTTATTACATCGCGACCGATGAAGGTTTGATCAGTGGTTAAATCGTCAAATTGTTTACCAAAATAACCAATTCTTGGGTCGTCTCTACGGGATGCAAAGTTATTATCGGGCAGTTCAATAAAGGCATGCTGTAAACTAATTGTGGTGTAGCGAGGGTCGGTAATATAGTTGCCCCCACGTACCTTTGGAGTGTCATTTTCAAAAACGTAATCCACTACGATGTGGGTGTTTGCGGGGAAATTATCGATAGCAGCAATTTTACTTTTATCATCGCTAAGCTTACCTAATTTAAAGCGTTTCTTCTCTGCTTCTGGTCTTGATGACGGCATTGGCGCTACGCGGTGAAGCTTTTGATTTTTCACCACGTCTTCTAGCTTTATCGCTATACGTCCGTCTTCCTCATTCACAATTTTAGTGGATACCAGCACGGCCTCACTTGTATTAGCATTGGCGGCTTTGCTTATGGCGTTGTCAGGGTCGAAATAATAGCGAGGTGTCATTGCCACAATTTCAATGCGGTCGAACACGCGACGCATTTCAATGAGGCGATGTTGGCGAAAGCCGCCGCGAAAATGCCCTGCATCCACCACACCTTCAACAGTATTGGCAAAGTATAAAAATGGCTTATTCAGTTTAGCTTCATCGATAATCATCAGCGCAGTGCCGTCTTCGCTATCTTGATACACAGACAGATAGCCATCGTAAGCAATTTTATCTTCTAGGCTTTGAGCAAGGGTTTGTTCTTCAGCGCTCTCGTCTTTAATCTCTTCCTTAATTTCTTTTTTGATTTCTTCTTTGGCCTCTGAAATCGACTCTTTATTTTCGTCTTGAGCATAGACATTATGGTTTATTGCAGACGTGCTCAATAATGCGATTATCAGCGCTTGGTTTATTTTATTGAATTTCATAGAGTTTCCTGTCTAACTATTTTTTATCGTTATGATGTAGGCTTTGCGCACTACTTTATTAGAATTCATTTTTTTACTAACTGAAGCGTTAAGACCTAGTATGGAACATATCAAAAAGGTTGTTTTGTAAACTATCGCGTTTTGCTGCCAATAGACCGTTGAAAATGTTGCAAAATGTGTCAACGCTGACAATTTTGTCGCTTTTTCGCACTAAACTTTTATGTAACTTACTTACCGCAAAAGCCAAGGAATAGTGTGTTCTTATGGGGTTCATAAACAAAGGCGCCCTGAGTGAAGTATCTACTCAGGGCGCTTGAAGTTGGCATTGCTCTATTAGAAATTATCTATTGAAAAGCCTGCTTAAAAGCCAAGTCAAAAAGACTAATCAAAAAGACACGCATTTATCAAAGGGGCTTGCCCGCATGGCTAATTTCAGTACTCAATTGCTCTGCATCGCTTAGTTCACTGTAAAGACTGTCAATTGGCTCTCCATCGATAAGCCCTACGATACTGCCTAGCACAAAGCCCCTGTGCACATTGTCTCCGCCCACATTAGTATTAGCGAGCAGTGCTTTTTTGCCGTCATCACTATAGCGATAAGCGAAGTAAAGAATACTCGGCCACGCACCTGAGATATAGCACGCTGGTGAATAGGTATGCCCCACCACTTCCATGTCACTTTTCTTTTTCGCAACTAATTTAGGCAAAGATAACCCCATTGAGCGTGTAGCAATATCTTCGAGTATCTCCTGCGCCGATTCGCCTTCTTGGTGCAATAGGCGAAATAACAGTTCAACATAGAAATCGCACACCATGGCTAAATCATCACTAGGGTGAGTTAGCATTAAGTGTTCTCTGCATACTCTTTGTGTCGCGTTTAGTTCGTCCCCTCGTACCGCTGCGCTGAGCGCGAGTGGCGCAATGGTAACAAACCCACCTATTGAGGCAGTATCATGGGTTACTGCACCGCATTGATGTGCAGGCTTTCCAGCCTCTAAATTGGCAAAAAAACCGCGATGATAAGACTCAGCGTAGGTGTCAGGGTGTTGCGGCTGGCTAGCGGTTAGCATTTTTATATATTCGTCTAGAAATTCGTCGCGCTGATAGCCCTTTGATAAACACCTCAACATTACTCTGGCGCAATGGGCATTTAACGTATTCTCACCGGCCTTCATACCTTGATGGTAATGTTGATTCGCGCCGGTCCAATATTGCCGTTTACCTTTCAAAATCACGTCACCAACAATCTCTTTTTTAGCCTGACGCGACGCTCTTGCCCTGCCCCCTTCACTGGTAGAGTGCAGAGACATTATTGACGAGGGATGGTACGAAGGCGCATCTTCAAACTTTACAATGCCGCCATTAAACGCTTTGAAGATATCACCTGGGTTGTAATACCAGTGAACCGGCATAGCCAAGGCATCACCAATAAACGCATTTTTTAATGCGGCCTCAAAGCGCCTCTCAAGAACGCTTTGAATTGCTGAAGGAGTATTTTCCTCTTGTTGTGGTACTGTCTCTTATACACATCTCCGAGCCCACGAGACGCTACGCTATCTCGTA
>OJHJ01000574.1_pt1 | contig 10434 bp, 9 predicted proteins | sample 1595201 | NCBI WGS metagenome assembly OJHJ01 (sample SAMN05416832, study PRJEB24817) | seawater metagenome | isolation source: Sea water | place: Canada:Atlantic | collected 2013-07 | reverse complement strand
GCTTTATGACGAACTGCTGGAGCTCCGACAGCTCGTGGAAACCTGGGAGTCCGCCAATGAACCCGACAGCCCTACCAGGGAGCGGGCGCTGAAAATGCTGCGGGAGAAAATCCAGGTGCTGGATATCTCTGACGATCTCGAACAGGAAATCGCTGGCGAGATGGGTTTGTCGGTGGAGGAGGTGTCCCTCGATGAACTTTCACCCGACCTGCTGGTTCATGAAGCCGGCCACTATGTCACTGATATGCAGGAACACTTTATGCCCTTGGGGCTGCACGTGTTTGGCCGGGACTGGAGCACAGACATGGTGGACACCATGCTCGACTCCATGGCGGGTAAGGCCGGCAAGCCAGAACCGGCCTGGCGCACCGATCTTGAAGCGTCTCCTGCTTCTGAGCGCACCAGCTTTCTCAACGCGTTGAATGGCCGGTTTGTTGCTCCGGGGCAGGGCAACGATCCATTGCGAACGCCGGCGGTATTGCCAACGGGGCGCAATTTTCACGCCTTGTCGGATGACCTGATTCCAACCCGTGTGGCCTGGTCGCTGGCTGAAGAACTGGTCGAGGAGGCCAGGGCCACAAAAGTCAGCACCTCAGAACAAAGCGATGCACTGGTGCTCTGGGCCTCGGATACGGTGCGAGACGAAGGGGTCATGATCGCGTTTGGCATGAAGCTTTTGGGTGTGCGTCCGGTGTGGAACAGTCGGGGCATCGTGAAAGGCCTGGAGCGTTTGCCCGCCGGCCCGGGAACCGATACACCCATTCGTCGCAATGTGGTTTTCACCACGTCCGGCTTGTTCCGGGATCTTTATGAAAGCCAACTGGAATGGCTGGATATGGCATCGCGTTACGCCTTGGCGGGTGCGGCGGGATCCATCAGGGCCGAGCACCCGGAGCTGAACGAGGCACTGGACCAGGCGTTATCGGTTCTGCCGGTCGACATGCGTAAGCCGGGCGAGGAATCCCTGTCCACCAACGGTGTTGCCGCCCACTGGGTCGCTGAGGCACGGGTATTGCTGGCCGCAGGTGCGTCGGCTCGGGATGCGGGGGCAAAGGCCGCTTACCGGGTCTTCGGTACGGCTCCGGGCGCATACGGTGCGGGGGTTAACCGGCTTGCTACCCGCACGGGAGCCTGGCAGGACCGGGAGCAACTGGGTGACGCTTATCGCCGGCGCATGGGGCACGTCTATGGCAAGGGCAGCCAGGGTGAACCGGCTCACGATGCTTTCGACCGACAATTGCGGTCGGTGAACCATACCTATCTTGGGCGGGCCAGCCACCTCTATGGCCTGCTGGACAACGATGACGGTTTTGATTTCCAGGGCGGGCTGTCCAACGCCGTGGAGCACTTGCGTGGCAAGCCACCGCAGAACCGGGTGCTCCAGTACGCAGACCCGCGAAATCCCCGGGTGGATTCGCTTCAGCGAGCGCTGCAGGTAGAGCTGAGAGCCCGTAATCTGAACCCGCAATGGTTGGCCCCACTGATGGAGCACGGCTATGCCGGTGCCCGCACCATGGGCAGTGATTTTCTCGACAACCTCTGGGGCTGGCAGATCACAAGCCCACAAGTGCTTCGTTCCAGTGTGTGGGACGAGGTCAATGAAGTGTACTTTCAGGATCGCCACGGCCTTGGCCTGGACGACTTCCTGGCAGAGGGCCACAACGTGCATGTCAAAACCCACATGCAGGCGATTGCGCTCCTGGCCGCGAAACGGGGGTTCTGGGAGGCGGACGTCTTCACCCGTCAGGCCCTGGCACGTGACTTCGCCGGAAACATCATCGACCATGGCCTTCCCGGCAGTGGCCACACTCGTCCGGATCACCCCCTGATGGATTGGGTCGCGGACCAGTTGGACCCCCGGCAGCGGGAAGCCTTCGAGTCCGCGCGACAAGGTGGGTCGGCCGACTTCCCCCCGTTAGGCGCCGCCAACGATGATTGTCAGACTCCCGGAAACCAGAGGGCCTCATGTTGAAATCGTTACGGCATACCGCTGCGTTGATGTCGTTTGCTCTGGCTATGTCACCGGGGGCTGTGGCCGGTACTGAGCGATGTGCAACCGACGACACCGGCCAGGAAGTCTGCCTTGAACAACCGGCCGGCCGGATCGCGGCCTTGTCTCCCGGAGCGACCGAACTTGTCTGGGCTGCAGGCGCCGGTGATCAGGTCATCGCGGTGGTTTCGTACAGTGATTACCCCGAGCAGGCGAAGCAGGTCACCTCTGTGGGTAGCCACACTCGAATGGACCTTGAGCGCCTGATGGCACTGAAACCTGATCTGGTCATTGGTTGGGTGACGGGCAACCCGCCGGAACAGATTGCGGCCCTGAAGGACCTGGGGTTGCCGGTATTCTCCATTGAACCCCGAAGTTTTGAGGGCGTTTCAAGCACCATCGAACGGCTGTCGATTCTGGCGGGTACCGAAGATGAAGGCTTTGCCGAAGCGGATCGTTTCCGCAAGGGAATGGCCGCACTGAAAAAACAATATCAGGGTGCGGAGCCGGTCTCGGTGTTCTATCAGGTGTGGGATGAGCCTCTGATGACCGTGAACGACGAGCACCTGATTGGTAAGGTGATCACGCTATGCGGTGGCGTGAACGTATTCGGTGATCTTGATCGCCTGGTGCCGAGGATCAGTGCCGAGGCGGTTATCGGCGCCAACCCTGAGGCCATTCTGGCCGGTGGCATGGGTGAAGAGAACCGGCACTGGCTGACCCGCTGGGAGGCTTTCCAGAGTATCGATGCCACCGTGAAGGAGAACCTGTACTTCGTTCCACCGTCGCTGATCCAGCGCCCGACGCCGCGTATTCTGAAAGGTTCACAACTGTTTTGCGAGAAACTGGATGATGCCCGTGCCAAACGTTAGTGGGAGACAGACCCCTTGAGCAGGCCTCTGACCATGCCACTTGTGTTGTTGGCTCTGGCCAGCCTCGTCGCCATGATGTTGTCGGTGGGTGTTGGCAGTGTCAGCGTGGCACCGGGAGACGTTGTCGCCGTCATTCTGGGTGAGGGCAGCAACCTGCAGCAAACCCTGGTGCTGGAATTGCGCCTGCCACGCACACTGTCCGCTTTCGCAACGGGCGGTTTGCTGGCCGTGGCCGGGGCTCTGATGCAGGTGCTGTTACGCAATCCGTTGGCGGATCCCTACGTTCTGGGGTTGTCTGGCGGTGCTGCCGTCGGGGCCTTGTTTGCGATGCTGGCGGGCCTGGGCGGTTTGATGATTTCGGGATCGGCTTTTGCCGGTGCGTTGTTGGCCACACTGATGGTGTTCGGCCTGGCCCATGGCACCGGAAGCTGGACGCCGTCGCGTTTGTTGCTCACCGGTGTGGTGGTCGCCGCAGGCTGGGGCGCGGTGATTACCCTGATGTTAGCGATCAGCCCGGCCCAGCGCTTACCGGGAATGTTGTACTGGTTGATGGGCGATGTGTCCTACGCTAGAACGCCCTGGCCCGCACTGGCTTTCCTGGTGCTGGTGTGTCTTTTGGTGGTACCCCTGGGGCGGAGTCTTAACGTACTGGCACGCGGTCCCATGCAGGCGGCAGCCCTTGGAGTGGCGGTGCGACCGCTGGAATGGACGATCTATATCCTTGCCAGCCTGCTCACGGCCACCGCGGTCACCATGGCTGGCAGTATTGGTTTTGTCGGCTTGGTGGTGCCTCACATGTTGCGGCTGGTGCTTGGTAACGACCAGCGCCTGATCCTCCCTGCCTGCGCACTGGCTGGCGGCACGCTGCTGGTGCTGGCGGATACCCTGGCACGAGTAGTGATTGCGCCCGAGCAGTTGCCGGTAGGTGTGATCACGGCCTTGCTGGGTGTACCCACCTTCCTTTACCTGTTGTATCGGAGCCGCTGATGAATCCGTTGCAGGCTAGACAGTTGGTCATCGACATTCCCGGGCGGGGCGATGGGGAAGCGCTGAACTTTGCCGTGGAACCCGGGCAGATCTGGGGCGTTTTGGGGCCAAATGGTGCCGGCAAGACGACGCTCTTGCACACACTGGCGGGGTTGCGAGCACCACGTCACGGATCGGTTTGCCTGGGAGAGCATCCTTTGGCAGACCTGAAGCGCAGGACAATATCGCAACAACTGGGGATGGTTTTCCAGGAACGGCAGGACGGTTTTCCCGCGACGGTACTGGAAACGGCGCTGATCGGGCGCCACCCCTGGTTGTCACCCTGGCAGATGGAGTCCGGAGCCGATGAACGTCTTGCGAGAGGCGCTCTGGAACAGCTGGATGTGGGCCATCTCAGTGATCGGCTGGTGAACACACTCTCTGGCGGTGAACGCCAGAGAGTAGCTATTGCCACAGTGCTGACCCAGGCGCCTGATACCTGGCTTCTGGATGAACCCACCAACCATCTTGATCTGCACCATCAGGTGTCGGTACTCCAGTTACTGACCGAGCAGGCGCGTAGTGGGCGTTCGGTATTCATGTGTCTGCACGATCTAAATCTCGCAGCACGATGGTGTGACCATCTGCTGTTGCTGTACCCCAACGGCGAAGCGTGCTGGGGGCCTGCAGAACGAATGCTCGTGCCGGCCGCGCTTGAACGGCTTTATGATCAGGAACTTCTAACAGTGGACGTGGATGGTGCGCCGCTATTTGTCCCTGTTAAGTATTGAACGTAGGAGCTATATGAAAGCAACCGTATCAGCCGCAATGATTACCGCACCAGGTTCTGGCCAGGGGAAGTCCATGGTGACCGCAGCGCTGGCGAGATTGCATAGGAATGCCGGACGAAAGGTACGGGTGTTCAAGCACGGCCCGGATTACCTGGACCCGATGGTGCTGGAAGTCGCATCCGGACAGCCGGTGTACCAGTTACATCCGTGGATGACGGGCGAGGACGAGTGTCGCTGGCGTCTGATGGAAGCCGCGCAGGATGCCGACCTTATTCTGGTGGAAGGATCAATGGGATTGTTTGACGGTGCCCCTTCCAGTGCGGACCTCGCCAAGCTGATGGGTATTCCCGCTCTGCCGGTCATTGATGCCCGCGGCATGGCTCAGACTTTTGGAGCGGTGGCTCTGGGATTATCAAAATTCGACTCCGCGCTTCCGGTTTATCAGGTGATTGCCAACCGCATCGGAAGTCCCCGACATGGGGCTATGCTGCGGGAGAGCCTGCCTGAAGGCATCAGTCTGCTAGGGGCCATTCCCCGAAACGAGGCCATGAGTCTTCCAAACCGGCATCTTGGGCTGGTTCAGGCCGGCGAGTTGGGCGATCTGGAGCAGCGTCTGGACGCCGCCGCTGACGTTCTTGCGGAAGCAGGGCTGGATGGCCTGCCGCTTCCCGTGACGCTGGAAGCTGAACCCCCGGAGTCCCCACCACCGTTGCTTGAGGGCGTTCGCATCGCCATTGCCCGGGACGCAGCGCTGAGTTTTATTTACCGCGCCAATCTGGACCTGTTGCAGGCGATGGGGGCAAAACCGTCTTTCTTCTCCCCGCTGATAGATTCAGCGTTGCCAGACGCCGACGCCCTCTGGTTACCAGGCGGGTACCCGGAACTTCATGGTGCCACTCTGGCCGGTAACCGTCCGATGTTGGAGGCGATTCGCAACCACTACAGCGCCGGTAAACCCATGCTGGCCGAATGCGGCGGGTTAATGGTCTGTGTGGAGGAACTCGCGGACCATGACGGAGAGATCCACAACCTGCTCGGAATTATCCCGGGTCGAGCCAGTATGGCCGGCCGCCTGCAGGCGCTGGGTCTGCAGAGCCTGAATACCGAGCAGGGGCAGTTGCGGGGGCATACCTATCATCACTCGCGACTGGAAACTGACTGGCAACCCCTGGCCCGAACCCGCAAGGTTGCGGGCACCGAGGCTGAACCGGTGTATTGCCGGAAGGGGCTGGTGGCCAGCTATTTCCACGGCTATTTCCCCTCCGCACCAGAACTGGTGGCCGGAATTTTTCGCGGGCAGGCCATTCGCCCGCTTATCGATAAGGAGCCTGACTATGCGTGAACGCGCCAAAGACCCCGAACGCCATGCCCGCCGCATGGACGCAAAGCAGAAGATCATGCAGGAGCGCATCGCCCGTGCCCAGAAAGAACAGGGTGTGCTGCTGGTGCTGACCGGCCCGGGCAAAGGCAAGAGCAGTTCCGGTTTTGGCATGGTGGCCCGGGCGCTCGGCCATGGCATGAAAGTGGGTATTGTCCAGTTCATCAAAGGCGCATTCAGCACCGGTGAAGAAGCGTTCTTCCGCGAATTGCCCAACGTGAGTTATCACGTGATGGGCCAGGGCTATACCTGGGATACCAAGAACCGGGAGCAGGACGTGGAGGCAGCCAATGCAGCCTGGGATCTGGCCGCCAACATGTTGAAAGACGACAGCTACGACCTGATCCTGCTGGACGAGCTCAACATCGCCCTGAAGTACGACTATATTGATCTCGACCGTGTTCTGGACGACCTCCAGGACCGCCCGGAGATGCAGCATGTGGTAGTGACCGGTCGGTCGGCACCACAGGAACTGGTGGACCTGGCGGACACTGTCACGGAAATGGGCGTGGTGAAGCATGCCTTCAAGGACCAGGGTGTGAAAGCCCAGAAAGGTGTCGAGCTGTAACAGAGGCTGCTACCCATGACCACGTTGATGATACAGGGAACGACTTCCGATGCCGGCAAAACGACGGTCGTCGCCGCCCTGTGTCGGTGGCTGGCGCGGCAGGGTGTTTCCGTGGCGCCTTTCAAACCTCAGAACATGGCCCTGAACAGTGCGGTTACCGTAGACGGCGGTGAAATAGGCCGTTCCACGGCACTTCAGGCATTGGCCTGCGGGCTCGCTCCGCATAGCGATATGAATCCGGTGCTGCTCAAGCCCCAGAGTGACTGCGGTGCCCAGGTAATCCTGCGAGGCAAGGTTCACGGCAATATGGACGCTCTGGATTACCATGCCTACAAGGCCGAGGCAATGGCCTCTGTGATGGAGGCATGGCGTGACCTGAGTGCCCGCTATGACGTAATCATTGCCGAAGGGGCCGGTAGCCCCGCCGAGATCAATTTGCGTGCGAATGATATTGCCAACATGGGCTTCGCCGAAGCGGCCGATTGCCCGGTGCTCCTCGTCGGCGATATTGACAAGGGTGGTGTATTTGCCCAACTGGTGGGCACCCTTGAACTCATCTCCGAGAGCGAACGAGCGCGTACGAAAGGCTTTGTTATCAACCGCTTTCGGGGCGATATTGACTTGTTGAAGCCAGGCCTGGATTGGCTGGCCGAACGCACTGATAAAGCCGTAGTTGGCGTATTGCCGTATCTGCATGGCTTGGTGATTGACGCAGAAGACAGCGTTGGCACCAGTGGCACCAATGAACCCGATGCACTGAATGTGATCGTCCCGGTGTTACCCCGCATCAGCAATCACAATGACTTTGACCCCCTTCGTCTGCACCCGGGCGTCAACCTCCAATTCATCGGCCCCGACCAGCGGATTCCCCCGGCTGACCTTATCCTGTTACCGGGCAGCAAAAGCACCCGGCATGATCTGCAATGGCTGAGATCCCAGGGCTGGCCCGAGGCTATTCAGAAACACCTCCGTTATGGCGGCAAGGTGTTAGGCATTTGCGGCGGCTTTCAGATGATGGGGCGGTCGGTATCCGACCCGGACGGCCTGGAAGGGGATGCCGGTACCACGCCTGGCCTTGAGTTGCTCAACATGACCACACGGATGGTTGCCGGCAAAACGCTGAAGGACGTTTCCGGAGAGTTAACGCTTGGCAGTGGAAGGCCGGGGTTCACAGGTTATGAGATGCATAACGGTATTTCCTGTGGCCCCGCGCTTGAACGCCCCATGGCGACGCTGAATGGACAGCCTGAAGGCGCAGTGAGTGAGGACGGTCAGATAATTGGAACCTATGTTCACGGCATTTTCGATCAGCCTGAAGCGACCCGTGAGATACTCGAATGGGCGGGCTTGGGAGCTCAGCATCAGGCCGTAGACTACAAGGCACATCGCCTGGAACAGCTGGATCGCCTGGCGGATCTCGTTGAGGAGTGTCTGGACACGGGGTTTCTGAAGCATTTGCTGGGACTCAACCGACGGCATTAGAGGCAAAGAATGACAGACCACAGAACCCACCGGCCAAATCAGAATCGCCCCTTTAGTGATGAAGAAACGAGCGGGCTTTATCGTGCGATCCATGAACGCCGGGATGTGCGCTCGCAGTTTCTTCCTGATCCGATTCCCCCTGATGTCCTTGCCCGACTGCTCGACGCGGCCCACCACGCACCCTCCGTCGGTTTTATGCAGCCGTGGGACTTTCTCGTGATCGATAGCAAGTCAGTGCGCAGCGCAGTGCTTTCCATTTTCGAGGAAGAAAACCGGAAAGCCGCGGAAAATTATGAAGGCGATCGCAATACACAGTATAAGAGTCTGAAGCTCCAGGGCATCCTGGAGAGCCCGATTAATCTATGCATCACCTGTGACCGAAGTCGTGGTGGTAGCCATGTGCTGGGACGTAACTCGATCGTCGAAACGGATCTTTTCAGTACGTGCCTGGCGGTACAGAACTTTTGGCTGGCAGCAAGGGCTGAAGGGATCGGTGTGGGCTGGGTCAGTATTCTGGATCAGGAAAAGCTGGCGAAGACACTGAAGCTCCCCGAACACGTATACCCGTTGGCCTATCTGTGCCTTGGCTATGTCAGCGAGTTTCTTGAACAGCCTGAACTACAGAAAAAGGGATGGCGCTCGCGGTTGCCTCTGGCTGATCTTGTGCATGGAAGCATCTGGGGTGAGTCGTTGACGGAACCGGCGTTAGAAGCAGAGATCAGGAAAGGTTAAAGTAGTGGTCAAGACGTTAGGTGAGGTTGCGGAATGAAAGTGGCTGATAAGGTGCGCTCGCCCTGTGTGAGTATTTGCGCCCTTGATGACAACGATATGTGTGTTGGGTGCCATCGCAGTGGTGATGAGATCACGCGATGGTCCCAGATGAGCAATGAAGAGCGCCAGGAAGTGCTGCGCAAAGTGGCCGAGCGTGAAAGCAAATTTTTGATCTAGGTCTTTGACCCCCGATATCAGGAAAGGCAGAAACTTTCATGACTGACACAGTTCGTATTGGTACTCCGCTGAAAGGAAATGCTTTCAGGGTTCTCTTCTGTGGCTCGGGAGAGCTGGGCAAGGAAGTTGTGATTGAACTCCAGCGCTTTGGCGTGGAAGTTATCGCAGTTGACCGTTACGCCAACGCCCCGGCCATGCAGGTGGCCCATCGGAGTCACGTTGTCGATATGCTCGATGGCGCTGCCTTACGCAGAATTATTGAGGCGGAAAAGCCAAACCTCATCGTGCCGGAAATTGAGGCGATTGCCACGCCGGAGCTGGTAAAGCTCGAGCAGGAAGGCTATCAGGTGATTCCCACCGCAAGAGCCGTCAATCTCACCATGAACCGGGAAGGTATCCGTCGCCTGGCCGCCGAAGAGCTCGGGCTTGCAACGTCGCCCTATCGATTTGTCGAGTCGAAAGAGGAGTATCTTGCGGCCGTCGAAGCCATCGGAATGCCTCTGGTGGTGAAGCCCGTTATGAGTTCTTCAGGAAAAGGGCAGAGCACGGTCAAGTCCGCCGATGATATTGAGACCGCTTGGGATTATGCCCAGACCGGTGGTCGAGCCGGCAAGGGAAGGGTGATTGTCGAAGGGTTTGTGGATTTTGACTACGAAATTACCTTGCTGACCGTGAAGCACCGCGACGGTATTTCATTCTGTGATCCTATTGGGCACCATCAGGAAGACGGCGATTACCGTGAATCCTGGCAGCCGCAACCAATGAGTGACAAGGCGCTGGCCCGTTCCCGGGAAATCGCGGAAGCGGTTGCCAGCAATCTGGGCGGCTATGGTGTCTACGGTGTGGAATTGTTTGTGAAGGGCGATGACGTATGGTTTTCAGAAGTGTCGCCACGCCCTCACGACACGGGGTTGGTGACTCTGGTTTCCCAGGATCTGTCCGAGTTTGCCTTGCACGCCCGCGCCATCCTCGGGTTGCCGATACCGGCGATCCGCCAACAGGGCCCCTCAGCCTCCGCAGTGATATTGCCGGAGGGTGATTCGGATGCGGTTGCCTATACAGGGCTTGAAAAAGCGTTGGCTCAACCTGACATCTTTATCAGGCTCTTTGGGAAACCTGAACTGAAGGGGCGGCGGAGAATGGGGGTCGCGCTTGCGTCCGGTAGCTCGATTGACGAGGCCAGGGAGAAAGCAACCCAGGCTGCGGCCGCTGTGAAAACCGAGCTTTGACGATAAATCGTCAGGTTTCCTGAAAAAGTTATAACGAACCGTTGACAGTCGGAGTGAGCTCTGTAGAATACGCATCTCTTTCGAGGGGCACGCCACTAAGGCGGGCCAGAAATTGAAAGGCAATCGTTTGAATTGATTGAAGATTTCGAGTTTCAAAATTCTTCAGAAAGCGGTTGACAAGGCAGCGATTCGATGTAGAATACGCCACCT
>OJHJ01000571.1_pt1 | contig 10542 bp, 8 predicted proteins | sample 1595201 | NCBI WGS metagenome assembly OJHJ01 (sample SAMN05416832, study PRJEB24817) | seawater metagenome | isolation source: Sea water | place: Canada:Atlantic | collected 2013-07 | reverse complement strand
CAGGGCGAAATCATTCATCGGCGGCAGCTCTCCGGCGCCGACACGCCCGGGGGCGGCGATGGCCGCGCTCAGCACCTTGTCTGCCGCGCCGACGCTATACATCGCCGGTCGCGCCGCTTTCGAGATCTTGCCACGGTTGGCCCGCGCCTGTCGCAACCGCGCCCGCGCCTTTTGGGCCAGCGCCACAACGCCAGCGTCGGTGCCGTCCAACAAGGGGACACGCCCCTGCTCTACCAGCTGCGGGATCGCGTGCAGCCAAGCCGCCACCCCCGCCCCATAGGCCGCATCACGCACCGTGGTCTCCTCCGCCGGTCCCAAAGACCGCGCGGCCACCCACATCAGATGGCCCGCGGTCTGGTCGATATAGGCGTCGAAATGGGCGGCATCTTCAAAGGCGTCGCGGTAGATATCCCACCGCCGCGCGGCGGCCAGCGTGTCCAGCAACACCGCGTCTTCGGGCGAGATAGCCAGTGCAAGGGGTGTCGCAACCTCGTGCCGCCGCACAACGCCACGGTTCGCGATCTCGTCACAGACATCGCGCCACCACTGCAAACGCATCTCGGCGATCATGGTTTCCTGCGTCACCCAGGGCGCGCGCGCCACCTCGATATTAAAGGCATAAAGCGGGAACAACACACGGCGTGCGGCCACAGGGGCGGCCATGCTGGCGCGAAAGCGCAGCGGATCGGCACGCTCTATAATTGCCGCGCAGGCGCTTAGATCGGCATCAAATTCCATGGGTCCTATCCCTTGCGGTCGCGGATCAGCTTCCAGCGGATCGCGTCCAACAGTGCTTCGAAAGACGCATCGACGATGTTGGCCGACACACCCACAGTAGACCAGCGCCGCCCCTGCCCGTCTTCGCTGTCGATGATCACCCGCGTCACCGCCTCTGTGCCACCTTGCGTGATCCGCACCTTGAAATCCACCAGATGCATATCCTCCAGCAGCGCCGAGTACTGCCCCAGATCCTTGACCAGCGCCTTGCTGAGCGCGTTCACCGGCCCGCGGTCGCAGCCTTCGGCATCCATGCTCTCGCTCACCGACAGACGTTTCTCGCCATCCACCTTCACGACGACAACCGCTTCTGACAGGCTGACCATCTGGTCGTATTTGTTTTTGCGCCGCTCGACGGTCACACGGTAGCGTTTTACCTCGAAGAGATCCGGCATCTGCCCCAGAGCTTTACGCGCCAGCAGCTCAAAGCTGGCCTGAGCGGTGTCATAGCTATAGCCTTCGGCCTCGCGCGCCTTCACCTCGTCAAGGATCCGCCCCAAGGCCGGATCCCCCTTGGCGATGGTCAAGCCCGCACTTTCAAGGCGCCGGCGCAGGTTCGACTGGCCCGCCTGGTTCGACATGGGGATGATGCGCGTGTTACCAACCAGCGCGGGGTCGATATGTTCATAGGTGGACGGGTCTTTCAGGATCGCGCTGGCATGCAGCCCCGCCTTATGCGCAAAGGCCGACGACCCGACAAAGGCCGCCTGTTTGGTCGGCACGCGGTTCAAGATCTCGTCCAGCGCACGGCTGATCTGGGTGAGGTTCGCCAGGCCATCTAGCGGTATTCCCGTGTCGAACCGGCTGGCATAGGGCTCTTTCAGCAGCAAAATCGGGATCAGCGTGGTCAGGTTGGCATTGCCGCAGCGTTCGCCCAAGCCGTTCAACGTGCCCTGTATCTGCCGCGCGCCCGCGTCAATGGCGGCCAGCGAACAGGCGACCGCGTTTTCGGTGTCGTTATGGGTATGGATGCCCAGATGATCGCCGGGGATGCCTGCGGCGATGACCTCGGCTGTGATGCGCCCGACCTCGGCGGGCATGGTGCCGCCATTGGTATCACAAAGCACGATCCACCGCGCGCCCGCCTCATAGGCCGCCTTGATCGCGGTCAGCGCATAATCGGGATTGGCGCGGTAGCCGTCAAAGAAATGCTCCGCATCGAACAGCGCCTCGCGGCCCTGCGCCACCAGATGCGCGATGGATTTCGCGATATTGTCCGTGTTCTCGTCCAGCGTAATGCCGAGCGCTGCCAAGACGTGAAAATCATGAGTCTTACCCACCAAGCAGACCGTCCGCGTGCCCGCATTCATCACCGCCGCCAGCACATCATCGTTCTGCGCCGACATGCCGTTGCGCTTGGTCATGCCAAAGGCCGTCATCTTCGCCCGCGTGGTAGGTGCCGCGTCGAAAAAGGCACTATCCGTCGGGTTCGCGCCGGGCCAGCCGCCCTCGATGTAATCCACCCCCAGCGTATCGAGCGCGGTCGCAATCGTGATCTTTTCGGCGGTCGAGAATTGCACCCCTTGGGTCTGCTGCCCGTCACGCAAAGTCGTGTCATAGAGATAAAGGCGTTCGCGGGTCATAGGCTGCGCCCTTTCAGTTGCTCACTCTTGAGGTCGTGCACTTCGCACGACCAGCCCCCGTCCGCCCCCACGGGCGGGGGCTTCGCCCCAACCCTCGGCCGGGGGCTGGTCTGCGTTGTGATATGGGTCATTTGATGGCCTTAAGTTTCGAGCGGTCAAAATCTACTTGCGGTTCGATTGTTACCTCATTCGCGGACATTCGAACCGAAAAACCAGCCAAATCCAATTGCGTCTTCAGATGATCGAGCTCTGTAAAATCTTTGGTCTCTTTTGCAACGGTCCGGACTTCCTCCAGTTTCGAAGCAAGCTTGTTCAAATCCCTTTTAATATCCGAACGTTCGGCAACCTTGGTCTCAAGTACGCTCCATGAGTAAAAACCAAGAAACACTAGATCTCGCGCCAGTTGGCTCGCTTTATTTCTATCCCTGAGGGTCTTCAGCACGCCGAGCGCGCCGTAGGTATCCAAGTCACGCGCCAGAGCTGAAATTATTTCGGGGCTTGGATCGAGTTCACGAGCTTTCTCAAGACTGACTGGAAACTCTTCGTAACTTTCGAGCGTACTAATGTAGCCAAACAGGGTCGCTTCTGCTTCCACTTGTTTCTCAACCGTCCAGTCCATCGGCTTGCGGTAATGCGTGCTGAGCATGACGAAACGGATCACCTCTCCCGGCACGCCTTGGTCCAGCAGGTCACGCACGGTGAAGAAGTTACCAAGCGACTTGGACATCTTCTTGCCCTCGACCTGAAGCATCTCGTTATGCAGCCAGTAGCGCGCCATCTCGTCGGTGCCATTGGCGCAGCAGCTTTGGGCGATCTCGTCCTCGTGGTGCGGGAATTGCAGGTCCAGACCGCCGCCGTGGATGTCAAAGACATGAGGTGCGCTCTTCGCCTCATCCGACAGACGATCCTGACGCAGAGGCTCTTTCCACAACAGCTCGTCCGCCATGGCGGAGCATTCGATGTGCCAGCCGGGGCGGCCTCGGCCCCAAGGACTATCCCACCCCGGCGTCGCGTCGTCCGACGGCTTCCACAGTACGAAGTCCATCGGGTTACGCTTGTAGGGCGCAACCTCGACCCGCGCGCCGGCAATCATATCGTCGATCGACCGGCCCGACAGCGCGCCATAGGCTTTGTAGCTTTCGACAGAGAACAGCACATGCCCCTCGGCCGCATAGGCGTGTCCCTTGGCGATCAGATCTTCGATCATCGCGACCATCTGCGGAATATAGGCGGTGGCGCGTGGCATGTGGTCGGGCTCAAGCGCGCCGACTTCGGCCATATCGTCCAGAAACCACTGGGTTGTCTCGGCGGTGATCTCGCCAATCGACCGTCCGCTTTGTGCTGCGCGCGCGTTGATCTTGTCATCCACATCCGTGAAGTTGCGCACATAGGTCACATGGGCGTCGCCATAGACATGACGCAGCAACCGGTTGAGCACGTCAAACACGATCACGGGGCGCGCATTGCCCAGATGGGCGCGGTCGTACACCGTGGGCCCACAGACATACATCCGCACGTTTTTATCATCAATCGGGGTGAAATCCTCGCGTTTGCGGGTTTTCGTGTTGTGCAGCTTGATCGTGGTCATGGCGCGTCCTTACGCAAGGATTGCGCGGGCATGGCACAGAAATCTCGGGAAGAAAACGATGTGAGCAAGCCCGCCGGAAGGTCTTAGCAGGTAATACAGCAAATAATGAGTGGCATCATCTTCATGCCGTCTGCGTAGCCCGACCCGCCACTGGCGGTCAAGCCTGATTGACAAATCAACCATGCTCTGCGCCCCTGCGTCTTCAAGTTACGAGGGAGAGACGGCATGCAACTATCATCGCGCATCACAGGGCTGCTTGGCGGCGGGTCAGACGGCTGGGGCGTTTTCCTGCGCGCCCGCCAGATGATTGAACAGGGTACGCAGGTGACAGAGCTGACGATTGGCGAACATGACATCCGCACCGCCGCACCGATCCTGCAAGATATGCACCGCGCCGCTTTGGCCGGTCACACCGGATATGCGGCCATCCCCGGCACCACGGGTCTGCGCGATGCCGTGGCCGCGCGGTTGCAGGAACGTACCGGCGTGCCGACGACGCGCGACAATGTGCTGATCACGCCGGGTGGTCAAAGCGCGCTGTTTGCCGCGCATATGGCGACCTGCAACCCCGGCGATACAGCGCTTTATATCGATCCCTATTACGCCACCTACCCCGGTACGATCCGCGGTGTCAGCGCCCTGCCCCATGCGATCGCCGCCCGTGCGGAGGATGCGTTCCAGCCCCGTGCGGACGTGATTGCCGCCGCTGCGAAACAGACCAACGCGGCGTCGCTGCTGGTGAATTCGCCCAACAACCCCACCGGCGTTGTCTATTCCCGCAAGACGCTTGAAGGCATCGCGCAGGTCTGCCGCGATCACGACATGTGGCTGATCTCGGACGAGGTTTACGACACACAAGTCTGGGAGGGCGCGCACCTTTCGCCACGCGCATTGGACGGGATGGCGGAGCATACTCTGGTCGTGGGGTCGATGTCGAAAAGCCACGCGATGACCGGGTCGCGCTGCGGCTGGATCGTCGGGCCCGTGGATGCGATCGAGCATCTGACCAATCTGGCGACCCACACGACCTATGGCGTGCCCGGTTATATCCAGGACGCGGCGTTGTTCGCGCTGAACCAAGGCACCGGTTTCGAGACAGAGATCGCCGCGCCGTTCCAGCGCCGCCGTCTGCTGGCGCAGGATATTCTTGCGCGACAGAACGCCGTCAGCCTCGTGCCCGCCCAAGGCGCGATGTATCTGATGCTGGATGTGCGCAGCACCGGCATGAGCGGCGAGGATTTCGCCTATGCGCTGCTGGAAAAACACCACATCGCGGTGATGCCCGGCGAAAGCTTCGGGACGGCAGCGGCAGGGCATATCCGCGTCGCGATGACCATCGAGGACACGCGCTTTGCCCAAGCGCTGGCGACAGTATGCGACTTCGCGGAAAGCCTCGCGGCCTGACGAAAGCGTCGCGCGACCGCAGCTACCAACATACGAAAAAGGCCGGAGGATGATCCTCCGGCCTTTTTGACTGGCACATTATTATTTCCTGCCGAGAGCACCGTTATGCGACGCCCTCGGCAGATACACCGCCAGTTGTCAGCGTGTCAGCTTAGAAGCGGTAGGAACCACGGATGTTGAATGTGGTTACGTCCGCGTCGTCACCGGAAACACCGTTTACGTCGTCAAACTTGTGCTCAAGCAGTTCTGCGCCAACGCTGTATTGCTCGGTGATTTTGTAATCCATGCCGATACCGTAGAAGGCACCGTCTTCGTCACCCAAGGATGTGTCGGCACGAGCGTAACCGCCGGTTGCGTAGATCAGAGTGCTACCCAAGTCGTAGCCACCTTTGATTTTCGCACGAGCAACGGAGTCGATGGAACCCTGTGTTACGCCTGCAGCGTCGTCCAGATCGATGTCTGTTTTGTCGTAGTCAAGCTCACCGCCCAATACGAAGCGACCGAAGTCGTAGTTGTAACCAGCGTGGAAACCGTAGGACCCGTTGTCACCTTCCAGACCGTTGTCGATCTCAGCGTCGGAATAACCCAGTTGCAGACCGGTGTAGAAGCCTGTCCAGTCGCCACCCAGGTCGGGTGCAGGAACAGGTGCGGTCATCACGGGCTCAACCACTGGCTCTGCCAGGCTACCGGCGTATGTTGCGCCAGCGAATGCTGTGGATGCCAGAACGGCTGCGGATGCAAGTTTCATAGTGCGTTTCATAATCGTAACTCCTCGATCAGTTTGTACCGGAGCGGGCGCTTCCCGCTTCATCGACACAACACGGCAGCTAAGATCTGGTTTCGGGATTTCCCAATCACGGGTTGGTGATCGGAAAATTGTTGCTCAAATGCACGGCGTCTCGGCGGCCCGTCGCCGCTATTAACCCTTTCCACCAAGGCTAAAACGCAGTTCCGCGGAGATGCGCCAAAATCACCCGAAATTAAATTTTCAAGAAGATGGAACAATCTGCCCGCAGGCTGCAGCGAGAATCCCGCGAAAATGCTGCAAAAAGTGGCGTTTACCCCCCTATGTGCTAGGTAGCGATGCGGCGCGGATGACAGCATGTCCGGCATAATCGAGGCGAAACGAGTATGATCGAATTCTTCATGACCCATATAGAGGTCGTTGGCGTCATCCTTTTGACTCTCGGCGTGGCCTTCATCCTGCTTCAGCAGCGCCGCAGCCCACAATCAACTGCCGCCTGGATCCTGTTTCTGGTGGTGATGCCCTATGTCGCCGCGCCCTTGTTCTTGGCGCTTGGCTTTCGCAAACAGGGCAAACGCTACGAGCCAATCATCTTTACCCAGAAAGAAGACCCGCAAACGCCCGTGCATGCGCTGGACGAGATGTTCCAGAGCTTCAACCTGCCCCCCGCGCTGGAAGCACAGCGACTGAACCTGCATGACACTCCCCAAACCGCCTATGCCGCCGCGATGGAGGTGATCGAGAGCGCGACACAGACGATTGATGTGCTGTTCTATATCGTCTCGGACGATGACACCGGTAATCACGTGGTCGACGCCCTGACCGAAAAAGCCCGCAACGGCGTCAAGGTGCGCCTGCTGATGGACCGGCTTGGCACCTTGCGCGGCCCCTCCAAGGCGGTCAAGGCGCTGCGCAAGGCCGGCGGCGAGGTGCTGTTCTTTTCGCCGATCCTGCAACTGCCCAGCAGTGGCCATCTAAACCTGCGCAACCATCGCAAGATGATCATCGCCGATCATGCCCGTGTCTTTTCAGGCGGGATGAACATTGGCGAACACTATATGTCAGACCACCCGCACAGCGATCACTGGGTCGATCTGGCCTTCACCCTTGAAGGGCAATCGGTACAGACCTTCTGCGATGTCTTCCGCTCGGACTGGGAAGTCGCCTGTGGTGAAGACGTGGATCATATCACAACGCCTGCCCCCACCACCGCGGGCAATGCGACGGTGCAGTTGATCCCCTCGGGCCCTGATATTGTCGAAGACCCGCTGCACGACGGGATTATCCGCGCGCTGCATCTGGCGAAAACCCGTATCTGGATCGCCACCCCCTATTTCGTCCCGACCGAGCCGCTGGCCAATGCGTTGCGCATCGCGGCGCTGCGCGGGGTGGATGTGCGTATTCTGGTGCCGCAGAAGTCGAACCAGCATATCGCGGACTTCGCCCGTGGCGGCTATCTGCGCGATGCGCATACCGCAGGGGCCAAGGTGAAATACTTTAAACCTGCGATGATCCACGCGAAAGCCGCGCTGATTGATGATGTGGGGCTTGTGGGCACGGCGAATTTCGACGTGCGCAGTATGCTTTTGAACTTTGAGGCGATGTTGTTCGTTTATGATGCACGCAGCGTGTCAACCCTGTCGGACTGGTTCACGGCCCGCGAGGCAGACTGCCACGAGAATATGCCAAGCCCGCATTTGCCCCGCCGTCTGGCCGAGGGCGTCTTTCGAATAGGAGCACCGATCTTGTGACCCAAACCCCCCTTCGCATCGCCAGCTACAACATGCGCAAGGCCATGGGCACTGACCGCAAACGGGATCCCGCCCGCATCCTGCGCGTGATCCAGACGCTCGCGGCGGATATCGTCGTGTTGCAAGAGGCCGACATGCGCCTTGGCCCCCGCCCCTCGGCGCTGCCCATGGATCAGGTGACGGCGCAGACCGGTTTGATCGCGGTGCCCGTCCCCAGTGAGGTCAGCATCGGCTGGCATGGCAACGCCGTCTTGCTGCGCCCCGAGGCAGAGCTGATCGAGGTCAAACACCTGAACCTGCCGGGGATGGAGCCGCGCGGTGCGATGGTGGTGGATTTCGACCTGCGCGATATCCCGCTACGCATCATTGCCACCCATCTGGGGCTGATGCGCCGGTCGCGGCGCGCTCAGCTTTCCGCGCTCATTGCCCATCTGGATGCGCAGTCCAAACGTCCGACGTTGATCGCGGGCGATATGAATGAATGGTCGCTGAACGTCGGGCTTGGGCGTCTGGCGCATCACTTTGACATTTACGCACCGGGTAAAAGCTATCATGCGCGCTTGCCTTTGGCCGCACTGGATCGCATCGCGGTGGATGACGCGCTGCATGTGATTGACGGTGGCGTCTGCGAGACTGACGATGCGCGCCGCGCATCGGACCACCTGCCCATCTGGCTGGATTTCGCGCGCACCACAGGTCAGTAGAGCGCACGAATTCAGCCAACTTATCAGGTGAGATTGCAGTCATAACACACTGATATTTATCGAGCAAACGCCACACTTAAACCAATTTATGAAGTACCATCAGAGCGATTTCCGCAGCCGCGCCTCCTCTGCGCGCGCCTGTTCGATAGCGGCGTGTTTCACCGGACCATAGCCCCGAATATCCATCGGCAGTGCCAGCAGCTCTTGTACCGTCTTAACCGTTGACTCGTCGGTCTTGGCGGGCAGCTCTGCCAGCAAGGATTCGTACCAGCGGATCAGCGCCACTTCTTCGCGACGTTCCTGAGTGTAGGAAAACACATCCAGCGCCGTGCCCCGTAGGGATCGCAGCCTCGACAATGCGGTCAACATCGGCGAGAACCATGCACCGAACGCGCGCTTGACGGGCCGCCCCCGCGCGTCCTTGCGCAAAGACACGATCGGCGGGGCCATATGGTAGTTGATCTTGAACCCCGGCTCGAACTCCTGCGCCAACATTTCGGCAAAGGCAGGATCGCGGTGCAGCCGCGCGACCTCGTATTCATCCTTGAACGCCATCAGTTTGAACAGGGCCTTGGCCGCGACCTCCGTCAGCGCGTCGGCATGGGCGGCGGGCACGGCGGCGCTGAACTGCGCAAGCCGGTCGCGGTAGCGCTGCGCGTAGCTGTCGTTTTGATAGGCCCGCAACCGGTCGGCCCGATCCGCGATCAACGCGGCGCTGTCCAAGTCTGGCTGTTCGCTCGACGGCAAGGCCAGCGCGTCAGGCGTTTCCGCCATCACGCGGCCCAGATCAAAGGCGCGATGATTCTTGTCGATAGCCACGCCGTTCAGCACGACCGCCTGCCGCAGCGCGCCGTGGGACACGGGCACCAGCCCTTTCTGCCACGCGAAGCCCAGCATGATCATATTGGCGAAAACCGTATCGCCCAGAAACCGTTCTGCCATCGCATTGGCATCGAAACCGGCAAGGTTTTCAACCCCCACGGTATCGCGGATCACACTCTCGCGCTGGTCAGTGTGCAGCTGCGCGTCGCGGTGCAACACCAGATCGCCCGTGGGCATTTCGGCGAGGTTCAGCACCACCTTGGTCGCGGGCCCGTAGTAGACCGACGCCTGCGCGGCAGAGGAAACAACGATATCGCAGCCAATCACCGCATCCGCCGCCCCGTGATCAATGCGCACCTGATGGATCGCATCAGGGCGCGCCCCGATCCGGATAAAGCTAAGCACCGTGCCGAACTTCTGCGCGAAGCCGGTGAAATCCAGCACGCTGGCCCCCTTGCCCTCCAGATGCGCGGCCATGGTGATCAGCGCGCCGACCGTGATCACGCCGGTGCCGCCCACGCCTGTGACCAACAGATCAAAGGGCGCATCAAGGCTGGGCAGTTCGGGACGCGAGATACCCGCCAGCAGCGCGTCCACATCGACCTCTGCCCCGGTTTTCTTGCGCCGCACCGCCCCTTCAAGGGTGACGAAGCTGGGGCAGAACCCGTTCAGACACGAGAAATCCTTGTTGCAGCTCGACAGGTTGATCTTGCGCTTGCGGCCCAGATCCGTCTCTAGCGGTTCGATGCTCAGACAGTTGCTTTCAAGCGAGCAATCGCCGCAGCCCTCGCATACAGCGGGGTTGATGAAGGCAAAGCGTTTGGGGTCCTCCATCTGCCCGCGCTTGCGGCGGCGGCGTTTCTCGGTGGCGCAGGTCTGTTCGTAGATCAGCACCGACACGCCTTTGACCTCGCGCAGTTCGCGCTGCACGCTGTCCATCTCTTCACGCGGGTGAAAGCTGGTGCTTTGGGGGAAATCGCCGCGGTCGAATTTGTCGATCACATCCGACACCAAGGCGATGCGCTGGACCCCTTCGGCACGACAGGCCTGCGCGATTCCGGTCACGCTGATCGGCCCGTCCACCGGCTGCCCCCCGGTCATCGCCACCGCGTCGTTATAGAGGATCTTATAGGCTGTCTCTTATACACATCTCCGAGCCCACGAGACG
>OJHJ01000568.1_pt1 | contig 10592 bp, 10 predicted proteins | sample 1595201 | NCBI WGS metagenome assembly OJHJ01 (sample SAMN05416832, study PRJEB24817) | seawater metagenome | isolation source: Sea water | place: Canada:Atlantic | collected 2013-07 | reverse complement strand
TTCATTATAAGAATTTTCTACTTAAAACGTCGATTAATTATCGGGGGGATTACATTCAAAATGGGTTCCACTGTAGAACGTCATACACATGTTGATTTGGAAGAAGGTGTTGCTTGTCTTATAGGTGAAAGAAAGGCCATAGCAAATGTTACTTATGCAAAAGTAATGGGAGCCGTATTCCTTGTTTTGGGTATATTTGGAATGTTTTATACTGGTGATACACTGTTAGGTATTGGTATGTCATCTATGTATAGTTCCTTACATATATTAGCCGGCGTGCTTTGGGTAGGTGCAGTAATGACTTTTGATGGCACTTATGCAAGGATGATAAACCAAGTTGTTGGGATTATGTTTATTGCACTTGGAGCATTTGGCCTTTCTGAATCAGTTCCTCAGATTCATGCGCTATTTAATTTAAATTCAATGTCCACAATATTTAACCTTATATTTGGTTTTGTTACAGCGGGTATAGGTTGGGGTGTTAATACTTCTCATTTAAAACATTGGTGGCCTTAATTTATTTTAGTTATTAATAAAACATTAAGCCCTCCATATAGAGGGCTTTTTTTGTAATTGGATATATGTTTTATTTTAGTAATTAGCTAGGTATTTATATATCTAATTATTTTGTTTTTTTAACTGTTTAACATCTCCGAATATTGTCGGACACCCATCTATAACAATAAAATGAACCTATGGAATAGTCAGGACATAAACGTTGCTCATTAATAAGCCTTTTATAGAACGCACAACTTTTACCCTCTATTTGCGTTTATCTTGATTGCTGCATTACTAGAAACAACTCAATTAGATTTAATCATCGCCGATTGGACATTTTCTATCTACTGAACAATAGTTTTTTGCTGTCTTATTAGGTGTATCATTATCTCAAATATTCAGCGGGTTTTCTTTGTTTCGTGTAAAGGTCTGAGTATGTGTTTCTAACGTTTGTAAAAAGGGGCTTTTGTGAAAAAAATAGTTATTGGTATGGTTATTTTGGTCGTATTAATTTCAGCCGGTGTCTTCTTTTTTAATGAGCAAAAAAGCGGTCAGTCATCAGATACGCTGACTTTATATGGAAATGTCGATATACGAGAAGTTCAATTAACGATGAACGGCTCTGAGCATATTGCTGATATTTTTGTACAAGAGGGTGATCGTGTAAAGAAAGGTCAGCTATTGGCAACGTTACATACCGAACTTCTTGATGCGCGGCTTGAACAAGCGGAAGCGATGCTTCAGGCACAACAACAGACCGTTAACCGATTAAAGGCAGGTAGCCGACCACAAGAAATTGTTAAAGCTAAAGCCGAGCAAGAGGCGGCCAAAAGTGCAGCAAAAATGGCAAGAGATACGGCTAAGCGGCTGCAGAAATTACTTCCTAGAAAATTAGCATCCCCTGATAATGTGGAAACAGCTCATGCCAAAGCCAATACAGCTACTTCCCAAGCAGAGGCGGCACATCAAGCTTGGTTATTGGCAGTTGCGGGTCCAAGAAAAGAAGATATAGCGCTTGCTGACGCGGTACTAAAAGCGAATGAAGCCGGCGTTCGATTAGCAAAGAAACATTTAGAAGATGCTAAATTGTATAGCCCGTCCAATGGCGTGATTCGTAATCGCATTTTGGAGCCCGGGGATATGGTCACGCCACAATCAGCGATATTGACATTAGCACTAATAGATCCTGTTTGGGTCAGAGCTTATTTGCCTGAAACAGAGTTGGGTAAAGTGGCTAATGGTTTCAGTGCGGAAATTATCAGTGATAGTTACCCTGACAAACGATATCAAGCTTGGGTTGGTTATATTTCGCCGACAGCAGAATTCACACCAAAAAATGTACAAACGCCCGAATTAAGGACTCGTTTGGTCTATTCAGTACGTGTTTATGCCTGTAATTCTGATAACGAATTGCGTTTAGGTATGCCGGTGACAGTGGAAATCTCCTTCAATCAGACTATAGAGTCAACTCATTCTAATCGGTGCGTCGCCAATAAATGACCGCGCCGGTTGAGGTAAACGAGCTGTGTAAAATTTTTCAGGCAGAAGGGCGCGATATTCCTGCACTTGATAATGTTAGTTTTAAACTGACCGAGGGTCAGGTGACCGGACTTATTGGCCCTGATGGCGCAGGAAAAACGACGTTAATGCGGGTGTTGTGTGGCCTGTTACCGATAAACAGTGGCGAGGTCAGCGTTTTAGGGTTAAATGCGAAGACAGAAGCCGAACAGATACAATCAAGAATATCTTATATGCCGCAACGGTTTGGCCTGTATGAGGATTTGACGGTACAAGAGAACCTTAACCTGTATGCTGACTTAAAAGGGTTAGCGGTTAAGCAACGAGAAGATCGTTACAAAACACTAATGCACCTGACGGGGCTGTCACCTTTTGTTGACCGTTTGGCGGGAAAATTATCAGGTGGGATGAAACAGAAATTGGGTTTGGCTTGTGCTTTGGTTGTACCACCAAAGCTTCTGTTGTTGGATGAACCAACGGTAGGGGTTGATCCTGTGTCTCGCCGTGAACTTTGGCATATTGTGTACCAGCAGGTTGAAGAAACGGGCATGACGGTCTTGTTAAGTACGGCGTATTTGGATGAAGCTGAACGTTGTAAAGAGGTCATCTTGTTACATGAAGGTAAGGTGATTGATCATGCTACACCGGAACACTTCAGTGAGGCGGTGAGAGGCAAAACTTGGTTGGTTGAAAGTGAATCATTAACGGATCGTCAGTTGCAGTTGGAATTGAGCCAACAACCCGGTGTGATTGATGCACTGATAGCCAATGAAGGTGTCAGGCTTGTTACTGCCTCTAAGAACATAGATACCATAAGACAATCCATGGATTTTTCCAAAGGTCTAAACATTAGCGCCGTGACACCCATTTTTGAAGATGCGTTTATTTCATTATTAAAGAAACAAGATAATAAGAACCCTAAAATGGGTTTAACTAACCCTGATAAAAGGCTTGAAGGTACTTCAGATACGATTATCGAAGTTGATAAATTGCAACGTCGTTTTGGTGATTTTATAGCCGTTAATGATGTGAGTTTTTCAGTAAAACGAGGAGAGATATTTGGTTTACTGGGTGCGAATGGTGCGGGCAAATCAACGACATTTAGAATGTTGTGTGGCTTGTTGCCCGTTTCTTCTGGGCAACTCTCGGTAGCAGGCGTTGATTTGCGTCATGCGGCAGATCAAGCACGACAGAAAATTGGCTATATGGCGCAAAAATTCTCGCTATATGGGAATCTGAGTGTGATGCAAAACCTTCGTTTTTATGCTAGTACTTATGGGCTGTTTAAGCAAAAGCAACAAGAACGTATTGAATGGGCTCTGGAATCCTTTGAGTTAAGTGATTACCAGCAGGCAAATGCAAAAGACTTGCCATTAGGCTATAAGCAGCGGCTATCGTTTGCCGTTGCCTTGATGCATGAGCCGGAGATTTTGTTTCTTGATGAGCCAACCTCTGGTGTTGACCCTTTAGCACGGCGAGAGTTTTGGCAGCGAACGAATGCCTTAGCAGAGTCTGGGGTGACAGTTTTGGTCACCACACACTTTATGGACGAGGCTAACTATTGTGATCGCTTGGTCATTATGGCAAATGGCGAGGTGTTAGCGCAGGGTACGCCACAACGGATGAAAGAACTAGCACAGCGGGACTCAAAAACATTACCAACGATGGAAGAAGCCTTTATCTATTTGATAGAGCAGCAAGGAGCTGATGAATGATTGATGCCGCCAGTTATCAACGTTTATCAGGATTAATTCGTAAAGAGAGCCTACAAATAGTACGTGACCCATCAAGCATTGCCATAGCGTTTGTCTTACCTGTCGTATTGTTGTTTTTATTTGGATACGGCGTTTCACTGGATGCCAGAAATATTCCTATTGGTATAGTTGTTGAGCAGCCTGATGCGGGAACACAGTCATTTACGGGATCTTTTGAGCAGTCCGATTATTTTTTACCACTATATTTTCAAACGATACAAGACGCTGAAAAAGCGATGGAATTGAGCACTATTGAAGGTATTGTCTGGCTGAAAAATGATTTTGCGCGAAAGCTATTTAGTGCGCAACAAGCCGTTATTGCCGTGAGGGTCAACGGCGTAAACTCTAATCAGGCAAATTTGACGCTGGGTTATATTCGGGGTACTTGGCTTTCTTGGATTACACAATATGCTCAAGCGCGAGGTGTGAAAATGGAGATGCCTATCCAACTAGAGCACCGTATTTGGTTTAATCCGGCAGTTAGCAGTCGCCTATTTTTAGTGCCGGGTGTATTGGCTATTATTATGACCTTAATTGGAACGTTGCTAACGGCGATGGTTGTGGCCAGAGAGTGGGACAGAGGGACAATGGAAGCACTTTTTGTTACGCCATTACGTAATGTTGAGTTTATAGCAGGAAAACTCATTCCTTATTTTATTTTAGGTATGGCCAGTTTGTTTTTGAATTTCTTTTTGGCTATCTGGTTATTTCAGGTTCCTTTTGAAGGATCGTTTTGGTTGTTATTGATAACGGGCTCGCTTTATATGTTGGTGAGCTTGGCGGTGGGCTTATTGATTTCTGTAGTGGCTAAAAGTCAGTTTGTAGCGGGACAAATAGCTATTATTACGGGCTTTCTACCGGCGTTTATATTGTCGGGTTTTATTTTTGATATCCATTCGATGCCAACCGCTATTCAGCTGATTACCCATATTGTGCCAGCCCGTTATTACGTCGCCATACTACAAACGCTCTTTCTAGCCGGTGACGTCTGGCCGGTGATTCTTGCGAACGGTTCGGCACTTTTAATCATGCTGGTTGTTTTTTCGTGGTTAGTGGCGAAAAAAACTAGAAAGAGTTTGGAGTAAATGCCTTGAAGCATCCTTTTTTATTAATTATTTCGTTAGCGTTAAAAGAATTCTTGGCATTGCTACGCGATAAAAGTAGCCGCTTTATTATGATTGGACCACCTATTGCTCAATTATTGGTGTTTGGTTATGCAGCAAATTATGACTTGGACCATATCTCTGTTGCTATATACAATGACGACCGTGGTGCAGCCTCACGTGAATTGATCGGTCATATTGACGGTTCGCCTAATATAGATGTCATTTATCGCATTCAAAAAGAGTCGGAAATTAAGCCGCTAATCGATAACAGGGACGTGCTATTAGTAATGCATGTAGATAGTCAGTTCAGTGCTAATATCGCTAAGGGTGAGAGCGCGATTGTTCAAATTATACTGGATGGACGTAATTCTAATACGGCGATGATTGCACTTAATTATATACGTGACATTATTCTGCAACTTAATAGGGATTGGAGCCATCAAAACCATTCACAAGCCCCACCTGCGATTATAGAGTCACGGGCTTGGTACAACGAGAACCTACATTCGCAATGGTTCATTATTACAGGCATTGTTGGCTTATTAACATTGGTTGTTACGTTGATTGTGACAGGGCTTTCAGTTGCTAGAGAGCGTGAGCAGGGTACATTTGACCAGTTACTGGTTACCCCTATTAGCCCAACCTATATTCTTATTGGTAAAGCATTGCCTGGATTACTGATTGGCTTTATCGAGGGGATGGTTATCATCGCCATTGCCACCATGTGGTTTGATATTCCTTTGCGAGGGAGCTTAATAACGCTTTACTTGGGTTTATTCTTGTTTTTACTCTCGGCAGTTGGCATCGGGTTGATGATTTCTGCCATTTGTGTGACACAACAACAGGCTGTTTTGGGTGCCTTTTTATTTTTAGTACCCGCGGTTATATTGTCAGGGTTTGCTACGCCCATCGCTAATATGCCTGATATGGTTCAATTGCTAACGTACGTTGATCCATTACGTTATTTCCTCATCATTATTCGCTCGGTGTTTATGGAAGGAGGCAATATGGCGCTGTTATGGCCTCAATTTTGGCCAATGGGTATTATCGCTACAATCGCACTGATGTTGGCCGGTTGGCTATTTAAATATCGTATGTATTAGCCTCCCCAGACTTGAATAATGAAAAAACACACGCATATCTTAGGTATGAGCAAATTAAATAATTGTTAATGTGTTTGATAACCATTTCTATTCAACAACGTATTTTTTTTAACCATAGGGACAATAAAATGAAAAAACAACATACGAATGACGTAATCGATGTGCTTGGTGCGGTCTACGAAACAATGTTTGAGGATGTCGTAGATGGTTTGCAGAAAGTTGAGGAAATGTCTACCCCTGTTTTACACACGTTAATTGACGAAGCAAAAGAAGAGGCCGTTAAACTCGAGAAGGTGAGTGAAGATGAAGCAGAAAAATTAGCAAGCTGGCTTAAAGAAGATTTAAATGAAGGTGCTCACTACCTATCAGAAACAGCCAGAGAGCTTAAGGATTGGTTCGGGTTTGAAAGTGAACTATTAGAAAGTGTCGCATTGGAGAAACTATTGAGTGTTGCGGACAAAACAAAACTTCAAATGTTGGCCTTAAGCAATGAACTTGCGAGACGATCAAATCCGCATACGGGCGAGGTAACTGCGGCAGGTACCTTGGTTTGTGATCAATGCGGTGAAAAATTACATTTTCATAAAGCGGGAAAAATACCCCCTTGTCCTAAGTGTCACGCGATATCGTTTCACCGGAATTACTAGGAATACCGTCTTCGCAATAAGTTGCTCTAGATGGCGCTATAAGCGAAGAATTAATAGGCAATATTTAACGGAACTTGGACATACCATTAATGTACATGATACAGAAATGTCGAGGGACTCTTGCAGCCGATGAAAATATGCTCAGCATTACAAAACAAGTCATATCGAGTCAACGGAATACAATCGAAGAGATAACTTGCTCTCACTATTTGGTAAGAAAAACAAGAGAATGTAAAACGGCTCAAAAGGTCCTTTTAAAACGAGCTTACCTTAACCATCTGGCGATGAAAGGTGCGTATGAGTTAGCGCTTGAGCAGGCTTGAAAAAGACTAATAAACTTCAAATTAAAGACATAAGCGTTTATGGAATATAAAGATTATTATCAAATGATGGGCGTTGAGCGTGATGCCACCCAAGATCAGATAAAACGTGCTTACCGTAAGTTGGCGCGCAAATTTCACCCAGATGTTAATAAAGAGTCGGATGCTGAGACTCGTTTTAAAGAGGTAGGTGAGGCTTATGCAGTACTTAAAGACCCTGAAAAACGTGTGGCATACGATCAATTAGGCTCAAAATGGAAAGAGGGGCAGGACTTTCATCCACCGCCAGACTGGGACCAAGGGTTTGAGTTTAGTGGCGGCGGGGCTGATAACTTTGATGCGGAACAATTCAGTGATTTTTTTGATAGTTTATATGGGCAAGCGGGTGCTTCACGAGGGAGAGGGCATGGTTCATTCAATTTGCAGGGACAAGACAGTCATGCCAAGATCATCATCGAATTGGAGGATGCCTATCACGGTGCTAGTCGCTCGATTACGTTAAAAAAAGTAGATATGAGTGCCGATGGACGGCCTGTTGCAAAAGAGCACACGCTTAATGTGAAAATTCCTAAAGGTATTCGACAAGGACAGCATATTCGACTAGCTAAACAAGGTGGCGCGGGTGTTGGTCAAGGCGAAGCTGGCGACCTATACCTTGAAATAGAATTCCGTTCACATGCGCTTTACCATGTTGAAGGCGCGGATGTGTATCTAGACCTTCCGGTTGCTCCTTGGGAGGCGGCTTTAGGTGCTAAAGTTAAAGTACCCACGCCAACGGGATCAATTGAAATGACGATTCCTGAAAGCTCTTCTAACGGTCGAAAAATGCGATTGAAAGGTCGAGGTATTCCGGGTAAACAAGCCGGTGATTTTTATGTGGTGTTACACATTGTATTACCACCTGCAGAGTCAGACGAGGCGAAGTCAGCCTATCGTGAGATGGAAAAAGCACTGGCCTTTAATCCTCGCGCACACTTAGGGGGTAACTGATTATGATTGATAAAAATTTGATAGCGTTATTAGCAGGCGACATCGTTGAAGAGAGTGAGTCGCTAACCCTCGTTGAGTTATGTCGAATGTGTGATGTGTCCACAGAGCGCATTATAGAAATTGTTGATGAAGGCGTCGTTGAGCCGAAAGGTGAAGCGACGGAGAGCTGGTGTTTTCATGGTGTTAGTGTGCAACGAGTGCGTTTTGTGTTGAATATGGAACGAGACCTAGGGGTTAACACGGCTGGTTCTGCATTGGCTCTGGAATTGCTTGAAGAGCTTGAGGTATTACGCAAACGACTAAAGCGGCTAGGAGAAGGTCATGAATGAATCAAATTTATTTTATTTGACCATCATGTCGTGAGCGTAATGCGAGGGTTCTCGCAAATATAAAAGCGTAATCAACATGTTAAACGAAGCACTTGATGATGACTATCAAGTGAGTTTTTAGTGATTCGTATGGGTATCAACATAATGGAAAAAGTTTATCGTCCGCACCCCTTATTACACGTTGTTAGGTTAGGGAAGGCCGGTACAAAAATTGATCTTCTAGGCACAATGTACTTAAAAATATTTTATGAACGAACAAGCGATTATTAAAGAAAAAACATTCGGGCTGTGGAGCGCCGTTTTTCTTGGTATAGGCTCAATGGTGGGCGCCGGGATTTTTATTGTTATCGGTGAGGCAGGTATTATTGCGGGTAACCTCGTGACAGTTTCATTTTTTATAGCGGGCATTATCGCGTTATTGTCTGGTTACTCTCTCAGTAAATTAGCTGTTCGTTACCCGAGTCGTGGCGGCCTGATTGAATATTTGGTTCAGGGCTATGGCGAAGGCGTGTTCTCAGGGTCACTGGGTTTTTTATTTTATTTTGCCCAGCTTATATCACTTGCCGCAGTGGCTAAATCCTTTGGTGGTTACGCGGCAACCTACCTGAGTGGTGGGGTAACAGAGCAGTCAATTAATCTCTTTGCATTAGGGATACTGTTATTCTTTGTCGTGGTCAATCTTATTGGTAGCGCAATGATTTCTAGGGCAGAAAACATTATTGTTATTATCAAGCTAATAGCTTTAGCTATATTTTCTGCCGTGGCCATTTTTTATATTGAGCCGTTCTATTTATCAATGGATAAAGCGCCAGAGGCGATTAATGTTTTTTATGCGCTTGGTCTGACTTTTTTTGCGTATCAGGGTTTTAGCGTCATTACCAATAGCATTGAGGATATGAGTGATCCTGAACATACCATGCCCCGCGCTTTATTTTTGGCCATTGGTTTGGTTGCGGTGCTGTACATTACTATCTCAATCGTTGTGTTTGGTAATCTGTCTTTAGAGACGATTATAAAAGACAAGGACTTTGCGCTTGCTGAGGCAGTAAAGCCAGCTTTTGGAGTTTGGGGCTTCAAAATTATGGCGGCTACCGCGCTTTTGGCAACAGCCTCAGCAATTAATGCGACCTTGTATGCCGTTACTCAAATTAGCTATAGCCTGGCTAAAGAGGGTGACCTGCCTGAAGTATATGAATACCACGTTTTTCATAATACAGAAGGTTTAGTTATTTCAGCTTTGCTGATTGTACCGATGGTTCTTTTCTTTAATTTAGGTGAAATAGCGGCAATAGCGGCGATAGCGGTATTGCTTATTCAGGGCTTTACGCATATTGGGCACCTCTTTAAGCGAGTGGAGACAGGGGGTGATTTTTGGCTCATTCTAGCGGCTATTGTAGGATCATTCGGTGCTGCAATATTCGCCATTAGTTATACATCGAAATCTATGCCTCAAATTATTTATTACATTATTGGTTTTTTTGCAATGGCGTTTGCGTTTGAAATTCTGTTGCGTTTATTTACAGGCAGAATGATCAATAAACAGGTGGTTTTAGAGTTTGAGATTTTCGAGCAAAAAGTTTTAAATAAATTTGATTTATAACGATGAATCAAGCGCGTTTTTAATGTATCAACAACAAGTAAGGAAATGATGAATAAAGAGACACTAATAACATCAATGGGAACCTCTGTTTGGGTGGTTGGCTTACTTTTGATTATTTTGGGTATGGTCGGAATTTTTTCGCCTGACGTACTATCGTTGACTGTTGAGGCATTTCTTTCTGCGCTTATGATTGCAGGGGGTGTGTTGTATGGGTATTACGTATACAACATACACGCGAAATCATTTTCTGCCTGGTTAAAGCCACTGGTACTTATTATGGGTGGAGGGTTGTTGTTGCGTTTTCCAGCGGTAGGTATTTCTGCAATAGCGGTATTGCTTTCATTTTATTTAATTGCGGATTCGTTTGCTAGTTTTGGTATGGCGAATGAACGCCGTCCGTTGCCAGGATGGATATGGATGGCATTGAATGGATTAGCTTCACTTGTTTTGGCTATGTTAATACTATTGGGTTGGCCAGCAACGTCGGCTCTATTTCTTGGGGTTTTTCTGGGCATTAGTTTGCTGCTTGATGGCATGATGCTATTCATGTTTGGTTTAGCGCTTAAGAAATCTAATTCGATGTAGAAGGTATCAGTATAGGGTATTTGATCTAAGGTGAATTCATTGTTGATTATTCATCTGCTTGTAATATAAAAAGGAGTACATTGCTCCTGTGCTGTCTCTTATACACATCTCCGAGCCCACGAGACGCTACGCTATCTCGTAT
>OJHJ01000566.1_pt1 | contig 10621 bp, 7 predicted proteins | sample 1595201 | NCBI WGS metagenome assembly OJHJ01 (sample SAMN05416832, study PRJEB24817) | seawater metagenome | isolation source: Sea water | place: Canada:Atlantic | collected 2013-07 | reverse complement strand
ATCTACACTAGATCGCTCGTCGGCAGCGTCAGATGTGTATAAGAGACAGTTCATGTCCCGCAAGACAGGGAACAGGTCGTAGATGTGATCTGGGATGTGGTGGTCGGTTTTGGGCAGGCAGGCAAACCCCGTCTCTAGGTTCTCCTCCACCGTCATCATCGGGAAAACCTCGCGCCCCTGCGGCACATAGGCAATGCCCGCATTCGCCGCCTGAAAGGCCGTGGTCAAACGCACGGAAGTTCCATCAACGGTGATCGTGCCCGCCGACGCCGGATGCCGCCCGGCAATCGCCTTGAGGGTGGAGGTCTTGCCGACCCCGTTGTTGCCGATCAAGGTCGTGATCTGCCCCTTGGGGGCCTGAAAGGACACCTCGTAAAGAATGCGGCTTTGACCATAGTGCAGGTCCAGATTTTCAACTTCAAGCATGGCCGCGCCCCAGATAAACTTCGATCACTTTCGGGTTGGATGTCACGTGGTCAAGACTGCCTTCGGCCAGCACCGATCCTTCGTGCAGCACCGTGACCTTGCAGTCGAGCCTGCGCACGAATTCCATGTCATGTTCCACCACTACCACGGCGCGGGTCTTGGCGGCACGTTTCAGAATGTCGGTGGTCTTTTCGCGTTCCTCAACCGTCATGCCGGCGGCGGGTTCGTCGACCAGCAGCAGACGCGGCTCCTGCGCCAGTAGCATGCCGATCTCAAGCCATTGCTTCTGGCCGTGGCTCAACTCTCCGGCGATGCGGGTCAGGCTGTCGGTCAGGCCGATCTCTGCCGCGATGCCTTCGATCCGCGCAGCGTTGGACGGGGTCTTGCGGTGCAGCAGGACGGCCAGCGGCCCACGCGGGTTCTTCAGCGCCATGGCAAGGTTTTGCCGCACGGTCTGCGCCTCGAACACGGTGGGTTTCTGAAACTTGCGCCCCACCCCTTCGTTCGCGATATCCGCCTCTGACATACCTAGCAGCGATATATTCCGCTCCCCCCAGACGACATGGCCGCTGTCGGGGCGCGTCTTGCCGGTGATGATGTCCATAAAGGTGGTCTTGCCCGCCCCGTTCGGCCCGATCACAGCGCGCAGCTCAGGCTCTGCGATCTGGATCGACAGGTTGTTGATCGCCTTGAACCCGTCAAAGGATTTCGACACGCCGGAGACTTCTAACAGGGTATCGTTCATGACGGTTTCCTCACCAGATAATCAAACAGGCCGCCGATCCCCTTGGGGAAGAACAAGGTGACGCAAACAAAGGATACGCCAAGCAGTACCAGCCACCAGTCGGTCCATAGGATCGTATAGAACCCGAGGTTGATGGCAGGGGCACCGCCCCCTGTGAACCAGCTGGACAGCAAGGATACGAATGCCGCCCCGATCACCGCGCCGTAAAGCCGCCCGCGCCCGCCAATCGCGACCCAGACCGCCAGATAGATCGATGCAATCGGCGCGATCTCTGCCGGGTTGATGATGCCGGCCTGCGGGTAATAAAGCGCCCCGGCGATACCGGCGATCACGGCGGTCAGGGTAAAGATGAACAGCTTATAGCGTTCCACACGGTAGCCAAGGAAGCGGACGCGGGCCTCGTTATCGCGTATGCCTTGCACCACGCTGCCCATCTTGCCCGACACAACCCAAGCAAACAGGATATACCCAAGCGCCAGCGCCAGCGCCGACCCCATAAAGAACACAAGGCTGATGGTCGCCTGCGAGGTGTCTTCGTACCCCGGAATATTCTGCAAACCGGAAAGCCCGTTGTTGCCGCGCAGTCCACTGTCGTTCTGGAACAGCCACAGCGACAGCGCCAACGTCATCGCCTGCGTCAGGATCGACAGGTAAACGCCCGTGACACGGCTGCGGAACGCCAGCCAGCCAAAGACCAGCGCCAGCAGGCCCGGCACAATCACCACCATCAGCAGTTGCAGGAACAGACTGTCGGAAAAGGCCCAGAGCCACGGAAAGTCAGAGCTGCCAACGACGCCGAAAATCTGGTTACCGATGGCGTCCTGCACCTCTTGCGGTGTGGGCGGGATCACCTGACCTTCAAGGCTGGACAATACGATGCCTTCGGTCCGTGCATACATCAGCCACATGCCGATGGCATAACCGCCGATGCCGAAGAAAGCGAAATGACCGAGGCTCAGGATACCGCAGTAGCCCCAGACCACATCCATCGCGATGGCGATGAGACACAGGCACAGCGTCTTGCCCAAGGTCTTGACCATAGAGGTAGAGATCAGGCCCGTGCCTGTCGCCTCTGACCCGATGGCGACCGCGAGGGTAAACAGCCCCAACAGCGCGATGAACCACAGGACGGAAGGGTTTTCGGAAAGGAATGTTTTACGCATGGATCAATCCGCCGCTGCCCGACCCTTTTGGGCAACGATGCCCTTGGGACGGAATTGAATGAACAGGATGATGAAAAGCACCATATAGGTCTGTGCCGCGAGGGTATTGGACGGGTTGAACCATTCGATCCCCTTTTGCAGGAACCCGATGAGCGAGGCCCCGGCCAGCGTGCCCCAGACGTTGCCCACGCCGCCCACGACCACGGTCATGAAGGATTGCACGATGTAATCGGCCCCCATCTCGGACGTGACCTTGGCATAAAGCCCGATGGCCACCCCCGCGATCCCCGCGATGCCCGAGCCAAGGCCAAAGGTCATCATGTTGATGCGGTCGGGGTTGATGCCCATACTGGCCGCCATACCGGGGTTCTGCGTCACGGCGCGCACCTCTAGCCCCAGTCGGGTGCGTTTCAGCACAAACAGGATCAGCCCTAGGAACAGCAGCGCCAGCACGAAAATCGCGATGCGGATATAGCTGATCTGGATCACATCCGAGATCACCCAAGCCCCGTCCAGCCAAGCCGGAGAGGTCAGCGGGCGTGCCTGCGTGCCAAAGATGTTCTTGGCCAGTTGCTGCAACGCGATAGAGATGCCGAAAGTCGCCAGCAACGTCTCTAGCGGACGGTGGTAGAGGTGCCGGATCACCAACCGCTCCATCACCACACCGGCGGCGAATGTGACCGCAAAGGCCAGCGGCAGGGCGATGATGATCGACAGCGTGTAATCGGGCACGAACAGCTGCACGACATAGCCGGTATAGGCCCCCATCATGATAAACTCGCCATGGGCCATGTTGATGACCCCCATGACGCCAAAGGTGATGGCAAGGCCGATAGCAGCAAGGAAATAGATCGACGCGAGCGACAGCGCGTCCAGCGTCAGGTCAACGGTTTGCGCGGCGGCGACGCGGGTCTCGATGCTGTCGAGCGTGGCCCGCGCGGCGTCTGTGACGGCGCTGTCGGGCTCGTCATACACCTCGTAGAACGTCATGCCCGCGATGGCATCTTGCTGGTCCCGCGCAGTCACCAGCGGCGGCACGGTGCCCGCAGCGGCGAGTGCGGCATAGGCCGTCGCACGCGCCGCATCGGTATTCAGCCGCGCTGTCGGGATACCACCCACACGCCCGTTGACAACGTTCGCCGCCAAAGCGTCGCGGATCGCGGCAGGGGGCACACGCGCCGGGGCCAGATCAGCCGCCACAAGCTGCGCATAGGCCGCATCGGGTGATATATCCTCCCCCGGTGTCAGCACCCGCGCGACGTTGCCGCTGGGTGTTTCAGACGGCGTCGCTGTTTTGGTCGACAGAATCTGGTTCATCACCGCCCGCGCCTCGATCGAGGTATCGCTGGCCATTGACGTGATCGCGGCGATACGATCGGCGGCTGTGTCGCCAAAACTGGCAGAGAGGAAGTTGGTCAGCTGGATCTTGCGGGCCTTCAGCGCCGCGTCTGTCTCTGCCTCGATCGAGGCGCGCAGGGGGGCCAGTTGGTCCGCCTCCGGGCGGCGGGCGATGGAATCGACGGCACTTTGACGGCGTGCAAGATCAGGGTCGGTCAGTTGGAACTGGACAAGCGCGGTGCCGATCAGGCGGCGCACTCCGCCATTGGGTTTCAGCTGCGAAAACCCGCTTGCCGGTGCCGTGCTTTCCGCATCGCTGTCGATATCGCGCAAGGCCAGCGTGTCGCCTGTCTCGGTGCCGAAAAAGAACACACCATCCGCGTCGCGTTGCCAGACCCCTTTGTCCTGCCAGCGTTCAAGAAACGCGCTGACCTGCGGCGCACCGGAGGCAACCAGATCATCCAGCGCGACAGAGACAGAGCTGCGCGAGGGTTTGGCAATTTCATCGGCATGAGCTTGAAGCACGGGCTGCAAATCTTGCGCCTGTGCCGTTCCCACGATGCCCACCCAACAGAGGAGCATTAACAGGTGGCGGAACATAGGGAACCCTTGTGGTAAGTCTGGGAAATAAGGTGATGGGGCGGCCAGTCAGCCTGCCCGCCCCGGCGTTCAGGATCAGTAGTTAGAGGTCAGCTGAACGCAGGTTTCCGTTTCGGTGTTGTACATGCCGCATTCCAGATCTTTCCAATCGGAGGTCAGCACAGCGCTTTCGGGCAGGAAGTCTGTCCAGGCATCGCCGGGCACCGGATCGGTCTGGCTGATGATGTCGAACTGACCGTCTGCCGTGATCTCGCCGATCAGCACGGGTTTGGACAGGTGGTGGTTCACCAGCATCTCGGCGGTGCCGCCGGTCAGGTTCGGGAAGGTCTGCCCGTACATCGCGCTGCGCACGGCATCGACATCGGTGGTGCCAGCCTGTTCAACCGCATTCACCCACATGTTGAAGCCGATGTAATGCGCCTCCATCGGGTCATTGGTCACGCGTTTGTCGTCGCCGATGGACGCTTTCCACTGTTCGATGAATTCAGCGTTTGCAGGGGTGTCTGCGGACATAAAGTAGTTCCACGCCGCCAGATGCCCGACAAGGTTCGATGTATCGAGCCCCGACAGCTCTTCCTCGCCCACCGAGAAGGCAACGACGGGGATATCATCCGCCGATACATCCGCCGCGGCGAGCTCTTTGTAGAAACCGATGTTCGCGTCCCCATTGATGGTCGACACAACGCCCACCTGCTTGCCGTCCTGGCCCAGTGCCACGACATCGCCCACGATCGTGGCCCAATCGGAATGGCCAAACGGGGTGTAGTTCACAAAGATGTCTTCTTCGGCAATGCCCTTGGACATCAGGTAGGATTTCAGAATGTTATTGGTGGTACGCGGGTAGACATAGTCGGTCCCGAGCAGGGCGAATTTCTCGACCCCCAGCTCTTCGAGGAAGTAATCAACCGCAGGGATCGCTTGCTGGTTGGGCGCGGCACCCGTGTAGAACACGTTCTTGGATGATTCCTCGCCCTCGTATTGCACGGGGTAGAACAGCAGGCCGTTCAGTTCTTCGATCACGGGCAGCACGGATTTGCGCGACACGGAGGTCCAGTTGCCAAAGATCACGTCGACCTCGTTCACGGTCAGCAGCTCGCGCGCCTTCTCTGCGAACAACGGCCAGTCGGAGGCAGGGTCAACCACGACCGCCTCGATCTCGCAGCCCAATACGCCACCCTTTTCGTTCTGCGCGTCGATCAACATCAGCATGGTGTCTTTCAACGTCGTCTCGGAAATCGCCATGGTCCCCGACAGCGAGTGCAGCACGCCGACCTTGACCGGATCGGCACAGTCCTGCGCCATCACCAGCGAGGTGGAGCCCATCAATGCAGCGGTCGCGCAGGCGGCGAGTTTGGTGAATGTTGTCATCTTCTATCCCCTGTTGGCGCTGCTACCCCGCGCGTCAGAACGCACTTTTCCGGGGCCCCCAAGCACGTTAGACAGGAGGCGCAGCATATTGTTGTGATCGTCGCATGGCTTGTTACATCTGCCAGGATCGCTTGCCGTGCGACGGTGTTGCCTGTGTCGGCACAAGGCCAAGATGCCTAGGGCAGTGGCGGAGTCGCTAGAAAAAATGGCATGTCACAGGACACGCCCCTAGCCGCGCCTCATTTTTTGGCACCAAAGATCGGGATCGCTTAAAATGTAACCGGCAAGCACACGGCTGCGGGGAAAGGCGCGCGACAAGCGCGCACCGGCATCTTCGCCTTAGGGGGTGACGCGCGCGGCGGAGGTCGCCTGCCACGCCCGCAACATCGGCAGCGCACAAAGGGCGCCCCCGATGAGGAAGGACAGGCTGTAGCCCAAACCGGCCAGATCGTTCTGCGGCATGGCGATCAGAACGCCGCCAAAGAACAGCGCCACCCGCATCGGTAGCGCCCCACGGCCTTCAATCGGGCCGACAAGGCTGATGTAACCCTGCAGCGCGGCCGAGATCAGGGTCACCCCGATCATCGCACAACTGAGCGCGACGACGACCTCCCACGCGGGGGCCTGACCAATCAACGCAGGGTTCAGCACAAAGAAGAAGGGCGCGATATAGATGACACCGCCAAGGCGCATCGCCTCGAACCCCGTGGCAATCGGGTTGGACCCCGCCATGGTAGAGGCCGCGAAAGCGCCAAGCGCTACCGGAGGTGTGATATAGCTGACCATGCCCCAGTAGAGAATGAACAGATGCACTGCCAGTTGGTTCAGCCCGCCTGCCTCAAGCGCGGGGGCCAGCACCACCGCAAGGAAGATATAGCAGGCGGTCACCGTCATCCCCATGCCAAAGATAAAGGCGGTGATCGCCCCCATCAGCAACAGGATCAACGTGCTGTCGCCGGCCAGAAACACCAGCTCGTTCACCAATGTGCCCGCCAGCCCCGTGGCCGAGAACGACCCAACGATCAGCCCGACCCCCAGCAGGATCGCGGTCAGTTCTGACAGCCCCATGCCGACACCGACGATCATATTGCCAAGGCGGCTCAGGTTCAGACGATGGCTGGCGCGGAACTGGTTCACCACCAACAGCAACGCGGTTGCATAGAAGGGCGCAGAGGATTCCTGCCGCAGCCCGATCATCATATAGAGCAGCAGCGCGAAAACGAAGATATAGGGCCAGCCCTCTATCATCACCTGTCGCAGCCGTGGCAGGTCGGGCTTGGGCAATCCGCGCAGCCCGCGTTTCGCGGAGTAGGCGTCGATCTGCGCGAAAAGCCCCCAGTAGAACAGAATGCTCGGAATGGCGGCGGCCAGCGCGATTTCGACATAGGGGCGTGACAGGAAGGACGCCATGACAAACGCCGTCGCCCCCATGATCGGCGGCATCAATCCCCCGCCAGTCGAGGCGCAGGCCTCGGTCGCGGCGGCGGTCTTGGCCGAGAACCCGGTCTTGCGCATCGCGGGGATCGACACCGCCCCCGTGGTCAAGACATTTGAGATGACAGAGCCGGACATCGACCCCATAAAGCCGCTGGCAAAGATAGACACTTTCGCCGCGCCCCCGCGGTAGCCGCCCACAAGCCCAAGCGCCAGATCATTGAAAAACTGCCCGCCGCCTGTCCGTTGCAGCACCGCGCCGAACAGGATGAAGCCGATGACAACACCGCCGAACGCCTTCATCGGAATGCCGAAAGAGCTTTCGGCGGAATAGATATGGTAGGGCACCGTTTGCAGAAACGTGCTTTGAAAGCCCGAAAACGGGTCCGGCACGTGGCCCGCGAATGTCGGATAAAAGGCAAAGAGGGTGACGATCAGGAACAGCACCAGCCCCCCTGCCCGCCGCGTTGCCTCCAGGATCAGAAAGAAGAATATGACCGAGACATATTGCGCCGTTTCAGGGGCTGCATATTCCCACCCCTGCGACAGGTTCTGCTGCGCGGTCTGCGCCAGATAGCCCGTGGTCCCGACCGAAGCGGCAAACAGCACCCAGTCCAGCAATGTCGGCTCCCCCCCCTTGCCGCCGCGGGCCTGAAAGATAAGGAACGTCAACGCCAGGAACATCCCCCCGAGGATATACAGATACCGCCCGTCGATCAGCACAATCCCGAAAAGCTGAAGGTTGAACAGCTGGTTGACCACCAGCACCAGCGACAGCAGCGTGGTGATCACCACGACCCAACGTGCCACCCCCGAGATCCGCTCTGCCGGGGTGGCACCGTCAATCGCCACCTCCTCGAACTTCGGCTGCGGGGCGCGCGATGTATCGGGATCGGTCATAAAAACGCTTTCATATTAGGGGGTACGGGCCGGTAAGAGGCACAGCAGGAACGGGCCGGCACCATGACCAGCCCGCCCCGAACTTTGGAAAGGTTCAGAAAACGACAGAGAACCCGCCGTCTGCCAAGGCCTTGCGGCGCGCCTCGGACCAGGCGGCTTCCCAGTCAGAAGGGTTGGATGCTTTCGTCGCTTCCCATGCCGCGGCCAGCGCTTCTTGGCGTTTCACAAGTTTGTCGTTATGCGCCTGCGCGGTGTCGGACCAAGCGCCCACTTCTTCGAAATAGCGGATCGCCCCTTCGTGGTAGGGCACCACCCATTCCATGTTCTGCTTGTCCAGCGCCCAGCCACCGATGCCGGGGGAATTGCCGTCATATTTCGGGAACAGCTCTACCATCGCCTTGGTCATATTATAGACCAGCGCTTCGTCCGTGGCCGCAATCGAGGTCAGCACCGGATAGGCATAGCCCGCGCCCTGATAGCCGTCGGTCCCGTCGATGGTGGCCCCGACCTTGGCTTTGTTCAGCGTGAAGAAGGGGGCAATTTCCTGCATGCGGGCGAAACCCTCGGTGTCGTCGGGATCAATCGGCGGCCAGAACAGCCCGCGCGGCCCCGCTTCGGCCTCATATGCCTTGCCCGAATTGGTCGACGCAAAAGCCGCATCGACCTGCCCTTCGATCAGGCCGGTCCAGCTGGCCCCGAACCCCCCGAAATCAACCCGCTCCACATCGTCCCATGTCAAGCCGCCATAGGCCAGATAGGCTTCGGTGTTCACGTTCAACGCAGGGGCACCCACGATATAGGACACACGCTTCCCCTTGAGGTCGGCATAGGTCTCGATCCCCAGATCGCCCGCGACACCGACCGCAAGGTTGATCGCGCCGCCGTTGTTCGCCAGCAGCACGCGGATCGGCTGCGGGCCCCAGTTTTCGGCCCCGAAATCAAACACACCTTCCTGCGCCATAAAACTACCGCCCACACCCGTGGCCGAGAATTCAACCCGCCCCTGGCGCAGCGGCTCTGTGCGCGACACGTCGTTCTTGCCCGGCAGCACGCGCAAGTTCACCCCCGCCGCATCTTGCAACGCAGCACCGATTGCCACGGCCTGATTATAGCCCGCCGACCCGGTGTCATAGGCTGTCCAGCTCAGTTGACGCGGCAGGTCCAGATCCTGCGCGAACGCCATGGAAGCCGTGAACCCAAATGCCACGACCGTCGTCTTCAATACGTTCATATCTTTCCTCCCAGAAATTCCTGCGGCGCAAAACATTCGCGTTTGCGGCAAGGTTAGCGGCCCGTTTTCTTGTGAAACGTGGTTCCGCCCTGTGGAAAAGGATAAGAGCGCGCCTTTCCGTGAGTCAACAAAAGACCGCGAGAGGCGCGATTGCGCAGGGTGGCGTCAATCAGAGGTAGAGCAGAGATGTTCTGACGCGGGAACACCCGCCTTGCGCGCCGCCTCCGACAGTTGCGCCAATGTGCCTGCATCCAGCGGAATACCCTTGGCCGATCGCTCTGCCGTACTGCGCCTTTCGGGGTCGCCGGGGAATTGCACCCCCGCCGTTCCGGGCGCTGCGGGGGATGCCTTGACCCAATCTGTATAGCTGTCCACATCCACACCAAAGCTTTGCGCAAGACCAAAGACATTCGGATCGATCAAGATCGCCATCATGTTGTTCACGATCCGGTCGGGCACCTCGCGCTCGGGTGCATAGGCCCCGCCCCCGCTGAACGATCCACCTAAGATATCCCCCAGCAAGGCGAGCCCGAACCCTTTATGCTGCCCGAAGGCCGTCAACGCCCCGCCCGCACCGTCAAATACCACCGACGGATCGCGCGTGGCATTGCCCTGCGCATCAATCAACGCCCCTTCGGGCGCAGGCTTGCCGCTAAGCTGAGCGACACGCGCCTTGCCCATGGCGATGGTACTGGTCGCCATATCCAGCACAAACATCGGATGCTTTTCGGTCGCCGGTATCGCCGTGCAATAAGGGTTGGTGACAAAGCGCGCATCACTGCCGCCGAAGGGTGCCACGAGGGGGCGCGCGGACTGAACATTCGCGTAAAGGATGCAGATAAACCCCGCCTCCGCCGCCATGATGCCCCAGTCGCCCAACCGCCCAAGGTGAAAGCTGTTGCGCAGGGACAGCATCGCGAAATGGTGGGTCTGCGCACGATCAATCGCTAGCGTCATCGCCTGCTCTGCCACGATATGGCCAAAGCCACGGTGGCCATCGACCAAGAGGAACGGCCCCTTGTCCTGCACCAGCTCGATATCGGCCGCAGCGTCCAACTGCCCTGCAAGAATACCGTCCACATAGGCGGGTATCATCCCCACCCCGTGGCTGTCATGCCCCGCCAGATTAGCCCCCACCAACCGCGCCGCAACCTTCGCCGCCCGCCCTGCATCCTTCCCTGCATACGCCAAAATTGCCGTCGCAAAATCCGTCAACCGCCCCGCATCAACCGCCATCGGTCTGTCCTCCCCCAAATATGCTGTCCACGCCGCCTCTCCCAAAGCGAACGCCCACGATCGCAACCTCGCGCCAAGAAGCGGAAACTGCAAGCCGGAGGGTCATCGGAAGCGGAAAGAGCCAACGTCGGCCCTGTCTCTTATACACATCTCCGAGCCCACGAGACGCTACGCTATCTC
>OJHJ01000561.1_pt1 | contig 10758 bp, 9 predicted proteins | sample 1595201 | NCBI WGS metagenome assembly OJHJ01 (sample SAMN05416832, study PRJEB24817) | seawater metagenome | isolation source: Sea water | place: Canada:Atlantic | collected 2013-07 | reverse complement strand
TACGAGATAGCGTAGCGTCTCGTGGGCTCGGAGATGTGTATAAGAGACAGAGAGTTACTAGGGCACGCATTTCCCCAACTGGGCGAACAGCAAGGCAAGACTATGCTTAGCTACATAGCCTCTTTGCCTGAGACCGCTAAGTTCGTTAGCAACAAATTAGTCAGGCATGTTGTGAGTAACACTCCTACAACAGCATTGTTACAACATGTTGAGCAAGCGTGGATAAAGACAGATGGCGATTTAAAGGCTGTTTATGTGGCACTTATTACTCACCCCCACGCCTGGCAAAACACTTTTGAAAAATTTAAGACACCGAGGGAGTTTTTTATCTCAGCATGCAGGGGCCTTGGTCTTAGCTCAGTCAAAGAAAGTTTTGCAATACGTAGCTTGAAAGAAATGGGACAACCCCCTTTTAAAGCTGGCAGTCCTGCTGGCTTTGAAGACTCAGAAGATTTCTGGAATAGTGGTTTTGGGCTAATGGCACGAGCGAACTGGGTGTCAAATTTGCACGTGAACGATCAAATTGAAATTCAAGTACTTGCAGAAAAGTTGCTAGGCACAACACTGTCCGAAAATACACGACAGCTAGTAGCAAGAGCAGAAAGTCGTGAACGCGCTTTTGCGCTATTATTCATGAGCCCAGAGTTTATGAGGAGATAACAATGCATCGACGTACTTTATTAAAACTCTTGGCGAGCGGTGCAGTTATGCTTCACTCACCAGCGCTGTTGGCAACTCAGCATGCCAATAAAACACAGCCGCTGAAACGGGTAATTTGGATCCTACAACGAGGCGCGGTAGATAGCTTGCACACTGTTATTCCCGCGTTTGAAAGTCGCCTTGCATCATTGCGCCCCGATTTAATGTCGGGACTTGAGGATGCATTTCCAATAAAGCATCAATACAAACTTCATCCGTCTCTTTCACATATCCATAAGTTATTTGAACGCAAAGAACTATCGTGTGTTGTGGCGACATCTACGGGGTATAAGGGGCGCTCTCACTTTGATGGCCAAGATTTCCTAGAAAGCGGGTTAGGAGCTGCTAACCTGCAGTCTGGCTGGGTAGGGCGAGCCATGGATGTACTTGGTACTGAAGGCATAGCAATTTCTAAAATGACACCTCTTGCCTTCAGAGATTCATTAAGAGGGGTTTTGCGCCCATCCCCTCGAAATCGGCATCAGAATGATGACGGCCAAATGAACGCGCTTTTTGTGAATTCTTCGAAAAACTGCCAAATAATTAAAAATAGGCATAGATAACTAAAATGATAAAAGCTTCTGCTGTGAGAATGACCCTCATGCTTGTTCAAGCAATAACTGCGCGTACAGTGAAATAGTCTTTTGACTAATGGTAGACATCGCCAAGACTATTACTACTAGTAGACAAAGTTGTGAGGTGTCCACATGTCTAAAGATGTAAATAAGCTACTCGCAGGTCAACTTCTGATTGTTGAAGATGACGCCATTACTTCTGAACTTATATCAAACAACCTCACAGCATTAAAGAAAATCCGTATTGTTGCAAACGGTAAAAGTGCAGTTAAGTTTTGCCAATTGTATAAACCAGATATCATTGTGCTAGATGTTTACTTACCAGACATCAATGGTATTGAGCGCTACCGACTTCCTAAAGAAGCCACTATCTCTCTCAACTCTTCAACAATGACTTGTTAAACACTTGAATACTTCAAAACAATTAGAAACATATCGAGAGTTGATACATGTAGATCAATTGACTGGTGTGTTTAGTCGGTACTATTTTAGTATGCACTCAATACATCATAAGCGGCATTTTCATCAGCATGGACAGTAGTTGAGCCGCAGATATGCTTTGTCATCGCTGCTTCAACGGCATCTGAATTTTCAGAACGAATAATAACAAGTAAACTTGAGGGGCGTTTTCGGGTTAGCAATCAACACCCCTCTAAATAGTTCTAGTAGAGGATGATGCTTGCGTTTGCTCTAACTGTCACATTGCCAGCTGGATCGATAATAGTACCCGCATTGGCGTAAATTGTACCGCCGAGACTCTTTTTATACTCCTTTGACTGTACAACCCAATTCATAGTGTAGATTGTATTGGGTTTTATCGGTGCTGTGAACTTTACATCCATGTGAGCTCCAAGCATAGGACCAAATTTCATGAAGTGAGTAGGAAGAAGAGCGGAAAATACTGCAGTGATATGGCTGCCACTTGCAATAATCCCTCCAAGACGAATTGTTTGTTCGTTATCTGGGTCATTATGTACAGGATTTAAATCGCCAATGAACTTGGCTCCATCTACTACTTCCTTCTCACTTAAGAGTAATTGGGACTCAATGATGTAGCCTACGTCTGGCAAATATTCTTTCTGCTCCTGAACGCTTTGCATAGATTGCATTAGCCAACCTCCTTTAGAAGATGGTGCTGATTTCTCAGATTAAGATTTTCGCTAGTTTGCAATGATGGCGCGGAATAGCGGAAATCATGAGCCCATACAAATTGATGCCAATAGCTCTCTGCAATCTCAATCCATATTTTGAGTAGATTTTCATCTTTGACGAATCTCTTTTGATTTATCATTATCCAACTCATTACAGCTTGGCTGTCTCTACAATCCTCGCAATGTCCTGAAGTGCAGCAAAAGTTTACCGTTTTGCAGTCTGAGGCGTAGGCATTAAATCCTGGAAGTACAGCATTACCGTTCTTAATTCTTTCAGCATTTTGTGGATGGTCTACACTCACACTGGGGCAAACATCATATCCAAAATCTCCCCAGTGACTTTTCCCTGTTACCATAGCTTCAATGTAGTAAGGGTGGCTAGCGAGTGTCTCTGGAAACAACTCCCTGACTCGCAAAATTTCATCAAGTAATCTTTTTTCGTACTTGGTCCGGAGTGGATCGCTCGTACCATACTTACTATAAAAATTAACTGAGACTGTATTTCCATTTTCCGATATTTTTCTCACTGTCTCTTCGATATGAGCAATTCCATCTTCAGTCACTGCAAAAATGAAATGGGCTCTCGGATCATATTTATAGTTCTTAAGAGCAGTCTCAAATAGACCCGAAAAGGAGTTTCCGTTAGGTTTGATCGCTCGCAGGTCATCGTCTAGAGAGCCACCACCAAACAAAGAGATTAAAACCGAAAAATCCTTAAAGCCTTCTTTGGGCAAAGCTTTAAGACCATTGGTTGATATGCTATTAAACTCCATAATCTCAGCAAATAATTCGAGTCTTTTGGGATGGAGCGTAGGCTCGCCTCCTATAATCAGACTAGTATTGATACCTCTATTCCTCTCAGAGATAAGAAACTTTTTAATTTCATCCTTTTTGGACAAATCTTTTGTTCTTTTGTCAAAGTCATATTCAAAAAACCAACAACCTTTACACCTTATATTGCACGCTGTAGTGATTAAATACTCTGACACTCTAACTCTTGAACTAATTTGTTTAATCCGTTGATAACGAGCATAATATTCAAAGTCACCGTTAAGCCTTTTAAATATTGCATTTTTGGTAACATCTTTCATAAGCAAATCCTTCTAGCATAAGATTAGAGAAACTTTCTGTTTGCAGTATCGTCTGGTACATGAAGTCCAAGAGCTTCTAATTTTCTTCTGGCCTTTTCCGCAAATTCGTTGCGTGCAACGGAATATGACTTTTGCCTCAACCCGTATTTCACGTACAATTCTGACCTTGGGGAATCACTTCTGCCAAAGGTATCAAGTGTTACTGGCCACATTCTTATAAGAGCTTCTTGAATTTGCTTGAATCCATTTTTCGTCTTACACATGCTCCTCGTAATCCTGAATCCATGCCCAACGTGCAGTTTTTCATCCTTTAAAACATGAGGGCACATGTCAGCAATAGGCCTGTAGGAACTTTGAGCCATTTCCTCTAGGACATCAATTACAGCGTCTTCTACAAGAGTCGAAATCAATGCTCTTTCAGCCCAATTTCGACAACTTTTTACGGCTTCGGTCGCGTAGAACGCTCTATCGTTCAAGTTTTGCGATAGCATAAATGACGTATCTATACCAATATCTAATAAAATGTCCGCAGCTCTTTGATAGTGGTCAAGTTCATCCTTGGCTAATTCGCAGCACACTGCTTTCTCGTAGGGGTCATTTGTCAAAAAGTAAAACAATTTTACATAGTCATCAGCTCCAGAAAGTTCCCCTTCAGCATGGGCAGTCAATTGCCTCTTAACGAGATCTTGATATTCTTTAGGTGTTTCAAGTAGTTCTGATGGAGTTGATATATGGAATGGGCTTACATCTTTTACAGCAATAGATTCTTGTAGCATTTCACAGTCCTTTTTGGAAAAGTAGTTACCAAGAACAAATGCGAAGTTAATCTTGGTAAGGTCCTGTCTATAGGATGCCCACCTTTTTCAGAAATTCAAATTGCTACTAATGTTCATGACAGCAGAAAATGAGTTACATCAATGCCTAACAGATAACTGGACCTTTAAAGCAAACACATGTTTTACTTGAACCTACAAAATAACTCAAAAAAATCAAGGCGAGTTCCACACAACGTCATACGGCTTTCCAATTGGAAAGTCCATACCACAAAATAACCATAGAAATGATCTGCAAATTTGTAAAGACGTTGTTTAAAAAATTTGCCAGAAAGTAATAAAGTTATTAACTAAGTTCTTAACGCTGGGAATTGATATCACGAGCTACGACCATACCTAAAGTATAGTCGCGTGATTACTAAAGGAACTTGACGGTCTAACTAACCTGAACTCGGTTTAAGAAATTGAACTAATTGCCTGTTCCAAGATCCGATCTTTCGACCAAGAAAAATATGGACCAAAAAGTGTTCAGCGTTCTCCAAGTCCCAATGCCACATACCGTCCAATGACGAGTGTTCAATAAACCTGAATATGCGCGTATCGGATTGAACTAAGTCGAGCAACTCTTTCTCAAGTCTATGCAATGGTAATACCTTTTAGTTCAACGCCGACGTTTGAACTTCCTCTATTTACACCTACTGCTGTGTTAATGATAGCGTCAGTATCTCAATGAAGAAACTAATTAAATTAATACTAAATCAATAAATTCATCAAACAAGAAAGTATTAAAAAACGACCGTTTTATGAGAGTGAAAAGTATTTTCTCCGCTCGGTCTGATTTTATTGGTTCTATTTGTTTTATAAACCCATCTCATTTAATATAGTCTCATAAAGTCATTTTTCAACATGTAAATAAGATTATGGGGCTCAAAATAGGGTATGCTCGAGTAAGTACATCTGATCAAGACTTAAATCTACAGATCGATGCGTTAATGAACAACGGGTGTGCTCCTGAACATATTTTTACCGATAAAACGTCGGGAGCAAAATCAACTCGACCAGGATTAGATAAATGTCTTGATACATTGTCATCTGGAGACATTTTAATAGTATGGCGATTAGATCGTCTTGGCCGCTCAATGTCTCACTTGATCAATTTGATTGAGTCATTAGTTGAAAAAGACATTGGATTCAAATCGATCCAGGACGGTGCTATTGATACAACAACAGCTTCAGGTGAGTTGATGTTCAATATATTTAGTGCATTGTCGCAATTTGAGAGACGATTAATCCAAGAGCGGACCAATGCTGGTTTATCTGCTGCAAGAGCACGAGGACGGAATGGCGGTAGACCTAAAATCGGTATCAACAACCCTAAAGTCCAGATGGCAAAGCAGATGCACCAAAATAATTCACTTTCTATAGAGTCTATTTGTAATTCACTTTCTATATCTAAAGCAACTTTCTATCGTTATTTAGCAATGTGATTATAAGAAAGCAACTCATTGAACTATTATTCACTTTGCAGAGGCTCCACACCACTAAGCAAACCTGCCAAATCAATCGCTTTACGATTTTTGTTAAAGGCATACTCTCCGTTCAAGTTGATGTGCTGCCAAGCAACCGGTGATAGTTTAGAAATAATATCTACCACATCTTGTCTACCGTTTCTTTCTTGGATCTTCAAAAAGGCTGATAACAAGGCAGAATTATAATAGATAATACAGTTTGAAATGAGCCGCGCACAATCATTCCATTGAGACACCTGATAATCGTTACCACCACGAAATCTATTACCATTGACTGAGGTAATGGCTCGTTTTAACTGGTGATAGGCTTCCCCTCTATTTAACGCTTGCTGAACATAATGGCGTAGTGTTGAGCTATCAACGTACTCCAAAACGTAAATCGCTTTAATTAGACGATCATACTCATGCAAAGCTGACAACGTGCGACTCTTGCCGTTACTGAGCTTTCTAATGATGGTGCTTTGAGTAGTTGTCTTTTGGCTAAGAGAACAAAGGATATGTTGAATGTTTTCCCATTCTTCAGCCACTAATTTATAGTTAACGTCTTTCTTTAACTGAATTCGGCCACCTTCTTCTTCAGTAACTTCAAATAAGTCAAAAAACACTCGTTTCATTTTTGCGTATCGAGGCGCAAAGGTGTAGCCAAAGAAATCTAAAATAGCGAAATTGACGTTATTCGTGCCGTGGTTATCGGTGGATAACGTATTTGGCTGTATCTCAGAGGTATTGTTGTAAAGCAAATCAAATGCAAAATGACCTTCATATTCATTCGCGCCAATAACTTGAGTATTCACTGGCACATGATTTGACACTAACGTCAGCGCTGAGACACCTTTGCCTTTGGCAAAATACTTGGATGAATAACGGGCTTTAAAGGTGTTGATCCTACACTCGAATTTTTGACCATCGATGCTTGAAAATAACTGATTGTCATCAATATGGTAGTAAGCAAATATTGGCAGGATAGCAATGGCATTAGAGATCTGATCATTAGACTCTTTCAGCGTCTCGTATCTGATGTAACTATCATTAACACTGCGCAACTTTCCCATCGAACGGTCGGAGATATTGGCCATTTTATATAGGCCGTAATTCGTACCGTTGGCGAGTATGCAGGCAACCAGATCTTCTTTGTCTACTGATGATTTTTGTTTTGTGGTAGCGATATGTGTAAAAGCATTGAGGTAATTAGTTTTTTCGTCAACAAACAGCATAAGCTCGACAATACCCATATGCTGAATTTGATTATAGAGAGGGTTATCAACCGTTTGTTGCCAGCGGCTATTTGGGATAGACCATTTTAGTTCTGACTTACCAGGTATAACTTCGACGTATTTGTTGTCACCACTGAATATATGTGTGCCAGCCTCTTTCAATTTCACTTCAAGCTGATACTGCTTCTCATCCAAGGTTTGGTTAATTGGTGCTGATAGTTTATCAAGCCCTGTATTTTCAATAATATCGTCTTTGTTTTGCCATTCTTTTGGCTGGATTAAATCTGAACTCAGACTACGATTATTGACACTCTCTTTTACGGTAAGGCTATTGTTTTGAAATAGTTGCTCTGCTTTACGATACAGGAAGTACTCAAAACGAATAGCTATTTGCTTAGAAACTTCTCCTTGCAAATACCCTCGGTCACCTTTGGGTACCAAGTCTAGGTTGATGGTTCTAACAGCCTTGCATTCACTGAGTTCAGAGCGCAACGTTACATACTGATTATGTAAATCATCTTTTAAATGGATAAACTCAATGTCTATGGCCATGAACAAGGAGCGTAGAAGTTTACTCACCTTGCTTGACTGTTTATCAATAAATTGCCACTCATATTTACGCCCATCAAAATCATTGCTATCAAGATGTTCGCTAAGCAATTTAATGTTCTCAGCAGGTAGCAACTTAAAGGCTTTTTTGCGTACATCGCCAAAGGTCAATGCATCGTCAATATCGCTGTCAATGAAGTAATTCAGCAGACTGCCAGCCGATTTCAATTTTGTTCTGACAATGTTTATATCTTCGATAACTCCCTGTTTGGCGTGACTCTTTGCTCCTTCAGCAAGCTTTCGGACGAGATAGATAAATGCAGAAACGAGGTTGTCGTTAGTTTCGCGGTACCTGAAGAATAGATAACAAACAAGATATAACAAGGTTTGACTATCAGCATGTCTTTTTAACTTATAAACCGACTTGTGTTTTACTAAAGACGCGTAGTATTCAAGGTTTTTCGGTGACAGCTCTAATTCAGCAATCAGTGTCTTAATTTCTGGATAAAGCGCACGTATGATTTTATGCGTCTTTAGTTCTTGTGATATTTGGCTGGCTGAAAAATCCTTCGCCATGCGCTTTAACATAGCGAGATCTGTGAACGTGCTTTTGGAATCAAGCAATCTAAGAAGCGTAGCTTTTGTATCACTGCCTAGGTTTTGGTTCAGGACAGACTCAATGCGACTACGCTCACTAGAAAGTACACTCGATATGATATCTTGAAGTGTCGTATAACCAGCTAACGCAATCCTGTTTTGTCCAAAGTAAGCAATGCATTCATCAAACACATATCTTGGCTCTTGATTGATTTTAACAACGACATTGAGCCTTTTGAGTAAAGGTGCCTTGTCATTCTTGCTCTGGTAAACGGAGAAGCCTGTATAAGTCAGAAGTTTTCTAACTAACGCTGTTTTGGTTCGCGGTGGAATATCTTCATCTTGAACGCTTTTATCGCTGAAATATTTTGCTTTAACGTAGTTAAAGTCAGGTTCAACATCTGAGAATGTAAAATTGAAAATTATTGGTCTGGATCTGAAATAACCCAATAAGAGGATAAAATAGATTCTGGTCTCTGTTTGCCTCAACGTATTGACCAGTTTCTGAGTTTCCTTGTCGAGTGAAAAGTAGTCTTCTCTGTCGGAGTGACTAAAGTTGGGGAGAGCATAAAGTTCTTTGACTTCAAACGACGTGAGTATTTGAATGCGTTTTGTTTGTTCAGCAGCGATGGCATATAGTCCTGATTATTTTTTCATAATCATAACAGACTCAATGTTTTAATTCCTAATGCCGATTTCGAGGGGATGGGCGCAAAACCCCATGTCGGTCTAAAATCATTCTGTTTGCATTAACTCGGTTAGTTTAGCCTGATAAGTCTGGTCACGTAAACGAAACGCTGAAATACGTCTTTGCAGGGTCCTAACTTGCCCCATATCGTGGCGATCAGGATAACGAACTGAGAGCCATTCAATAATTTCAGGGGCTGTGCAGTGAGGCTCTAATTGAAGTTTAAATTTTATATCATCCCAGGCGTGTTCAAATGGGTCTTTGCGAGTCCTCCAGGTTCTCGGAAGACTCCGTTTGTCTTTTGGCTTTTCAAAACGAAAGTAATCTAGAACTTCTGGCTCTGTGGGTGCTGTAAGACTCTGATTCAGTTCAGCCGGCTTTTCAGCATACAGCTCGGTTTTGGCGGTGCCGTTAATATTCCAGGCAAAGGTCATTAGGTTATCTTGCAACACTTTTAACTCAGACATTAACGTCACCGGATCGAGTTGTAAGTACATTGCGGTCAAATCATCTTTGACGCCTTGCTTTATGTGCGGACTATTTAAGATACGTTGGTAAGGGGTCAATGCTTTGTCATATTGTTTCGCCACTTTGGCACCGATACGTGTTTTTTTAAGTAGCTTTACTGATGGCTGAAAGAAGTTTACGTATTTCCGTAACACACTATAGAAATTCGCGAGAGCTGCCCACGCTTTAGGCCCCTCGAAGCGGTCGTAACCGACTAAGCGCCGAACAACTGAGCCGTTTTTCTCTTCTACAAAAGCCTGGTCATTCTTTTTATAAGCCCGTGAACGAGTAAATGTGATTTTGTTTGACTCACAGTAATCCAAAACTTCGTAATTAATAAATTCTGAGCCGCCGTCTGTATCAAGTCCCAACAGCGGAAACGGCATAAGAGAGCGAGCAACACTAACGCCGTTGATGACATCCGCCGCACTTTTTCTTAACAATGGCATGCATTCAAGCCAACCGGTACTTACGTCCACCATCACTAGTGAGTTGAGAAATGTGCCATTTGCATTATCTCCGCAGTGCGCAACTAGATCAACTTCATAAAACCCGGGAACTACATCATTCCAGTCGGCGAAAGTTCGCACTTGAATTTTACTTTTTAAAAGAGCACCAGCCTTAGTTTGGCTCAATCCCTGAACTTGCCGAGAGCGTTCAGGTTGAAGTATTCGATCAACAGTAGCGGCACTCACTGTCATAAGCTTCCTTCGTATGTCGTCTGATATTCGCAAGTGGCCGTGTCGCTCCATTGCCGCAACCAAATCAGGTATGAAAGGAACAAATCGCTTTGAGCACACTTGATTCGCGGTATTCCAGACTTTAATGAGCACGTGGCGAAACTGATCATCATAAACCTGAGCCCCAGGTCGGGCTCTAGGTTTTAGCGATACGATGTCGATTGGTGAACTCTTTTTGCACAACAGAACGAGCGCATACTTTCTGTCGTAACCGGTTGCCGCCACAAAACCATCGAGGATCTTGGTTTTTTCCGGGCGTTTTGCTGATAAGTACCGCTGCCGGATACTTAATAACATTTCCCGGCGAGCGGCAATACTCATAGTAGTCGTCATAAATCACCTAATATCATTCCCGTAGAGTTTGATTTTAGATGAGGCAACCGAGCTTGCTAGGTTTGATTCTTAGTGAGTCAATGCGGACCGGTCAAGACAGTTGACGTTCTAAAGGCAATATTATAAAACGTTTTCACTGGCCTTTTTAAAGAGCGAATGCGTTAAGCTCAGGAACTATAAATTGACAAGCGTCAGTGGAAAATACCCTATGTACCTTGGGGTAGGTATGCGGGTTTGCGAACTTGGTCAAAACCGTCCAAAAACTGTCTCTTATACACATCTCCGAGCCCACGAGACGCTACGCTATCTCGT
>OJHJ01000553.1_pt1 | contig 10879 bp, 10 predicted proteins | sample 1595201 | NCBI WGS metagenome assembly OJHJ01 (sample SAMN05416832, study PRJEB24817) | seawater metagenome | isolation source: Sea water | place: Canada:Atlantic | collected 2013-07 | reverse complement strand
ATCTACACTAGATCGCTCGTCGGCAGCGTCAGATGTGTATAAGAGACAGGTATGTTGCCCAAAATATCTTTGTGTGAGGCCGTTGCATTATCTAGCATGGCTAATGCTTGGTCACTGTGACAGGCAAATACCACGTCGTCAAAATGTGCCACGCCACCATTTACATCGGTGACAGACCATAGCTCACCTTCTTTAGTCACTTTGTTGACACCACAAGACAGCTTTATCTTCGATTCAAAAGGAGCGATTAACGGAGCAATATACTGACTAGAGCCGCCAACGATGGTGTACCACTGTGGTCTGTCGGTAATGTTGAGGAGGCCGTGGTTATTAAAAAACTGTAGAAAAAAGGTAAGGGGAAAGCGTCGTGATTGCTCAAGGCTGCTCGACCAAATAGCGGCGCACATTGGTAAAATATAATAACGAGCGAAATCATCGCTTAATCCTAACTCGTCAATAATGTCTTGTAGCGTAAGGGCAGATGTATCTCTCTTTTCAGCCACCATTGACTTACAGGCTTTATTAAACTTGAGAATATCGCGAACAATGCGCCAGAATTTGGGGCGAAGAATATTTCTGCGCTGCGCGAAAAGACTATTAATCGTGTTGCCATTATATTCAATGTTGGCTTTTTTGCTGGTAACAGAAAAGCTCATTTCAGTTGGCTGACACTCTACGCCAAGCGCAGTCATTAATTTAATAAAGTTAGGGTATGTCCAATCATTGAAAACAATAAAGCCGGTATCTATGTTGTGGGTTTCACCTTCATCCACAATTGTCTTTGTTGCTGTGTGACCGCCAATGTAATCATTCGCTTCATAAACAGTGATGTCATTTTTCTTATTTAAAAGGTGGGCACATGTTAAACCTGCGATACCTGTACCCACGATTGCTACTTTTCTTGTCATTATTATATTTCTCTTAAACTACTTATTTGTCGTTGCGCATGGATAGGGACAATCGCTTTTGCAGACCAGATGGTAATACATTCATGAACCTTAATATATAGCCAAACATTCTCGGGAAAAAGATCGTACGTTTATCGCTTTCAATCCCTTTCAACATACTTTCAGCTGCTTCTTGAGCCGTTATTTTCATTGGCATATCAAAGTCATTCTTTTCTGTTAACGGCGTTTCTACAAAACCAGGCGATACTGCTTGTACCTTAACGCCTCTGTCGTGCAAGTCTACTTCGAGACTTTTCGTGAAGTAGTGCAGGGCTGCTTTACTTGCGCCATAGGCTTGTGAACGAGTAAAGGGAAGCAATCTAGCCATACTATCTACAATAACTAAGGTCTTACCCGCTTTCAGGTTGTGGATGAATGCATCCACGCAGTTAACTACACCGAAAAAGTTAGGTTCGAATACTCTGCGAAACATATCGGATTCAAATTGTTCAATATCCACATACTCACAGGTACCCGCATTTAATACTGCAATATCAAACTGAATGTCTTTTAGCGCATTTTTAGTATCATCAAGTGATGACACGTCAAATTGACATGAAGTGATGTTCTCATGGCGTGCTAACTCATTGAGCGCTTCTTCATTTCTGCCGCACGCAATTACGTCGTAACCCTTTTGGGCTGCATGCTCAGCAAGTGCTTTTCCGATCCCCGATGTTGCTCCAGTAATTAGCAATGTTGTCATTTGGCGAGTCTTCCTTTTATCTTCTTAATCACAAAACCTAATAAAGGTACGTGTTCATAGACCATTTCGCCCAAATCGTAATAATCCTTGTGATAAATAATGATGTCGTCTTTCACTCCTAGTTGAGTGGTCCCATCTAAAGTAATAACCTTATCGCTTCCTTTTAAGGTTAAGGTCATTGTCCAATTTGCAATATGTGTAACGTTACACTTTGAGGGCGCACATTCTAGTATGTCAGCGATATTGAATTTACAGGTGTCGGCTTGCTCAAGAAGATTGCTGAAATATGACTTCACCGCATCAAGACCCCGATGGGTGGTGATAGGGTCTATAAATACGATATTTTGTGAATAAATCTCATTAAGATCCTCGGTAGATATTTTACAAATGTCTGTGTAAATTTTACAAAATCGTTGAATGACTTCCATACTAAATCCTTTGCACGCCTTGGCATGTCTACTTCTCAGGTAATAGGTTCTGATTAAATAAATCAATATATAACTTATCTTATACAGCGCGTGTACCAGTATTAGTTTGCTATTAGTGCGCAAGATTCAGCGCTACTGTGTTCGTGTGTTTTCTTTATATAAAGAATGACTCGTTACAAAAGATGACACAAGCTCTTGAATTTAATTAACTCTTTCTAATATAAAAGTCGATAAAATTATAAACATTACCGCTTCTGCTAGAGATTAGATCAAGAGTAAAAAAGGCAGTGTGAAAATATTTCTCATATGGATCCAATTCATACCCACTACCGTAACTCTTTATGTATTCTTGGAAGTGTGGTGTATGAGTAATAATCGTTTTCCCTTATTCCCATTGTCTGCCCATCTGTTACCAGAAGGTAGAATGGCGTTACGAATTTTTGAGCCCAGATATGTGCGCATGGTTAAAGAGGCATGCGCCGAAAACAAAGGGTTTGTTATGTGTATGTTAAATGCCAACGGCGATAAGTCGGCGAATGAACATATACATAAAATAGGTACGTACGCCACGGTGGTCGACTTTGATATGCTTGATGATGGCTTGCTTGGCATAAAGGTTGCTGGTTCTCACCTAGTTGAGGTCGAAGACATTGCTGTCGAGCATGATGAATTGAGAACGGGAGTGTGTAATCCCATCGATTCATGGAATTGTGACCTATCAACTCAACAAATAGCGCCTATGGACGAGCGACTTAAAGAAATATTCGGGAATTATGAAGAGTTAGCGTCGTTATACGATGAGCCGAAATTTGATAGCCCGAACTGGGTATTAAATAGATGGCTAGAACTATTACCGGTAGACGGTTCGCAAAAGCAGCATTTTCTTGAACAACGAGAATGCACTAACTTGCTAAAGTATCTGTCTACATTAATCGGTTAATGCGTCATTTGAACAACATGACAACTTCATTACAAAATCGTAACGCGCAAAGTGCGATTTCTCCGAACGTTTTAAGTCAAAAAGCCGTAGTATGATGCAACCAAAACGGAAAAGCGGACGAATATTATGTTAGTTGGAATTCCATTGGAACAGAGCAATAGCACAATCAAACCAAAAGAATGTGCTACCGAAATGTCTGAATACCTTGTAGCGGTTGCTGACGCTCGCTGTAAACGCTCATTTTCTCGAGTCTTTAATTATTTTGCACCTCGCCTTCGCTCCTACGCATTAAAACAAATGGGTAACGAGGCTTTAGCGATGGAGCTAGTACAAGACACCATGTCTAATGTGTGGCAAAAAGCCCATCTTTTCAATGCTGAAAAAGGGTCTCCATCTACATGGATATTCACAATTGCACGAAACATACGTTTCGATATGCTGCGCAAGCTACAAAACAGAAAAGAAGACGTATGCTCTGATGACTTGTGGCCAGTATTGTGTGAACAAACTGCTGATTTAAACGAAGCGCCCCTTGACGAGCAAGTCACGCTTGAGCAAATTGGGTATATGTTTGAAGCGTTACCGGTTAAACAAAAAGCAGTAATTGAAGCTATCTATATAGATGGCAAATCTCAGCAAGAAGTTGCAAACGAACTATCTATTCCATTAGGTACAGTGAAGTCGAGAACTCGACTAGCACTTCAACGTTTAAAAGGTATGCTGAACGACAATGATTAAGTTTCACCCAAGTCCTCAACAGATTACAGAATTCGTTGAGGGCAGTCTTACGCCAGCTGTATCGCTATTGGTGTCTGCACACTCTGACATGTGTGAGCAGTGTCAAATGCGAATTGAAAGCGAAACTGAAAGCCTTGCGGCTGACATGGTGTTAGAAATAGAAGAAAGTTTTGACGAATCTGCTCAGTTTGGCGATATGTTGTCTCAAATAACGCAGGCACCGTCGTCAATAGAATCTGATGCTAGAACGTCTAAAGAGACGAGCAGCTTCAAAGAGAAGTCGGTAACAATTGAGCTAGACGGTCGTACCTTTAAATTACCACGTACTCTGCATCGCTATATCGACAAAACGGGCAATTGGTCCAGTTTGGTCGGAAAGCTTTGGCAGGCACCTGTTGATTTAGGTAATCAAGGTGTGGCTAACTTTATCTTTATGGGCAGCGGCGGAAGCGTCCCTGAGCATACCCACAGAGGTACTGAGTACACGTTGGTTATCGACGGTGAATTTAGTGATGGTTTAGCTAATTACGATACTGGCGATTTCATTTTTATGGATGGCAACAAGACCCACACCCCTAAGTCGGACACGAAGGAAGGGTGTTTGGTTTTCAGTATTGTGGATCAGCCTTTACACTTCACGTCAGGTTTGGCTCGGTTGCTCAACCCGTTCAGTCATCTGTTCTTCAGATAGGCTAGAAAAAGTCCCAACAAATAAAAAACGCACCGAAGGTGCGTTTTTTTTGCTTTGAATTGGTGGATGTTGCAACCTTATCAGCTGATAAAGTCGCTTTCTGGGAAGTTCAGCTTTAACGTCTTCATTGCGTTTAAACGCAAGTCATCCAATCCAAGTTGTTCATAACTCGACACCATTATCTCAAGGGCATCCTTTACCTGAGTTGTATCAGGAAAGTGTTCAATGACATACCGACCGCGATTCGCTGCTGCTACGTAAGCCTGGCGGCGCATGTAGAAACGAGCAATAGCAATTTCATATCTGGCTAGTCTGTCTTTAATATGCAGCATACGCTTTTTAGCATCAGGGGCGTATTTACTGTTTGGATATTGCTCAATTAGCCGTCTGAAATCTTCAAATGCTTGACGAGATTTTGATGGGTCTCTGTCCGAGCGATCAATTGTGAGCAGTTCTTGAAAAAGATTGCTGTCTGATTCCATATTCGTTAACCCGCGCATATAGTACGCGTAATCTACATCTGAATGATTAGGGTTAAGGCGAATAAAGCGGTCAACTGTAGCCAATGTTTCGTCAATTTTACCCGACTTGTAATAACTGTAGATAAGATCGAGTTGAACCTGATGTGACAATGGGCCAAAAGGATAGCGAGAATCTAGTGCGCTAAGCGTTTGTGCAGCGGCGCTGAAATTGCCCACTTCCATGCTTTCAGAAGCTCTGTCGTAAAGTTGTTGTGCACCCATGTTTGCAAGTACAATTTTTTCCTCTTCAGATTCTGAAGAGCTGCAACCTGTTAAGGTCACCATAGCACCTAGAAAAACTGGCGCTAAAAGACGAAATGATTTCATAATAATTCTATATTCCTGCTAAACAGTTTTAATACTTCGCTGTCTACGCTCATGTGTTAAACAACAACACGTTGCCCGCATTCTAACGTACTAACGATGAGAAAAACCATACAAATTCGCAAACAACGCAGTGTACAGGGTGAATACTTGTTATAATACCCTTTTTACACGCAATGTTAGGTGTTATGACGCAAGTGCCAAACACAATTCAATTAGAGGCTTCAACACAAGCCGCCCATTTTGGTTTACGTTTAGATCAGGCTTTGGCCGATTTGTTCCCTGAATATTCACGTTCAAAGTTAAAAACTTGGATTCAGGATGGCAACGTTGCAGTAAATGGCGAGGTTATCACGGTTCCACGCCATAAAATGCAAATAGACGAAGTTATTACCGTTCGCGCAGAAATGGATGTTCAGGTAACGAGTGTTGCACAAGATATCGCTCTGAACATCGTTTTTGAAGATGAGCATATTATGGTGATAAATAAACCTGCAGATTTAGTCGTTCATCCGGGGGCCGGAAACCCAAGCGGTACCGTGCTTAACGCGCTGCTTAACCACGTGCCCGATATCGATCGCGTTCCTCGCGCAGGTATTGTTCACCGCCTTGATAAGGACACAACGGGCCTGATGGTTGTTGCGAAGACCGTACCAGCGCAAACCCATTTAGTTGACCAGCTTCAGCGTCGAGAGATGAGTAGGGAATACGAAGCAATTGCAATGGGTACTATGGTTGCTGGTGGTGTGGTGGATGAACCTATCGGTCGTCATGCAACTAAGCGCACGCACATGGCGGTAAGAGAAGACGGTAAACCCGCAATTACTCACTTTAGAGTGATTGAAAAGTTTCGAGCCTACACGCACATTCGCTTAAAGCTAGAGACAGGTAGAACTCATCAAATTCGTGTACATATGGCGCATTTGAAGCATCCTTTGGTAGGCGATCAAACATACGGTGGACGCCCTCGGTTACCTAAAGGCGCATCTGAAAGCTTTATCGATGCATTGAGAGGTTTTCAGCGACAGGCTCTTCACGCGGCACAACTTTCGTTTTTCCATCCTGAAAGTGAAGAATGGATGACGTACAAAGCACCGTTGCCCAACGACATGCAGTCGCTATTAGAAGCGGTTAGACAGGATACAAAAGACAATCCGGAAGATATGATTTAGCCACATGTCATCCGCTGAGCGTTTCATAATTCCAGAGTGCTTTCCCGATAATGTAGTGGCCTATACAACCACCCGATGTGGCGGTGTTAGCAAAAAAGCGCTAGCGGATAGCAGTGTCCAAGTAGGTAGAGCTATTCAAGGTAAAGCTATTCAGGGTAAAAGTGCTCAGGATAAAACGGCTCAAGATAAAACGACTCAAGATAAAACGACTCAAGCTAAAACTGCTCAAGAAAATTCGGGCGCAAAAGACTATCTGGGGCTCAACATAGGGGCGCATGTGGGCGATGACATTATCAGCGTCCGCGAGAATCGCGCGCGTTTGCCACATAGCGAAAAGATAACATGGCTAGAGCAAGTACATGGCAACACCGTTGCCACTTTGCCCACGCTATCTGTTGAAGCTGATGCCTCATTTTCCTCACGTCCAGAGCATTTTTGTGCGGTGATGACGGCAGATTGCGTACCGGTACTGATAAGCGATAATAGAGGAAAGGAAGTTGCAGCTATCCATGCCGGATGGAAGGGACTGGAAGCCACTATTATTGCTAATGCCGTAACGCACTTTTCTACTGATCCATCACAGCTAATAGCCTGGGTTGGCCCTGCCATTTGTGGACAGTGTTACGAGGTTAACGAAGCGCTTGCCAACAAATTCTCCTATTACAAAAACTGCGTAACGCCAAAAAAGCAAGCGGGTAAGTACCTGTTAGACCTACCTCAAATAGCAAATCAGCAGTTAACACACCTTGGTATTAAACACGTCGAGCTAAGTCATTATTGTACCTATTGCCGCAGCGATTTGTTTTATTCCCATCGAAAAGCCACGCACAGCAATTACGAGGCTACAGGTCGAATTGTAAGTGTGATTGGACTGCGTTAACTTTGCGCTAAATCAAGTTTTTCATCATCTTTATCATTACTCACTTGAATCGTCATTCATAAGCTCCCATAAATAGAATATAAAGAAATATTCATTTTGAGGTTGAGGTTATGAGATTAGACAGATTTACCAGTAAATTTCAGCTCGCTATATCCGATGCTCAATCACTCGCATTGGGTCGAGATCACCAATATATAGAACCTGTTCACCTAATGACGGCCATGCTTAATCAGCAGGGCGGTTCGATACGAACATTGCTTGATCAAGCAAAAGTTAACGTTAACGCGCTGCGCTCAGCGTTAAGTCAAGCTATCGAGAGGCTTCCTCGTATTGAGGGTATTGGCGGCGAAGTTCAGCTTGGAAAAGACAGCGTTATTCTGCTCAATATGTGCGACAAGATTGCACAGCAGCGCAAAGATGACTACATCACCTCTGAAATTTTTGTTGTTGCCGCCATAGATGATAAGGGGCGATTAGGGGAAATTCTAAGAAGCTTAAACGTGACCAAAGATATCGTAGAGGCAGCAATTGATGATATGCGCGGCGGTCAAACGGTTACCGACCCCAATGCAGAAGATGTGCGTCAGGCATTAGAAAAATATACTACCGACCTTACCGAGCGAGCGGAGCAGGGTAAACTTGACCCAGTCATTGGCAGAGACGATGAAATTCGCCGCACTGTTCAAGTGTTGCAGCGCCGCACAAAGAATAATCCGGTGTTAATCGGTGAGCCAGGTGTGGGTAAAACGGCAATTGTTGAAGGGCTAGCACAGCGAATTATTAACGGTGAGGTGCCTGAAGGGCTTAAGAACAAACGAGTTCTTTCTTTGGACATGGGAGCACTGATTGCTGGCGCTAAATACCGCGGTGAATTTGAAGAACGTTTAAAAGCAGTTCTTAATGAGCTGTCGAAGGAAGAGGGACGAGTCATTCTCTTTATTGACGAGCTTCACACCATGGTTGGAGCTGGCAAAGGTGATGGTGCCATGGATGCAGGTAACATGCTTAAACCAGCGCTCGCTCGCGGGGAACTTCATTGTGTGGGAGCGACGACTCTTAATGAGTACCGTCAATACATAGAAAAAGATGCGGCATTGGAGCGCAGATTCCAAAAGGTATTAGTGGAAGAGCCAAGTGTTGAAGACACTATTGCTATATTGCGTGGCCTTAAAGAGCGTTACGAGCTACATCACTCTGTTGATATTACCGACCCTGCTATTGTAGCGGCTGCAAGTTTGTCTCATCGTTATATAAGCGACAGACAACTGCCTGATAAAGCCATCGATTTAATTGACGAAGCCGCATCAAGTATTCGACTTCAAATAGATTCTAAGCCTGAAGATATGGACAGGCTTGAGCGTCGAATCATTCAGTTGAAGCTAGAAGAACAAGCGTTGGCTAAAGAGACGGACGATGCCAGTCATAAGCGCTTAGAAATGATAGAGCTTGAACGAGAGCAGGCGGAAACTAAATATGCGGCTTTCGAAAAAGTATGGCTTGATGAAAAAGACGCCATGCAGGGCACGCAGACAATAAAGTCTGAGCTCGAGCAAGCTAAACTAGATTTAGAGATTGCCCGTCGAGCATCCGATCTTAATCGTATGTCTGAGCTTCAATATGGGCGAATTCCAGAACTTGAAGCTAAATTAGAGCACGCCGCTGAAAATGAAACCCGTGAAACCAAGCTTGTCAAGAATAAGGTAACAGACAACGAAATTGCAGATGTATTGTCTCGGTGGACAGGCATCCCGGTATCTAAAATGTTAGAAGGTGAGCGAGATAAGTTACTTCGCATGGAAGATGTGCTGCACAAACGAGTGGTAGGCCAAGAAGAAGCATTGCACTCGGTATCTAATGCTATTCGTCGCTCTCGAGCAGGATTAGCGGACCCAGATAGACCAATTGGTTCCTTTTTGTTTTTAGGGCCTACGGGCGTGGGTAAAACTGAATTGTGTAAAACGCTGGCCGGTTTTATGTTCGATACCGAAGACGCCATGATCAGAATAGACATGTCTGAGTTTATGGAAAAGCATTCGGTTTCACGCCTTGTTGGCGCTCCTCCTGGTTATGTCGGCTATGAGGAAGGAGGGTATTTAACCGAAGCCGTTCGCAGAAAGCCTTATTCAGTCATACTGTTAGATGAAGTGGAGAAAGCTCATCCTGATGTATTTAATATTCTGCTTCAAGTGCTCGATGATGGTCGACTAACAGATGGTCAAGGTCGCACAGTAGATTTTAAAAATACCGTTGTGATCATGACGTCTAATCTTGGTTCAGACGTCATACAAGATAAGCATGATGAAAGTCAGTACGATGAAATGAAGTCGATGGTGATGAATGTGGTAGGCCAGCACTTCCGCCCTGAGTTTATAAACCGTGTTGATGACATTGTTGTATTTCATCCTTTGGGTAAAGAGCAGATAAAAGCGATTGCAAAAATACAGCTTGCATCATTAAGAGCGAGGCTTGCAGAGAAGGGGTATAAGCTCAGCCTTACTGGCCGTGCAATGGACAAGCTAGCCGAAGCTGGTTTCGACCCTATCTTTGGGGCAAGGCCGCTCAAACGGGCGATTCAAATTCAAATAGAAAACCCGTTAGCACAGCAATTGCTTTCAGGAGAGTTAGAGCCAGAGTCTACGGTTAAGATAGATGCCAACAATGAAAAATTGTTTATTGTGAATGAATAGGTAGGCAAACTTTTATTGAGTTAATGCTTTAAAAAAACAGCTAAGCTAGTGCGGTAAAAAACGAGCGGGTGTTGGTTTAACACCCGCTTTTTTGTGTCTGTATTTAATGGGCATCTTTGTGTTGAGGCGGTAGTATAGGAATTGATAAACAATGAAATTGAAAAAAGAGCGGCAGTGAAAATAAACAGTATTATTGAACAGTTTCAAGGTGCGTTAGGTGATGACAGCGTGTCTGTAAACAGTAAAGTTACCGAGCACTACAGAACGGGCTGGCGTTCAGGCGGCGGTGATGCTATCGCTGTTCTTTTCCCTAAAACGCTTATGGAATATTGGGAAGCCCTTACAATTTGTGTCGCCGAAAAATGCATTATTATCATGCAAGCGGCAAATACAGGCCTTACTGAAGGGTCTACGCCAAGTGGCAGTGACTACGACAGGCCAGTAGTCGTTATCAATACATTAGCGATGAACGATATCGTTCTTATCAATAATGGTCAGCAAGCCATCAGCTTTCCTGGTGCTACACTGCACAAGCTTGAAAAGCAATTAGCACCATTGGGAAGGGCACCTCACTCTGTCATTGGCTCTTCATGTTTAGGAGCTTCAATAGTCGGGGGGATAGCCAATAATTCAGGCGGTGCATTGGTTAAGCGAGGCCCTGCGTATACTGAGCTATCGCTTTACGCCCATGTAGATAACAGTGGCAAACTGGGGCTGGTCAATCATCTAGGCATTGAATTGGGTGACACTCCAGAAGACATCATTGCAAACCTTTCATCGGGCAATTTTGCGAAAGATAAAATACCTGTCTCTTATACACATCTGACGCTGCCGACGAGCGATCTAGT
>OJHJ01000547.1_pt1 | contig 11177 bp, 12 predicted proteins | sample 1595201 | NCBI WGS metagenome assembly OJHJ01 (sample SAMN05416832, study PRJEB24817) | seawater metagenome | isolation source: Sea water | place: Canada:Atlantic | collected 2013-07 | reverse complement strand
GTCGGCAGCGTCAGATGTGTATAAGAGACAGCAAGCGCGCTGCGGAGGGGGTGTCCAGAGCCAGGACCACCGCGTCCGCGTCGATGGGGCCCTCCGGGGTATGCAGGCGCACCCCGTCTTCCTTCAACGCCACGGCCGTGGCCGGTCGATTCAGGTGTACGGCGCCCTGTCCCAGGGAGGCGGCGAGTGGCTGGAGCAGATCGGTGCCGATGTCGGTGGGGCAGACCTGAAAGCCGCTGTAGTCCTTGCGGCCCATGCCATAGACCCGAAGCCCTTCCAGGAAGGAGCCCAGACCCACGTCTTCCGGCTCGGCGAAGCTGGCGCTGCGGACCAGGGTCGTGAAGAACTTGCGCTGCACCCCCGGCCACTGGTTCAGCCACGTGCTGGCCGGCGTGTGGTCCATCGCAAAGCCATCTTTGGTGGGATGGTGGGCCATACAGCGCAGCACCCCGCGTATCCCTTGCACCAGCTCTTTGGGGTTCTCGCGGGCCATGGCCGCCCGCATCTCTGGGTCGCCCAGGTAGCCAAACATCGCCAGGCTGGTGGGCAGGGGGCTCTCACGGATTCTGGCCCCGAACTCCGCCCGAACAAAGCCCGTCGGGGCCTGCAGGATCAGCTCTTGCTCGGGTGGACTGGGCCATGCGCTCAGGTCGGTGATGCCCTCCAACAGCGCCCGCAGGTTCTGGTAGCCGGCGAAGACCCCATGCAGCCCGTGCTCGATGGGGAAGCTGTGGCGCACACCGCGGTGGGTGAAGGAGGCGGTGCGCAGCATCGCGGCGCGGCCCCCCAGGACAGAGGCAGCCTCCAATACGGTACAGCGAACGCCGACACTGCTGAGGTAGTGGGCAGCGGCCAGGCCGGCCATACCGGCTCCGACGACGGCGACGTGGGGGAGCTTAGGATGGCTCACAGGCGCTCCGGTGCAGTCAGGGTCCAGGAGTGGGTCATGAACCAAGCCAGGCCCTGGGGACTGTCTTCCCCGAGCACCAGATTGGGTAGCCACGGCAGCGCGCTCTTGAGCTGGACCGCAGCCGAGGTCAGCTCGGCGTCTTGCAGCTGCCAGTCCATCCAGCTTCGGACCGGGTGGCCGGAGGCGTTGGCCACCAAGGGTTGACCCAGGCCGGCCAGCACCCCCGCTCGGCGCAGGCGCGTGCGGGCCTCGCCGTGGATGGGCTGATGCTGCACCGAGAAGACGCCGGGGACTTCGGCTTGGCCTTGGGAGACCTGAAGGGGGGAGCGCTGCTTGGGAAAGCCGTAGGGCCTTCCCAGCCACACCGGCCGCCGCCGGTCTAGCCAGAGCCGCATCGGCCAGGTGCAGAGCTGCCCCTGATGGTGGAGCCAAGGCAGGGTCAGGATGGCCTCGTTGTAGGCCCAGCCTTTGCCTGGCCAGTGGGCAGGGCCCACCCCGCTCTGGCGCCCGATGCTCAGCACCAGTGGGTGAGACCCACCCGGCGAGAACGGACAGGCTGCACGCGAGAAAGCTGGCGGAAGCAAGGCGTCTACCTGTCTATTGGGCAGGTGGAGCCATACGAAGAGTGCAGCGTAGCGGCCTTGGCCCAAGGGCCGCGCGAAGTCCAGATCAACAAGGGGGGCATTCATGCCCCATCCCTATTTTTGAGGCGTCATTGGAGCGTCAAAGGCCTTCGGTGTGAACCAGGCTTAGGCGAGGACTTCGAGTCCAGTGGGCCCTGGAAGTACGCCTTGGTCTACGACTGAGGGGCGCGCTCCATGGGCTCGCATTCTCATTGGGTCCTGCTTGCGTCTATTGAACCAACCAAGTAGTTGGTTGGTTCAGTAGGAGAGGCTTTGTGAACACGTCCAAGACCGCGACCTCTAGGTGGGTGCTTGCCTACGCCCTTGTGATGCTCTTGATCTCGGTCAATACCGCGGTGTTGGGCTACCTGGCGCCAGAGCTTCTCTTCGGTGAGTCCCTCGAGTCCGCTCGCTCGGCTGCGGTGACTCACTTCTACGCGACCAGAAATCTCAGCGTCGCTGTGCTGGGTTTGGTCGCGCTGCTCAGTCGCGCTCGACCCTTGCTCTTTGCCTTTGTGCTTGTGCGGCTCGTCATCGACTCCGTCGATCTGGGTTTTACGCTTCAGCACGGGCTGGTTGATGCACCCGCGCCTCTTCTCATTGTGGGCTGGCTGCTCTTTTTCACCCTGCCCCAGCTTGCCAGTCTCTGGCACTTGCGGGAGGGGCGTCTTGGGCCAGGATGGCAATTCGACTTTGAAGAGACGGTCCTGGTTCAGGCCCCTCCAGCTCAGGCCTGGGCCAAGCTCTCGCGGCATGAATCCATGCCCCAGTGGGTCAAGCTGGGTCTGCGCTGGGTACGAGTTGAGCCCGATCAAGGAGCGGCGGTTGGTGCAGCGGGGTCCCTTCGGATCATTCGTTTTGCCGGATGGCCGCCGGTCACTGAGCGCTTCATTGAGGTGCAGAAGCGCCGCTACACCTATGCGGTGATTCAGGGAATGCCGCACCTTCAAGAACACCTTGGGGAGCTGCAGGTGGAGCGCCAAGACCAAGGCAGCCTGGTTCGTTGGTCCATCCGTTTTGTCTTTGACCCTTTGCACCCCCTCTCGTGGGGAGCCCCCCTCTTTGTGGCTGGATTCAGGCATGTGGTGCGCAGCGGCCTGGTAGAGCTAAAGGGACAGCTCGAATCGCAGAAGGGAAGTCCTGCTCCATGACCACACGAGATCCAAAGCGTAGGGAGAAGCTGCTCAGCTTGGCGGACGGGCTCTGGCTCTCCCGCGGCTACGCCGGATTCAGTTTTGGGGACTTGTCTACAGGATCTGGTCTGAAAAAACCGAGTGTCTATCATCACTTTCCTAGTAAGGAGGCACTCCTTCTGGCGCTGATTGCACACCACGCCAAGCGCTCGGCTGACTTCTACGCGGCCATGGACTCCTGCCCGGCCCCCCAAGCTCTGGGGGCCTTCTTCAAGGTCTACGAGGGCCTGCTTGAGCACCCTGGACGCCTCTGCCCAGCCGGCGCGATTTGTGCTGATCTGGAGGTGCTGCCACGCCCCGCCGCAGAGCTGGGTCGGCGCTACTTGCAGGGGCAGGAGGCCTGGCTGAGCGCGACCCTGGCGCGCGGTCCGTGGAGTCTGTCAGCCCCGGATCACGCGACGATGATTTTGGGGGCGCTCCAGGGCAGCCTTCAGCGCGCCCGGGCCGAAGGAAGTCCAGAACCACTGCGTGGCACACTGCGCGTGCTTCAAGGCCAGCTGGGGATCTGAGCGCCCCTTAGAGCGCGATGACTTGACCATCCTCCCCGGGGAAGAAGCTCACCTCTACCCCCAGCTCGTTCTGCAGCACCTCCACAGGCCAAGCCTGCTCGAATCGCAGCTCGATGGGGCTCTCGATGCCCTGGGGGAAGGTGATCTCGATGGCCCGCTCCTCGATGAGGACCTCTCCTCCTTCCGCAGGCAGCTCCCAGAGGGTGCTGGCGGTCAGAAGAGAGACCTGAGTTTGTGGGTTCAGCTCCCCAGGGCCATCCAGAACGAAGCGAACGCTGCGAGCAGAGAGGTCCTGGCCGCCCAGCGGATCGACCGCTTGCAGGGTGCGCTGTGCCGTGGGCCAGTTGCTCAACATCACTGGGTATGAGCTGACCCGGTCCTCGAAGAGAAGGGGAACGTCCTCCAGCTCGTCCAGCGCCTCGGTGCCACTCCAGGCCACACCTAAGGCTTGGCAGTCAGAGCGGAGACCCGAGGCCTCTTGTTGCACGGAGTAGCCGTTGTTCGATGGAATGCCGCCCAGGGTCGAGCTCAGCCAGCCGTCTTGCCAGCAGCCGCCCTCGCTGCCCATGATGGCGCTGTAGCTTGTCCCGCCGACCGCGATCTGGGAGACCCTTGAGAGCTCCATCTCCGTGATCTGTCCGAAAGAGGAGCAGGCAAAAAGCAGGCTTAGAATCATGGCTGCACCGCGAGAATGTCGAAGCTCTGGCCGCCGTCGTTGGGGGCAAACTCCAAGGCGAAGGGCAGCGCGTCCTCGCCCTCGAGCACCGTGGCTGGCCATGCATCTTCAAAGATCAGCTCCACCGGTGAGGAGATCTCAGCCGGGAAGCTCACCTGCACCCAGTCCTGCTCTACGACCACCTCGCCGCCGTCTTGGGGCAGCAGCCAGGTCCCATCGAAAGTGTGGAGCACAACCTGCAGCTCGGGATTCAGGACACCCGGTCCCACCAAGGCAAAGCCCACGCTGCTTCCCGCAAGCTCCCCCAAAGCCAGGGGCGCATCGGGCACCAGGTTGCGCGCGGCCGTTGGCCAGTTGCCCAAGACGATGGGGTAGCTGCTGGACCAGTCGTTCAGGCTCAGCACAACTTCTTCTCGGTCATCCAGAGGCTCGGTGTTGGCCCAGGTGACCCCCACGTGCTGGCAGAGTCCCCCGCTGCTGCCGGCTGATCCAAAGCTTGGAAGCGCATTGTCCAGGGTGCTCTGCTGCCAGTCGGAGCTGCGGCAGCCGGCCCGTGTCGTGGCCACAGCGTCGTATCCAATGCCTCCGCCTTCAATGGGCAGCGGGGCCTGTCGGGTCAGAGTCACGTGGTCTGCGCTCTGGTTGGCGGAGCAGGCGATGAGGAGGAGGAACATGGAACATCCTGGTCTATGGAGACCACTTTACGGCATCTGGACATCTCGATGGCAGGACAATCCGGACAAGGTGTACTCACCTTGAGTGCCGCGCGTCACTCCGGCGGCGGAATGGGCCGCAGCGGCGCCTTCCCCCACTTCTTGGCGTCTTCCTTGGACAATGCGCCGCCGTAGTGCATGTTGTCTAGGATGCGCTGCACGGTCCCGCGCCGCTCCCGTCCACCCAAGTACCAGCTCTTGTAGTAGCGCCGTGGGCTGGGCAGCAGAGCGGCGAGGAAGGCGGCCTCGTTGGGGGGCAGCTTGCTGGGATCCCGCAGGAAGTAGAGGTCCGAGGCCGGGCCAATCCCCCACACATCGGGACCCCACTCCACGATGTTCACATAGAGCTCCAAGACCCGGTCCTTGCCCAGCTCTCGGTCCAGCTCCACCGCCAGCAGGGCCTCCCGCAGCTTGCGCTCCATGGTGCGCTCGCCGTCCAGGAACAGGTTCTTGGCCAGCTGTTGGGTCAGGGTGCTGCCGCCGCGTACGATCTCTCCAGCCTCTTGGTTGTCGGCGATGGCGTCTTTGATGTTCTGTGGGTCAATGCCGTTGTGGGAGGCGAAGGCAGAGTCTTCCGCTGCCAGAACTGCAGCGCGCAGGTGGGGGCTGACTTGGCGCAGGGGCACCCAGTCACGGCTTCCCTCGCCCGAGGTCCGTGTGCTCTGACTGCCGTCGGCCTTGCGAACTCGGTAGCGGAAGCGCCCCCGACGCAGGCTGCCCAGGTCTGGCACCGCTCCGTGTACCTCCAGCTGCCCGATCTGGGGGTCTAGGACCCAGGAGCCGTCCTGGTTCAGGATGAGCTCACCGCCCAGCTCCCCGATGACCGTCGCCCGCTGCAGCTCGGGCACCAAGGGGGCCACCACGCCCAAGACCTGCGCGGCGGGCTGGTCGGGCACCGAGATGGTCAACACGCAGTCTTGGGTGCAGTCGGCGTGCATCGTGCCGGTCATCTCCCCAAGAAGGAAGCTGCCCTCCGCCACCTTGCTGGCCAGGGTCCCGCTGATGCTGGCCGTGAGCAGCGGCAGGGCCAGGGGGCGCTTGGAGAGCTTGGGGTGCTTTGCGACCAAGTCTTCGCTGCGCAGCTCTGCGCTGAGCAGCTCGCCGTGTTGGGTGGCGGTGATCTCCAACCAACCACTCAGACCCTCCAGGGGGATGGCAAAGCCGGTCACCGCCAGCATGTCCTCGCCGGCGGGACCGGGCATGAGCACTTGGGTGCCGTCCACCGCACTCAGGGAGGCCGAGGCCGGTGTCCAGGTGCCAGAGAGCGTCTCTCCCACCTGCTCCCCATCCAGGATCAGCGCCACGTCTTGGATGTTCAGGGTCACCCAGCCTGGGATCTGTGGCGGGGCCAGCGCCTCGCCAGGGCTGGAGCTTGGGGTGTGGGTCTCTGGGCTCTCAAGGCGGATCTGAACGCCGGAGAGCTGCAGCTCCATGGGCTTGGAGAGCTGCCACTGCAGCAGGTCTACATGCACCGGTCCACGCACGAGGTCAGACCATGTGCGCGAGAAGGGGCTGCCTTGGCGGGCGCCGATCTCCACCCCTCTGGCTTGGGCTTGCTCTGCGGCGAGAAACCACGCCCCTTCGATGGCCAGCACCCCAGCGAGGGGCACCGCCAGAATCAGGCCCAGCGCGGTGAGGCTCTTCCGGCTCAAGCCTTTCTGTTTCCGCGTTCCGGCACGACGATGACCGGGGTTGGTGCGGCCTTGGCCACTGCCTCTGCGACGCTTCCCAAGAGCACGCGGGCCAGACCCTTTCGGCCCTTGGAGCCCACGATGACCAGGCTGTGTTCATCGGCGACGGCGCAGATTCCGCTGGCGCTGCCCTCGGCACGGCCGACCTCGAACTTGGCTTGGATGCGCTCCCCCTCTCCGGGCAGCAAGACGCTGCGCACCTGGTCACGCATGGCCTGGATCATGCCGTCCTCGTCCAGGACCTTGTCCACATTGACGGCGTGCAGGAAGGTGATGGGCACCCGGGCAGCAAGGCTCAAGGCGGCTGCAAAACGTACGGAATCAGGAGGATGCTCAGGGTCCACACCGCACACGATGGAGCTCAGGCCGTCGAAGTGCATGCGTGGACCGGCCACCAGCACGGGTACGTGGGCGCTGCGCAGGATCTTGGCGGTGGTGCTGCCGAGCACCAAGTCCAGCCCGCGCATGCCGGTGCGGCCGATGGCCAGCATGCCGTGGGGATGGGAGAAGGACTGGGCCCAAGCCACTGGCTCGGAGTCCGTGAGCTGTGCGCGCACGTTGAGTCCAAGCTCCGAGAGCTCCTCTACGCGCTTGCCCAGATCCGCGTGGGCGCGGTCCCGGCCCTCGGGGTGGGAACCCAAGGCGTGGACCAGGGTGATCTCCGCCTCGGTGAGGCGAGAGAGGGCACTGACGGGACCTTCGCAGCGCTTGGCGCCGCTGGAGAGGTCGGTGAGCCACGCGATGTGGCCAAGCATTGGAGTAGACATCTGTGGGATCATAGCGCCAGAGCAGCCCTAGGAGGCAGAAATGCGCTTTGTCGGAAGCGAGGTCGACCGCCTACGTCGGGTGGTGGTCAAGCCCCCAGGTGTGGCCCTCTCGCGCATGTTGCCCGAGCACATCCACCCCGGAAGCGAGCACTACCTGCTCTTCGACGACTTGGTGGACGTGCCCTCGGCCCAGGAAGAGCACGCTCAGCTGCGGGCGGTGCTGGCCAGTGCCGCCGAAGTTGGGGACCTGGACGAGATGATTCTGGCCTCCCTTGGAGACCCCAGTGCGCGAAGGGGCTTGATCCCCGAGATCGCGCAGCTGGAGGGCCTGAGCGGCAAGATGATGCAGCGCTTGGGGTCCATGGAGCCCGCAGAGCTCGGTCTGGCTCTGGTGGCGGGAATCATTGGGGACGAGCAGGTGATGAACCCCTTGCCCAACCTGCTCTTTGCGCGGGATCTGGCTGCGGTGGTGGGCCCCCTGCTGGTGCTCGGTGCAGCCTCCAAGCGCGCCCGCCGCAGGGAGTCTCTGCTGATGGAGGCCGTCGCGGCGCACTCGCCCTGGTTCAACCAAGGTCCAGTGTCCTCGCGCGAGCACATGCAGTCGGCCATTGGCGCGCGCTACCCCCTGACCGTGGAGGGGGGCGATGTGCTGGTGGTCTCCCCTTCCCTGGCTCTGATCGGCGCCTCCGAGCGCACCACCTGGGCGATGATTCTGCACCTGGCCCAAGAGCTGGTGGCCCATGGGGTGAACCGCATCTTGGTGGTGGAGATGCCCAAGCAGCGCAGCTCCATGCACCTGGACACGGTGTTCACCTTCGTAGACCGAGACATGGCCGTGGTCTACGAGCCCATCCTGCGTCGCGGCGACCCCGAGGAGTGCAGCGTCGTTCGCCTGAGCGCCGATGCCAGCGGCCTGAGCATCCAGCCCACAGAGTGCGACCTCTTGGCTGCGCTGGCCGCCGAGGGTCACCCGGTGCGTGGCATCCCCTGTGGCGGCGGACACCCCATCACCGAGCGCCGCGAGCAGTGGACCGACGGGGCCAACTTTGTGGCCTTGGCCCCCGGCATTGTCGTTGGCTACGCGCGCAACCAGGGCACCGCTGGGGCCTTGGAAGAGGCCGGATTTGAGCGCTGGAACGCACCGGCCTACCTGCGGATGCTGCAGAGCGACTTTGGCGGCGACTTTGACGCCCTGATGGCCAGCGGTCGAAAGCTGGCCATTCACATCGAGGGCCACGAGCTCTCACGCGGTCGCGGCGGTCCACGCTGTCTGACCCTTCCCCTGTTGCGAGAGGCTTGAGATGGAGCGTGTCACTGGAATCGGTGGGGTCTTCTTTAAGTGCAAGGACCCCGCGGCCTTGAGCGCTTGGTACGCCGAGCAGCTGGGGGTGAACATCGCTTTTCCCCACGGCGCGGTGTTCTCCTGGCCCGAGGGCCAGACCCCGGAGCGTCCTGGCGGAACCACCCTGGGCTTCTTCTCGGCCGACTCGACCTATATGGACCCAGGAAAGGCGCCTTTTATGGTGAACTTCCGCGTGCCCAACTTGGCCGCCATGCTGGCCCAGCTGCGCGCCGGCGGCTGCGAAGTCGTCGACAAGACCGAGGTCAGTGAGTTCGGATCCTTCGGCTGGGTCGTGGATCCGGAGGGCAACAAGGTGGAGCTCTGGGAGCCGCCTGAGGGGGCCTAGGACCTTCGCCAGCAAAATCGGATCGATGTCTCCGATATTCCAGAATTAAGCATAGATACGGGCGTATATCTTTCATGCAAAGACACTGGTGTCTGCGCGTGATTGGAGACCCTGAGATGCCCCCCCTCGTCTTTGTACTGGGCCACATTGGTTTGGCCGCGTTGTTGCTGGATGGTGCCCTGCTGGCGTGGGGATCCCCGGGCATCTACGGCGTGGGCATTCCCTTGCGCAGCGGCTCCGAGGAGCTGGTGCTTCCTCTGACGGAGGAGCTCCCCCGGGAGGCCCGTGGCCTGCAGGCCACGTGGATCGGCGATGGCCGCGTGGGCTACTTCAGCAACAGCGTGCGCATCGGCTTCCGCGCCAACGGCATGCGTCTGTTGCCAGCAGCCCTTCAGAGGGCGATCAGCGGCATGGGTGTGCCGGCCAGTGGCGTACTCCGCGTCTCCGAGGATGGCCGCAGCGTGGTGTACCGCGAGGTCCTGCGTCTGGGGCCGCTCATCTTGATTCTGTGCCTGATGGGCGCGGCGGTCTCGATGTTCAGCCAAGGAGAAGTGGATCTGCCTCTGGCGGCGTCGCTGTTTCCCATTGTCTTCTTTGGGCTCTTCTTCGGCGTCTTTGGCGCTGTGGGCCTGGGCTTCTTGGGGAGCGCGCGCCGGACTCTGGCAGGCGGCGCCTTCTAGATCGGCACTTGCTTGCCCAGGGTCTTTGGCGCCACGGCCCTGAAGCTCTCATCGACCAATGCCTGCAGCTTGAGCTCACTCAGAGCCTCTCGCTGCAGGTCTTCTGCCGTCAGGGTCAGGGAGACCCAACCATGGCGGCCCAGACCGTAGGCCATGGGTTTGGCGCAAGGCAGCGCCAGCATGGCCTCGCCTGAGAAAGGAAGTTTGACGCCCAGAGTCAAGGTCTCTCCCAGTCCGATGAACAGGAAGATCTTCTTGCGCACCTTGATCGCTGTCTCCCCCCAAGGATGGTCCTCCCAAGCCTCGGGCAGGGTCAGGCCGTGGGCGATGAGCTTGGCGTGGAGCTCGGCGATGCTCATTGTACCCACCATGGATTCGATAGGATCCAAGTGTATTCTCGCAGATAGGGCGCCGGATCTTCACCCAGGAAGGGCTCCAGGTGCCAGGGGGTGATGCTGTAGCGCACGCGGTAGACCCCGGGCTCGGTGATCTCGTGTGTGCCGCAGCCTTGGGCGAAGGGTTGGCCGTCCTTGAGCACGAAGGCCTCGATCACGGGGTCCTCCTCTCCCCGGGGGCTGGTGGGCGCCAAGGCCAGACAGGGGAGCTGGAGGGTGCCGGTGGAGACGCTGTTTCCAGGAGGCTGGCCGCTGAGCAAGAGCTCCAGGCTCGCTGGAGTGCCCAGGCTCTCAAACACCACGGCCACGTTTCCGCCACCAAGGCCAGACTGGATGTCCTGGGCGCTCTCGGCCACCACCCAGTTGGAGAACCAGCTCAGCATGCGGCGGTAGGAGTCGGCCCGCTCACCGTCGCGCAGCTCCATGTTCAGCACGTTCTGGTGGGCGTCGGTGCCAGCCACGCCGACGGTGTGGGCCAGCTGGGAGAGCGCATCGAAGTGCTCCAGTGAGGGGGCCTGGTCGCCGTGAACGGCCAAGAAGAACAGGTCGGGCTCGGCGCTGGCGTTGGGGTTGGTGAAGGGCGCGATGTCGCTGGTCCAGCTCCAGGCATCCAGGCCTAGATCCTCGCTGCGGATGTCCGGGGCGAACATGGCGTGCAGGTTGAAGATCTCGAATCCGGCGGCGCCTGCGGCTTGGCGCTCGAGCAGCTGCTCGCGGCTGCGGCCTTCGGGGTGGGCGGAGAGCACGATGGCGCCGGCGGCGTTCAGGGACGCGATGGCTTCGGGGGAGCCGCTGCTGTAGAGCGCGGTGTCCTCCAGGGGCTCGCTCAGACCAACGGGCATCAGCTCATCTTCAAAGCCCGGCCAGACCGCCGTCTCGGTGCCATCGGCACAAGCCCAGCCTGCGCCGGCCCCCAAGTCTCGGTCTCCCTCCTCCAGGTGGCGCATGTCCAGGAAGGGCTGCTCGGCGGCGTGGCTGGGGTGGTCGGTCAAAAAGGCCGCATCGATGCCGTTGTTGCACAGTCCAACGCGCAGATCGGCCAAGCACGCCAGGTCCACGCCCTCCGCTTCACTCCAGCCCTCGCCGTCGCAGGCGTCGTGGGAAAAGGGAGAATGCAAGTGGACAATAGTTCGGTACCAGCGTGCCTCTCCGATGGCATGGTTCAGGCGCGGGCGGCTGGCGCTCCAGGCCACAGACTTGCCGGTGTCGCTGTCTTGGGCCGCATCTTGGTTGCAGGCCAGTAGGAGCCAGATCATTTTGGGGGCACCGGGGGAGGGTTCTGGCTGTCTCTTATACACATCTGACGCTGCCGACGAGCGATCTAGTGTAGAT
>OJHJ01000546.1_pt1 | contig 11195 bp, 9 predicted proteins | sample 1595201 | NCBI WGS metagenome assembly OJHJ01 (sample SAMN05416832, study PRJEB24817) | seawater metagenome | isolation source: Sea water | place: Canada:Atlantic | collected 2013-07 | reverse complement strand
GATCTACACTAGATCGCTCGTCGGCAGCGTCAGATGTGTATAAGAGACAGGACCATCATTTGTCATGCGTCTTGTTTATCCAATTCAACCAGATTCTTAAAACTCTGTTTATAAAGTTCGGTCAGACATCACGTAATCACATTGAACGGCATGGCATAAAGCTGCTATTCATCCGCAATGGCTAATCAATCTCTACCGGTTGAAGCTGAACAGATGGCCATAAAACACTGAATAGGCTTCAACCTAATTAATTTTATTAGGTATCATCCTATCACAAATTATTTTGTAGGGAAGACTAAGCGGCAACTTTTTGATCTGGATTACAATTGCCGCTGAGTCATGAGCGTGAAGGCCTTGTTTCATGCCATTGCTGATAGCCGCTATCAATGCGCTACCCGAACCAGTGGCACCACGATGTTACCGCGATGCGATACCCCTTTGTCCGACTCTGTAGAGATCAGGGCTCGTTGCTCACTCTCTCGAACACGCCTGGCAACTTCTGCCTGGGCTGGTAGCAATGGCAGCATCCCTTCAGCAATCGCGTCCGGTGCAGATTCTTGGCCACAGGACATCAAATGCTTCCATGGATCTTTTAGAAAGCGCTCGAACGTGATGCCAAATTCAATGATGCGGGCAGAGACGAAGATTTCGCCCCAGTATTCAATGTAGGTGTCTTGGTACATGGAAAGATTCCTCTTGTTGGTTATATACCCTTCCTACTTGCAGCCGCAGCGGTGTTACCTGCATTCGCTCACCCCAATCACATAGAAGATCTATGCTCATGGGGACTCACTTACTTGCCGCCTAGCTGCAACACCAAGTAGTTTGGGTATAACGTAAGTTCACTTTCCATTTTCCAGAGGTTTTCAAATATGCAAGGCTTACCTTGTAGAGAGCTACAAAGCTTTAAATCGATTGCGAGCATCTTTGTAGTCATAGTGGGCATGTTCTGAGCCACGATGGTACAAATCATCCAGGTAAGTTTGTTCCTGCGGCAACTCGTCTTCGCTGATTTCGCGCCACCAATGTTTGTTGGCACCTTTAACACCGTCATGCCAGCGGTAACCGCGCTCTTTTAAATAGTCCTTTACGTCAAACGGCGCACCAAACGCACGAACTAATACAGTTCGCCTGTCTGCTTCAGACAACAAGTTTGCAACGGACTCGGGCAACAAATGAAACAACCAGGCCATCGCCAAACAATCGGTTGCAGCTCGGTGTCCTTCATAGAACCAACCTAAGCGAAGCAGCAGGTACTCAAGTTTTCGACTTTCAAAACCCAGCGCCTTCCAATCTATGCCACTGGCTGAACAGACCCAAGATAGATGTCCTAATGCAGCAAACCGCTTTTCAAAGAAAGGACGATCAAACTGTGCATTGTGTGCAACCACCAGCGGATCATCGGATAACCAACTCGCTACCAGTGAATCATCAATGTGCTGGCCTTGCACCATCTCATCAGTGATACCGGTTAACTCGGTAATCAGCTCGGGGATTGGCTTGCTGGGATCTTCATACAAGCTGATCACATCAACAATCGACACAATCCGCTGAGCAGAGGGGCTGTAAAGCACCTTTACCATACCAAGCTCAATAATGGACTCATCATCGGCAGACAGTCCAGTTGTCTCTGTATCGAGCAGCACCATTGGCTGTTCATCACCGACCATAGGCGAAAGTTCAAGTGGCCAGGACTGCGGTTCACGCGTTAATGGAATGCGCTCCAGCAATCTAAAATCTTCTGGCCTTTCTGGGATATCCGCGAGGCGCTCTAGCGGAAATGGCGCAGGGGCTCTTGTCATTGATGGTTCCTCTTCACTTCTATTGTTCGCTTTAGGTGATTTCACTGTGCCACAGGTTTTTCTAAATGCACCTTGGATACCTAAGCGTTTTTTTAATCTTTCTACTGGGTGAACCCATGTATGAAGGCTTTGGCTAAGCCTTTCAGAAAGCCTTAGCTAAACCCTTTAGGTAACCCTTACCGATACCCTTTACGTATGGCTTAGCCAACCCCTTTTCAAACGGTTGCAAAAGGCTTGAACTGAGTTCGACTGAGCATTTTAATGGTGCTCCTAACTTCGCTTTAAGCCAGTAAATTCAATACGAAGCAGAATTTTACTAACTGTTTTTAAACCCTTTGCAAAGGGTTCAACAAGCCTTGTCTGACGGTTACTTGACCCATGCGTTAACCAGTAGCAGTAACAGGATCAGTAACAGAAACAAGAGCAGTAGGCAGAAGCAGTATTGTCCAAGCCTTGCAGGCTTTGACGAGGGCGAGCAATCCCCACATCAAGCTTTTCAACACAAAAAAGAAATCACCCACGACACAACGTCTTACTCGAACAACTACAGTTTTACCTACAATTTTACTTGTAGAAATCAGCATAGCATCAGATACTGTATAAACAAACAGTATTAATTCTATTTTTTCGAGGTTCGTCATGAGTGTCTCGCTGATAGGCCGTAGCGGCGCACTTGCCTTCATCAAAGCCAAGCGCCTTCGTATTCCATTGTTCATGGAACGTGTTTCTGCTGGTTTTCCCTCACCAGCGCAGGATTATGTTGAGCAAACGCTCGACCTCAACGAGCTGTGCATCAAGCGACCGGCTGCAACGTTCTTTGTGCGTGTTGAAGGTGATTCAATGATTGATGCCGGGATTCACCCAGATGATATTTTGGTGGTTGATCGTTCTGTTCAAGCAGAACACGGTGACATTGTCATCGCTGGCATCCATGGAGAACTCACGGTAAAGGAGCTTCAACTAAGGCCGTGCGTCAAGCTGATCCCAAGAAACCAGGCGTATGAGCCCATTCATATTCCTGAAGGGGCAGAGTTAGAGATATTTGGTGTGGTCACCAATGTGGTGCGAAACATGCGCCGTAAGTCGTGACTGTCCCATGCCTGTATTTGCCTTGGTGGACTGCAACAACTTTTACGCCAGTTGTGAGAAGCTGTTTCGTCCTGATTTAAAAGATACGCCGGTTGTGGTGCTGTCCAACAATGACGGCTGCGTGGTTGCACGCTCGCGTGAAGCTAAGTTACTCGGTATTAAAATGGGCGTACCCGTCTTTCAGATCAAAGCCGAAATGCAGCGCCATGGCATTTTGGCATTCTCCTCTAACTATGCGCTTACAGTTGGGAAATACTTTAGACATCACATGTTGTAATGTTTCAGGTTGTATAAATTAGACGTCGAGATGAGGGGTGGTTACAATTTTTACTATTGGTTAAGAAATATCTTGAAAAAGTAGATGTATGAACGCGTAACCCCCTGGGGGAAGGCTTAGCAGTGTGAATAACGGATGATTTAGGTGTTAATGTGATTGAACAAAATAGGTCGTTTCCAGATGACTTCGGCTTTGACTATTGTCTTATGTGGATTAGTACGGAGAAATATCCCTCATTTATAAGTAGGCCACACCCTGACAGTGGCGAGATCATCCATGACGTTAGGGACAACTCAAAACCATTTGCTCATAAACTTCCAATTTTAATAGACCCCGATGGTATCAATGTGGTGCCAGTGAATCTATATCTTCACTCTTTGTTGGCAGATCCAGATATATCCTCCGATAAGACGATTCAATCCCATGCAGTTGCGTTATTGAGCTTCTATCGGTGGTTGAGCACGGAAATCCCCGAACATACACACCCAAGGACTGGCCTTCTGGTTGATGAAAAACCTCCGTTAACAATATATGACTGCACCGAGAAGGTAGAGGAAAGTCCAATCGTGAGATATCGAGACTATTTATTGGAAAACCTTTATACCAAGGATGAAACTGGAAAAGTCGGTGGTTCTCCAAGTACAGCCTCTAACTATGTTTTGAAAGTTGTCAATTACTTCATCTTCCTTCATCGCCAGCGGATCATTTCAATCAGCAAAACCTTTCGACCATTTGAGTTTAAGGCAAAGACTGTTCGCATAAGCAACAAAGGAAACAGAGCACAACATGAAATGCTCTCACATCTCAATCGCAGTCACAGTAAGGAAATTATTGTATACACCACAGGTCTCACTAGACCATTTAAGAACATAAAAAAACCTCAAGATGCTGATATTCGAGAGCTTAACCCACTTCGTGAAGATGAAAAACAAGAGCTTTATAAACACCTTGATATTGAAAATTCATCTGACACTAAAGCCCTAATGGTGTACTTAAAAACTGAAACGGGATTGAGATTGGAGGAATTAATAACATTTCCTGCCTCTGTCGTGGACAAGCCAAAAGCTAAAGTAGTTAAGGTGCAAATTGGTGAGAATATTAACGGTTGCTTAACCAAGTTCAAAAAAAACAGAACAATTGAAATCCCAGCCAGTGTCATGGATCTGTTGTACGAGTACAAGTTAAGTAAGGCGAGGAAGAAGGCTATTGAAAAAGGATTACTTCGCCATAACCACTTATTCGTTAAATCGAATGGCAATATCTACGCTCCAAACACCATTCAAAAGTATGTGGAAACTATCCGCAATGATTTGACACACTGTGGGCTTGATATTTATTTTGCCCCTCATGACTTACGAGCCACTTTCGCAACCGACTGGCTGTACAGCAAACATATGGAAACAGGTAAGCCCTTCGAGGCTTTGTTACAGGAGCTGGCTGATTTGATGGGGCATGAAAGCACCTCTACCACTCAAAAATACGTTAACTACATGAATGACAATAAAACATGGTTGGAATTCGCTCAGCGTAAAAATCAATTCGCACAACAATCGCTGAGGTGATGATATGGCAAAAAGTCGATTAGCAGCATCGAGAAATCAAAATAAATCACCCGCTCCGCCGATTACTAAGAAAAATGTTACTTCATTAGATTTGATCGTTGATATACGGCCAGAAGGGGTGCTAAACAGCACAAGACACAATTTTATTTATTGGTGTCATGAACAGTGTGATCCCAAAAAACCATTAGCTAAACCCTCTCGACTGGAAAGAATGCAAAAGCTAAAAAGATGGGTTGATCAAGAGAAGAAAAATGAAACCAATGCATGGTCTCTAGTAGTTAAATTAAGCGCCTTAAAGACTTACATTGCATTTTGCGACATTAAGAAGTTCGACCCTTTTAGTCAGGCTGGATATCTTTATTACGCTGGTAACTCAGGTGAGTTACGGCGCTTAGTTGACATTGCTAGTGAGCCTAAAAAATACCAATTTCAGTATCATAATGGTGAAGAGTTTGGTTTGTTGGAATCCTCAGCTCTTCAAAAAAAGATGAATCTCGACTCGATGCTTCCAGTGCTTGATTTTGATGTGTCAGACATGCAAGCCACGCTTAAGAGCTTTACTGGTGAGATAACAGATTTTGCTACACTACCTTATACATCAAGCGAATGGTATGCACTAGTTAGACGCACTCAGCTTCTCTTTTTCTCTTTGGTAACTCAACTTATTGCGTTTAAAGAAGAAAACCCCGAATCGCCCCCACCTCAATACCTAGAAAACATTGTGGTTGAAAGAATAGATAATCGTGACATCACGATTACACTTGGGAGAAAAAATGGTTCAGCTTCAGAAGGCTTAGCGAGTCCTTTTAATCAATGCATGTCGGCAGCTTACACTTTGTTTGCCTATTACACTGCATTTAACGACACAGTGATTAGACAGGTTCGCCACCCCATTAAAATGGTTACGTCAAATAAAGATGGTCGGACATCAAAAGTTGCTCAAGTTCGCGCTTACAAAGGTCGTGCATCAAAGGACGTAAAAGCGTTATTTTCAGGCTTAGAAGAAAGCTCCCACCCCGAAGCCAAAGATGAGGAAGCTGGGTTTATTGTCGCTGACATCAATAAGCGCGACACTGTTGGAGAAACTGACGGAATTACCTTTCTTCGAGCACTCGAACTCCTCTCGAAAACCTACAGCGAAGACCCTTATGACACTCTGATATATTTCCTCAATAGCGAAGGTGATAAAGGCAAGGTTGATGTGTCTGGAGCTTCATTCCAATTATCAAAGAACCTAAATTTGCTTTCTGATAGCAGAGCTGAGTTGACCGACCATCTAGTAAAAACCTACGCCGACATTGTTAAAGATCAAAAGATGACCACGTTTAACAAGATTAAACGAGATGATGGTGTATACACGATGGAAGCAAAAGTCACCGTTCTTAAAAAGCAAGTTGTAACAATAAGAGCAATGCCTATTGCTTACGCTGCTCTTTCATGTATGACTGATGTTTCATTGCGGAACGCGCTTATACCGCTTAATTATTCAGAGAAAGATTCCGATGGAGCGATGACAGTTTCTTTCAAATATGCTGATGGCTCTAAAGGTGAGTTTATTGTTGCAGCTAAATACAAACCTTTTCTTCAATTGGTTGAGCGTTATGCTGCGAGCAGAAACCCTTTACCCAGAAAAAATTATGGTTTTGGTGGGGGGAGTTCAACAACCAAGCATCCATTCTTACTACCGCTGGGTGGTAAATATGTTACTTATCAGTGGTCAGAAGGTGAGGTTCCGATTCGCGAAGTTCTGTTAAAATTGTGTGGCATTGGTCGCGGTGATTACTTTATAAATATTACCGCCAGTAGGATTCGCACTACTCATTCTAACTTAGAGTATAAAGCTGAAGAAAAAGGGTGGACAGCCCGAAAAATTTTGCAGCACAATATTGAAACAACTGAAAGACATTACCCCAACGGCCACCCTGTCTCAAACAACAAGCAAATGTCACAAGGGATGATGGGGTTAGTCTACATAGCCCAGGGCAAGAGCCGCAGTGAAGCTATAGAATCGGTTAAGAAAGAATTGGAAATTCCCGTCTTAGAATACGATGTTTGGAAACAACGTAATGCTCCTACAAACCCCAATGGCATTAGCTGCGGCGGGGAAATTGATTTGCTGTCAGAGAAAGATTGGCATTATGCAGCACGCAAGTTCGCAGAAAAAAAAGGGATTATTGAAGAGGGTCAAGATATTACCTGCTATCAATACGATCTTTGCGTCTTTTGCAAAAGCGCCAAACTCGTTGATGACCCCTACGCTATTTATAAACTATTGAGCTTTCTCGATGCGTTAAGTGAAGCCATTGACCAATACCCAGAACGCGCTTCGGTAATTCAATTAAAGATAAATCGCTTTCAAGCTAACCTTGACGGCCTCCCATTAGAGACCGTTGAACAAGCTGAGGATTTGCTTGAAGAAAAAGGGCGTTATCCACTTTTCGACTCGTTATCTTCCATTACCCAATTTTTATAAGGGCTATATCTATGCTGTCTTTTGAAAACTCACAAGATATGGATTCAACCTTAGATACCATGCGTTTAATTGGTGATAGAGGCGACTATTTGCAACAGGAACTTCTCCCTGCGCTACTGCGAGGCGATTGGGAAGAGTTAGACAAAATGGTGGTCTATCAAGATCAAAAAAAGACCATCTTGTTTGGCGAGGATATATGGGCGTTTAGAAATTCTGACTACAAAGGGAGTGGGGTCACGAACTTGATTTTTAACATTGAGCCAGAGCAAGAAGAAAATGTCATTGTACTTCATCAAAAAGAGCGTCACATGCTTAATCAAATGAAGTGCGTAGCATTAGCGGATATGTGGTTTTCTGTTAAACATATAGAACTGGCTTCAATAAATAATAAAAAAAACTCTCTTCGAAAGGATATTGCCCAACTAATCAAACGTGGCATCAATTCATTTGAGGAATTGAATCAAGAGCATCTAGAAATTTTGGTTACTGAGGGATGGTATGATATTTCTAGGAGCTATTGTTTTATAGGGTTGAATAGTCTTGTCCACTTGAAAGGGCTGCTACCTTTCAAGGTCAATTTTTCACATCAATCCCATAAGATGTACAACATGAGTTCTGATGCGCAAAACGGAAAAGTGGTGATTCCCCCCCGAATCTATTTTGCGGCATTAAAAGGGTACAGTGAAGATATCGTAAAAGCCTACGGATTAAGAGATGAAATCGAACAAGCAGTTGAGCAGATGATTTCCTTTTATTCCGATGAAGTAAAAAGAAAAATTCTGAGGGTTAGAAGCGGCTATAGCCATAAACCTCATGGCGGTTATGCAGAATCATGGGAACGATTTACCCAGGCGCTCGACAACAATGGAATAACCTTAGCGGATAAAGGTGAAGATCCACGGTGGATGCAAATATTCACATCTATTCAACCCCGCATTCAAATACGACGAGAATGTCTTAGTATCTTCAGAGCACGCATTGGCAACACTTATTATGGCTGGGCTGGTTTTAGACAGTATTTGAGAAGCTTGAACACAAAAGCCTCATGGCTTTGCTTGGCATTGTCAGGAATGCGCGTAGACGAGTTGTACAAAATGAGTCCTGTTTACGGTGCGCAAAGAACGACTTTCGATAAAAATGGATGTGAGTCCGAAACTGGCAAGGAAACCATTTACTTTCTAACTACACGCCAATCAAAAATTACGATCAGTAGTCAAACCAAAAATGACACGTTTGTAACCACGGAAACGGGTTGGAAAGCCTTCCATATATTAAATGCTATTAATACGCCTTATCGCGACAGATTTGCAAAGAAAAATAATCATCGAATGTTTGCAAACTTGAAGGACATCGCTTTTCCCCAACCTATAGGGAAGAGCGCATTACACACTAAAATTAATACGGGGTTTAACAGCGATAAATTTGATTTTACACTTACAGCAGAAGATATGGGGCATTTACAGACCTCCGACCCAACCCAAACATCTTTTAATCAGGGTGATAAATTTCACTTTTCGCCACACCAGACACGGCGCTCCCTCGCGTACTACCTAATTGGTTATGAGCTGTGTTCTTTCCCCGCCTTGAAGCAGCAATTTTCGCATTTGTCGATGGCAATGACGCGATGGTATGCCCGAAATGCCTATTCATTTGAAAAACTTTACAGCGAAATACAAAAAGAACGAGTCACACAACAGGCTGAGATATTTGCTCGCATATATCAAAAAATGGCGAATGGTAAGCGTATCGCAGGAGGTAAAGGTCAAGCAGCAGCGGCTGAGATTAGTCGCGAAGGTGAAAGTTATTTTGAAGATGGAGTAAGCAAACGCAAGCTATCGGTTGACTACTGGATAGATCGGTTGACCAACGGTAAAGAACATTTACATGCTATTGCTCCTGGGATGTATTGCACTAATACTCAATGTTCAATGCGTATCAATATTGATTTAAGTGAATGTGTAGACTGCGAATATGATTTTATTGAAAATGCTGTTTATGCCGAATCCTCCCGTATGGACGCAATGAGAAACGTTGAGTTTTTAAAAGAAAACAATGAATTAAACTCCAGTTCTGCAACCAAATACTTTATGCAGGTAAAAGCTGCGGAAGCGATCATGGATGATCTAGGATTTAAATATGAAAAGTATGAATTTGCAGAAGATGTGCTGAATTTGGTTATCGAAACGACAAGGAAGGCGTAAGGCATGACAGACAAGGCGGAGTTAAGCTCAACAGAAAGACAGCTAAGAGACGCATTGGCGCGGCTTGTTCATCAAAAGCCGATTAACAGAGAGTTGAAACAAAAGCTTAAAGCCAACAAGCTTAAAATTGTTGTTTCTAATGTTGAGAAAGAAGCGGGGTTATCGAATGGATCGGCCAGGCGCTATCCAGAAACAAAAGCGCTGATCGAAAGCGCTGAAGCAAATCGTGTTCATGGAGTAAGCAATGTGTCCGATACTGTGGTTCGCGGCCACCCTCTCCACATAAAGGCTAAGGAAGACTTAGACAAAGCTAAAAAAGAAATCAAAAAGCTTAAGAGAGAAATTGAGAAGAAAGAAGAAAAGCTTGGAGATTATAAAAAACGCTTAAAGTCTCAAGCCGTGAGAATGCACCAAATGACCGTTGCTATGTGGGAACATATGCCTGAAGAATGCAAGCATATTGAGTTAATGATCGATGTGGAAACAACGGGGGCAACAGGCAACGTTCTAGAATTCAAAAAGCGAGAGAAGCTAGATTAGCTCCGAGACTTATGTTCTTAGCTGGATTAGTCTGGACTCAACCTGTCAAATTCAAATCACGATGCAATTAGGTCCGACAGGTTGGAGACTGTAACTAATTTTGTGTAACTGCCTATCTCAATTTACTCTATAGAGAGTTAAGGATAGGCAGATGAACATGAATAAGAAAGAGCTTGAAGCTTTCGCAAAGGAAGCGGCCAAGGGAATTAAAACTCCTGAGGACTTAAACGAATTTAGTCAGATGTTGAAGAAAATCACCGTTGAAGCGGCTTTGAACGCAGAAATGGATGAGCATCTTGGCTACGAGAAAAATCAAAAGTCTACGTCATCAAACAGTCGCAACGGTAAGAGCAGTAAGCGAGTTAAAACCGAAGATGGTGAGTTTGAACTCGATACACCTCGTGACCGTGAAGGCTCCTTTGAACCTAAACTCGTTAAAAAACATCAGTCTCGCTTTACGTCAATGGACGATAAAATCCTCTGGCTTTATGCACAGGGCATGAGTACTCGTGAAATCGTCAATGCGTTTGATGAATGGTACGGTGCTGAGATATCGCCAACATTGGTTTCTCGCGTCACTAATGCGGTTATCGAGCAAGTGGTCGAGTGGCAGTCACGCCCGTTAGATGCTATTTACCCCATCGTTTACCTCGACTGTATCGTGGTGAAAGTACGCCAAGATAAACGCATCATCAACAAATCTATCTTCCTGGCCTTGGGCATCAATACCGAAGGCCACAAAGAGTTGATGGGCATGTGGATAGCCGAGAATGAAGGCGCTAAGTTCTGGCTAAACGTGCTAACCGAACTTCAGCAGCGCGGCGTAGAAGACATCCTTATTGCTTGTGTAGATGGTCTGAAAGGCTTCCCTGATGCGATTAATGCTGTGTGCCCCCACAAACACATATTCAACTCTGTATCGTTCACATGGTGCGTAACTCACTGAAATACGTGTCATGGAAGGACTATAAAGCTGTCACAGCGGATTTAAAGGGCGTATACCGCTCAGCAACAGAAGATGAAGCTCTGCTTGAACTAGAACGGTTTGCTGAAACATGGGACGGCCAGTACCCTCAAATTGCTAAATCATGGCGGACGCACTGGCATAATCTCAACACCTTATTTAATTACCCAGAGGACATCCGCAGGGCAATTTACACCACCAACGCCATTGAGTCGTTGAACAGCGTTATCCGCAAAGCTATTAAAAAGCGGAAAATCTTCCCCAGCGATGATTCAGCAAGAAAAATG
>OJHJ01000543.1_pt1 | contig 11283 bp, 13 predicted proteins | sample 1595201 | NCBI WGS metagenome assembly OJHJ01 (sample SAMN05416832, study PRJEB24817) | seawater metagenome | isolation source: Sea water | place: Canada:Atlantic | collected 2013-07 | reverse complement strand
GGCTCGGAGATGTGTATAAGAGACAGATATAGGTGAATTTGGTCACCAAATCAGACATATAGTTGCTACTGGCATTGAGAAAATACAACTTGAGATAGACAAATCAAATGACATAGATAGCAATAAGATTGTGCTTATAGCTGACAGTCTTGGTAGTTCTGTAACGTTTGACACCGTGAATATGCTAAATCAATTAAATAAGGAATCCATAGAGGTTAGAAAAGGGCAGGAACTTGTCAATACTATAACCCAACTCCAAGCTAGCGCTCGGGCTGAAGCTCAGGCAGCTGCAGCATTACAATTTGCAGATAATACGCAAATCATTCATATGAATGCTAATCAACTGCCACTGATTGAACTGGGGAAAATAAAAGGGCCATCAGTAAATGATAAAAGCTTTAAAATCTGGCTTGATAACTATCCTTGCCCACAAAAAACGGGGGTATTAGGGTTTGAAAATGCAAACACAAGTACACATATCGTTGCGTATACAGATCCTAATGATGCGTTAAGTTACTACCTAACGGAAAGAATTTATCAAAATTGCGGAGCTGAAAATAACACAAACATTACAAACGTTTATTTAACGAATGCTTGGTATAACGTTTTACATTTGTATGCACCTGCTGGCAAAGCACACGCAATGGGTTTCAAAACAAATGATAAAGCACTTGATATTATTGTAAATGGCGTTCAATGATAGCTTAGATTTGTTTTTGTAAGTTGGTTGGATAGGGGTGTTAAGCCGGTAATATTTTAAATATCAATCCTTTTGTAAACTAGCTTATACGGTAAACTATTACCTAATGAGTGATATAAATTGTTACCACAACTTTGTTGAAGGCCTATTGCAAAATGGGCTTGTTACCCAAAGTAATATACTAAAAACAGAGCGATTAGCTAGCCGCGAGGGTGCTAGTCGTTTACCCCTTTTGTTGTTAGATTTGGGATTGATTTCTGAAGCAGACTTGGCCGAGCAATTAGCGTTGGCTAGTAACATAAAACAAATACCCTCATCAGAGTTGCCTGACATTCAACTGTTTGAGCGTATTCCTGAACGTTTCTTAAAAGAGCATTCCATCGCGAGCGTTTTTATTAGAGACGACGAAATTGGTGTTGCTGTTGTTGACCCATTAGATGAGTATATTGTTGACGCATTAGCAATGGCGTTTAAGAAAAAAATTACGCTACATGTTGGCACGCGTTCGGATATTGAAAAAGCCGTCAATCAGCAGTGCGAACAAGTGGCGAGTAATCCAGACGTTACCGATCTGGCTATTGACGATGAAGATATCGAGCACCTTCAGGACATTGCCAGTGAAGCCCCGGTTATCCGTTATGTTAATACGTTATTTCAACAGGCAGTGGAAGCACGTGCTTCTGATATTCATATTGAGGCAGGAAATAAGCACCTACGCGTTAGGTTACGTGTGGATGGTATTCTAAATGAGCTTGAACAGCCCAGTGTTGGTACTAGCATCGGTATTATTTCTCGTATTAAATTATTAGCAAAATTGAATATCGCTGAGCGCCGTTTGCCGCAAGATGGCCGCATCAAGCACCAAGTGAATGGTAAAGAATTGGATATGCGTATATCAACAACGCCAACCATACATGGTGAAGGGGTTGTTATTCGTTTGTTAGACCGTGCTCAAGTCAGCTTAGACTTTGCCGCATTGGGGTTTGAAAAACAATTACTCAATCAGTTTCTTGATGTCCTTTCTAAGCCTCATGGCGTACTATTAATTACTGGCCCTACCGGTAGCGGTAAAACATCTACCTTGTATACTGCGTTAACTCACCTTAACAGTGAATTATCTAAAATAATTACGGTAGAAGACCCTGTTGAATATGAGTTGGAAGGAATTAACCAAATACAGGTCAAGCCTGATATAGGGCTAGATTTTAGTAACATCTTACGATCTATTGTTCGCCAAGACCCCGACATTATAATGATTGGTGAAATGCGTGATGTGGAAACAGCTGAAATTGCCGTTCAATCTGCCCTAACGGGACATATTGTGCTGTCTACGTTGCATACGAATGATGCCGCTTCAGGTTTGGTTCGATTACTAGATATGGGGGTTGATGATTTTTTGATCGCCTCTACGGTTAATGGCGTACTAGCGCAACGCTTAGTTAGAAAGTTATGCGAGCAGTGTAAAAAAGCCTACACACCGAGCCAGCAAATACTTGATGAGATAAACATTGATGCACTAGCAAACACGACTGAACACCGGTTCTTTTCAGCTACTGGCTGTCAATCATGTGGTGATACGGGTTATCGAGGCCGGTTAGCTATTATGGAATTATTAGTCGTGTCTGAGCGCATTAAAAAACAAATTATGTCGCGTGTTGATTCTTCAATTATATCGGCCGATGGCATCGCTGAAGGTATGGTGCCTCTATTTAATGATGGTATTAAAAAAGTACTGAGCGGGCAAACATCATTAGAAGAAGTCATGCGCGTTACCAGTAAGAAATAACGACTGTGCCTTTATTTAAATGCGAAGCCGTACACCCTAATGGAGACCGAATAAACGAATTGCGTGACGCGCAAAGCGCGGACTCTATATTGCTTGACTTACAGAACAATGGTTATGTCCCTATTAAAATAGTTAAAACCTCGGGTGGTTTTTCGTTTTTAAACAGGCCAATGTTAGGGCGCCTAAAAGACCAAGACTTATTGTTCTTTACTCAAGAACTTTCTACGTTGTTGCAGGCAGGTATGCCATTGGATAGAGCGTTTAGAATGCTGCTAGATTTGACTCAAGAATCACCATTGCTTCATCAAGTAGTGGACAAGGCATTGGTAAAAGTTAAACAGGGTGTGGCACTTTCAATTGCACTAGAGGAGCAGGCGTGTGGGTTTTCCAAGTTCTATATTGGAATTCTAAGGGCAGGGGAGGCGACTGGTAATGTCGCCACCTCGCTACAGCAATTAGCGGAATACATTGAAAGAATGCAGGCGCTAAGGCGTTCTGTTTCATCTGCCTTGGTATACCCCACAATTTTATTGGTCACCTCCGTAGCATCCATCATATTATTAATGACCCTAGTGTTGCCGCAGTTTGCAACCTTATTTGCAGATGCCGGGAAGGAGTTGCCGCTACCAACCCAAATTGTTATGGGCGTGTCGGGTGCCTTACAACAATATTGGTGGCTATTGATAGTATTGTTTATCGCGTTTGCTTTGCTTATACAAACTGTATTGCAAACACCGGACTTACGTTATCAATGGGACAGGAAGTGTTTAACGTTGCCAATGGTCGGGGAGCTTATAAAAAAAATTGAAGTAACCCGTTTTAGCCATACCTTAAGTAGCTTGTTATTAAACGGTGTACCGTTATTAGATGCATTGGCAATTGTAAAAAGAACGTTAACGAATACAGTAATGATTGGCGTTATGGATGATGTTAGTCAGCACTTAAAACAAGGCAGGTTAATGTCTCCGGTGTTGGAAAAATCGAATGCTTTTCCACAATTGGCTGTGCAAATGATTAAATTAGGGGAAGAAACGGGTGATCTAAAAGGGGTTTTAAGTCGATTGTCGATAACCTACGATAAAGAAATTAAAGTCACCATTCAGCGCTTATTATCATTGTTTGAACCAGTGTTAATATTGCTGTTGGGTGTTATTATTGCGGGCATTATTTTTTCAGTATTGATGGCTATTGTTAGTATCAATGATTTTGCTTTTTAGTTAAGGCACGAGACTAGAAAAAAGCTCATGAACAAGGAAGGTATGATTAATGAATAAAGTAAGCTTTAACGTCCGCCATTCATCTAACAGCGGTTTTACTCTCGTAGAAATTTTAGTTGTGTTGGCTATTATTGGTTTGTTGGCTGGTTTAATTGGGCCTCAGGTAATGAAACAATTTAGTTCGTCAAAGCCCAAAACTGCTCGGCTTCAAATTGAAGGTATCGTGACAGCATTGGATTTATATCGGTTGGATGTTGGTCATTACCCAAATAGTGCTCAAGGGTTGAATGCCTTGATCAATGCACCAGGAAATGAAAGAAACTGGAATGGTCCTTATCTTCGTAAATCGCGTATTCCTGCTGACCCTTGGGGCGCAGATTATAAGTACGTTTATCCAGGGCAAAAAGCCGAAATTGAAGTGGTTTCATACGGTGCGGATGGTAACCAAGGAGGGGAAGGCGACAATAAAGATATTAGCAATTGGGAATGAGTCAACGTATATCGCAAAAGTTATGTCGTGGACCGAAAGGATTTACGCTACTAGAAATGCTGATTGTATTGGCTATATCAACGCTAATGCTAGGATTCATTGCACCAAATTTATATAAAGTTATCGCCGGAACTGATTTGTCGAGCACCACTAAAGAGCTGGCTGTCGCGCTACGCCAAGCGCGCTTAAAAGCGGTTACGACCTCACGCCCAGTCTCCCTGGTTTTAGATGTAGATAAACATACATATCGGCTAAGCACACAAACTGCAGTTTTATCTTTAGCAAATACGCTTGAACTGAGCTTACTAACAGGAAAGAGTTTTCTAGAAGGGCAACAAAAAGGGGCTATTTTCTTTTACCCAGACGGCTCATCAAGTGGTGGGCGTATTACCTTAAAACTAGAGCACCGTTCGCAACAAATTGATATTAGCTGGCTAACGGGTGGTGTATCTGTACAACAAGATGCGTCTTCTTAAGCATCAAAGAGGCTTTAATTTATTAGAAGTATTGGTTGCTTTTGCTATTGCCGCTGTGGCGTTAAGTATTCAAATGCAAGTGTTTTCTAATGGCTTTCAGCTCTCAAAAACGGCAGAAGATTACAGTCGAGCGACTGTGATTGCAGAGTCACTAATGGCACAAATAGGAACCGAATTTACACAACAAGATAGTCCTTATAGCGGCCAATTCAATGATCGTTTTAATTGGGTAGTGACCTTGTCTCCCTATGAGGAAGAAGGGCTAGAGTTAAGCCAGAATTCGAATCTGTTATTAATGAATATTGCATTTGATATTCAATGGTCAGAGGGCGCTAAATTACGTCACTATTCTGTATCGAGTTTACGCCTAGTATCAAATCGTGAACGTTGATGAGTTGGTTGTACGCGGTACCCGATCATACAAGCCATAGGACGAAATAAACGTTGCGTATGCGCCTATCCAAAAACAATTCAACGGGCTTTAGCTTACTCGAATTATTGGTGGCATTAAGCCTTTTTGGGATCATTGTGTCTTTATTATACGGTGGGTTAAATATCGCTTTAAAAAGCATCGCAACAACGGACAAGCATTCTTTAGACATTAATCGCCTGCTCAGCGCTCAAGCTTTTTTTCGTAGCAAATTACCAGCCGCCCGCCGGGTTAACCCTAGTAGCCTAGACCATAACGGTGTTTTTATAGGCCACAGTAATGCTATCGAATTTGTATCAGACTTACCACAATCGATAACCACAGGCGGCTTGGCTTTTTACCGTATTGAGTTAAATACAAACAGGCAACAACCTGCACTGAACATTGCCTTGGAAAACTACCCTAAACATAGCAATACACCCCGTGTTGAATTGCAAGAAAGCGAATCCTTAACGAGAATCAATCAATTGAAGTTGTCATACTATGGTCGTAAAGCCAATGAACAAGGCCCTCAATGGTATGAGCAATGGACAGAAAAATCACATCTCCCCTTATTAGTAAAAATACAAATAGACACACCATCTAAAGTTCATTGGCCCGCTCAAATTATTGCCTTACGTTATGCTCGTTAATAGCCAATGATTAGAATGCATTTAACAAAGTACCGGTTACAACAAGGCGTGGCCTTGGTATTTGTGCTATTAATACTGGTTTTACTCAGCATTATGGCTGCAAGTTTTAGCCGCGTTATACGTCACGATGCCGCGTTTGCCTATCAAACTAAATTACAAGCCCAATCCAATGCCATAAGAGAAGCGGGCATTGCTTATGCCCAGTTTATGCTTACTCAGCCGCCTGTTGAAAAACGTTGGCGCGCAAATGGGCAGCAGCATCAAATGACTTACGATGGGTATAAGGTAACCATTGTTATCAATGATGAAGCCGGCATGTTTAATTTAAATACGATTGACCGGGCATTGTTGGCTCACATTTTTAACAATATTCAAGGGGAGGTCAGTCATCTTGCTCAGCATATTATTGACTGGCAAGGTGGTCAGCAAAACAGCCCTAAAAAGCGATTCAAACAGCTTAAAGAACTGAGACAGATAGAAGGAATGTCAGACCCGCTATATCAACAGTTGACGGCCTTATTTACCGTCTATGGCCAGCAAAAAATAGTTGATTTATCGGTTGCGCCTGATGCTGTGTTAGCCCTTTTACCAGGTAGTGACCCTGCATGGGTAGAGACGCTATTGCAAGCACGTAATACTAAACAATCTGTCCTTGCGCTGCCACCACAAATGACCCCATATGCGGGGTTTAAAACACAACAATTAGGTAAAGTTATCAATATCACTGTCTGGCTTACACAAGCCGATGGTGGTAAATTAGGACTAAATCTTGTGTTACAAAAAAATGCCCAGGGGGCATACCCACCTTTCAAGGAATTAGAAAGAAACATGTTATATGATTAAGCGTTATATACCAAAGGTGCGGCAATTTTTAACCTGGTGGTGGCTTGAGTTACGAGCCATGATGCCTGATAAAGCCTATCGCCTTTTTCACATTAATCGGAAAAAGATATGCATTAAACTGATCGCTGATAAAGCTCAGTTTGATGTACTTGAGAACAACGAGCTTACTCGGCTGGGTACATTTCCAACAACTAATGAAGGGTGCGCGGCATATCAAGCTGTATTAGCGGACAAGTCTGACCTTAAAGAAGTGAGCAAGATACTTGCCCTAACATCGGAACAATACCTGAGTCGTCAAATCACGCTGCCAGCTCAGGCCGTCAATAATATGTCCGAAGTGGTTGGTTATGAAATGGATAGGTTTACCCCCTTTCGTGTTGATCAAGTTGCCTATGATGTTATAGCTGAACCAGCAGGTGTTGATAATGACTCCTTTGTAGCAAGGCTTATTGTTGTGCCTAATGAAACCTTAACGGAGCTGTTAGCAACCCTAAATGCCTTTGATGTAGCCCCACAAAAAGTATGTTGTTCGACATCAAATAATGTCATTGGTGACAATCAAGTCAATTTACTGCCTAAAGCATTACGTCCCACAGTCAGTAAGAAAACACAGGCAATTGGTATGGGCTTGGCAGCGCTCATTTGTGTACAGTTGTTTGTTATGTTGGCAATGCCCATATGGCAAGCAGATAAGCAGGTTTCAATATTAAAGCAGCAAATCTCTGCACTGGGTGATGAGGCTAACGCAGTTAGTAAAATGCGTGAAGACATTTCAAACCAAAAGGCATTGGTTGGCCAGTTGATTGATAAATCAAACTATAAACGCCCCGTCATTGATATTATTAATGCAGCGACGACAAGTGTGCCGGACTCTACTTGGTTAAATCAGATGAGAATTGCGGCTGGTAAACTTCAGATAAGTGGTTTTTCAACTCAAGCGACTAACATTATCCAAAAGTTAGATAACTCGCCCTTGTTTACTAATACTCGCTTTACTTCACCGCTGGCTACTAGTAAGAGTGCACAACAAGCGTTTAAGATTACCACTGATATTGTCGACGTGAAATAACGTGATCAATCAATTAAGTAAGCAACAGCAAAAAGGGCTCGCACTATTTTTATTGGGTGTTGTCTTAATAGTATTTATTCAGATAGTTATAGCCCCACCTATCGCGTTATATAACTCAAAGATGAGTGAAGTAGATGATTTACGTTTTAAATTAGCTAAATATCAACAGGCAGTTGGTAATAAAAAATCTTTAGAGACAAAGTTAGTATCTTTAAGAAATAATATAGATGAAGCGCAATTATATCAGGCTGGCGTAGCACCAGGTGTTGTTGCAGCTAATTTGCAAAATAAAGTGCGTCAGTTAGTTGAAACACTCGGTGCAAGCATTATTAGCACCCAAGTTTTAACCGAAAAAATAGAAAAGAAGCTCGTTAAAGTTGCAATCAGTGTACGACTGACCGTAAAAGATAAACAATTAGAGGAGCTACTTTATCAACTTGAATCCAGTCAACCAGTGTTATTTATTGACAAGCTATCTATCGCAACAAGTAGGCGTCCTGAAACGAAAACACTAAAGCATTTGCCGCTAAATCTTTCGTTAGAATTATCTACGTATATTTACAAAAGGGAACAATAAGTGCAAAGCATTAAAAACCCTTTTATAAAATCGTTGGTTATTTTAAGTGGTTGCTTACTATTGGTGTTATTAGTAGAAATTATTGTGTTAAAAACAACGCCTTCCTTCGTGCAAGCTGTTGCATTGAAGAAGAGCGAGAACGAGAAGCCAATCAACATTAGAGTGTTAAGCAGAGAGCTTTATAGTGTAATTTCTAGTAAGCCGCTATTTGTAGAAAACCGTGAACCTATGAAAGCGACAGAATCAATATCAAAAAACCAACCGGCCGAGATTAAGCAAACAAAAGCATTGAAAGCAAACTTGGTTGGAGTAACGTTGATGAAAAATGAAGAATTAGCCATTGTGGTTGATGGAAAGGGTAAATATCATCGGCTGCATACAAACGATATGATAAATGGATGGATTGTTGTGGAGATTGGTACAAAAAGTGTTCGTTTTACTAACAAAGGTGAAACTAAAACTTTAACTCTCGATAAGAAAAAAGAAAACCAACAGAACACGGTTAATTAACATAAAAAAATAATGCTGCCAAATGGCACTATAAAAAAGGGAAGAGCGGTGAATAAATTTAGCAAACTTTTACTACTCAGTGTCATCATGCTGTTTCAAGGATGTGAGACAATGGGGCCACGATTGGCTGAAAAGCGCGAGCTTCGCCCGTATATGGAGGTAGCACTCAATGTGAGTAAGCCAGACATGCAGACGCAGCAGCAAATAAATACTTCTTCTGAAGATGAGGAGCAAGTTAAACCACGTGCAGAATTCTACCGAGGAAACGGCGTTTTTATAAAGCCAATAAAAGCCCCAAAAGCAGAGCCTAAAAAATCGCAAGAAGGTCAGTTCACACTAAATTTTAATGACGTTGAAATAGCTGAGGTAGCTAAAGTCATATTAGGCGATACGCTAAAATATAATTTTGCTATAGACCCAAAAGTGTTAGGAAAGGTCTCGTTAAACACAACCACGCCGCTAACAAAAGAAGAATTGTTACCCACTTTAGATGTTCTTTTATCAATGCATAAGGCTGTGCTTGTTAATGAAAAAGGCTTGTACCAAGTGCAACCGGCTGACACAGTGTTGTCGGCGGGGCGTATCCCCCTATTGAGCAACAAAAATGCTCAGGCAAAGGGCTTTCAAATACAAGTCGTTGCACTGAAATATATTGGCGTGGAAGACATGAAAAAAGTATTGCAGCCAATATTACCGAAGCATACATTTATTCAAACAGATATCCCGCGTAACTTATTGTTTATTACCGGAACACCAGCTGAGTTAAATAATGCCGTTGAACTTATCCAGTTATTTGATATTGATATGATGCGCGGTAAGTCAGTTGGCATATTCCCGTTAGCGAATGTGGAAGCCAATACTATAAAAAAAGAACTGACTGAGTTGTTTGAAAATAAAGTAAACAGTCCTTTATCAGGCGTATTGCGTTTATTGAGCATTGAGCGCATGAATGCCTTGATGGTTATTACGCCTCAACCGATATACCTTAAGCAAGTTGAACAATGGATTAGTCGTTTAGACCGTGCTGGCCAACAAAGCCAATCGGGGCATGTGAATGTTTATCAAGTTCAAAATGTCGATGCAGTTGAATTGGCCTCGATATTGGATCAAGTGTACCCAAACAAAAATTCAACTCAGGGCCAGTCCACGCGTCAAGCTTCGGTTGCGCCAGGGCTTGAGCCTGTTTTAATAAGCAGTGCACCTAAACCATCACCGGTCAATGCTCCTGTGATAGGCGCGACAGAAACAACGACAAAACAAGCCGACTCCAACATAACCGACCAAATCAACGGCCCTATTCGAATTATTGCCGATGAAGCCAATAATGCGTTAGTAATCGTTGCCAGTACACAAGATTACGAATCGATAAAAAAAGTCATTCAAAAATTAGACGTAACGCCACTCCAGGTATTAATAGATGCCACCATCATAGAAGTGAGCCTAACAGATGAATTACATTATGGCTTGCAATGGTTCTTTACTAACAAAGCAGGCTTGGGGTCTGGTCGTGTTGGAGATGCTAATACCAATGCAGCGGGTTCTGGGGGGTTCTCATACTCGCTTGTTAATAGCGCAGGGACTGTTAGGGCTGAACTTAATGCGCTAGCAAATGACTCCCGTGTTAATGTTATTTCTGCCCCCTCATTAATGGTGCTCAACAATCAGGAGGCAACCATTAAAGTAGGGGACCAAGTACCTACCCGTACGTCTGAATCAACCAACACCAATGCAACGGTTGGTAATACGGCACTCATTACCAGTACGATTCAGTTAAGAGATACCGGCGTAACCTTAACCGTTAAGCCACGCGTTAACGAGGGCGGTTTAGTGATTATGAGCATTGAACAAAACGTAGATGGTGTTTCTCGGACTGAAAGTTCAGAGATAGACTCTCCCACCATCCAACAACGTCAAATTAAAAGTACGGTGGCTGTTCAAAGCGGAGAAACTATTGTGTTAGGAGGGTTGATCACAGAGCAGCGAGAACAGGGTAAAAGTGGCGTTCCGGTATTAAGTCGTCTGCCCATCATCGGCAGCTTGTTCGGTAAAACAGACAAGGTGTTGGATAGAACAGAACTCGTTGTGCTGTTAACCCCTCGGGTTGTGCGCAACCAACAAGATGCGCGTTTAATCACTCGAGAGTTTCAACATAAATTGACTGGAATCTATCAACAGCACCCATTATAAATCATATTTCGACGAATACCTAAATCTCTGGCAAGGTGCGCTATACAAGTATTGGGTTGCTCTGCCAGCCTCAATGCTTCTAGTTTAAACTCTTTTGTAAAGGCGGTGTATTGTCTGCTCATATTGGACTCCAGTTAACGTGATTTGGTGTCCAGTTTGTTGGGGGAGCCTCAGCCAGCTTGATAATTAAAAAGTAATAAGTTAGCCTCAACTAATGGCAAGGCTACCAAGACTCGTTATCCCCGGCCAACCGATGCACATCATCCATCGGGGTAATAATCGGCAATATATCTTTAATACCGACGGTGACCTATGTCTGTCTCTTATACACATCTCCGAGCCCACGAGACGCTACGCTATCTCGTA
>OJHJ01000540.1_pt1 | contig 11373 bp, 10 predicted proteins | sample 1595201 | NCBI WGS metagenome assembly OJHJ01 (sample SAMN05416832, study PRJEB24817) | seawater metagenome | isolation source: Sea water | place: Canada:Atlantic | collected 2013-07 | reverse complement strand
TGCGCGGATCAGAGCCCGCGGCGTAGCCGCCTGCCGCATTGCGTTGCACCAGTTGCGCGCCGCCGAAGCCAAAGGCGTTGTCCGGTGCCTCGATCTGGATCGCATGGCCAAGCGCCTTGAGCCCGTCGAGCAGATCGGCAGGCATCGACGGTTCGCAGGCGACGGCCAACCCCTCGATCGCGCGCCAGCGGGGGGCATCGGCGGCGGTCTGGGGGTCTTGGTCCCACAGCTGCGTGCGCAGCAAGAGCTGCATGTGGCCCTGTGCCTGAATCGGCCCGCCCATCATGCCGAAGGCCATCAGCGGCGCGCCGTTCTTCATGGCGAAGCCCGGAATGATCGTGTGAAAGGGGCGTTTGCCCGGCGCGACCTGATTGGGGTGGCCCTCCTGCGTCGTGAAGCCAAAGCCGCGGTTCTGCATGGACACACCCGTGCCCGGCACCACCACGCCAGAGCCGAAGCCCGCGTAGTTCGACTGGATAAAGCTGACCATCATGCCCGAGGCATCACCGACGTTCAGCAGCACGGTGCCGCCCTGTTTCGGAGCCCCCGCGCCAAAGTCCTGCGCCTTGTTGGCATCAATCAATGCGGCACGGGATTTAAGGTAATCGGGGTCAAGCAGGGCAGCTTCGTCCACGTCGGTCATGTGATCGCGATCGGCGACATAGGCGTGCAGATCGGCATAGGCGAGCTTGATTGCCTCGATCTGCAAATGCACGGCGGCCAGATCGTCTGGGCCGTGGTCGCGAATGTCGGTGTGCTGCAACATGCCAAGCGCCATCAGCGCGGCGATGCCCTGACCGTTTGGCGGGATCTCGTGCAATTCCACGTCGTCAAAGCTTTGGCTGATGGTGCCGCACCAGTCGTTGTGATGCGCAGCCAGATCGTCGGCTGTCATCGCGCCGCCATTGGCCTTGGCGAAGGCCGCGATCTCTTGCGCGATCTCGCCTTCATAGAAGGCGCGACCCTTGGTTTCGGCGATGGCGCGCAGGGTGCGTGCGGCGCCGGGGTTGCGGAAGCGTTCGCCGGGTTTGGGCGCGCGCCCCTCGGGCATGAAAGTCTCGGCAAAGCCGGGCTGGTCCTTGAGCACCGCGGCCCCTTTGGCCCATGCCGTGCCCACGACAGGCGACACGATAAAGCCGTCTTCGGCATAGCGGATCGCGGGGGCCAGCACGGTCGACAGGCCGAGGCTGCCGAATTTTTCAGACAGTTCGACCCAGGCGCTGACGGCACCGGGGACGGTCACGGCGTCCCAGCCGTGTTCGGGGATGCCGTCCTTGAAATACTCGGGCGTCCAGGCGGCGGGCGCGCGGCCCGAGGCGTTCAGCCCGTGCAGTTGCTTGCCGTCCCACAGGATGCAGAACGCATCAGAGCCAAGGCCGCAGCCCGTGGGCTCGACGATTGTTAGCACAGCCGCCGTGGCGATGGCCGCATCCACAGCGTTGCCGCCTTGTTGCAGGATGGACAGACCGGCTTGGGTCGCCAGCGGTTGCGAGGTGGCGACGACATTCTCGGCCAGAATGGGCGAGCGGCGCGAAGGGTAGACGGGATCATGACGTAGGCGCATGGGATGGCCTTTCTGTAGATGTACGGTTTTTGAGGTGACTGCGGATGGCCCAGACAATGGACACGAAAGCCGCAATCAGGAAAATCAGGCTGATGGGGCGGGTGAAGAACAGCGTCGGGTCTTCGTCCGTCATCAGCGCGCGCCGCAGGTTGGTTTCGGCGATCGGGCCCAGAATGACCCCCAGCACCAAAGGTGCCAGCGCATAGCCAAGGGCGCGCAACGTGTAGCCGGTGATGCCGATAAAGATCAGCAGGTAAAGGTCGGTCACGCGGTTGTTCAGCGCAAAGGTGCCCACGACGCAGCAGGTCATCACCACCGGCACGATCAGCCATTTGGGCACTTCGGTCACCCGCAGGAACAGCCGCATGGAGCAGATCGACACGATCAACATCAAGAAGGACGCGACCACCATCGCGATGAACATGCCATAGACAAGGTCACCGTGATCCATGATCAGCCGCGGCCCGACCGAGATGCCATGCACCATCAGCGACGCCATGAGGATCGCATCGACAGCCGATCCGGGGATGCCCAGACCGATAAGCGGGATCAGCCCGCCGCCCGCGGTGGCGGAGTTGCCCGCCTCGGAGGCGACGATGCCGTCGGGTTCACCGGTGCCGAATTTGTCACTATTCTTGGACCCGCGTTTGGCCTGGTCATAGGCGACAAGGTTGGCGATGGACCCGCCCGCACCGGGCAGGGCGCCGATCAGCACCCCCACGATGGACGACCGCAGCAGGTTGACGGGACGCATCAACACTTCTTTCATCACGGTCCATGTCTGGAAATCGATGGCCCCTGTGACCAGCGCATTGCCCGACCGCACGCTGTCGGCATTCTCTACCTCTGACACAAGCTGGGAAATGGCGAAGATCCCGATCAGCACGACCAGAAACGGCAGGCCGGCCTGCAGCATCTCTATGCCGAAATCAAAGCGCGGGCGGCCCATGATCGGGTCCGTCCCCACGGTAGAGATTGCAAGCCCGATCAGCCCCGCCAGAATGCCGCGCATGGCAGAGGTGCCGACAAGGCTGGCGACGATTGTGAGGGCAAAGACGATGAGCGAGAAATACTCCCACGGGCCAAGGCGCACGGCGAAAAGCGCGAGCGGCGGTGCGGCGAAGATCAGCACGATGGTCGAGATCACGGTGCCAAAGAAGGACGCCCAGACCCCGATGGACAGCGCGCGCCCCGGTTCGCCGTTACGCGCCATGGGGAAGGCGTCAAAGGTGGTGGCGACCGACGATGGCGTGCCGGGGATGCCCAACAATGCCGCCGAGATCAGCCCGCCAGTATAACCGCCCACATAGACCGAGAGCATCACGGCGATGCCTTGCAAAGGCTCCATCGTGAAGGTCAGCGGCAGGGTCAGCACAATCGCCATCGTGACGGTGAAACCGGGGATCGCCGCGGCAACGATGCCCGCGACGGACCCGGCCAACATATATGCGAGCGTCGCCAGCGTGAAAATCTGCGCGGCCCCTGTCATGAAATCAGTCATTCAAAGCACTCCGCGCGGTAGGAAGACGGTGAACACTTCGGCAAAAAGCCAGTTCAGCCCGAAGGAGAAAACCACAGCCACCACAGCGGCGAGGGCGATTGACTTGGGCGTGCGTGGCATCAGGATCACCTGAAGCACGAAAAGGAAGATCAGGCTGGCGATGGAAAACCCCAGCACCGGAATGACCAGCAGATAGGCGGTGAGCGCGCCAAGGCAGACAAACACCAGATAGCAGCGTTTGGCCCATGCTACGGCCTGTATGGCGAAATCACCGTAAGCGTGGCGGGGGATCTGGCGCAGCGCGTCGATGATCGCGATGGCTGATACGATCGCCATCGCGCCAAAGATGATCTTGGGGAACGCCCCGGCACCAAGCTTTTCAAAACGCGAGGTCGCAATGCCGCTGGCCGAGATGAACAATGCGATCGAGGCCAGCAGGAGGAAGACATAGCTCAGAAGGCGGGCAACCAAGCCCGCCTCCTGTGCCTTCATGGGGTCGTGCCCGTTCATGGGGCCAGAACCGACGACAGCGATTTCACTGTCTCGTCCAGTTTGCTCAGATAGGCGCGGTAGTCTTCCTGGCCGCGGAACCCGACATCGGCACCCGCGTTGTTGGTCTGCTCGATATAGGTGGGGTCTTGGGCCATCTCTTGCAGCGCGGCTTCAAGCGTGTCGCGGACCTCTTGCGGGGCCCCTTTGGGCATCACGATGCCGCGGGTCACGTTCAGCTCAAGATCCTGACCCAGCTCTTTGAAGGTCGGCACATCGGGGGCGGCGTCCACCCGGTCGGTCGCGCCGACGGCAAGGAAGGTCAGATCGCCGTTGTCGACGAATTGTTTGGAGGAGCTGATGTCGCCAATCGCCACATCAAGGTTGCCGCCAACCAGCGCGCGCACGCGTTCGCCCGTGCCCTCATAGCCGACGTATTTGAATTCAAGCCCGAAGGCCTGTTCGATCATCGCGGCGTGCAGATGCGGGACGCCGGCCAATGTGACGCCCATGGAGATCTCGCCGGGATGTGCCTTGGCGTAGGTCACGAATTCTTCGAAATTGCTGTAGTTGTCGGATTTGCCCGCCACCAGATACTGGGGCGATGCTGTCATCAGTGCGATCGGGTCAAAGTCATCCCATGCCAGATCGGTGATGCCGGTTTCGGTGGCGACCAGCAGACCTTCGTGCACCTGGCTGATGGTATAGCCATCCGCGGCGCGGCGCGAGGCCTCGCGCAGGCCCACGGTGCCGCTGACGCCGGGCATGTTGATCACAGGCATTTCCACGCCAAGGAAGGGCTGCACATTGTTGGCCACAAGACGCATCAGCGTGTCAGAGCCGCCACCGGGCGACCAGGGCACGATGAACTCTACCGCGCGCTCGGGGTAGGTGTCGGCTGTGGCGGGGGCTGCAATCAGGCTGGCAGCGGTGAAAAGGGCGGCAAGGCCCGAACGAAACGTCATAGGAGGACTCCCTGTGAGAGAAGCAGCGGTTTATCCGCCACGGGTTTGGTGTCAGTTTCGTGAATAACACAAGAATAACCATATCAAAGCGTGTAATTCTTGCCATTACATTTAGTATATCTTATCTTGAGGTATGGATACACGTCAGCTTGAGACTTTATTGGCCATCAGCCAGCACGGCGGCTTTGCTGCGGCGGCGCAGGCCGTGAACCTGACCGCCTCTGCCGTCAGCCAGCAGATCGCGGCGCTAGAGGCAGAGATCGGCACGCAGTTGTTCGACCGCACCCGCCGTCCGCCCGCCTTGACCACCAAGGGCGCAGAGATGGTCCGCTCGGCCCAGTCGATCCTGCAGATCGTGTCGGACACAAAAGCCTCCGTCGCGGGGGAGCAGATGCGCGGCACCGTGGCGCTCGGGTCGTTGCGGACCGGGGCAAATTCACTGATGCCGCAGGCGCTTGCGACGCTGCGCGCCAGCTTTCCCTACCTGAACTTTCGGCTGCGCGTCGGTGTGTCCGAGGAGCTGATGAGCGAGGTCGTCTCGGGCCAGCTGGATGCGGCGGTTGTGGCGGATCACGTGGCGGTGCCCAGCAGTCTGCGCTGGACCCCTGTGCTGACCGAACCGCTGATCGTCCTCACACCGCCCGGCACGGGGACGATCACGCTGGATGATCTGATCCGCGACGTGCCCTATATCCGCTATCGCACGCAGGTGCCGCTGGCGCGTCAGATCGACACCGAAATCGCCCGCCTTGGCGCCGCGCCGCGCCAGATCGTGTCGGTGAATACGATGCCTGCCGTGGTGGGCTGTGTGCGCGCGGGTCTGGGCTTTGCCATTATCCCCCAGATCGCGCTGCACGACGCTGAGACCGCCTCGCTTGACTGGTTCCCTTTCGGTGCGCCGCCGATCCATCGCCGTCTGGGGCTGGTGCAGCGGGTCACCTCGCGCCGCGCCGAGGTGCTGGCGGCTTTGGTCACCGCGCTGATCCAGCAGGGGCTCACGGCAGAGGTCTATGACTAGGCCTGCGCGCGCCAGCCCTTACGCCAGATCGCAAGGCCGATCACCGTGCCATAGACCACCATCGCGCCGCCGATGGCGATGAAGATGCCGCGCAGGCCCAAGCCGCCGGTTTGCATCAGGATCAACGCGCCGATCAGCGCCACCGCCATCCGGCTGAGGCTGCTGATCACCGGCCAGACCATATGCCCCGCCCCCTGCGACGCGAAATAGAGCGCGAGACCGAGGGCGAAGAAGGCGTAGAACGGTGCCACGAGCCGGAAATAGCTGCGCCCCGCGTCCAGCGCGCCGGTGTTGGACGGGTCAAGGAACATGCCAAGCCAAAGGTCGGGAAACACCGCGAGCAGCAGCCCGATACCGCCGACGATCACCGCCGCCGCGCAAGATCCGGTCCAGGCCACGCGCAGGGCGCGGTCCACCTGACCGGCACCCATATTCGCCCCGACCATTGCCGTCATCGCGGCACCAATGCCAAAGATCACGGGGATCATCAGAAATTCGAGCCGCGCGCCAAGCCCGTAACCGGCCAGCGCCTCTTCGCCGAACCGGCCCACGAGCCCTGTCATCATGATGATGGTGATCGTGGTCAGCAGGGTATTCACCGCCGCCAGCGCCCCGACGCTGAGGATATCGCGGAACATGCCGATATCGATCCGGCCCAAGGCACCGCCAAAGCTAAGCCCCGTGCGCCCCGACAGGATATGCGCCATCGCCAGCACAGCCCCGATCGCAAAGGCGAGCACGACTCCGATGGGCAGCCCCGCCATGCCAAGTGCGGGCAGGGGGCCCCACCCCAGGGCGAAGCCGCCCGACAAGGGGATCGAGATGATAGACACCAGCAGCAAGAGCACGGCCGGGGTCTGCATATCGCCCGTGCCACGAATAATGCTGAGCGACGCGTTGCACAGCCAGATCGCCATGCAGCCGGGAAAGAAGACCAGCGCATAGGTCGCGGCGGCAGAGACGGCATCGGCACCGCCCCCCAGCAGGGTGAAAAACGCCACGCCAAACAGCCCGACCAGAATGGCCATGATCACGGCAAAGGCACCTGCGATCATCCACGCGACCACCGCCAATGTGGCCGCCCGTGCGCTGTCTTGCGCGCCAAGTGCGCGCGCCACCGCGGCCGAGATCGCCCCACCAATGGCCCCCGCCGACAGCATTTGCGTCAACATGACCAGCGGGAACACCAGCGCCAGACCGGCCAGCGCTGTCACCCCAAGAAGGCTGGCGAAATACGCCTCGGATATGCTTTGCACGGTTTGTACGAACATCGCCAAGACATTGGGCGCGGCAAGCTTGGCCAACGTCGGCGCGATTGGCGCCTCTAGCAGGGCGCGGGTCCGGGTGGCGCGAGCCTGAGTCGCGGCGGCGGAAAGGGCAGGGGCGGCGTTCGGGGTGACGCGGGCCATCAGCTGGCCTTGCCAAGCTGCGATGTGGCGACCTGATGTGGCATGGTTTCCCCCCATTCGAATGCTTGGAGTGGCGAGTTTTCGCCTCTCGGTTCCTTTTTGGAATGCACTACGGGTAAGTTCTCTTTCGGAACCTGTCAATGCCTGCTAGGATCAAGGCATGAAATGGAACGAGCTACAGAATGAATCCTGCCCCGTGGCGCGGGGGCTGTCCGTGGTGGGTGACCGCTGGACCATGCTGGTGCTGCGCGATTGCTTTCTGGGCATTCGCCGGTTCGAGCAGATGCAGGACCGGCTGGGGATCACGCGGCATGTGCTGGCGGACCGGTTGCGCAAGCTGGAGGGGGCCGGCGTGCTGCGCCGCGAGGCCTATCAGGACCGCCCCCTGCGCCACGAATACCGGCTGACCGAACGGGGCAAGGCGCTGTATCCGATGCTGGTGTCGCTGATCGACTGGGCCAACGCCCATGTCCCGATTGAAGGCAGCCCGTCGGTCACGTTGGTCTCGCGCAGCGCGGGCACGCCGATCGCGCCCATGCTGGTGGACCGTGTCACCGGAGAGGAGATTACCCACCGCAGTGTCAGTGCTATCTCGAACGCCGGTGCCAAAAAAGCATAGCGGCTTTCCGCCGCCCACCGGGTAAAAAACTTCGAAACCTTCCAGCGCAGGACCGATTGACAGGAAGGGGCAGGTGCATCAACTGTCTCCTATGGCTTTTGAGCGCACCATATCTTTCTGGCTGAACGCAGTGGCATGTCTTGCCTTTGCTGCGGCGCTGGTGCTGTTTCCGCCGTCCGCGTCCCACGCGGCGTCGGGGATGCATGACGGGCATTATGCCAACGTTATGGATGATGTGGCCGATATAAACGCGCAAGACGCCCTGCATGATCATAGCACTATGGATCGTGCCGCTGTCGACAATCACAGTGAAAAAGCCCCTTCAAGCGCGCCTGACGACAGTGCAGGCAATTGCTGTAACGGGATGTGCCTGTCCATCGTGTTGATGGACCATGCGCATCCGCAAGACGATGCTGTCACTGCGGGCACCTACAAGATCGGCCATGCGCAGGCGCGTTCGCTTGAGGCGCAAGGCTTTCTGCGTCCTCCCCAATCCTGATCTGATTTAGACCCGCTTTGGGGTCTTTGCGTCGCGCCAGCGTTTCTGGCGCGATCCCTAGAAGATCAATCAGGTACATCACATGAAAATCCATTTCGTTTTGGGGGCTTGCACCCTGACCCTTGGCGCCTGCACGCAGGATGTCAGACCCTTGCCCTATACGCCGACACCGCTGCCTGCCGTGGCCACGCAAGAAGCCACGCTCAGCACGACCGTCGTCTCTCCCATCAGCCACCCGAACCCGCTGGCCGGATATACGTATCGTGGGCCCACAGGACCGCGTGACTGGCGCACCGTGAACCAAGAACAATCGGAGGGGAACTGATGTACGTCCGCAAACTGCCGCTGATCATCGGCTTTCCCCTTGTACTCGGGGCCTGCGCCACGGCGATCCCGAGCGCTTATACCGATCCCAAAGCCGGTTTTGCCAATGTCGCCAGCCAGATCACGCCCGCACTTGGTAAACGCACCGTCTTTGCCGAGACCCAAGCCGAAAACGAAGCGGTGAAACGCGAAGTGCGCGCGATGGTGCAGGGCAAGACAATCTCGGCCGATACGGCGGTTCAGGTCGCCTTGCTCAACAACAAGGGGCTTCAGGCGTCCTATGCGAATGTCGGATTGTCCGCCGCCGAAGCATGGCAGCAATCGACGCCGGAAAACCCGATCGTGTCCATTGGCGTGCTCGGGATCGGGGCACCCGAGCTGGGGGCCTACCGTGCGATCGAAGGGTTGATCCGCGCCAATCTTCTGGATGCCACCACGCGTAAACAACGCCGCGCAATCGCTGACGCGAGCTTTCGTCAAGCGCAGCTGACGGCGGTGAACGATACGCTGACATTGGCCAACCAGACCCGTCAGGCCTGGGTCAATGCCGTGTCCGCCTTTGAGGTGGTGGGGTATTTGAAACGCGCCAAGGCGACCTCGGACGCCGGATCGGAGCTGGCCCGCAAGCTGGGGGAAACCGGCGCGCTCAATAAAGCCGCCCAAGCCCGCGAGCAGGCGTTCAACGCGGAGCTGGCCGGACAGCTTGCCAAGGCACGGCTGGATGCGACCACAGCGAAGGAAGAGCTGACGCGCCTCATGGGGCTTTGGGGGGCTGACGTGAACTACTATGTGCCTGATGCCTTGCCGGGGCTGCCGCGGTCCGTGGGCGGCGTTGCCAATGTCGAAGCCAAGGCGCTGCGCAACCGTGTCGATCTGCGCGTCGCAAAGCTGGGTCTTGAAGCGCAGGCAAAAGCCTTTGGCCTGACGGATCAGACCCGCATCGTCAGCGATCTTGAGATCGTCGCAGGGGCCGAGCTTGAGCGTGAAGCCGAGGGGGACGATATCGAGAAAGAGATCACACCTCAGGTAGAGCTGGAATTCGCGATCCCGATCTATGACAGCGGCAAGGCGCGGATGCGCAAGGCAGAGCTGTCGTATCTGCAGGCGGCGAATGTGCTGGCGGAACGGGCGGTCAATGTACGTTCAGAAGCGCGGGGGGCCGAACGGGCCTACCATGCCTCTTACAAGATCGCGCGCCACTACCGCGATGTTCTTGTTCCGCTGCGCAAGACCGTCGAGAACGAAGCCCTGCTGTCTTACAACGGCATGATCACCAACACCTTCGAACTGCTGACCGATGTGCGTGAAAAGCTCGGTGCCGAGCTGGAAGCCGCGGATGCGAAGCGGGCGTTCTTTATGGCGCAGGCGGATCTGACCGCGGCCATCTACGGCGGCGGTGCAGGCAGCGGCGGCGGGGGCTCCGAAGGCGCCACGTTGGCCGCTGGTGGCGGCGCAGGACACTGAAAGGAAACGATATGATGAACAGACGTCAACTACTCGGTGCCGGTGCGGCGGGGGCGACACTTGTGTCCTCTCAGGCGTGGGGCAAAACTCTGAACATGGGGCTGCCGGAAGCGGCGCATATGGACAGCGCCGCGACTGCGGTTACGGCGCGCCCCTCGACGGGGGTGGATTACACGCCCGTGGTCACGCTGAACGGCTGGACGCTGCCCTACCGCATGAACAACGGCGTCAAGGAATTCCACCTTGTCGCGGAGCCCGTAGAACGCGAACTGGCCGATGGCATGATCGCGCATCTGTGGGGGTATAACGGCCAGTCCACCGGCCCCACGATCGAAGCGGTCGAAGGCGACCGTGTGCGGATTTATGTCACCAACAAGCTGCCAGAAAACACATCCGTCCACTGGCACGGGCTGATCCTGCCCTCGGGCATGGATGGCGTGGTCGGGCTGAGCCATCCGGGGATCAAACCGGGCAAGACCTTTGTCTACGAGTTCGACCTGACCAAATCCGGCACCTTCATGTACCACCCCCATGCGGATGAGATGGTCCAGATGGCGATGGGGATGATGGGCATGTTTGTCGTCCACCCCAAAGACCCGACGTTCATGCCGGTGGACCGTGATTTCCTGATCATGCTCAACGCGTTCGACATTGACCCCGGTACCTATGTGCCGCGCGTCATGACGATGAACGACTTTAACCTATGGACATGGAACAGCCGGATTTTCCCCGATATTGATCCGCTGGTCGTGAACAAGGGCGACAGGGTACGGGTGCGCGTCGGCAACCTGACGATGACAAACCACCCGATCCACATGCACGGCTATGATTTCAAGGTCACCTGCACCGACGGCGGCTGGGTGCCGGAAAGCGCGCAATGGCCCGAGGTCAGCATCGACATTCCTGTCGGCGCGATGCGTGCCTACGAGTTCACGGCGGAACACCTGGGCGATTGGGCGATCCACTGCCACAAGTCGCACCACACGATGAATGCCATGGGCCACGACGTGCCGACCTTTATCGGTGTCGATAAATCCCAGCTTACCCCCAAGATGCGCAGCTTCAAGCCGGGCTACATGCCGATGGGCACGGCGGGCATGGGGGACATGGGCAAGATGTCGATGGAACTGCCCGAGAACACGATCCCCATGATGAACGGCTGGGGCAAACACGGGCCGATCGAAATGGGCGGCATGTTCTCTGTTGTGAAGGTACGCGACGGCATTGCGCCGGACGATTATTCCGACCCCGGATGGTACGACAACCCCCCCGGCGAGGAAGCCTATGAGTGGACCGGAGAACTACCGGAATTCGCCACGAACAACAGCCCCAAAACGATCCTCACCCCGAAACCAACGCAAAAGGGATGACCCCTTTTGCATCCACATAACACTTTGAAAACCATACAGGAAAACACAATGAAAAACCTTCTGATGACCACCGCCTTCGCCATTGCTTTGACCGGCCCTGCCTTTGCGGCGGGTTCCCACTCTGGCGGGCATGATGACGACCACGCCGACA